>Ga0307378_10000358_pt1 | contig 81628 bp, 71 predicted proteins | sample UN1MG_FD_202238 | JGI IMG/M metagenome (GOLD analysis project Ga0307378, IMG submission 202238) | Soil microbial communities from Risofladan, Vaasa, Finland - UN-1 | ecosystem: Environmental > Terrestrial > Soil > Coastal area > Acid sulfate soil | place: Finland: Risofladan, Vaasa | collected... | reverse complement strand
AACGAAGAAGGGTGAGAAGAACATAGGAAGAACACCCTGCATGGCTGAGGGCATCACAGATCACATTTGGACATGGAAGGAATTGTTGATGTTCAAGGTAAGCCACGAAATTTAGGACATTACCGAATATTGCATGTGGCTTGCCCATCTTCTGGTTGAATTCATGGATGTTCTCGCAACTCAAATCTTCAGGGCCACAGCCTAAGTAGGCTCCGATGTAACAGCTTGTAGTACTTTTAACAAACATAATGGTAAGATTCTCACCTTCTTCAGGCACATCTAAAGCAGTAATCTTATATGTCCATTCCCCTAATTCCGGATTCATTATTAAATAATACCAATAATGCTCACCATTTATCGTTTCATTGGCAACATAAACTATATTTGTGTCATTGACGGCAACGAGAGGATCTATTATTCTGCCACTTGGACTGGTAAGGGTAAAATTAAAGTCACAAGATTCAACTTTGAAGCCTAGACAAGCACTTGGGTTACCGTCAATTTCAAAAGTACCGTCTACCTCATCACCCAAGTTTACTTTTGAGGAGTGCAAAGAAACTTCCCTCTTATTGCGAATTGGTTCGATAATATCCTTAGCAAGCCCCCATGCTCCAATTACTTTCCCACCTTCTATCTTATCGTACCCGCCAATTATGTCCACATTTTGGGGTACCCACTCTATTCCTACATATCGAACTTCTCTATCATTGTATGTACCGGGCTGTTCAACGAAGAAAACAGTGCTGATGCCCGATTGAGCAACGAAACCAAGAGGTGTGGTCAACCAGAATACATACTCTCCCTCATACTCATACAAAAAACTCCATATCGTTATTGGCTGATCGAAACATGTCCAATAACTCCACTGACTATAACCTCCTCCTTCTGCACCCTGGTCGAGCAAAACTTTAGGATAGTCTATCTCAATTTCTTTCGATACATTGCTTGTTAACCCATCTTCATCTGTTACTGTTAAAGTAACCTTGTAAGTACCTTCCCGTGCAAACCAGTGGATTACTTGTTTTTCATCTGCTTCGGGTTTATATTCAGGCAGATCCGGTACTCTTCGAGTAGGTGTAGGGCCTTCAAAAAGCCAGTGATAGCCAACGATTCCTTTGTCAGGCGCATGTTGATTATCGGGATCATAGGATAAAGCGGCATCAAATTCCATCAGCTTGCCATAAACCGAGTAATGGTTGAAGTAGGTGGTGAAATCGGCAATGGGAGGAATGCCGTTAACTTCAACAATCTTTGATGTAGAATTTTGCAACCCATCATTATCCGTTACTGTTAGGGTAACAGTATAATTCCCAGCTTTTGAGTATGCATAAGTAACCACTTCCCCTTCTGTGCTATTTCCATCTCCAAAGTTCCACTCGTAGGAGACGATTGTTCCATCCGGGTCGTATGAAGAAGAGGCATCAAAGGTTATTTCTTCACCGACCACAGGATTTTCTGGGGAGTATGTGAAGGAGGCGACTGGTGGCTCTAGGAGGGTAATGGAAAAGTAGACTCCTCCAGAATTGTCCCAAAAGTAACCCTTAGAATCACTAACGAGCAAGATCACATATTCATTTTCCAGTAAGGGAATATCTACAAACATTCCTTTACCGATTTGTTCTGCTGCTTCATATGTAGGCTGTAAAGATGAATCCCCTACTGAAAAATCCCAATTTGTTGGGTTAGGATGTTCCGGTGCCCATGGTCCGCCACCCCACTCAATTGGGCGATTTTTATAAATCAAAATTTCTGTCTTCCACCCCCACCATTCAGGATGGTCAGGTTGCGCCTCTGGTGGACAAACTTCAGAAGCACCGCATTATTGTGAACCGATAAGTTCCATTAGAAGTAGCAGTAAATTTAACCCCTTCAACAAGAGCTGAGACAAATAATTCCATCCCGTCAATAATGGCAATCTCTATTCCTTCTGGGTTAAGCGTATGGACAATGATATAGGAAGCACCTTCTAACGTAACATCGGCATTTGAGATATTATTCGTTGAATTATTAACAGCAATACATGGCGTTATGCAGCTTACGACCACCACCAAGGCACATGCGAGTGCCAATATTTTCAAAACGATTTTAGTCTTCATTTAAACCACCCATCCTGTTTTCGCATTCCCTTTCGTTATTTTTGAATACGCCATGTCATGGATTTTCAAATTTGCGGATGCGCTCCAACACTTACGCTTAAGAACGCCGCTATTGCGAATAAAACCGCAAATATCAACGCCTTGCTAATTTTTCTTCTTTCGATTTTCATCTTTTTTCTTTCTCACTTTCATCTGTTATTCTAACAGTATCGCAGGTATCCAGTCTGTGTGAACATTCCCATTAGCATCTTCAAATGAAGTGCACGTTATCACTCCACCGGTTGCGTTAAATTCATGTTCATGGATGATCTGCGGATACGAGCCTGTTTTTATGGTGTAGTTGTATTCATGGTCTTTATACAGCGTTATTGAAGGAGTGAAAGTTATGTTATGATAATCTCCGATGTATCCATTCCAGGTTCCGTTTGCTATCAAAATATCGTTTTCGTCAAATAATTCGATAGACTCAGTGTGTCCTCCAGTTCCTGGACAAGGATAAGTGTACAATTTGCTGACGCTGATGTTATCTGATGGTTCAATTGTGCCTTCGTGTGTGCCCATTATACTCGGGTAGGTGCCTTTGCCAGTGTCAAAGATGGATGGCGTAGGTTTTACAAGCGGTAGCCAATCCCCACCATTTTGTATATTTCCAGAAGAATTATAAGGAAGCAGGGTATCACCAATTCCATCTCCGTTGTTATCGCTTCCGGTGTAATCGCTCCAGTAGTTTCCTCCCAAGTAAGAACCGTTGATTATGTTTGTTCCTGGAGTTGGTTGAGAGATGTTCCAGATGTTACTTCCTTCATCCAACACATTAGTCGGATTATCGAAATAGTTGTTGTAGATGAGGTTGTTAGATGCTGAGCTGAAGAATCTGATGCCCCATTCAGCGTTCCCACAGATAACATTGTCAGTTACAGTGTTTTGCTTTGAATCTGCCTGTAAGCCGAAGCCTCCTTGTCCATTGTTCGATGCAGTGTTGTTTGTCAAGTTGTTGTTATAACATGACCAAAGAAGTAGGAAGCCATACGCATTATTATTAGAGACTGTGCAATTCTCAACAAGGCTGTTGTTTGTAAATATAAGTGCTAATGGGTCGCCATCGCTAAAACAGATATTCCTCACGGTTATGTTATCACAACCGACAACGTATACCCGTTTTGTGATATAACCATCTATGATCAGATCGCTCTGATTATAGATATAATACACCGGCAGGCCATTCACGGTGTTTGACGTGTCAATATCGTTATTCCACCATTCCAAGTCAGGACAATCCTTGAGGACTAAATTGATCTCTCCGTTGTGGTCCATTACATTTCCCCGCAGGGTGTTGTAGGGCGACCTTCTGAGCCAGATACCGAAGTGTTCATTGTTGGATGCGGTGTTGTTGGTCAAGTTGTTGTAGCTGGACTGGTTTAAGAAGATACCCGTCTCGTTGTTCGATAACAGCGTGTTGCCCGTGATGTTGTTGTAGTTGCTGGATTCCGCCATCCGGATACCATTCTTGTAGTTGTTCGATACATTGTTGTTGACAACGTTATTATATGATGATTCGCCCAGATAGATACCACCAACAAACTTATTAAAGAATACCTCGTTATTTGTGAGGTTGTTTTTCTGTGACCCCCCTAATAATATGCCCCAAAAAGTGTTAGAAATTGTCGTATTTGTTACACTGCTATTGGTGAGCCCGACCAAGAAAATACCATCACCGTTGCTAATATTACTATTTTTCACCGTGCAATTATCGCAAAATGCAAGAGTCAGATGACTTGTTTCCAGTCCGTCAATAACAAAGTCTTGTTCGCCAAAGTAATAATATACTGGTCTACCATTTACCAGATTAGATGTATCAATGCTGTGATTATAATACGGTTTTGGATCGGGCGGGAGTTCTGAATAGACACATATACCTAGAGTATTATTGAAAGCTCTGTTATTAGATAATGTATTTTGACTGGAGTCCAGTAAAAATATACCGAAACAGTTATCCGAAGCACTATTATCTTGTAGCGTGTTATGATTGGAATCCACTAATATAATACCACTGCTCGGTACCATGGGTGTCCATTCCTCAAATTCAAAACCAGTATTGTTATTGGCCGTGTTATTTCTTATTTCGTCGTAGGATGAATTGAAGAGAATTATACCAAAGTAGTTATCTGAGGCATCATTATTTTGGATCGTATTATGGCTCGAATTCTCTAAGTAAATACCGCTGCTCGGTGGCATTTCTACGCTTCCTTCAGAACCAGTGTTGTTGCTGAGAGTGTTATTTTCTACGGTGCAGTATGTGGAGTTTATAAGCAGGATGCTGAAGTTATTCCTTGAGCCGGTGTTGTTGGTAAGCCGATTGTAAGAAGAGTTCCATATCTGAATACCAGCATTGGGGTTGTCTAAAACGGTATTATCGATTATCTCATTATTATTAGAAGAGAATAAATTTATTCCGTCTCCCTTCTCATTGCCTTTGTTAAACGACGCACCGTTGCGAGCAAGTGTATTATTAGCAGAGTATCGTAGTAAGATGCCCCAACTGTTATTTGAGGCGCTGTTGTTGATTAAGGTGTTGTAGCTGGAATTGCACAGGAAGATCCCACAGCTATTTGAGTTTACTGTATTGTTGGTTATTGTATTGTTATTGGCAGGTCCTAAACAGATGCCGTTGGCGTTGTTCGAATTTGCAATGTTGTTTTGTATTATGTTGTTGTTGCTAGTTCTGTTGATGCCATCCTCGCCCATAGCAATGCCATTGTTACCGTTTGATGATGCATTGTTGTTCGCTACCATATTATAGTCGGATAATCCTAACCAAATACCATCCCAGTAATTGTTTGAGAAACTATTGCCAGTAATCGTATTATTATTACTATATAATCGCAGTTCAATACCATCCCAATTATTCGATAATAAAATGTTGCCGAATACTGTATTGTTGCTTGATGTGTCTAAGATAATGCCATCATTATCGTTATCTGATGCGATGTTGTTTGTGAGCGTGTTGTTGTTCGAATAATCCAGGTAGATGCCCACCTCATTGTTCGAGGCGTTGTTATCAGAAATGTTGCAGTAATCAACATTATCAAGATATATTCCAGCCTTACCGTTTCCAGTTACATCTGTAACCGTAAAACCACTTATGTTCACGTAATCCGCCGTTACCTCAAACACATTATCATCAGGATTTGTCGCTTGAACGATACAATTCGCAGAACCATTTTCAGAGTGAATCGTTAAATTATCCACATTCACATTCAAGTTTTCGGTGTAGGTGTCGTCACGTACGATGACGGTGTCAAAAGGGTTTGCTATTGCCACCGCTGATTGAATTGTCGTGTAGGTCTCACCAGGCCCCACGAATGTATCCGTTGCACTCACAACACCTGAAGTCAGCACAAGCGCACAAATCGCAACAATCGCTACAATAAGTAACTTTATACCCACCTTTTTGTCCATTTTGTCACCTCTTCATTGTACAATCAGAACTATAACCACGTATTTAAGCTTTTCGCTTTTGGATTCATGTTTCGCGAACGATGCCAAGCTATAGCTATAAGAACCCAACATTATCCACCACACGGAAAAAGCGTTACGTGAACCCGCTCCCTGTCGATGATGTGATGATAAGATAAGAAACGAAAAGGGTGAAGCGGTGAGCAGGAGTTAAATTTATAAATGAACGACAAGTTACAATAATATGGGTTAAGCATAGATCCAATCAAAAATGAAAAACAAAAGCTTGGGGGACGTTGCAAGAAACAAAACCGTAATAATAAGTGTCGTGCTAATCGTCGCGTTCGCTATTGTTATCGCGCTTATCGCCTACTTCGCTGCGCCGGGTAATGATGAAGGAACCACAGGACTTGAAGTCGCTGATATTAAGATCGCCGAGCCAAAGCCATCGGTACTGAACGATCGGGCCGTCACTATTGACTACGGCGAATCCGTTACCCTCAACGTTACCGTGAAGAACAAAGGCGCGAATATCACGTCCGGAGACGCTTACTGTGTGGGTATAGGGGTGATGACCACCGAAGGAAGCGCGTACTGGCAATGCCCTCCTGACCAATATATCGGGGTCGATTTGGGGCCCGGAGGAACGTCCCAGCACACCTTCACGGCGCGGAACAGAGAGGAGCGACCGTTTCGTGGAGAATGCGAAATCCAGGGCTATGTCAAAGTGGTGGAGACCGGTGAGATAATTGCTCGCAGCGACATCGTGACCGTTGAAATACTGTATCCCGCGTCACACACCTGATTTTCTTTACTGAACGATACTCGGTCAATTTTTTTCATTCTTGGTATGGTATCGCTCTGATTTGTAAGAATCAATCCATTCTGTTCGTGTTTTTCCAGTTTTTGAACTCAGGTATAACTTCAATCTCATTCGTAGCTTACCAAACCCTTTTAAACCGACGAAACGAACCCAATTGTAGGTAATCAAAATGAAAAGAAATACTGCCATAGCGGTGATCGTTGTGCTCTGTCTACTCTCGGCTTCGATAGGTTTTTTCCTTGCTCCGGTATCTGATTTTGGGGAACCGACTGGTTATTACTCACAATCGCCTGAAGGAAGCTCACCCGATTATTGGCCCGTACCCGCGCCAGCCGAGAAAGGGGCTTCGGGATCGCTCTATACCACCACCACTATGGATGCCGAGCAGAAAATCATCCAGCGGGCTTCATTGAGTATCGAAGTAGACGATTTCCAGGCACGTTCTGATGCACTCAGCCGTATAGTAGAACGGTCGGACGGGTTCATCTCGAATTCCTACTCCTACGTTACCGATACCGGCCGTAAACGGGGTGAGATCACGATTCGAGTGCCCAAAGATGCGTTCCTCTCTGTTATTAGTGAAATAGAGCAGCTGGGCACGGTACAATCAAAACAAACATCGGGCGAAGACGTTACGGAAGAGTATATCGACTTGACGGCGCGGCTCAACAATTCCGAGCGGCAGGAGAAGCGGTTACTGGAGATTCTCGAGTTGGCTGAAGATGTCGAGGATATACTGGACGTTGAGCGTGAGTTAGCGCGTGTACGCGGCGAGATCGAGCAACTTACCGGCCGGATAACCTATCTTGAGAACCGCGTTGAGCTTGCAACGATTTCCATCTCGTTGTATGAGCCGGAGCCGATAACGCACAGCTGGGGCATACGGGACGCGTTTCGCGCTGCCTTCGAAGGCTTTGTATCCGTAATACGAGGATTGATCATCGCTATTGGTTACGTCTTGCCGCTTCTCATAGTGGTTGGCATCGCGTGGCTCATCAAAGCGAAGGTGATACCGAGGTTACGAAGAGGAGAAGAAGGTAAGTAACCTCCACGTACCTTCCAGTCGATTTGAATACCGACCGTGAAAAACGTTTTACGATTTTTCGCGTATCCGCAAACAAAATTATCCACGTCCACCTTAATGATGGTGCTTTAGCGCGCGTGTGGGAACAATATAAAGCTTCCCGCCGTTCTGGTTCACCTCGGCATCCACACCGTACACCCGTTTTATGTTCTCCCGCGTCAGGACAAAAGCGGGCTCACCAGCAGAGAAAATGGTACCGCCATTCATCATGATTATCCTATCGGCGTAGCGTGCCGCTAAATTGAGGTCGTGGATCGCCATGATCGCCGAGATCCCCTTTATCCTCACGATGCTTTGTATCGTGTGCATCACTTCAAGCTGATGTCGAATGTCAAGATTAGACGTGGGCTCGTCAAGCAGAAGCAGATCAGGCTCTTGTGTGAGTGCTCGTGCGATAAAGACCTTCTGCATCTGGCCACCGCTCAGCTCGTTGATGTCGCGCATCGCAAGGTCCTCGATATGCAGCATGTGCAGTGTTTCTAAGACTTTTTCCGTGTCTTTTTCGCTCGTGCGCCAGCCGAGATGAGGACGTCTGCCCATGAGCACGGCGTCGAAGACGGTGGCAGAGAACGCGTGTGAGAGGCTCTGGGGGATATATCCTATCTTTTTAGCCAGTTCTATCCGACTCATCTTTCGTATATCCCGATCATCAAGCAGAATACTCCCCGTTTGGGGCGTCAGAATCCCATCGATACATTTCAGAAGCGTGGATTTGCCCGCGCCATTTGGGCCTAACACACCCAAAACCTCCTGGGTACCTACCTCAATGCTCACATTCTTCAGTACCGGTACGCTCGCATAGCCGAATGCGACATCCTTCACCTTTAATTGCACCATTTCAGTTTGCTGTCCTCTGCTTGCTTATCTTAGTTTACCAATACTCCCTCCTTCTCCGTAATATGAGGTATAAGAACAAAGGAACACCCAGGAACGAGGTGACCAAGCCGACCGGTAGGATCGCGGGTGCGATGACTCTTCGGGCAATGGTATCCGCGCTGAGCAAAAGGACGGCACCGAAAAGTCCCGATGCAGGAATTAAATACCGGTTATCCCCTCCAATCACCATGCGGCTCATGTGAGGTGCAACCAACCCGATGAAGCCAATGGTTCCCGTGAAGCAAATGACTCCCGCGGTCATGAACGACGCGAGTATAAAACAGATAACCCGTGTCTGATCAACGTTTACACCGAGGCTTTTTGCACTCTCGTCGCCGGCACCGAGTGTGTTCAAATCCCAGGATTTCAGCATGATGATCGGAACGCAGATGAGAAGGATAATGAACACGAAGAGCAGCTTATCCCACGAGGCTCTTCCCAGACTGCCAAACATCCAGAACACCACCTCCGCCACCGCCGTCTCCTCGCCGAAATACTGTAAAATCCCAGTCATCGCGGAGAATAAATACATCAACGCGATACCCGCTAAAATCATCGTTTCTGGCGTCGCTCCTTTATGTTTCGATAAGCCATAGATGATGAAGGACGAGAGCAGCGCGAAAATAAATGCATTGACTATGATAAGATACTGACCCATGACAAAGCCAGCACCGAGAATGATGGCAAGCGCAGCACCGAAGCCCGCGGCAGAGGCTATCCCTAAGGTATAAGGACTTGCCAGAGGGTTCCTTACCACCGCCTGCATTGTTGTGCCTGCAATCGCCAGCCCTATGCCCGCTAAAATGCCCATGATGATCGGCGGCAGTCTCAAGTTCCAAACGACAAGCTCTTTGGTCGTCTCGGGATTTTGAAAGAGCCCGTGCCACAGTATTGAATATACCTCTGTGACCGAGATAGGATACGAGCCGAGCGTTGCCGCTACGCCCGCGATAAGAACAATCAAGACGAGGGACGAGAAGATAAAGAGCACTTTCCGTCCGACAAATCGCTTATATTGCGCTTTTATCTCTTCGCTCGTTGTGTCCCGCCCGCGTACTGCATCGCTATCAGACATCACGTTTGATACCCTCTTGGTCTCTATCGTTATTCATACCTTTTCACTCTCTTTTGGCGTGCGTGCACAACCACGGCTCTCGTAAGATCGCCGGACATTTCTTGTTCAGGCGGCACAGGCCACAGTTCCTATCTTCCCTTACGCACCCTGCTGCTTTCGCATAGTTCAGTGCAAGTGCTGCTCCTGCTTCATCGAATTCGCTTTCCCGTGGATAATCACCGCCCCATTTGACCGTTTCCAGATACTGCTCACATCGCCGCGCTATCGCTTCCAGCTCGCTCGTTGACGGTCCAGGGTGGTAATAGAGCATAAAACTTGGCCGAAATCCAACGAGGTGATACGGTATTGAAGAATCAAAAGAGGCAATGAATTTTGCTATCTCTTCAATCTCAGTATCATTTATCCGTGGTATCACCACGGTTTTAAACGCTCGTATCTGCTCTTTATGCTCGATCAGATATTCTGCATTTCGTAAGACTGGCTCAACTGGAGCACCACTTATTGCCAGGTGCGTATCAGTATGGAACGCATTGATCTCCAGCGTAATGTACGAGCACAGATCGACGATCCGTTCCATACTCGCTTTCGTTGCGAAACCGTTTGTGGTGAATCCGACGTGTAGCTCGGGCATCAATTTTTTGGCCTCTTTTGCTACTGCTTCGATATACGGGAGGTGTATTGTCGGTTCTCCACCGGTAAAACCCAGCTTCTCAATGCCCGCTTTTCTTAATGCATCCACCGCTTCTTGCGCCAACTCGTGAGGATCAACATAGCCGCGATAAAACCAATTGGTATCGGGATATTGCGATAAGCGATACGCATTACAATAAAGGCAGCGGAAATTGCAGCCGAGCAAGGTTATCGAGTAACTTTCGAGGGATTCCGCCAGGCAGGTATAGGCGACCTCGGGCATTGTTACATTGCACACACCCACGTCTTCGTTTCTATTAACCCCGCAGTTCCATTCGCATAATCTGCAGTCTTCGAAGTCTTTCATGCTCATATTCATTCCGTTCATCCTTTGTCGCCCAAATAAAAGGAAGAAGAAGAGGCGTTTTCACCGATACTCCTTCTTTCTCGGCTACTGCCTCTTCTTATTTGGGCCTCTTTGATCTGATAGTGTTTTTGGCGCTGGGTGCGCTCTCTGTTTGACTTATGTTGGTAAGGCGGGATACACAGTCATTCTGTCTTCCGGATATTCCACGCCTTGAAATGTGAGATATTCCCTGTAAACGGCTTCTGGATCCAAATCAGCGTCTGGATGGAAGATCTTAGCCCAATAGGTAAGGCCAACGACCCTCCCTAATCCATAGTCAATCTTACGGTTAATTATATAGACACTGCCATTTTGAATCGCAGGTATACCCCCAGAAATACGCGTTAAAACTTCTTGTCTCATAGTTTCTGCATCGTCTGTAACGCCAAGCCACGTATTTGGCTCTTCTTTCATAATTATATCAGGATTTTGCTCTGGTGATATCACCCATGCCCAATCCACCGCCGGATATTGCTCGTTCAGATCCTTGGCAATGTTATCTCCGCCAGCCAGTTCACAATGCTCATCAAGTGCAGAACCGCTACCATAGGTTTTGAGTTCCCCGGTTCCTGTTGAGCTGCCCTTCTCAATATACACCTTTGGTCTCTCAAGTCCCTCCACTGCACTTATAACCGCTTCCTCCTTTTCCTGACGCCACGCAATGTAATCTGCTGCCTCATCCTCTCTTTCCAGTAGATTCCCGAGCTCTTCCATTTCTTCTTCCATAATAGATAGGTCATATAATAGAAGACCTGCTACGACTATTCCAAAAGGACCTAACTTCTCTTCAACGTCAAACGCGTCATAATAATAGCCGTAGGCATCACATATTACGAGCAGATCTGGAATAAAGGTATCTGCGTCGCCTTCTGCGATCCTCACGATCTCCTCGTAATCAAACTCCTTCCAGGTGCCCACCGACGGTTTATCCGCTAACTCGAAGAAATACACCCCTCCTTCGCCACCCTTTATCATATCGGTCACACCAACGATGTTACCAACCTCTCCGAGTGTTCTGACACCTTCTGTACTATCACTAGTAAGCGTAATTATTCTTGTTATTGGCATGTACACCGTTACTGCCCTATTAGCGGAATCCGTGATCGTCCGCGGATAATACACATGAATGTGTGCAGCCGCTCGTAGCTCACCTAAACCTAAGTGTTCCACGCTTTCTCCGAGATATTCCCCCTTCATATACGCCATGAGAGACTCGACAAGTTCGTTTTCTGATACGATCTTATCGCCGTCTTTATCGCCGGGAACCACTAACTCTTGCGCACCAACGGGTATAAACGCCATCAGCATCGACGATGCAAGGAGTGCCAGTACGACTATACACGGAAGTACTTTTTTCATTTCACATTACCTCCTTCTCCTTTAGTCCTCCACATAACCACAAACAGACATGCGATGAGCAGCGATACCGCTGTGAACATCACTTCGAAGCCGGATATTTCAGACGCAGGTATTGCTGCTGGTGTTGTAGTTGCAGTTGGACTTGGTTTTGGTGTTGTTACAGGCATTGTCGTCGTGACAGCGGGTGTAGGCGTTGGCGTTTCCACTCCTATCGTACCTGCACCACCTCCGCCAACGATAACGATAATATCCGCGATGCTTCCTTCGCTATCATTGAGCATGTCAATCCAGATTCCGGTAAACGAGCCTTCGCCAGAAGAAGGCGCCTTCACCTTGTACGTTATCTCCTCCTCGTCTATCACGGCAAAAGCAATTTTCTGCCCTGAAACTTCGTAGTCTGCAAACGTCGTACTTACTAAGTCGAAACCCTCAGGAATCATTTCAACAATACCAACAATCAAAGGAAGTTCACCAGTGATCGTTAGCTTCACCTCGAACTCAGCACCTGGAGCGGGATCCGCGGGAGTGTACCTCGTTACCCCCTCTACTTCCGCGCCCTGCACCGCTGTAACCATCCCTGCGAGGGAAGCAGCAGTTGTTAGCAGCACGAAGAGAAGCACTGTTATTAAGCGCCTCCCCCCCCTTTTTTTATTTTTTCTCATCATTCCTTTTCCAAAAGCACCCTGTCCTCTCACCCTGCGGCACATACCTTTTTAAATCTTTTGTTTCAAACGTTATATAACTGCACGTGATTTTAATAAAATAGGAAACGTTTTAATATTAACTTATGCATCAATATCTTAACCGTCCAAAAATAGATGAGATGGAGAATGACTAAAAATGAGCGGTATTAAGAAAGGGGCTTTGAAGGTGAAACGGGTAACGCTAGGGTTTTTACTAATCATGGCGGTAATGACATTTTTCATCGGGGCCGTCGTGCCACTTGTTTCGGCAACCACCGTTCCAGGAACGCAGGAGATAGATGGTTTTGACGTCAACTACGATAATATCTCTATTACGTTGGATGGGGAAGAAACCTCAACCGTATTAATTGGCCAAGAAATACAATTTTACAACAGCAGTGGCGGATCCTCCGGAACGGTAACGTTGATAGGAATATCAGGTGACGCTGAAGATCACGAACAGCACTCAGACGATGGTGGAGAACTTGATACCAACCTCAAGCCATTAAAAGAGGGCACGTATACCGCAACGTGTGCGGAAGGGTGCGATAATACGACGATCACTGCCGAAGAGCCATATATGACATTGAAACTGAAGCGGAATGGCAAATCAATCGAGAGTATACCGGAAAGTTCAACTTTCACCGTCGAGTTGAGCACCAATTTAGACCCAAGCGATGGCGTTTTCTTGGAAGTAAAAGATCCCGGGGGTGATATAACAACGATCAATAATGATGGTACCATCTTCGGAGACTCTGATCAAGTCGTCAACGTTTCTCATGTGACAAATTTAGAGATTAAGACCGCGGGCTGGGAATTAGGGACGCATACTTTCAAAGTTGTGGCTGAGGAAGATTATGCACGTGGACTAGATGAAAAAAGTAACGAAGTGGAATTGGAGATCGTAAGCGGTGAGCTGAAGATCGAGGCGAAAAAGACCGAGATCGTTGAGTTAGAGAATGTAAAGTTAACGGTAACCGGTATGCCTGATCTTCCTATCTCCGTCTTTGTAGAACGGAATGCAGAACACGCTCTGTTCCCCGCGGGCAAAAATGACAATCCCTCGAAGGATAAATGGGGTAGGTTAGACGATGAGACGATAGAAGCCGACGGTGAGATGGAATATCTTGTCTATTTCAACAGAACCGGTTCATACACCGTAAAGGTGAATAATAGCGATACTGAGGACTACGTTGTCATAACGGTTTCAAAGAAGAAAGTGACGTTCTCGATGCCTGAGACGTGCGCGATTGGGGCGGATCTCGTGGTTAGCGGCACGGCAAACACCGGAAAAACCGTTGATATCGCCATTGAGGATATCATAGTGAAGGTAGGTGTAGCAATAGATAGCGAAGGCACGTTTGAGGTGAAACTGGCCACCCCTGATACGCCTGGGACGGGTACTGAGGATGCCATAACGATAAAGGCGTTTATAGACCCAAAGATGGACTTTTCGTTAGGCGATGATGCGTCAGGAGTCGATGATGACGGCTCCGTGATGGTGCTGATGGTAACCGGGAGTTTGACTGCAGAATCTTCCGTTTCGATCGTTTCTCCAGGGGATTCGTTTACGCTCAGCGGTGCGGCGCTTGGCCCGAAGGTGGTAGACATCCTCATGGTGGCACCGAAAGGCGGAAGTGGCAACGGCATGAATCCGACGAATTCAGAAGACAACGGTCTTCCCAGCGGGATTGTTTACGAGGCGGCATCGGTAAGCAGTAGCACGAATACATGGTCAATTGACATTGACGTCCAAGAATATGCTGATACCGGAACCTATCTCGCATTCGTGCTCACACCGGGAAAGAACCAGATATACGACGAAATTGGTAATGATGATTTGCTGACTGGCATTGCGGATAAATATGTGGGCAGCGACCTCAGCAAGCTTGCTGCGAAGACACAGGAGCAGATAAAATCCATATTGTTAGATGCGACGACCGAAGCTGCAGGCAGCGATGATTTCATGAAAGTGCTGAAAATAGACGTTGGGAAAGCGGAAGTAGCACTCCGTTCTCTTCCGGATGTCGTTATTGGCGATGACCTGACGGTTACCGGCACTTCTAACCGAGAAGGTCACACCATCATCGTAAAGGTGCAAGGCCCGATAAACATAGGGACGAAGTTCGTAAAGGTTGCGGATGGTAAATTCAACGCCACTTTCAGTACGTCCGAGGCGTTAACCGGAGAATACACCGTCGAGGCTGATGACGGTGACGGGCACACCGATACGATAGCGGTAACCATCATCACGCCGGTTCGAGCGGAGGCATCGCCGACGCCAGCTCCAACGAGTTCTGCCACGCCAACAACGACTGAGCAAGAGCCTGAATCACTATCGACAACGCAACCAGAGAGTTCGGAAGCACCACCTTCACCACAGCTTCCCGTGCCCGGATTTGAGAGTGTTGGTGTCGTAGTAGCATTGTTGACTGTGTATATCCTCGTATTTGCGAGAAGAAAGGAAAGAAGGGATTAGAGATCGAAAAAATCCTTTTTCGTTTGTATCAATCAATCTCCTCTTTCTCACTCTATCTTACCGTTTCACGACAAACGGGGGTGGCCCCTTAACTGTCTACGATAAGCAGCACCTCCGATCCCACAGTAAGAAGAGGATACAAATAAACAGCAATCCCTCTCTTCGGTTTTGGTACGTTAAGTTCAATGGTTTTTCTTTCGTATCAGAAATAGATAGGCTCCTCCAATGAGCGCACAGAGGGCAATCGCGAGTTCAAATCCCGGTACCGATGCTCCACCAGCTTCCGGGGTTTGTGTCTCCTCATGAGCTGCAGGCGTGGGTGGTGGCGTTGATGCAGATGTCTGTGGCGGCGTTGTCCGAGGAGACGGTGTAGATGCAGTTTCCGCTTTTGCTTCTGCGGTTATCGCAAATATCGAAAAGCCAGTCGTCTCCGCTTGGAAATACACAGTAGCATTCTCCTCCTCGCCGACTTTAGATGTGGGAAGCGCTGTCCAGCCATCACGTTCATGGTATCTGTTTAACGTGACCTCGGCAATGTTGTTAGCAGTGATCCATGATTTTGATACTTTAAACTCAATTCTCCCTTCTATGTTCGCAGTCTCCTCTTCATGCTCCACGCTCATATCGAGATAAACGTATGGAATGCCTGATGGCTCAGTTACCTCCACCGGTTTGCTTATCCGTTCCACGACGACCTTCGCATCACTCACATCGGTATCCGCCTTGAGTGCGAGCAGTGAAACGTCCATATCCTGAAATATCATTGCTACTTCCTTCCCCGCTTCCAGCAGAGGAATGGTCCGGGATGCCTTCGTTACCGTGGCTGTTGGAGCAGCGGACGCTGGCGTAGGCGTTGCTGTTGCTGTTGCGGTATCTTTCGCACTCGAACCACCGCTGCCACCTCCATTTTCTTCCTCTTCCTCGTTATGATACGTAATCACGAGAAATGCATTTGCAGGCATCATGTTATCGCCGTCATCGCCCTGGATTACCTCGTTATCATCATCTTCAAGGTCATTCGTTACATCGGTCAGCTCTATCCCGATTTGAGCATCATTAGATCCTATACTCATGGAGAAGCCGCCCATTTCCGCGTTATATGCACCGCTGTATCCCTCGTACAAATCCTTACCTAACTCATTGCCATTAAAGTAGAGATAGCTGTGCCAGCCAGTTGTTGGGTTACCACCCCAAATAGAAACAGCGCCAAGGACTGCTTCCTCCACTTCTAAATCCAAATGCTCGCCGGAGAACTCAGCAGGATTAAGACAGTCTTCTAAAGAAAGAAAACCGCCGTAAGGCCTTTCCTCGCCTCCACCCATCAGGAGGTCAGCACCCTCATTTATCCAATATTCCCGTTTCGGCTCTGTTTTATCCTCATAAACGGCGAGAATCGCAGGGGGTGCAAACGAATACTTAGCTGCAAAATTTAAATCGCCACCACCATCGTTTAGGTTCTTGACGCTAAGTATGTAAGATCCACTTTCTTGCACGTAATTCGTGATATCATACGCATACGTGCCCCACGCATAAATATCCGCACCAAAATCGCCCTTTATGTCATTATAGCTCTGTTCCATGTTTAGATTGTGGCTGTCGCCTGAAGGCGTCTCGAGGACGGCGTCTATTTTCGGTGCTTTATACGAAGGCTTCGCCCACGTGTAGTAAATATACAATCGTGCCAGCTTTACGCTTCCCGGGATCTGTAAATCATAATTGATATTGTAGTAGGTATCATCAGTACCACTATCACCACTATCGTAACTCCTGTATCCCCCATCTCCGGTGGTGTAAAGTATTCCTCCTTCTAGCGTGTCATGCACATAATTCTCCAAATGCCCGTCAGCCATGTAGCCGTTCCAAACGACTTTCTGCTCTTTTGTTAACTCGTTATTATCCTCATCGCCCTCTATTATTTCATCGCTTTCGTCGACCAATGCTCTTAAGCTATACTCCTTGCTCGTATCTTCATAAATACATATAGCCCCGTCTGCACTGTCAACCCAGCTCAGAGGATCTTTTCCAGCTCCCTCGAGTGACCATGCGAATTTTACCTCTTGAGTAGCAGCCATTTCCAACTCATACACCGTTTCACTTCCGATTAGTTCACCATCAGCGTAGAGCTTCACTTCAAAATTTTCGGCTGCTGCAGTCCCGTTATTCTTCACCGTAACGTTCACATAATTCCTACGATCACACCAGGGTTCACCTTTAGCTATACCGTATTCATCAGACCACCCATAATGATACGGTTTAATCGCAGTGATGGAGAGGTCCGGTAGCTCTGTGCTTTCATCCAACGTTTCATCCACCCACTCAGACTGATTATGCGCTACAGCAGGCGCTAGCACGCTTGCACTTAAAACGAAAAACAAGCACGATAACACGAATACTGTTGCGAGTGCCGTCAGCCTTTTATTGTCTTTTTTTTTCATCTGCGTATGTATACCTCCATCTTCGCGGTTTTCTTAAGATAATTTAAACGCGGGAATCCAACTGCCGTATTCCTTTCCATTGGCATCGGTAAATTTCGTGCACCGGATCATCCCACCATCTACTACTAATTCGTCGCGGTGATGAATCTGAGGATAAGAGCCTGTTGTTATGGTATAGTTGTAAATCACGCCTTTCTTCAATGTTAGCGTCCTGTTAAACGTGATATTGTGGTAATCTCCACTGTAACCGTCCCAGTGAGCTTCTGCACCATCTCCCAGGGTTTCATTCCAAATCTTTACGAGTTTTGTATGCCCGCCGGTTCCCGGGCACGGATAGGTGTACATTGTGCTTATTGGCATGTCATTAGTTACCTCTAAGGTCCCATTATGTATCCCCGCGATACTGGGATATTGATTCTCTGGCGAGCCGGTATCAAAAAAATCATAGAGATCTTTTTCCAATACTAATATCGCATTAGTTACACTAATAGAGCCGTCTTCACCTCGACTGTACCAAGCATTGTTACCCGATGATGCTACATAACCAGTCACATCCCACGTATTTAACTCGAACGTGTTGCTGTCCACCATGCTCGTGTTCAACGAATTATCATTGAATTGCAAACAATTGCTGCTGCAAGCTGGGTCGTAGGCTGTCAGGTGCACCATCGTGAGATGTGCTTTGGTCACATTAGCAACGTCCACGGTACCATCAAAGTCCGTCGTCCCGGGATCATGTTCGGGCGGATACGGACCAGTGTGAAGACCATCACTACCTTCGTTTATCCAGTATTGAATGTTCTTGGGATTATCTCCACCTTCGTAAATCACCACCAGGATAATACCATAGCATCTGCCTCCATAAGTCGTGTCAAGGGTGCCATTTATAACTGAGTAGTTCGCAACATTTGTAGACCCAGCAGTTGTTAGATTTGTCACATCGTAGTACATCCAGTGTTTCCCATGACCACTGCACCACACAGTTGGATTTGTGTCATCCTCACCTTGCAAATGTATTGGACCAAGTCCATTTCTATCGGAAAAAACGTTGAACGTGACATTCACCCAACCTTGATCATCTTCGGTGCCACCCCATACGCCCACATACAGACGTGCCCATTTAACGATTCCGTTTGGCACTTCGGTGGTCAAGGTAAGGTTTGCCGTTCCATCCCACGGTTCATAGTCAATGAACACACCACCGTTTACGGTACCGCTCATTCTCGTTTCCACAGGGAACCCATCGTAATTATAGTCTGCTAAAGTCGGCATGCATAAAAGCAAGCAGGACAACGCGATTGCGACTACTGTTGTAATACTTATTTTTTTCATTTTTCATCTCACTCAGATAGGAATGAAAAGGGGGAAAATAGAAAAACTCCCCCCCAAATTTTTTGTTCATATCCTGTTCTTCCTCAGCTTTTTTCTCTCAGTACCAGATATGCGATTGCTAACAAGCCTGCAACGGTAAATATCGCTTCGAAGCCCGGTTCTTCCGGTGTTGGCGTGGGTGTTGCTGGTGCGGGTGGTGCAACTGGTGTTGCCACAGGCGTTGGTACTGGTGTCGTTGTTGGTTTTGGTTGGTTCATCTATTTGTCCTTTCGCCTTTCTTAATATAATTTAAACGCAGGAATCCCATTGTCATATTCCTTCCCATTGGCATCAGTAAATTTCTCACATCTGATTAGTCCCCCATCCACTGCTAATTCTTTTTGGTGATGAATTTTTGGATAAGAACCTGTGCGGATGGTGTAGTTATATATTATGCCTTTTTTCAATGTTAACGTCCTGTTCAACGAGATATTATGATAATCCCCTTTGTAACTGTTCCATTGAGCGTCGGCACTATCCCCTGTTGTTTCATTCCAAATCTTTATGAACTCTGTATGCCCGCCCGTATCTGAACACGGATAAGTGTACACGGTTCTTACTGTAATATTCTCGCCCACCTCAAGTGTCCCTGTATGAACTCCTGCGATACTTGGATACGGATTTTGCGGCGAGCCGGTATCAAAGGTTGGCGCTGCTTCTTCCTTGTAAGTGAGTACGAGAATCGCATTGGCAGCGCCCATGCCGTCACCCGTTGTCTCGCCTTCGGGTATGTGGCTCTGGAGACGTGCCTCGTTATCAGTTGCATCAAGGTATGCGAGCACATCGGTCTCGTTGATGGAGATTGAAGTATCACCCTGTTTTGCTGCCGTGTCCCATATCCCCTGCCATTCTCCACCATTGAAGTATAACCTGTTCTTGTCATTGCCATCGAACGCGTCCTGCATCACGGTTACCAGTGTGGCTTTGTCCACGAAATCTGGCTCTACAGTTCCTCCAGTAAAGGGCACGTACGCTGTCGCCTCTTCAGAAGTCACGCAGTACGAGTCACTTGCACTGATGATGTCAAACCCCTCGTTGATCCAGATCATACGTACTGGCTCATCTGCATGCTCGTACGCCACCATAAGCACCATGCCGCTCAGACTCACATGATGCGGAGATGTCGGCTCTGTATTCTCGAGGAGTATCTGGTTGCCACCAGCATTGAAATAGTCAATTACATTGTATCTGATCATTCCGTAAGGATAGTTATAGGAACCATAGCCCTTGCGATCGGTGTAATGCTGAGCTACGGGAATGACGTTGCCGTTACAGCTCAAGGTGAAATAGTCGGTCACGTTCCCTGCGGGCGTTCTATCGAAGGTGTAGTAGGTATACAGCACTGCCTTCTTGATGGTGGCACCGCTGGGAATTGAAAGATCACTTGCTGTCCAATTCGCAGTGTAGGTAGTCCACAGAGTGCTGTAGCCACTTTGATACTTGCTGTCACCGGTTGAGTAGATCAAGTTAACATGTGCCTGATCATGGAACTGTCGGGTAGTTATGTCCTCGCCGCCCGTATATCGCTTGCCTTTGTAGCCGTTGTTCATGACTGTCTCCGCTTGAACAGTTACATTGTTCGCTTCGTTCGATTCGGCTATTGCACCATCACAATCGGCGGTTACTGTTATATTCACAGCGACACCAGCATATCTAAGCGTGGAGTCAGTAATACTCACCTCGGTATCATTTCCGGCGCTTAGTGCACTAACCGATGCTGTTGCGCTGAATCCGTTAATAACAAAACAGACTTTGAATGCACCTGCATCGGCACTACCATTGTTCTTGACAGTTGCACTGATTTCGTTGCTCTCGTTTGCAAAGAGATACCCACAATTTGGTGTAATCGCTGTTACGATCAGGTCTGGCTGTTTGTATTCCACAACGAGGATCGCATTGCTTGCTACCATGGAGTCGCCGTTGTCTTGAAATTTTGCCAGATTATTGCTTGAGTTCAGATCCGCAGCCACATCGGTCTCATTAATGCCTAAATTCGTGTTATTGCCGATGTAATGATCCCAGGTGCCATTCCAGACCTGGGCATTGAAGTATAGCCTGTTCATATCACCGCCCTTATCAGCGGAAGGTGCAACTGTTATGAGCCTTGCACGTTCTACTTTTGTTAAGTCAATAGCTCCATTAAAAGGAGCATACGCAGTTGCCTCCTCCGGTGTTGTGCAATAAGATGACTTTGCCGAAAGCATATCGCACTCCTCATTTATCCATATCGTCCGCTCAGGCTCGCTACTGTCTGCATAGATCACCGTGAGCAGCATGCCTTGCATGGATACGCTTCCGCCTCCTGAATATGTGTTGGTAAGGATTGCAGTGTTGCCACTTTTGCTAAAATTCGTGGTTACATCGTATGCTAACACTCCCGAGGGGTAGTTATAGCTGCCATATCCTTTACTGTCACTATAGGTTGCGTCTGGAGTCTCAGAATATCCGTTGAATGTTAGGCGGACGTAATCAGGCATTACCCCCTTCTTATCCCAGGTGTAGTACACATACAGCCGTGCCTTTTCAATACGTACGCCATCCGGAACAGGAAGATCACTTGCATTCCAGTTAGCTGTGTAGTGCGTCCAACTCGGATAAGAAGATGAACTCAAGTAGTAGCTGTCACCGGTTGAGTAAATAATATCGCCTTTGAGTGTATGTACCTGAAAAGTATTTAAATCATTACCGCCCGTATATCGCTTGCCTTTGTAGCCGTTGTTCATGACTGTCTCCGCTTGAACAGTTACATTGTTCGTCTCATTCGACTCGGCAATCTCGCCGTTGCAATCGGCTGTTACTGCTATATTCACGGCAGCACCAGCACTTCTGTTGGTGGGGTCGGTGATGCTGACTGTTGTACTATTACCAGCAGCTAACGGGGGCACTGCAACTTTCTCGCTGTATCCGTCGCTGAGCACGAAATTGGCGTGCGATGCATTGGCTGTCATATCGCCTATGTTCTGGATTTCCGCCTCAATAACATTACTTTCGTTCCCAAAGAGTTCCCCGCAATTAGGGGTAACACTCGTTACAACCAAGTCAGGCAACGCCTGCGCACTTCCTATCACTGCTACCAAGACTAACAGTACGATAGCGCATCTAATTCCTTCCTTTCCTCTTATCATTTTTTCTATCGTTCACCTCCTCTTTTTGCGGGGCGAATCACCTTCTTTTCTTCCCTTCATCCTATCGCTCGCCTATCTTCTCCCTCCCTGTTTCGTAAGATAAACCTGTTATTTTTAACACTATTTATAATTCCCCCATATAAATAGTGCATAAAGCGATACTTAATGGTAGGATTGATGTAATTTTATCCTATTGATAGGGATAGGATGCTAACAAGCGCGTTTTATTTTGGAAATGTTCATATTCGCTATATCTGCCGCAAGGCATCCAAGGGATTCAATCGCGCCGCGCGTCGCGCGGGATACAAACCTGAAACGACCGAGAGAACCAGTGAAATGAGAAATCCTGCAACCAATATCGAAGGAGTGATTATCGTGATGCTCGCCGTCTCCAAGCTTGCACCCATACCGCCACCAAGTGCATTGATCAGGAACGGTTTACCGACGAGGTCTATCAGCACGGAGAAGCCAATACCGAGCAGATCGCCGAAGATACCGCCGATAACTCCTATAATCACGCATTCTGCGAGGAACATCTTCATGATGTCAAAGTCCGATGCGCCCAACGCCTTCGAGAGCCCGATCTCACCTGTTCGCTCGTAAACCGAGATGATCATCGTGTTCACCACCATAAGCGCACCGACAACGAGTGAAATACCGGAAAAAAAGCCTAACACCAGTGTTACCGCCACCATCAGCCGGTTTACCTCGTCAATCACATCCTGCGCTGAATGCGCGGTCAATCCAATTCCCACTATCTTCGCTCGGACAGAAGCGGCAAAAGCGGGGTCATCTACTTTTACCACCAGGCCGTCATACGCAGCCTTCTCATCCAGCGCCATCGCCCCCGTAATCTCTACGAAGATCTGGTTGTCGTGCTCATCGCCTGTGGATTCCAGTATGCCCTCGATTGCAAATACTGTAGTCTTATCCAACGGACGCCCTTCCTCGCCGTACAGCCTGAGCTTCGCAGTAAACTCATCACCAATTCCTAAATCCTCGATCAACGCTAAGCGCTTGGCAACATCGTAGCCCAGCACAATCGGCATGGGAGTGCCCTCAGCAGTTTTATCAAACCAAGTTCCCTGCTCCAATTGCAAGCTATGGCCATGAATCTGTAGATATTCCGGCGAGATCCCTTTTACTGCAAGATACGTGTTATTCTGCGTGACGTACGAGTCCTTGACATACGGTGCCGCAAATAATACGTGTGCCTCCGATGCAATCGCGCGGGCTTTCGAATCGGTTATCAACGTAACGGTGTCTGCTTCTACACCTGCCAAGACTTCTATCGTAGTGAGATCGTGCGAGGTCTTGATCTGCTCAACCGCCTGAACACGGATCCCTTCACCCAAGGAGGTGACGCCAATTACCGCTGCGATCCCAATGGCAATTCCCAGCACGATAAGAAATACACGCAGTTTCTTCCTCGTTAACTGCCTACTCGCTAACGAGAATAATTCCATCATAGTCGCTGAAGCCTCCCGTCCAATATCCCGATTACGGTGCCCATCCGCTTCGCCGATGCCAAATCGTGCGTTACCATGATGATCGTCTTCTTATCTTCGGTGCTTAACCGCTTGAGCAAATCCAATATGCTCTGTCCGGTCTTCGAGTCAAGGTTGCCGGTGGGCTCGTCGGCCAAGATAAGCTTCGGGTCGTTGGCAAGTGCACGTGCGATCGCTACCCGCTGCAGTTCACCGCCGGAAAGTTCGGAAGGGAGGTGCCCTGCCCGGTTCTCCAGGCCTACCAAGGCCAACAGTTTCCTCGCACGCGCTCTCCGTTCGCTTTTACTCTTCTTATCCTTCGTGAAATAGAGTGGGTACTCGACATTCTCGACCGCATTCAACGCCGGTATCAGATTGAACGTTTGAAACACGAACCCGATAAATTGCCGCCGTAACAGCACCAGAGACCGTTTATTTTTGTAATCCACCCGCGCGCCATTAAAATACACCTCACCATTCGTTGGCGCATCCAGACATCCGACGATATGTAAAAACGTCGATTTACCGGAGCCCGAAGGCCCTACAATAGAAATAAACTCGCCGTCTTCGACTCGCACGTCCACACCGTCTAATGCCACCACGTTCTCGTCGCCCATCCGATACTGTTTCGTTAACCCTCGTGTCTCAACGGTCATTTTTTATCATTGCACCTCGCTCTTCTCCACTACCAGCACCGCGTTGGTCACCATCATATAATCGTGATTGTCCTGAATCGCGGCGAAATTGTTCGAGGCTTTTAGATAATCGGTCACATCCCGCTGGTCAACTCCGATCTGAACCGTGCTATCAGCAATATACACGTCATTCCAGACTCCTCCGCCAAGGCCAAACAATAATCGGAGCAGTTGCTTCAGGAAGGGTAGCTCCTTGAGCCATCCGCGCTCTTCGTTAAAGTAAAGCGTATTATGCGCTTTCTCGCCTCCGGATACGTAACCGCCTGAGGGAACAACAGAGATTAAATAAGCCTTCTCCACATTTTTCACATCTACAGCTCCGTTAAAGTAACTCATAGTGGTGGCCATCTCTGGTGTGATTCCATACTCTGCATAGATCATGTCGCAGCCCTCGTTGACCCAGTATTCGATGAAAGGACAATCCTGATCGCCATCCGAGCACTCGGTTACCACCAGCAGACCGATTCCTTGCACACTAAATGTGCTTCCGTTCGCATCCATGTTCTTCACCGTAACCGAATAGGAATCTGAATTTGTTATTGACAGTGTTGCTGCGCAATCGTAAACTGTAACGCCTGAGTAGTAATCATATTTCCCGACAAAGCCTTTCGTATCTGTATAGGTTGTGACGGGGTTCAGAACTTCCGCTTCATCTGATACCGCCATTGTAGGATACACACCGACGTTATCCTTCTGGCTCCAAACCCAGTAAATATACAATCGCGCTGATTTCACGCCTCTTGACTTCAGCACGCTGCGATCGAAATTGACGGTATATGTATCATTATATGGCATTAGTCCACTATACCTGCTATCTCCCAGGGTAAAAAGGACATCGCCACGAATTTCATCGTGCGCGACAGTGCTCAGTGGTTTATCTCCTGCGTACGAACAAGACGCAATAGGCAGAGCGAGAATAGAGAAGATAATCAGTGCGAGCAGAACGCCGCTAAAAATCGAATATAATCTCATCTACGTTATTATCCCTCCTAGAATCCTTAATCTCATTCGTTTCGTCTACAACGGCTTTGAGGCTGTGCGTTCCTTCTGCCACTACAATTGGGAGTTCCTGTATTATCGATGCACCACCTTCTAACGCATCAATCTTCTTGATTACGCTCTTTTCGCCATCCACGTAGAGTGAAAGCTCGAAAGCCAGCGCGGGCTTTTCACCCTCATTTCTGAGCTCCACGGGAACCGAATAGCTGAGCATACTTCCAACTGTGTTCTCCTCAGCAGGCTGTTTGTCAATGCAGCCGCTTAAAACCAGAGCTACAGATAGAACTACAACGATCAAAAGAACTACAGGAAATCTTGCCTTTTTTCTGCGCCTTGATAAAAAGAGAAGCGATGAGAGAATAGCTATCAATCCGCCTCCTGCAACTATACTGCTGCTGGTCGCCGCAGCACTGGTTTCGGCCCGTACAGGCGTCAAAATCTTCACTGACAAATCCGGATTCCCCCCGATATGAGCGTCGGAACTGAAGACGTTGTTATTTTCGTTCGATTCCTGCACCGCGTTCCCTGCGTCAACTTCCGCAGTGATGGTATGCGGTCCATATGCCGCGTTCCAAGGGATGGCTACTTGTTTAATGCCACTGGCATCCATGCGAACGGCGCCCGAATAGACCTCCGAGTTGTCAACAAGGATCGCTAACCGAACCTCGCCCTCGTACAAGCGGCCATAATTGTTTACCACTGCCCTGAGTATGTTCTCTCCTTCGGTCAGGTTTCCGAATTCGAGTTGGACGGTGAAGTCTGGGGCGGTCTTTTCAGGGGTTTTGTGTTCCACAGCAAGGACTGCCAAAACAGGATGTAAATAATATTCGCCCTCCAGATTACCTTCATCATCCACATCTATAATCCCATCGCCGTTGACGTCCTTGCCCCTGAGAAAGAGGAGGCTATTTTCTGCCTGGATATACCTTGTAACGTCAAGCGTTTTGAGATCAATGCCGTACGTTTCGCCGTCTGCGTTATTAGCAACGTCAGTTCCACCTACTTCGTGGCCGTTAAATTCTAAATAGTCCGGCTCGCCCGCATGGCCAGCAAGGTACGTCACGGTGAGATGCGCAGCTTTTACATTCGCCTGGTTGATATCACCACTAAAATCCACCGAGGCGAAATCGTTTATGGAGGGTACAGCACCAGCCCAGCCCTTACCATGTAGGCTCGGATTGCCATCGCTCACCCAATATGAGACCTCAGCTCCATTCTTGTCCTCGTAGATGACGACAAGGATAATGCCGTACACTCGCCCGTCAAGTTTATTCCCCCGTTCACCCCTGCTCGTGTCCGCTATACCTACGTTAAGGCCCGGTACCACCATATCAGTCACATTGTAGTAGACCCAATAGCTTCCGTGGCTCGAGCAATAAACGTAGGGATTGTCATCGTTTACACCCCCGAGGAACGTTTTGCCAAGGTCATCCCCGTTAAAAGTTGTGTGCACCCAGCCTTCATAGCGCTCAGTACCACCCCAGACACCAATATACAGCCGCGCCCACTTGACCGTGACCTCTTCAGGCAGTTCAAAAGTCTGCTCATACGGCGTGAAGCCGAGCCCACGACTCTCACCCACATAGACGCCGCCTTTCAATGTGCCATGAGCCACTTCATCGAGCTTGTCCGGGTACGGCACGCCATCAAACGAATAGATCGCACCTGCTACCTGTACTAATGACACGATACTGACCAATATAATCCCGATTAAGATTGCCGTTTTATCTTCCACGCTCACCTTACCTCCGCTTCGAGTTGCCACATTACCGAAGTTTGTTGTTTAATATTAATAAATCTTATTATTTTTATATTACATCAGCTCGACAAATTTACTAAATTTCACAAGAAAGGAACGGGAAGTTTTTTCTTCAACACACCCCTTTTAAACGTGTAGGAACTTAACCCGGAAGGAGAGAAGAGCTAAGGACACAGCACAGATACGAAAATATGCCTTGCTGAATGTGGTGAGGTATAAATAATCGCTAAAGAAGGGCTAAGGATACTCTGGGTGACTGACTGATGAAGTGGAAGAAGTGAATCATGAGATTAAGAAGAAGCTCTTACCGCCTTCGTTCAGGATAGCGATGAAGCGAAAAGCGAATTTTGGACCCTTGCATTGTTAGCTGACAGAGTTCTTAAGTTTACCTAAAATCACGAGGACTCTCTCGCTTTCGCCCTTATCACATACGCTGCCATCGTAACGAGCAGCGCTAATAACGAAACAACAAGCTCAAAACCCGGTGTTTGCGCTCCCGTACTCTCTTCAGGTACGGACATGTTAGGAGAATTTGGCGTGCGTGAAGGCGTAGCAGTTGCATTTGATGTCGCTGTCGATGCAGGTGTAGACGCTTCGGCCGTTATATTCACGAGTCCGGTATTCGAGCATCTATCCAGAATGTCCACACATACCTCCCAGCTTCCGATAGACAACGTATTCGTATCAAATTCTGCCGTTATCGTCCCGTTTTCTACTTTAACCGTCTTCATCTCTCGCTCTTTATTCGAGCCTTCTTCACCCACACGTATCCATGCAGTAACCCCTTCGTTTACGTTTGTGCGTGCAACAATCGTCAAATTCTCACCACGAGCGACATCTTCCAGTTCAAGTTGGACCACAGGGTTAACGACTTTAAAGTCCTTCTTCACAAAAAGATCATCACTACCCGCGCCTTTTATCCTATCCTCGAGTATCGCAATCCGCTGGTCCAGGGTCTTCGATTCATCGCCTATCTCCCACTGGCCATTGTATATCGCGTCCGTTACACCATCCCGCCCTTTATGGAGTACAAGGGCTGTATACGTGCCTACATCTGGTTCTAGCAACTTCTCGTCCCAGTTCCCTTCCTCGTTCACGGGAGTGGCCGTCGCTTCCATGCCATACGGAACTATGACCTCCCCCTTATGGTTCAATACCAGCAGGTATACCTTATCTACACCTGCTGCGGTTCCGTTTAGCCAAATATCGTCTCCTTTTGCCGTTATCGGCTGCACATCCAGGGTGAGCTTATACGATTCAATCAGAGCAAACTCCGTATCTGCGTCTGCTTTATTTCTTTGCTTCCAGTCCTCCGAGACTTCCTCGCCGATACTAAATTCAACAGAAGCATCGATGAACACCTCGACCTTCTTCGGCCCTTCCAGCTCGCCCACGGTTTCATACTCGTACGTAAACTTGTTTCTGTAGATTCTCGCCTTGTCCACGTATTTATCGGCGATCAGTATCACTGCGGAATCGCCATAGGTGGAAGTCCCTTCGATTACAACCGGATCGCCGAGTATCACTTCATCAGGTGCTGTAACCGTGACGTCACCCTCGAGGACTTCGACATAGCATGATGCCTCTTCGTCCTCGTAGCCACCGAATCCACCATCGCCGTCTACGTCTACCTGTATCCGCAGCTCGTGCCTTCCGTGTGAAGCAGTTGCCGTATCCCACAGGAAGAGCTTCTCGCCGTTTTCGTCTAACGTTGCATTCTGGCTTTCCAGCGAATCAATCAATAATCTCGCTTCCTTGTAGGAAAATGCACTCTCTACAACTATCTCCGCTCGCTCGCCCTTTGCGATCTCGTCATTTACATCTAGTTCGATTTCTCGCGGTTCTATCTCGAAATTTATCTTCTTCTCAACCTCAGTGGCAAAATCTTTCAACACAATGGTGTATCTCCCCTCCACCACATCCAAGTCAGACATCGCCAGCACGATTCCGCCCTCTGCTGAGATGGAAATGCCGGATAGGTCCCCGGAGATAGTATAAAATTTCGTCTCCTCTCTGTACTCGATCGGGATCTCATAAATGTCGTGCCCGTGAACGTCTCGGATTGAATGCCCGCCGGATTCGATGCTGAACTTCATAAAACCCGCTTCCTTGTCGTTTGATTCGATAGTGAGATTCAAGGAGCCCTCTGCATACGTCTTATCTGCCGGGTACAAATCCAATCTGAAGGTATGCGTATCGAGCGATAGCCAGCCTTGATTGTCCGTTCCGTCTTCAAAATAGTCCCCATTACCGTTTGCATCGTCTGAGAACCTATAATAGCCCTCATACTTGCCTTCTGTATCCCACTCTTCGGAAATAAAGGAGGTCTTGAAGTTGCTTGACGACGGGGATCCGGTAGCAGTGTATTTCCCATCTATTCGTATACCGCTCAGTTCACCCGTGCTATTCCGGAATTCTATTTTCTCGCCCTTGTAAACGACAAATATCGGGTTGCCCACGGTCACTTCTTCTTTTATCGATGTTTCGCTAGCGGTATCGCAAGTTATAACCCCGCCGGCATTTGTATAGGTTCGACTTACCGATGATGCTGATGCCGTGGAAACCAGAAATAAGATCAGAATTGCTAAAAACAAAGATTGGAGCAATAAAGTACTATTTATTTTCATTTTTCCCTCCTTTCCTTATGCGATGCAAGGTCACGATCAGGAGACCTGCAACTGCGAAGAACGCGTCAAAGCCGGATGGCGTGGGCGTATGAGGAGAAGGTGTTGGGGAGAACGTGGGTGTAGGCATTGCAACTGTGGGCGATGGTGTAGCGGTAGCAGACGCAGCAGACGTTGGCGTCGCAGTCGACGAGGCCGAAGGGGTTGGTGTAACAACAGGACTGGACTCCACTCCTCCCGCTTTATACGTCACAACCAAAAACGCGCCGCTTGGAACTAAATAATCGCCATCATCTTTGATCGTCGCCATATTATCTTTCGCTACCACATAATCGGTGACGTCCCGTGCATCAATGGCAAGATCATCATACGGATCCCCCGCATAAACGCCATCCCAGATCCCGTCATTAAATATAAGCGTGTTTTCACCCCTATCGCCGCTTGGAACGATCGTCACTAAGTTCGCACTTTGTAGTTCCTCGCTCTCTATTACCCCACTAAACGTGGCGGTCGTAATCGCATCTTCAGCATGCTCGATCATTTTCATGTTCAGCATGTCACAGCCCTCATTTAGCCAATATGCTCGCTTCTCCCCACGTGCCTCTTCGTAGATCACCAGAAGAGCGAGTGCAATCATCGAAAACGTCTTTGATTCCGTCGCACTATTCTCGACCGTGGCGATATAGATGCTCCTCCCCCATACCTGATCGGTAACATCATAGCAATACGTGCCACAGGGATAGTCATAATCGCCATAGCCTTTCCTATCCGGATATTCCCTATCCGTTTTTACTTCCGCGCCATCGAATGCCACATCCAGATCGGGATATACGCCCTCTTCTCCTGCGTGGCTCCAGGTCCAGTAAGCGTACAATCGCGCTATCTTTACCGTCGCACCGTCCGGAATATCAATATCGAAGGAGACCGTATACGTGTCTCCGGGCGATAGCTCACCCATATAGTCGCTATCTCCGATCGTATAGAGCAGATCACCGTAGATCGTATCATGCGCGTAGGTCGTTAACGGGTGATCCGCCGTGTAATCCGCGTTTGCAGGAGTCGAAAGCGTCAATATCAATGCTGACAGCGCCATACAGACAACAATGCCCTTCATCAGTGCAAGACTAATACCGCCGTTTTTCATGGTAGTTTTACTTACCCCCTGTTCCGCCATCCCGTAGCCGTCAGGAAGGGAAAAAGCGTTGCCACCACTCCTTTTTACCGGTTTCACGCTTTTTGCCTCGCCTCGCCGTGCCGCGCCGCTCGTGCCTTTTCCCTTCATCTACCGTTAAGCGTAAGATAGCATATTAGATAGCTCTTATGGGAGTTAATGGTGAGTTAATAAAAATATTTTGATACAAATAACATCGAGTATAAAATCTGAGAGTTTGAGGCGCGTATCGTTTAAAAAGCGGGCCGAATGGAGAAAACAAGAAGTTTTTACTTGACTTACCCCCTTTAAACGTGTAGTGAAGGAAACCAACCAAGAAGGATGGAAGAGTTAAGGGCACAGATACGGAAATACGCGTTGCAGAACGCAGTGAAATACGGTAAATCGCCGAAGAAGGACGTGGTGCTGAAGCGCATGCTCTCAGAACAGCCCGAACTGCGAAAAGACGCTAAGAGTCTCTCGATAGTAGTGAAAGAGGAGATCAAGCGTATAGAATCGATGAGTAATGACGAGCGCGCGGACGAATTGGCTGCAATCGCGCCGGAGTTATTAGATGAGCTATCGGCAGCGGGAAAAGAGCCGAAGCGTGCTCAAACCGGCTTGCCCGAACTGCCGCTGGCGGAGGGAGAGCACGTGGTGATGCGGTTCGCGCCCAATCCCAATGGCGCGGCAACGCTTGGCAGTGCTCGGGGCATTATTATCAATTCGGAGTACGCCCAGCGCTATAATGGAACATTCATTCTGAGATTTGATGATACCGATCCGGTATTGAAGCGACCGTTATTAGCGGCTTATAACTGGTATCAGGAAGATTGCGCGTGGCTGGATGCCGAGCCTGATGAAGTGGTCGTGGCATCGGAACGTATAGATTTGTATTACACGTATGCGAAGGAGCTGATCCAGAAAGGGGCGGCTTATGTCTGCTTCTGCCCTGCGGAGACGTTTAAGCTGTATAAAGACAATAAGCAGCCCTGCCCCCACAGGACCGCGAGCGTTGAGGAGACGCTGGAGAACTGGGAGAAGATGCTCAACGGCGTTTACGAAGAGAAAGAGGCAGTACTGCGGATAAAAACGGACATTGCCAGTCCTGATCCCGCGTTGCGCGATTGGGTCGCATTTAGAGTGCTCAAACGCGATCATCCGCGAATCGGCGAGCGATATGTGGTATGGCCGATGCTGGATTTCGAGTCTGCAATCGAGGATCATCTGCTTGGTCTGACGCACATCATACGAGGCAAGGACCTCATGAAATCGGAGAAGCGACAGCGGTTCTTATACGACTATTTCGGCTGGGAGTATCCCCGGACGATGCTCTGGGGCAAGATAAAGATACACGAATTCGGTAAATTCAGCACGTCCGAGCTCGGAAAAGCGATAGCGCGTGGCGACTACGAAGGCTGGGACGACCCGCAACTGCCGACGCTCAGAGCACTGCGCAGAAGAGGGTTTCAACCGGAAGCGATTCGTAAGTTCTTCATTTCTATGGGTGTCACGCGGAATGATATCGCGGTGAGTATGAAGAATTTGTACGCGGAGAACCGGAAGCTGGTGGATGGCGTGTCGAATAGATACTTCTTCGTGCGGAATCCCGTGGAACTGCGCTTGGACGGGGTGGATTCGCTGGTGGCTCACGCACTGAAGCATCCTTCACGTGAGGGGTATCGAGAGATAAAAACGGACAATACCGTTTACCTCAGTGATGCGGATTTCGCGAACCTGACGGCGGGACAAAAAGTGAGATTGAAGTATCTCTGCACGGTAAAAGTTGAGAGCACCGAGCCCTTAGTGGCAATGGTTATAGATAGAGCTACCGAACCGACAACAGACATGCCCGTTATCCAGTGGGCGCCTATGGACGGTATAAACGTCAGGGTGAAGAGGCCTGACGGAGTAGAGGAGGAAGGCATCGGCGAGCCGTTAATTGTCACGGAGCTCGGGAAGGTAGTTCAGTTCGAACGGTACGGGTTCGTCAGGATCGATTCTGTTAACGACCCGAAAACGGAAGTAGTTGCCTATTTCACACATTAATTAACGAAAAATAAACTTACAGTTTTTATAATATTTTTTACGTTTTTCGATAGTTTTAAGCGCAATTTTTTTAGGTTTTTAGCTGATTCTTTAACGTAAAATAGAGTGTTTATTCACTGTAATTTCGAGTATCGCAAGGCTTATATGCCGAGGTACTAAGCTAAGCAAAGATACCATGCACAAAATAGGCTTCGTACCAAAGATCCGGTCGTTTGATGAAGACTTCTTAAGTGTCTACGAGAACTATTTCGAGATCTACCTTTCCAAACCTTCGTTTATTACGGGGAATTCTATTCTCCATACCTTTTTGCTACACAATCTATCGGACGGGGATTTCCCCGGTGGCGAAGCTACTGGGGTACTATTATTTCGACCAGCAGCAACAGTCGATAGCGCCACGGATGTTCACCATACCGAAGATGAAGAGCGGCGAGGAAATAGACGAATTCGTAATTTCCAAGGCAATAGCGCCTGACTTCTTAGGTATCGGTAAGATACCACGCTGGGCTCGAACCTGCGCAGTGGTATTCTTCCTGCGTGCTCGTGACGGTGACGACATCGAAGTTCACCGCACGTACGATACCGAGTTTGAAGTGAGAGCGGATTTAGAGCCACAGATTAACAAGGCCGAGTACGTGTACCCCGTGTTACCAAGCACCTTCGGGACGATCATTAAACAGGGGCAGGAGGTCTACGTGACAATGGAACAGGCAAAGGGTGATTATCGCTTCTATGTATCGGTGGATGGGAAGATAATAACGGAGATCGAGGGGTAAGTTGTGAGTATTATGCAGGTGTCTGAAGATTTTTAGTCAACTCCGTACCGCAATATTTAGTATCTACTTAACTCCACAGGTTCGGATAAAAAAAGATAACAAGAGACGGCTGCTTGTACGTATTGTATTATCAGAATTAGGGGCTTAGCTTTTCACGCATTAATGCTATGGGTTCTTTTCCAAATCACTTCAAGAAATCCTCACCCATATCATAAGGGCAGAAATCCTTTTCGGTCAATACATAGTGCTCCGCTTCTTCTCGGGTTAATATCCCTTGGTCCACATAAAAATCAAGGATGTATCTTTGTATGCCCTGAATATCTTTTAAAGGCTTGATGAAATAATCGCCAAGCGTCTTCGTTCTCAATAATAGCCCTATGGAAGTCTCATGCTCTTTTTTATCTTTGCCCTTGAATTTATCCCCATTTCTGTTCAGAAGAATAGTAAACGGATGATTAATATTTGGCACAATTCGATAGCTTGCGGATGTTAAAGTCCCAAAACAATCTTTGTAATCTCCTTCAAAAATAAATCCCCGCTCCTCTTCCTTTTTATCCCTTTTTTCTACTGAAGGTACAAGAAGATACTTATCAAAACTAAACCCCGATTCGTTATTCGTCACTATTATGTGCTCACCGCTAAATATAAGGAGTAACCGCGGTAACCTTTCGTCAAATACCGAGTATATAATCGGGACTTTGGGATTAACCTTTTCTATCGCTTTTTTCATATCCTCAGGGGCCTTGTGTCTGAATCTTTCTAAATAAAAATACTGCTTGCGGTCTTTTAGTTCGTCATATTTTAAGTATTTTGATTCTCCATTTATCGAACACTCGAAAATGAGGAGTTTTTTCATCCTTTCGATAAAGAAATCTGATAAGTTCTCTCTATAAAATCTTCCACTGAATGTTCTAAAAAACTCTTCCATGAATCTATTTTTAGAAGCTACAGTATGCTGATCAGGGAGAATACTTTCGAGATGGTTTATAACTATTTTCTCTATTTTTCTTTCTAGATTCAAAAGTTTATCATTGGATACAACATCATTTCTGTCTATAGTGAGGTCAAGTTTCGACTCGCCTTCTAAATTGACATCAAAAAATATAAACTCGGTATCAATCCAACCAGGAAGAATCCTGCCATAACGTGATTCATATCTCCCGAATCCCTTTATCAATATGCCATCCTGTGAAAGAATGCATTGGTCGCTCTCATACAAATGTGATCTCATAAAGGGACTATCATCATATCTCCTTAACATCAAAAATTTTGATTTGAACCCATAACCCCCATCTTCATCTCTCAGAAACATAAAAACAACTTTCCCTCTAACTCCTTCAATGCCTTCTTTCTCAAAGTCAATGACATAAGGATTCAATTCATTAACGTATTGTTTATATAATGGATTCAAGTAATCCACAAAATTAAAATCGTAACTGCCATCAACAATTGTTTCATCATTTTCTCCGTCCTCTACATAAATAGGGAACTCAACGTGCCGGGCATACTTCTTGAGTTCGTCTATCAAATCGAATTCAACGTCTTTTTTCAGGAACAGTGTTAAGGTCGTCCCTGGCGCTCTTCGACTCCCTTTTCTTGTTACAAAATACTCGGAATCAGTCGCAATTTCCAGTTTTATCGGCTCTTTTCCTTCTTTTAACGTCTCCACTTCTATTCGATCAGTCAGCATGAAACACGAGAGTATGCCGATTCCGAACGTACTAATCGGACTGAACGGAATCCCCTCTTTTTTGAAATCTCGTGATTGATAGTAGCTTTCTCCTATCCGCATGAAGTAATGTTCAATAACATAGTCATCCATACCTATTCCGTTATCTTCAACAACGATTTTCCTGATTTCTCCGTCATCGGTATGTTCTTTTACCAGTTTGAATGAAATCTTCCCTTCATACCCTGCTTCTTTTGCTTTTCTTACATGGCATGCATCAATCGAATTTTGTAAGAGTTCACGCAAAGCAACCGTTCTTTCAGTATAAAGATTTGTTCCCATAAACAAATTGAGAATCTTCTCGGTGTCAAGAGAAAACTTAAAATCGGTGTAGATATACGTTCCGTCGGTTTCTATGTTCTTTTCCACCCCTTTGAGATTGAAATAATACTTATCCGATATTTCAGCAGGATTCTCCTTTAAAAGTCTGATAAAATCTTTCCGTTCGTTTTCGAGCTTTTCCACAAATTTCAGCAAGCCCCGTTGATATTCGGGAGACTTGCACGTTGCATTTATTTTTACTTTTTCTTCGGTAATCCCACCTTCTGGAACTGAAAGGTGTTTTTCCCATTCCGCTTTGCTCGTCGGGTCTCTCGGATTAATGAATTCTCTCAAAATCTTCGGCGCTCTTCTTCTATCAGCGTCAAGTGTGTCACCCAGTCTCAAACACACAGCAATGAACTGTAGATTAATAAATTTTCCTCCCATGGGATATTCCCTATCAAATTCTGATGAATCCTCCAAGTCCTCTACATCTAAGCGGTGTGCTCGGCAAATTTTAGCTACAAGACGAGCATGCATATCATCATCAATCTTTAACCCACTCTCTCCACTCTGATGCTCAATAATCCAAGTATAAGACCGTTCATGATGATGCTCCCGTATAAAATCCATAAAAATCTGTTTTTCATAAAAATCCGATGCTCCTTTGTTGCCTTCCTCTCGATACTTTTCAATTAAGCCAATTTCTCTTTCATGATTATCGCGAAATTGCAGAAAATCTTCACGCTCACGTATCTTTTCCGCTTCGTCTTTGCTTACTGCCATGCCCACGTCATGCAAGCAAGCAGAGAGGATAATGAGATAGAGATCAAGAGCGTTTAAATTCTCTTTCACCTTCTCAGGAATAAATTTCCCTACGTTATCAAGTACATTTTTAGAGTGCGAAATATCATGCAGGGTGTATTCTTCGAATAAAAACGGGATTCTATCAAGTATAGGTTTAACCTGTTGAACAACATCGCCAACTTTATTCGAAAGACCCGCACCTAAATCTTCTTCTTGCTCTTTTTTCTGAAGCAGCTTGAATAAGTCTGTAGTTTCAATCCCGTAGAGCGTTCTCATAGGAAAATGATAGTTGAAACACAATATATACTTTAGGGTTTATTTTCGTAGGAACACAGATTCCCGTTTCATACTGTCGGTCTGATGCTGTGTGCTAAGCTTCGAAATGAGGGCCCCCTCGAATTCTGAGAACACCTGGAGGTTCTTTTATTTAATGCCCGCTCTTTTCGCTCTTATTCCTTTAGATTCTGTTCTGATCCGCCCGTCTCCTTTTAAACTTCGTTAACCGTTCGATTTCCTTGTAATCAACCTTCTCGATCACTTCCACGTAGCCTTTGGCTCGTGCACCCGTAAGCAGCTCCTCGCCTATGTCCGTCCGCGTCAACACGGTCGACCACCCGGGCTCCGAGCCGACGGACCCTGCCGAGATATCCGCGAGTTCCGCGGTATAATCCGGGCACGTGAAACAGCCGGTATTGCCATAATCCTTGACGTCGTCGAACGGAACGACGTGCAACTCGCCTTCCTTATCGTATACACGCAGCTCCTTGCCTTTTATGTCCAGCTTCTTCACGTCCTCCAATGGCAGGACATTCTGGCGCAGATAATCCATTAGATCCTGTGTAAACGTCTCCATGCAGAACAAGCCCATCAGGAGCTTTATCTTACCCTTATCTATGTGATACGGTTGGTTAGAGGTGATAATCCTTCGTAATCCACCGGTCTGGCACGGCGTCCCGACAAAGCCGACATGCTCGCAGCCCGAAGTTACCGCATCGATCAGTCCAATGCCGCTGGGGTAAAAGGTGTATTTCGTGCCTGAGCCCTCTTTGAGCTCTTCATACGTCCGAGCAACGTTCGTGCTCGGCTCCCAGTCACGATCCGCAACGGTAATCACCGCGCAGTCGATCAGGCCTTCATCGAGCGCGTACCCGAGCAACGCGGTGACCGCGCCGCCATCCTGCGCCTTTTTTAAGACCGCCGCATCGGTCGCTCTGACGGCGTAACCATTCCTGTAGATGCCCAGGATCTCATCCTCCGTTCTGCTCCGACCAAACGTTCGCTCTTCCACCGCGGCAAACGGGAACGAGCTTCTGATTTTATTGTAAACGTCCCCAAGCTTGATCGTGCCCGTGGGACAGACGTACGCACACGCGCCGCAGCCGATACACGTCTCTGACAAGTCCACGCCTAACGGCGCATCCAGTGGGCCCTCTCTATCACGATCAACCCCACGTTCGACGAAATTGATCGCACTCACGCCCACGCGCTCGTCACAAATTCGCGTGCACAACCCACAGAGGATACACGTTTCCTCTTCTTTCGGGAATCGCGGCTCGCCTACTCCGTACTCCTCCGCCAGGTCCTGTAGTACCTTTACGGTGGGACAGCGCGCGAGCAAGAACTCGATGAGCATCTTCCGGATTCCTAATATCTCCGGCGAGTTCGTCTCTACGATCAAGCCGTCTTCAACGGGGTAGTTACACGCGGTGACGACTTTGCTGCGCCCCCGTTTCGTTATCTTTACCGAACAGAGCCGGCACGCGCCAAACGGTTCCACCAGAGGGTGATAGCAGAGCGTGGGGATCTCTATTCCGATACGTTTTGCTACGTCCAAGATCGACTCGCCCGCTTCGGCCACGACCTCCTTGCCGTTTATCTGTAAACTGATTTGGGTCATTGTTCGCCTCCTCCACCTCCTTCTTTGCGTGTGCCGCTTGGTAACGCCCGTTCCTCTTCAGGAATAGGCGGAGGAACCGGTTCGCCTGAGATCTTCTTCACCGCACCGAATTTCGGCGGGCACATATAGAAACAGGTCCCGCATTTCGTGCATTTCGCTTGATCGATAACATGAATCAGCTTTTTGCCGCCGATTACCGCGTCGACAGGGCAAGTCTTAAGACACCGTAGGCACGCCTTACATGCGCTCGGGTCGATGTAATACGCGACCAACCCCTTACATGCCAGCGCCGGGCAGCGTTTGTCCTTGATGTGCGCTTCGTATTCATCCCTGAAATACCGGAGGGTGGTTAGTACGGGATTGGCTGCCGTGGCGCCCAGCGCGCAGAGCGAAGAAGCTTTCATTACCACCGCCATCTCCTCAAGCAGCTCTATATCGCCTTCCTGCCCTTCTCCTTCCACGATGCGGTTCAGGATCTCACGCAGATGCTTCAGACCCTCACGGCATGGCACGCATTTGCCGCAGGATTCATCGCAGAGGAAATCCACGAAGTACCGCGCTACATCGACCATGCAGGTGTCCTCATCCATAACGATCATCCCGCCGGAACCCATCATCGAGCCGAGTTTGGTGAGCTCGTCGAAATCCACGGGCGTATCGAGATACCGTTCGGGTATGCAGCCGCCGGAAGGCCCGCCAGTCTGCACCGCTTTGAACTTCTTGTCGCCCGGGATCCCCCCGCCGATTTTGTAAATAATGTCCCGTAGCGTGGTGCCCATCGGAACTTCTACCAAGCCGGTATTGTTCACTTTGCCCACCAGCGAGAAGATCTTCGTCCCTTTGCTCCCTTCTGTACCAATGGACGCGAACCAATCGGCACCGTTATTGATAATAAGCGGCACGTTCGCCCAGGTCTCTACGTTATTGAGATCGCTTGGTTTATCCCACAGGCCGCTATCAGAAGTGTGAACATACTTCGGTCTCGGCTCGCCCACCTTGCCTTCGATCGCGTTCATCAAAGCGCTTGACTCGCCGGATACGAAAGCGCCTGCACCTTTATGGAGGGTTACCCTGAAGTTGAAGCCCGAGCCGAGGATATTCTCACCGAGGAGGCCATAATCTTCCGCCTGCTTGATCGCGAGGATCGTATTCTTCACCGCCAGGGGATATTCCTGACGGACGTAGATAAAGCCCTCGTGAGCACCAATGGCATAAGCGCCGATGGCCAGCCCTTCGATGACGCTGTGCGGATTCCCCTCCATAAGTGCACGATCCATAAACGCGCCCGGATCGCCCTCGTCACAGTTAACAATGACATATTTCGGATCGCCCACGGCATTTCGTGTCGATTCCCATTTCCGCCCGGTGGGAAAGCCGCCGCCGCCACGCCCGCGTAAATTCGCGGTCTTCACTTCTTCGATGACCCGCTCCGGCGTGAACCCGAACAGAACCTTGCTCAGTGCCTGATAACCACCTATGGCGATGTAGTCCTCGATATTCCTCGGATCGAGCAGGATATTAGTACCGAGGAGCAGCCGCTTCTGATATTTATAAAACGGTATTTCCGATTCCTTAACTGCAATTTCGCCGGTCTTTGGGTCTTTATAAACCAGGCGATCGATGATCCGCTTTCCTTTTACCGTTTCCGAAATGATCTCCGGGACGTCCTCGGGCTGAACCCTGAGATAGCAGATCTCCTCAGGATAAATGACCACTATCGGGCCCTGCTCGCAGAAGCCCGGGCAGCCCGTCTCTCTTATATCAACGTCGTCTTCCAACCCCTGCTCCTTCAGCCCTTCTCTAAACGCGGCTATCACCTTGTGAACGCCGAGTGCGATACAGCCGGTGCCCGCACAGATCGCGATACACGGCTCCTTCGGATCTCTCTTTGCCCGTATCTCTTCCCGTAATCTCTCCAAATCCGCAGGCGAATTTATTCGTGCCATTGCCTCTCCTCTCTCATCTCATTTTCCCGGTTTTAGCTAGCTAATCGTAACGTGCTAAAATCCCCTTAACATCCGTAGGGCTCAACTTACCGTGGTAATCTTCATCCACTAGCATTACGGGTCCTAAAGCGCAGCACCCGATGCAATTCACGCGCTTAACGGTGAATTTCAGGTCCTCCGTTGTCGTGCCTGCCTTTATCTTGAGCAGGTTCTCCACCTCGTCCAGGATTCGCGGGCCGCCGCGTACGTGACAGGCCGTGCCCAAACATACCTGAATCACATGGCGACCGGTCGGCTCTAAGCTCAGCACATTATAAAAACTGACGATGCGATAGATGTGACTTATCGGGATCTGAAGCCGCGTGCTTATCCGCGCTATAGCTTCCTTGGGAACCAACTTGAATTCGTTCTGTATATCCAGAAGTAGTTGAATTAAAACACCCTCTTCTCCCTCGTATTTATCTATAATCTCGTCTATGCGCTTTTCTGATACCATATCCATCCAACCTCCGTACTACGCCCCGTACGTAGTTTCGGTACATACAGATACAGATGCAACGAACAGCACCCACATCTCCTATCAACATGGCAGAATAAAAAAACAAGTGCTTTATTGCTGTGCTCTTCGCTCTTCGGCAGACCGAGATAGAAAGAACCAGGGGCACCACCTCATCATTCGTATTTCAGCTTCATGAGCGCATAAGAGCTAAGCAGTCCGAAGATGAAGCCGAGGAAAGACAAGGCGAAAGCAAGAGCAAAGCTGGCTACGCTGCCCTCGAATCGCTTACCGAAGGTGAAGCCGAGGAATAAACCGAGGAACGTGAGAACCGCGATAAGAAAAGCAAAAGGAAGGGCTTGGAAAAAAAGATTGCCCTTTAGCTTTCCTTTCAACTTTGCCCAAAGTTGCATTTTACGTCTTCTTTCTTTTTTGTTTTTTTGCTTCACGCGGTGCATTGAGCGCTCTGCGCGGCTATATCTTCGTCCAGAGCATGAAAGCGATCAAAAGCCCGTAGATAGCTATTGCCTCTGCGAGAGCCACGAAAATAAGCACTCTCCCAGATATTTCGGGCTTCTCCGCCGTCGCGCCAGCAGCAGCAACACCTGTAGCTACTATTGCCCAACCCGCAGCAAGTGCGGAACCCACCATCGTTGCTGCTGTTGCTAATGCGATCCATGCGCCTTCTGTCATTCCTACTGTAACTGTAGCTGCCGCTTCTGCTTCTTGCGCTCCTGCAAGCCCCACACTCAATCCCGTGAGGAGCAAGAGCAGGCAGAGCGTAAATGCAAACCTGTATTTCATCTTTATCTCCATTTCTTTCACCCCTTTCTTTATTTTAAGTAGTTGTCGAGATATATTTGATAAGGGTATATAAAATAATTGGTTTTTTTTTTTGAACCCACGTGACAAGAACTAAGATATCTGGGGCTTCCTCGGAAGCGGCCATTCGGTCCTTTTCTGCACAATCTATGTTCCGAATCACGTTGTGCGGGCAATTCGAAATCTATCGATCCCCCACGCTCTGTTGTGGCTGATGAACTGTGATCAGCACCCGAGGGTCGCCACGGCAATCACCTTCGTTCGGTCTGGTCTTAGCGTGCCTTCGCCTATTCCGATCCCTTCATAATCCCGAGTGGTTATCGTAACGGTACCCACGCTCCCCCAGCGCTTTATCCAATTTAGAATCCCATACAGTCTTTTTACGCTCTGAGAAGCGCATAACGATTCAGGACTTCAGGCTAATATACAGCAATATCCCCAAGGCTACAAATTCAAACAAATCGGGCACTATTGTGAACAATCCCAGCGCATTTATATGGCGAAAGCCCCACATCACGTGGACGAATGGATTCGAGGTGAACGTCTGCACAAGCAAGAGAATAACAAAAGCGATCAAACCTAGCGCGAATTTCGATTTGATCTGCTCGTAGTTCCTCGCGTAGATGACAAGTAAACACAACAAGAGTATAATGTTCCCTAATGTTGTAACCGCTTTGAGGTTGACGAGCCACATGTCTGGCTGATGCAGCGGCAGAGGCGGTGGTATCGGCATTTTTATCACCTTCTATTTTTTCTCTTTCCGTTTAAAAATTTATTCCAGTAATCTAGCTGACCTGCTTTCTTTTCCCCTACGATCGTGTATCAAAAATGTAAAAAATAGTGGTGGGTGCGTGGAAGATCTGGGAAAAGAACCACGCACCACTCACTACCAAGGTTTGTGTATAATGGCGGCTGTACCATCTCCGTTCTCACTATTCCTCTAGATCAGGATGAGTTGGCGGGAATACGCCGAATCCCGGTTCTCCCCGAAACCCCCGCATGTGCGGGCCCAGATTGTCACAGATACCATCACCATCTTCATCCACAAATTGCGGGCCGCTGGGACAGGTGATGTTATACTGCGCGAACAACTGCTGCCGGAACCCCTGCATTTGTTCCTGCATTCCCTGTCTCTCCTCTTCCGTCAAGTCGACACCGTACTGCTCCGCTAACTGCCGTCTGAACTCTTGCATTTCCTGATGCATCTCTTGTTGCTTTTCCTGTAGTTGCTCCTGCATTCCCTGTCTCTCCTCTTCCGTCAAGTCGACACCGTACTGCTCCGCTAACTGCTGCCGGAGCTCCTGCATTTGTTGGTGCACTTCCTTTCTCTGTTCCTCCGTCAATTGGTTCATACACCCAGGGCCTTTGGACCACTGATGTGCTATCATGGGTGATTCCACGCCTTCAGGTGTTTGCATGCCAAAATTGTCTCGGGCGAGAACCGCACCAGTGGCAGTTGCTACCAGTGCCAGAACCACCAATCCTGCAATCAATTTTGTTTTCATTTCGTCATATCACCTCCTAATTTTTTAACGCTTCTCCACGGTTATATATTGGAAATAACACCTCATAAGCTTTTCTTTTCGCCCTAATTATATCCAAATCACACCCAAATCTCACCCAAATCTTCTCAGGCTTACCTATACCGAAGCTAGCTGGAGCTCTCGGGATTTTATCGACGTTGAAGCACCATCCCGTAGTGAGTCTAACGAGGTAAGTATTGAAGAGCATTTCACTCATACCTCAATGCATCCACCGGCTTGAGCTTTGACGCGCGATATGCCGGAATCACGCCTGCTGCCATACCAATGCCCATCGAAAGGAGTAATGCACCAATTAAAAGCAGAGGTGTAACGACAGTTGTCATTCCAGCCCCACCCATTCCCATTATCCCTATACCCAAGAGCGGCAGTAATGAAGAAATACCGGTTCCAAGACCTATCCCCAATAAGCCTCCGACCAGGCCGACTATCGCTGAATTCAGTAGGAAGATCATCATGATGTCACCATTCCTCGCACCTATGGCTTTCATAATCCCGATCTCCTTCGTCTTCTCAAGCACCGACGTAAACATTGTGTTCGCAATACCCACGGATCCCACAAGTAATGAAACCGCGGCTATAGCTGTTAAAAACGAGGATATTGTTTGTGTAATGTCGCTCATGGTTTCTAGCGTGGATTGTGATGAACGTATACGGAAATCTTTGGTGTCCTCCGTAAGGTGCCGAGAGATCAGTAGCTTTTGCTCCGCTTCTTCCATAATCTGGTCAACATCATCAGTGCTCGCTGCCTTGATCTCAATAGAGTCAAACGCCTCTTCGCCAACGTCCTCCAGAGTGTCTCGCGCAGCGTCAATGGGCATGATTATGCTTCGGTCATCTCCACCAAAGCCACCGCTCTCCTGTAAAATGCCCACTATTTTGAACGGTTTGTCTTCAATGGTAATCAGTCTGTTCACGGTCAATGGTTGTTTGAAGGTGTCTTCGGCTATGCTACTGCCAACGATAACGACGTTATAGTCCGAAGGCCCGAGGAATCGCCCGGATGCCAATTCAGACGTGGTCATCTCTTTCCAGACCAGAGGATCAACACCCTCAATTGAAACCGATGCCTTTTCTCCGAGATAATACATTTCCCCCTGGCCGGAAACGGTGGCTTGAATTGCTGCAATGCCCTCGATAGTCCGGAGCACCCGGACGTCTTTTTTCGTTAGGTTTTTGGCGTCATCAGAGGTTGCAGCACTTCCCTGCCCCTCACCAGGAGGGCCACGGAACCCACCCGAAGCACGCCCACCTCCTGGAGAGATGGTAATGAGATCCGCACCGAGCCCTCCAAGATGGCTCTCGACATCCTGCTGCAGGCCTTCCCCAATGGAAACGATAGCGACTACGGCCGCGATTCCGATAACGATCCCGATAATCGTCAGCCAACTGCGCAACTTGCTGTGCACCAGAATATTTACGGCTAATCTGAAGGATTTACTCAATTTCATCGTGTTATTTACTCTTTCTTTTCTCGTGAAGATCGGGTTAAAAACGCATTTATCGATTTCCTTCTTTTGTAATAGATGAATCCCCCAATGAGGAGAACTACGAGGGCACCTAGTAAGGTGGTATTATCCCAGATACTTTGCTTTTGTTCCATACGAGTATCGAACTGAGCTTCATCTGAACTCATAGCCATGAGTTGAATCGGCACTGTTCTTTCAACGGTCCGTCGTATACCCGTTGCATCCGTGTATTCGATCAATACGTTAAGGTTGTTGTTTTGTGCTGCGTCTCTTTGCGAAGCATTATCTCTGAGTTGTTGCCAATTCCCTTCTCCGTCCGGAAGTTGCTCTCGCGGATAGGGATCTGCAGCGCCGGGTCCTCCGAACGAAGCACTTGTTGACGTTAGCTGGAATGAGACGATGGTATAATCGCCCTTATCAAGATTGCCGACGATCGAGGCGGAGCTGCCCTGAACCGCGAACTGCTTCTGCTCTGGAATCTTCACCGTCACGGAATACGCAGGATTATTGCCGATGTTCGCAACAGAGAGCGATGTCTGGCCACTTGAACTCCCGGAGAAGGTCACGTCAAAATCAGTGTCTCCACCAACAACGACCCCGACCGTCGTATTCGTCACCCCGGAACCCCCGTTTCCTGCCTCGTACTCCAAACGCAGATCCAACTGATACAGTCCCGCATCCGCATTCACATCGGCTACCACCGTGTACGCTACTTCAACGGATTCACCAACCCCGATATAACCGATGTATTTCGTATTGTCCGAATAGACCGGGAGAATTGTTCCTTCCGCGTCGCTCCACGAAAACACCAGATTCTGCAACGGGGAATTGCCGATATTGGAGATAGTAAAGTTCAGTTCTGTTTCTTCGCCGGGCTTCAGTTCTGCCAGATCAACGTCAGAAACGTCTAGTATTGCCCCTTGCTTGATCTCGAACACGATTAAATAGGAAACCTCCGGCATGGTCTCGGTAACGGAGCCCTCACTCCCAGAGGAATAGTATTGATCGAACGTGCAGGTCACGGGAAGGGAATAAGACCCTCTTGGAGCCCCTTCAGAAACATAAACGGTGATTGCCACCTCCTTTGAACTCCATCCTCCGAGTGAAGAGATATACACGCTTGAAGAGCCAATAACCGAGAGATATTCGCTTTCCTCGAAGTTGAAGGTGATGTGTCTCGCATCGTACGAGCCTGCGTTCTGCACAGTGAGCGTTATCTCCTTCATGTCTCCGGGTAAGAGTTCGGTTGGCTTCACATCGCTTATAACTATATTCGCATTCACACCCGCACTCGATAAAGGAGCGAGACAAACGAGCACTGCCACTACACTAAGTAAAGCCAGTACTTTTCTCATGCTATTATCCAAAAATAATCTTCTAATCATTTCCATTTTCCTCCTTTTTTAACGCGTATTCAGTAAATTCTTCCATTGATTTCCCGGATAGTTTCTCTATCGTGTACTCAGCTAATTTCAAACCTTCCGTTTGATCAATATCAGGATAGTAGATCACTCTTATTGCTTCTCTGATAATATCTGCCGCTTTATCCGTCATAGTTCCTCTACTCTTTCTGTTTTCAGGGATGTGTATATCGAAACAGTGAGCTTTCTGCCCACACAGTTCACAAAACCCGAAACTTATTGAGTAGTTACTTACCGGGCACTCCAAAAAATAATTGACGCAATCGCCACAAATAAGCATTTTATGCACCTCCCTGTTTCTCATGATTCCATTCAATCCTCTCGATCTCGCCATCTTTGAGATAAATGACCCTTTCCGCTCGCTTTACCAAGTAGAAATCGTGCGTGACCAAAATAATCGTCTTACTGTCCTCCCTGTGTATATCATCCAGCAAATGCATGACAAATTCGCCGGTCTTGCTGTCCAGATTTCCGGTCGGCTCGTCGGCGAGGATTATGTCCGGGTCAACGGCCAAGGCTCTTGATATAGCCACGCGTTGCTGCTGTCCGCCCGATAATTGAGACGGCAGATGGTGCACTCTTTCTCCCAATCCAACCAGCTCGAGCAGCTCGAGAGCTGTCTCTCTCGCCCTTGCGGAGTCAACATCTTGGAACTCCAGGGGGAGCGCAACATTCTCCAAAGCGGTGAGTGTGGGAATCAGATTGAACTGCTGGAAGACGAACCCGATTTTCTGGCCGCGTATCTGCGCTAATTGCGACTCCCGAAAACTCGCAATATCGGTACCGTCCAACCGAATTTTTCCCTTACTTGGTAGATCCAGACAGCCGATAAGGTTCATCATCGTGCTCTTGCCGCTCCCGCTTGCACCCGCGATGGCCAAAAATTCGCCTTTCTCTACTGCTAAATCAATACCTCTCAGCGCTGGCACTTGAACATCGCCCATCTGATAGATCTTCCAGACATTCTCTAACTGGATGACCGCATTTTCGCTAGAGGGGCTCATAGCCTACCCCCCATCGGATCTCGAAATCCAAATGTACTACGAGCCCCTCTACACATGGGGAGATGCGGATTTACTTTATTGACCTCTTCAATCATTTCGGTCTTCTGTTCCATCTTCGCATCACTTTTCACTTATGGTTTTTCCCGGTCAAGGGTTATAAATAGATATACATAAGTCTTTCTTTTTTACCAAATTAGACCCAAATCTTACCCAAATCTGTTGTGGTTATGATTCGGGGGGCATACGCATACACAGACGCAACACAGGCAAAGCTCAGGTCTGCTTCCCTTTCAGATCAGAGCTTGGCTACTCGGGTTTTAGACTGATATACAGCAATATCCCCAACGCCACGAATTCAAACAAATTGGGCAAAATCATGAACAATCCGAGAGCATTTATATGACGAAAGCCCCACATCACATGGACGAACGGATTTGAGGTGAACGCCTGCACAAGCAAGAGAATAACAAAGGCGATCAAGCCCAGCGCGAATTTCGATTTTATCTGCTCGTAGTTCTTTGCGTAGATGACGAGCAATCCTAGCAAGAGGATAACGTTTCCGAGCGTTATGAGCGCCTGGAGATTGATGAGCCACGGGTTTGGCAGAGGCAGAGGTACCGGCATCTTTATCACCTTCTATTCTCTCTCTTTTTCGCTCTTATATTTATTCCACACTTTATCCAGATATTCCTTGAAAACTTCATACTCTCCCTCCATCCCCGACGATAAGAAATACACCGATCCGTATCCATCTCCTGCTGCGGTGATGATCTTGTTTTCCTGAAGGACTTTAAGATGATGTCGTACGGTCTTGTAATCCAATCCCAGCACCTCTGATAACTGATTGGCGTTGAAAGGTCGCTCATTTAATGCCCTAATTATCCGTGCGCGATTAACACCGCCTTTCGTACCAACAATCAGCCACCAGATTACACGTCGCATAGTTCACATAGTTCAAAGTTCTTTTATCAATAAACGCCTTGCGTAATTATAAACCTGCTATGCTATAATACCGCTCCTCTACGCTTTAAACCTCTGCCCCCTCTTTTCCCTGCGCTTAGTTAAAAACTTCTCAAGCTCGATGATGAAGAAAATGGGAAGTGAGACCATAATCATAGCGATCCAGCATTCGGCCGGCAAGAGCGCAGTTCTCAGTGGATTAATACCGATAAAGGGCGGAGCGTAGATTATGATGAGCTGGAGCCCAAGCGTGAGTGCCGCGCCGATGAGCACCCATTTGTTAGAGAACGGACTGAACGTAAAGGCTGACTCGGTGATTGACCGCGCGGTGAAAAGGTAGCAGATGTGAACCAGCATTACGGTAGTGAATGCCGCCGTTTGTGCCTCTGCCAGAACCTCGGGATCGCCCGCGCATATTCGCGTGGCGATATAGTACATAAAGAACCCTGCGAGTGCCATTGCCAGCGATACTATTCCGACTTTCTTGAAGAACGGACTATCGATTATACGTTCATCAGGGCTGCGTGGCGGTCTATCGAGCAGTCCCTTCTCCTTCGGCTCTCTGATGAGCGGCAGTGCGAGCGCAACGGCGTCGAGCAAGTTTATCCAGAGGATCTGCACGGGTGCGATAGGAAGACTTCCGCCTAAATGCGGATTGAAGATGGGTAAAAACGGTGCCAATAGTATTGCGCCTAAGACCAGCATCGTTTGCCCGCCATTTGTCGGCAGCGTGTACAGAATGACTTTTCGGATGTTATCGTAGACGTATCGGCCTTCTTCTACCGCGGCTACGATGCTGGCGAAGTTATCGTCTGTAAGAATAATATCTGAGGCTTCTTTGCTCACCTCGGTTCCCGTTATCCCCATAGCGATCCCGATGTCCGCAGCCTTGAGCGCGGGCGCGTCGTTAACACCATCGCCGGTGACAGCGGTAATATGCCCCCTGCGTTGCAACTGCTTGGTAATTCTGAACTTATGTTCCGGAGCAGCCCGGGCATATACCGAAACAGTATCCACAACCTCGTACAGCTCATCATCACTCATTCGTGAGAGCTCTTCCCCGATCAGCACTCTCGCGTCGTCTTCGCCAATTCCTATCTGCTGTGCAATCGCTTTCGCGGTCTGTGCATGGTCACCGGTGATCATCACGACGCGGATGCCTGCACGCTTGCATTTCTTTACCGCCTCCATCACTTCTTCTCTGGGCGGATCGATCATCCCCTGGAGCCCGAGGAACGTCAGCCCTTCCAAATCCTCACGATTCAATTCCTTTTTCCCTGGAGGCACGGGCTTATACGCCATGCCCAGAACACGCAAAGCCTCTCCTGCCAGCTCGCTCGCCTTTGCTAATATCACATCACTACGCACTGGTTCACTCTGTCCATTGACCAGTTGTTTCTGGCACAATTGTAAAACCCGCTCCGGCGAGCCTTTAACATAAATGACGTTTCCATACGGGCCCTCGTGCAATGTAGCCATGTACTGCTGCTCAGAAGAAAATGGTATTTCATCCAACTGGGTACGGTCATCGGAAATACCAGCTTTACGTGCAGAAACGACTAATGCACCTTCCGTAGGATCGCCAACGATGCTGTACCTGCCTTCTTCTCCTTCTTCTTCTGACTCTTCGAGCGCGGCGTTGTTGCACAGGTACCCTGCCCTTAATGTTTCAGTCAGCGCTTCGCTCTCTTTTCCCGGGCTAATTGTGAGCCCTCCACGAAAGAACTCTCCTTCAGGCTCATAGCCAACACCAGACACCATGTAATCCTTGCCACCACTGTAGATTCGCGACACGGTCATTTGGTTCTTGGTGAGTGTCCCGGTTTTATCGGTGCCGATGACCGTCGTGACGCCGAGCGTTTCGGCAGCCGGTAACTTCTTTATAAGCGCATTGCGCCGTGCCATGGTCATTGCGCCAAAGGCTAGGGTGATGGTGAGTATCGCGGGCAGGCCTTCCGGTATTGCGGCAACTGCTAACGAGACCGATGCAAGGAACGCATACGCATACGGGAAGCCAAATCGTACGGCCAGTATGAAATTAATCGCTGCAATTGCAAGGATCGCGATGACCAACAATCGAGTGAAGTCTGCCATCTTACGCATGAGCGGGGTGACAGTCTCTTCAGTCTCTTTCATCAGTTCTGCGATTCTGCCGATCTCGGAATGCTCGCCGGTTCCGACGACGACTCCCTTGCCCGAGCCACTGGTGATGAATGTGCCACTGAACGCCATGCAGTACTGATCCGCGGGTGTTAAGTCGGGCTTTGCAATCGGCTCGGTCATCTTCCTTACCGGCACGGACTCGCCGGTGAGTGCCGCTTCATCCGCACTCAGGTTCTTTGTATAGAACAGCCGCAAATCCGCGGGCACCTTCTTGCCTTCGTCCAGCAGAACCACGTCACCGGGTACTAACTCCCGTGCTGGGATGATCTCCAGCGTACCGTCTCGCAGCACGGCGCACTCAGGGGTCATCAATTTCTCAAGCGCTTCGGCCGCTGCTTCCGCTTTGCCCTCTTGAATGAAACCGATTATGGTATTGGCAAAGACGACCGCCAGGATAACTGCTGTATCCATCCACATCTCTCCCTCGCCCGTAATGCTGAGAAAAGCGGTAACGATGGCGGCTATGATAAGCACATAGATTAATGAACTGTGAAACTGCATCAGGAACCGGACAAGCGGCCCACGCTTCTTGAACACCAATTCGTTATAGCCATAGCGCTCAAGCCGTGCTTTTGCCTCGCTGACCGTGAGCCCCCGAGCGCTCGAGTGTAAGGCGTCAAAAACCTGAGCCACCGGCTGTTGATACCAGCTTTTATCTTGCCGCAAAGGAGATCCCTCCTCTTTACTAACAGTTGACAGTTAAAACAAATTTAATATGAGGTCTGTTAAAGGTTAGCCTTCTATTCGCCTTTCTACAGTCTCTGGTTCTTCTTTTACCGTGAGACGTTCGTCTGCAAAAATGCGGCAATTGCACGGTAAAATGCGTGCGGATTATCGTAACCGAGGAAATGATTGCTCTCCGGTATTTCGACCGTTTCGCATCCGCCCTCTTTTAATGTTGGCAAATAGGACAAGCCACGATTCTCAGAGCCGTAGACGAACAGTTTAGGCATTCGTAGTCCAATGAACCGTCGAATCAGGTTGCCGTGGTCCGAATACTCGATGAGAGACGGACTGGCATCAAAGTAAGCTCTTTCAGACGCTTTTTCTAACGTCTCCGCGTAGTTGCGGAATCCTCTGTTCGGTGAGTGCGTTAAGCGGCGCTTTAGCTCTGGAAGAGTGGCCGTGGTAAAATAATCGAAACTATGCTGCGTGACCTCGCGGGAGAAGAAACAGTCTTCCGGCGCTAGATTGCCCTCGACGTTAACGAAGCCTTTTACGTGCTCTCCGTATCGTTCAGCATACAGAAGAGCGACGAGCCCGCCCATACTGTGGCCAACAATGACGAACTTGTCTATCTGTAGCTTCAATAGCACTAAGTGAGTGATTTCTACCAGATCATCTATGCCAAGAGTTAGATCTTCAGGATACGGTGAGTTACCGCAGCCAGGGAAATCGAACCCGACGAGCGTGTACTCTTTCAGCTCGGGGCTATTTATGGCTTCCAAGAAATCATCCTTCGAGCAGCCCAGGCCATTGAGATAAACAACCGCAACCGTCTCTTTTTCGCCACGGCGAATGAAATAATCGATGCGAAGCGGCTGCTCTTTATACCGGACTTCTAAGACTTTGAAGAGCATATCTCCACCTCTGATTTGTCGTACCAATTTCGCGTGCTGGTCCCACGGAGCAGGAAAAAGAACTACAGGCTCTTCTCCATCTTTTCTACAGTCCCGCTCAAGGTAGCGCTCGTTGCTTCTATCTCGGCGGCCACATCCTCTGGTAAAATTCCCCCAACTACCAGCGCATCATAGGCCTCTCGCAGCTCGATTAAATCGGTTTTGAGATCTTCAAGCGCAGCAATCGCTCCGTCAAGATCGCCGGCGTCAAATGCATCCTGGGCCGCCTCCAGGTCGGTTTCCGCCTGCTCATGGATCTCCTGTAATTCTATGACGTCCATCCCGAGGGTCTCGAGTTCGGTAATGATGTTTCCGGTCCGCTCCACCACTCGGGCGCCAACGTCGAGCCAATAGGTAACCCGGATATCTTTTGGGATCTCAATCTGGAGGTCCCGCACAATCTCGGCGAGTTCTTCGGATAGCTCTAAGATATCGACGTTCACCAGGTAGATCTCGAGATTATCGCGATTCTCAAGGGCGGTTTCCAGGTCGCTCTTTTTATCCGTAATCTCGTCTAACTTCGCCTGTGCTTCCGAGGTGCTATACCCCAGATTCTCCAGCGTGTCGAGGATGGTTTGCGCATTCTCCACGCGGAGATCAAAGATCTCAAGAGCGTTCGTCTTCCTCATCTCCCAGTAGGTGTCCTCGAGGTTGTCCAGCGTCTCCTTATTTTCGGCCAGCGCGGCTTTGAGTTCGTTCGCAAGCTCAGCGTACTTGCAGTTATACGCGCTCATCTGTTTGCGTCCCTCCACGCGGAAATCAGCAGTAATTTGCTGTAGCTGGCGCAACGCGTCGTTGAGCGCAACGTGCGTGGTCAACGTCTCGATTTTATCCGTTTGATCCTTGAAATCGTCACGCAGCGAAGTAAGCTCAGAGGTACCCGTGCCGTTGCTGATCTCATCGATATACGCGATAATCGCCTCCATGCTCGTTTCCTGTACCGCAGAGATCCACGCAAGATGTGCCTGGCGTATCTCGACCTGTTTATCCAGGATCGGGAACTCCTCAGCGGATACGGCACTCATAAAAGCACTGCAGAGTATCAGCGCGACCCCCAGGGCTATCAGAATTTCTCTCTTCATGTGGCCTCCCCCAACACTTCGTTCTCTGGATCAAGCTCAAAGGGCTCGATTGTTAAGATCCCTTCGTCGCTTACGGTAGATTTACAGGGTTCTGAACAGCAGCTGAAGGTATCAGAGGCGTCGAGCCACTCACCGGGGCATTCCTCTCCGACCTCGCACACGTAACCTCCTAATGCCGCGCAGGTCTTTAATTCGGTGGCTCTGGAGGTTGGCGTCACGGTGGGTGAAGATATGCCAGACGGCGCTGGCGTCGAGGAGGGTGTTGGCGATGCGATGGGCGTTGATCGTCGCTCCTTAATGCAGCCGCTGGTAAGCACGATACAAACAATAACGAGCGCCAGCAATCCAAAGGTCACAAGTGATTGTCTTTTCATTTCAGTTCACACACCTTCATTCAGTATGACTATAAGTTTACCAAGGGCGATCAACATAAATAGTTATCGGTGATCGATCTAGCCTGGCGATTCCGGAGGAGGGATTTTTGGGCCGCCTAACCTAAGAATGAGGGACTACCATTTCTTCATGACCACGGTGAATGGAAGGAAGAGGCGAACTGAAGCGGATGGCCAATGTAGCCTTCTCTTATTTTAATGAGGATAGCATGACCAACAAGAACAATTCGTGATTTCAAGTTTTACCAAACTCCGGGCACAAGCCGGTACCGTACTTTTTTCGTATAGTTAAAATAGCCCGGCAATTCCTTTTGTAACGTGATGTCTTCCAAGTAGGTGCGGATGAGAAGCAGAATAACCACAAAAACCGCGGGTATGAGCCCCCATAACGAGCCCAGAACCAACGAGGTGCTGATCGCCATGAGAATGCCGCCTACGTAGCCCGGATGCCGGACATAACGATAGGGACCTGTTTGTACCACTTGCTGGTCTCGATCCGTCTGGATGCGGACCGTGCTCGAAAACCATTTGTTTACCCACATCGCCCAAGAATAGAGGTAAACCGAGAAGAGGAAGGCCAGGTAACTTAGTACGTAAACCGCCAGCGGCAAGTGGGGTGACCAAAGAAACCGTCCGGCATCCAAGCACGCAATGATGAAGATCGCGAAGAAGAGTGGTGCGTATAGTGCCCAGAATACTTTGTCCCACCACTTCGTGCCCGGTCCGGGGTTGAACCGTTCCCGGACAAGGTCGGTTTTATCAGCAAACGCGATAAGCTGAATCAGAACGAGCAGCACCATGACGACGCTGAAGACCCAGCCCTGCCAGTACGTGAGCCGCCCGGCTAAAAGAAATATGAAGGCGATAATGAATAAGAGTGAGAAAAAACCCTTAGCAGCTATTTTGAGATATTCTCTCCTCTCCCTTTTCGGAGTTTTAGTAGTTTCCATAGTGCATCTCATTGATACATTCTAAGCACTAATAAATGTGGCGCTGCTATCGCAGAAAACGATGCCCCGAAGGGTACGTAGGGCTGCAGCCTCCCTGTTAGGCAGACGATGCCTGAGTGAATGTTGCAGTCGTACATCAAAGAACCTTCTCCGAATAGGGAATTCTTCTGACAATAAAATGACTTATCACGAAGCAAAGACTCACGCCTAAAACCGACACAAAAATAAATTTCACCACCGGGAAAATATGGAGTCCTCTCAGTGCATACGAAACGAACACGATAACCGGAGCATGAATTATGAAAACGGTATACGCATTGTCCGATAGATTCTTAGTAAACCGCGTCTGCGAATCAAACTTCCTGCGAAAGAGAACGAAGATGCCAGCAATTAAACCGGTGCCCACAAAAGCTTCCCACAGAGAATATGCTAATGATTGCCAATGAACTCCGCCCAAAAACGGTGTTATATCTTCAAGTGCACCACCCACTACAGCAATCACCGGAAAAAGGAAAATAGCGGGTACAGAAAGCTTAAGCCACCGCATTCCGACGGAATCGGCGAACTTGTCAAACCATTTATTGTTATAGGCTATAATGCCAATGACGAAAAGGCTTACATAGCCGGGGAAGAAGCCGAATTGTAGGTTGGAAAAGCTCTCACCAATCGGCCACCATATCCGAACGAAGAAATTGGCAAGTGAGAGTAGAAGAACGAACACGAGGATCTGCTTGCTGTGCGGCGGCTGCTTTAATTCGCTCACTTTTTCTGAGTTCAACTGCTTCCAGAGGGTATAACCAAAACAGAAGATCAGTAAGATCTGAACAAACCAGAGCGGACCTGTCCCGAAGAAATTTTGGAGGGGCACCGAGTCACCCATCGACCTGACAAAGAGCGTATACACGATGAGTGGATTGATACCGAAAAAACAGATAACAAGAGGGATACCTAAACGAATAAGTCTGTCCTTCAAATACGTTCTTGCACCCTTTGCGGGAATACGACCCGGGCGTAAAGTACCCGGAAATCATAAAGAAGAATCCTAATACAAAGGACTGCACAACAGCAGTGAAGAGTGTGAGAAGAACCGCAGAGAGCACGTCCCCGGTGTGTTCGTAGTAATACCAAGAACCTGTTGCACCGTACGTAATGGCAATATGGAGCATGACAATGAGTGTAATCAGCACTATTCTCAGGTTATTGATGTACAGCAGTTTCGGACCACTTTGCTGAGACATAGCCTTAATGCTCCCATAAGATCTTCTCTTCTTAGAAAGTCCCACTTTTGCCTAACGTTTGCGTGTTTATGAAATGCCACAGGCATTTATAAGGTTACTTATACCGCTCTATCTAAACCGTGTCGCATATATTTGTCTGGGGTAGTCGCCCTGCCTGTGCATACTCGACGTGCCGAGCGTAGCGAGAAGTGCAACATCCACGATAAATAGGGAGCATTTCGAAGGTGTATGAATGACACCGGGCGCGGCGGCAAAACTAACGCTCAACCGTATAGACTAACCAGACATACCCATTATCGAAGGTCTCTTTCTTAACTAATTTTAATTTGATGCTCTTATCGATATGAGCAAACATAGTATATGCGTTAGTGCCAACAATTACGGGGTGGATTAATACACTGATCTCACTGACAAAACCGTGATTCAAAAGGAGGTTCCCTAATATTCGTCCCGTATCAGTCAGGATAGTCTTGACGTTATATTTCTCTGAAAGAAGTTCAAGAGATTTTTTCAAATCGATATGCTTCTTACCAACACTATGATAATCGTATTTTCTTTCCTGCAGATATCGGATATAGGTATCCGGTGTTGCTTCTGATAGAAGCACAATAACATCTTTACAGAACTCAAAGCTTCGACAAGTATGGAGCAATCCTTTCAAAGCTCCTGTTGTATCAGGTATTACCCAGAACGGAAGATGCTCATCTCTTTTGGGTTTCTCAAAATCGGTTTGTTCTTCCGGAGGAACGCTATCGCCATACAATTCAATGCCTTTCTTTATCGTATTTGACCCTATTAAGTGCGCATCTGGCTTGTACGTGCCAGCAATCTGGTAATGCAAGCCCATATTTGGCTCAAAATTCGTCAGTGAGCCATCGAGGCTGATCGAATTGTGGATAATTATCTTTGGGAGTTCGCTCATGCTAGTGCATTGACAAGGTTACGCATTTAAATCTTTCCATTCCAACGGCTTTGCTCCAAAAGTGCCTTCTGCTCCTAAAGTCTAGCATTTGCTCCTAAAGTTAGGGATTGTTCGACTTCTGGAGCAAAGCTCATTCCAACAGCCGTCGCCCGAGTACGAGGGCGCCTAACTTCGTGCGGGTTCGTGACGTGCCACAGGCATTTGTATGGTTACTTCTTCTAAGTCCCGCCAAATCGCGTCCCATAAATTTTCCGGGGGAACGCGCCCTGTGCATATTCTACGTTCCGAGCGAGCGACCGACCGACGAGAAGCGGAGGGACTGGACAGTTGGCAGGCGAGGCAAGGGATTTAAATACCCTTTTACTAATATTCTAGTTATGGATACTGCTATTGAAGAGCAGATACTTGACAGGCTTGGTCGAATAGAAAAGGAGTTGGGTGAGATACGGAAACATATGGTTGATGTTGATACGCTTCTGAGTGAAGACGAGAAGAAGTTGCTGGAAGAGAGTGTGAAGCGAGAAGCGCGTGGCGAGCTGAGTTCGTTAGAAGATCTAGAGAATGCTCGAACTAAGGCTTGATAACCCGCCTGCTCATTTCTTGAAGACCTGTGAGAAAGATTTATTCGATAGGTTGAAACAGAAGCTGAATTCTTTACTTTATGTGACAACGAAGTACCGCAGGATGCGAAGAGAGTTGTGGGTTATCCGCTGCCGACGTTTCGTCTTCGTGTAGGTAAGTATAGAATTCTTTACAGGATAAACTACACGGAACAGCGTATTGTCGTGGTGAAGATTGATCACCGAGAAAGAGTGTATTAAGAAGAGCCAAATTCGCCAATTGCACAACGCTTTGCCTGTGTGCAACGTGCCTGCGCGTTATAAGGCAAAGGTTGATGCGGTAATTGTCTACTGTCACAGAAGGCACGCCTGACTCGGTTAGCACAGGCATTTGCATCAACATTCGCAATCACCAGCCATGAGCTATTAGGCGAGTGAATCACCGAAGTATCGAGCCAAACGACCGCCTTAGGTAAAGAGCATTCGGCAAATTTATATAAGCAAAACATCATGAGAGAAAAATATGTCTGAATATACCGATCAACTCGATTTATTAGTAGAATTAAACTATCTTGATAAAGTACCTGTAAATTTTTTATTCAGCTTTGGTTACCATGCAGATGAACTAACGATCGTACTAAAAGCGCACTTATTTGCAGAATTTTTGATTGATCACATAATTAAAGAAAAATTTTCAAGACCAAAGAGGATATTGAATTATACATTCTATAAAAAATTAGAAATAATTTATTCCATTGATCTTATTCCAAATTATCTTTATAAGAACATTCTGTTTTTGAACAAGATGAGAAATAAATATTCTCATGACTTGGATTACAGGATAAATCCTAAGGAAATAGTATTATTCAAAACTGATAATAAAAGAATTGTTTTCAGAGATGAATTTAAGAAAAAATCTAATCGACAAATTGTTAAATTATTCTGCTTTGCAGTATTGGCCCAATTCAATGATTATATCTACTTAAGTCTTAATCTGAATCCAACTTTTAGGAATAATGGTGAGTGATAAATTAAATTAAATTGAATACAATACCAAGTGCCAGATATTTCACCTAACTTTATGCATGTTTGCGACGTCCTGACGGCATTTGTAAGGTTACTTCTCCTAAGTCCTGCCAAACCGTGTCCCATAAATCTTCCGGGGGAACGCGCCCTGCGCGTACTCGACTTTCCGTTCGCCGCGCACAACAGCGTCATCGGCGTACGCTTCTACGACTTCACCGACAAATATATTCTTATCGCCCGTTTCTATCTCTTGCTTTACTTTACATTCCATCCAAGCGACACATTCAGCGATAATCGGCGCTTTTACTTTCCGTGCTGGTTGTGGCGTTAAGCCTGTCTCTTTGAACTTATCAACGTCCTGCCCTGAGTGGAACCCGCAATAGTACACTTTCGGCTCCAGCGCTTTGGACGGCACATTTACCACAAATTCCTGCGTGCGTTCAATTACCGCACATGAATACGCGCCCCGGCCGATCGCGCAGGCGATGAGCGGGGGCTCTTTCGAGACGGGCATGCAGAAGCTGACCGCGATGATATTCGCTTTCTGGAGATCACCGCAGGTGATCAAATAGTGCCGCATCGGCCACAAGAACTCCAGATATTCGACGTCGGTTTTCATTTTAAGGGTACCTCTTTTTTGGCCGTTTCATATAACGTTCCGAGATTTTGCGAGTGATGCTTTTGAAACATCCATCAATGTTTGAGTTCATAGCAATTAAGCTTGATATTGCTCTTTGCATCTTCGAGAGCTTTTACGCCACACATATTGATAAATGTGCAGAACCTCTCTGCGATGTTTTCTAGTTTATCGATGTCTTTGTAGTCTTTGGGCTGGCGCTGCCGCCAAGGGGTTTTTGGTTGTGGTGTAAGTATAATCTCCTCCCAAGGGGAAACAAACAATTGTCTTACCTTATCGCCTTCGATTCCTAACTTTTCAAAGAACCCAGGGGGTGGGTCGTCTCTCATTTTACCACCAGTAAATATTGCTTGACGATGTTTAGATACATCGTGTTGCTCAGCAATGGTGTCAATCAACTCCCGATTTTCTTTCCAGTAGCTTTTCAAACATGGGAAATAGGTATCATATCCTTCGAGTCCGTACCAGTACGGGGGTGGTTTTTCTACGATGTTTCGAGGAGATATTTTCTTTAAATTCTGTTCATTAGTGACGTCCAAGAACTGAGTTGAATCTGCAATATACCCAAGAGCATTTAATGCAAAAACCAAACATTCAATTGCTGAGTCCATATTGAAAAGAATTGATGATAGATGATATTCAGTCATTAGGATAGGTGGGTGGCGGCTAGGCAATGCCCAAGAATGGGCTTCATAATAATGAATTTGAACGCCAAGAACTCGCGCTTTTAATCCAGAAAGCCCGCCTCGAAAGTGGTTAAACCAATCACCTCTATCACCCAAATTATATTTTTGATCTGCTAAAAGTGCAAAGCCGTCTAAAGACTCATACGGAGATAAGTCAAATTCTAATATGTGATCTTTTGTCATCTCATTTTCACTCCAAATATTTCCTCATCCTTCGAGCCTCTCTGTTTCTCTTTTCATACGCGCGATATTCATATCAGCTAGCTTATGAGCTACTTCCCGTCCATTCTCTAAATAGTATACATGCTCTCTACAACGCCATTCTATTTTTCTCCCTTCTATTTCAATGACTTTTACAACGGGCTTAATTTTTCCACATTTATCGCACATGCCCATTCGATATTCTACTGGCTCTAATATTTTAAATCTAGTAGCCATTTTATCACCTCTAAGTAGTGGAGTTTCTTTTTCCATTATCCCCTTTTCTGATTTTTATCCTTTCGATGCATAGTTTTTCCCACAGAGATATTAGAGCATCAAGGAAGTCTTCGGGCAAGCTACTAATAACATTCCCTTCGGAGTCCAAATATTCGATGGGCAATAAAGCAGTGGCCTTAAACCCAAACGATGAACCCTGTTTATCTGAGATATAAATAGTCTTTTTTACCCATGTAAAACACAACCCTTCCACATCTTTTGCACTGAACCGCAAGCCACCTTCTTCATTAATCCCACCAAACTTAATACCGAGCTGCCACAAGCAAGGTACCAAAAGCCAAAAGGTCAAAGCATTTAACCGATGCATCATGGCATGGCACTTCCCACAAAGCGTTTTTAAATTCTCTTCGTCGTCAGTTCCACCAGCGGATTTCGGAACTATGTGGTGAGCATGCACCACTTCGTCAGTTGCGCCGCAGGTTTGGCACGTATAATTGTCTCGTGCGTAAATTTTACGTCTCAATTTATCCCAATCGTCAGGGCTATTCATTATTTCCCCCTTTGGAGAGTAAACAGGCAGAAATACACCGCCTTCTATAAAGTATTGGGACCCGCGATTAAATAAATCATGTGCTTAAACACATAACCATGACCTTCTAAACATTCAATCCCTTATCCACAGGCACGTCTCAATTATCCAGCGTCGAGATATCGCCGGTGAGCACGACAAAGAATTGAGTATCATAAAAAATCCTTGATTACTCAGACGTTTACCTCTTCTACTCGTTTCAGTTTCGTGTCATTAGTGAGAAAAGCGTTCGCTTGTATTTGGATGGCAGTAGCGAGCTGCAGTGCATCCAGCGCCCTGAGCACGGGATATTTACCTCTTAACTGCCCTGCCTTCTCCGCTATCTCAGCCGAGATTTCGACCAGCGTGAAATTCCTACCTCGTCTCAAAAACTCGGTAAATCTTGCTGCCAACTCCTCGTGTCCTTTCTGGATTGGCTTGGGCAACACTTCAGCGAGCGTGATAACGGAAGAGAACGCTAATATAGACCCTGATTGAAAGGCATCAACTACCACTTTAACAAGAGGTCCGAAATACGGATGCGCTTCAATGTAATAGATAATCGGCGCGGTGTCGATAAATAGTGTAGAGATCTGCGCGAGTTCGTCAGAGAGTGTCATTCATATTCTATCCTCTCGCAACCGGTTGACGTACTCTTGCGCATCTTCTCCGGTCCAAAGCCCCTTCCCAAGCCCGTAAAGTTCACGCCAATCAAGCAACTCCGTTTTAGCCAGGCCTTCTTCTCTCAAACGATGAACAAGCCGATCCACCAGTTCCAGCAGGTCCTTTGGCGTGAGCCGCTCAGCTTCCTTCTCGAGCTTTTCTACCCGCGTTTGTATCTTCCCCACCATTTTGACCCCTTCGTTTACTGTTTTCTTATCAGGGCTTAAATAATTACCTGCAAGCTAAACACTCATTAGTTTAATACTTCCCGTGATTAATATACTGCGTAATCCCTAGTAGACGGTTCTACGTTTCTTACGCCTTCTCTTCTAGGCGCAGATTTGAGGTTTATCCATTAATCTTCCAGCGTCGAGATATCGCCGATGTCCATCCCGAGCTCCTGCGCCTTCAGCACGCGTCGCATGATCTTCCCGCTCCTTGTTTTCGGCAGTGATTCTACAACTTCCAACTCGTCAGGCACCGCTAAACTGCCCAGCTCGCGGCGCACGTGGAGCTTGATATCCGTTATCAAATTCTCCGAATGGTTCTTCTGGACCTGCCTGACGATGAGGAACCCTTTGATGCTCTCGCCTTTGAGCTCGTGCGGCTTCCCGATCACCGCAGCCTCTGCAACGGCAGGGTGCGATACTAACGCACTTTCAACCTCCGCAGTGCCGATCCTGTGTCCGGAAACGGTGAGCACGTCATCCGATCGCCCGAGGATCATGATATAGCCGTCCTCATCCTTCGTTGCGAGGTCGCCCGCTAAATAATACGGTGCGATCGTCGTCCAGTACTCTTCGTACCGTTCCGGCGCGTTCCAGCACGTTCTCAATCCGGAAGGCCACGGCTCCTTAATCACGAGATGACCGACAGTGTTCGGCTCGACCGCGTGCCCTTTCTTGTCCACCACGTCGGCAACAACGCCGAAGAACGGCTTGCCCGCTTTGCCCGGCTTCGCTTTATACGACGGGATCGTCGTAATCATGTGCCCACCGGTCTCCGTCTGCCACCAGGTATCGACAATCGAGCAGTTCTTGTGCTCGATATGCTCGTAGAACCAGAGCCATGCTTCGGGGTTCAGGGGCTCACCAACACTGCCCAGTATTCTGAGTGAAGAGAGGTCGTACTTCCGGGGCCACTCCTCGCCGTATTTCATGAATGATCGTATCGCCGTCGGCGCGGTATAAAAGATATTTACTCTGTATCGGTCAATAATCGACCACCAGAGCCCGGGATCGGGATAGTCCGGCGCGCCCTCTACGAGTACCGAAGTTACACCGACCGATAAGGGCCCGTAAACGAGGTAACTATGCCCGGTGATCCAGCCGGGATCTGCGGTACTCCAGTAAATATCGTTCTCGTGCAGATCGAAGACGATCTTCGTGGTGTAATGCGTGTACAGGTTGTAGCCGCCGGTCGTATGGAGCACGCCCTTCGGCGTTCCCGTTGTGCCTGACGTGTAAAGGATAAACAACGGATCTTCTGCGTCCATCACTTCCGGCTCGCAGACCGGCGACTGGCTCTTTATCAAGTCGTGGAAATCGAGCTCCTTCTCCACGAGCTCGTAGCCGTTCCCTTCCCTCTGCACCACAATTACCTTCTCGACAAACGGTAAATCCTCCACCGCTTCGTCAACGGACGACTTCAAGTCGATCTTCTTACCGCGTCGTTTCGTCCACGACGCCATAATCACCACTTTCGCGTGCGCCTCTTCGATCCTCAGCCGCAGCGCCGACGCGCTGAACCCGCCGAAAACGACCGAATGGATAGCAAGCACCGATACGCGCACACGCGAGCATCGCCACCACCTGCTCTACGATTACCGGCATATAGATCGAGACGCGATCACCTTTCTTCACGCCGAGCGACTTCAGGCCGTTGGCAAACCGGCACACCCGCTCCAACAGCTCGCCGTATGTCACTTTCACTTCCTCGCCGTCTTCGTTCGTGTAGATATACGCAAGCTTGTTCCGCTTGCCCGCGTTCACATGCCGATCGAGACAGTTGTACGTGATGTTCAGTTTCCCGTTCACGAACCACCGATAATAGGGATGTTCCCCTTCACGTACCGTATCCCACTTCTGGAACCAGTACAGCTCGTCCTCCGCAATCCGTGCCCAGAACCCTTCCGGGTCTTCTATTGACTCCTTATACAACGTCTCGTACTCGTCGGGTTTGATAAACGCCTCTTCCACAACGTGCCGTGGCGGATGATAAACCTGATTGACCTTCAGTAATATTTCATTCTTGTCCGTAGCCATAGCTCTGTCTCCGGGGTTATTTTACTTAGGTTCACTTATAGTAGAACCCACGATTTTAAAAAGTTCAATTCGCTTTTTAGCCTATTTGGGAATTTTTCAGAAAAAGTATGAACAAGCATCCAGTCAACGTACCATATACAAAACAACTTTCGCTCACTGGCCTCACTACCAAACCTCTTTTGCGAGCAATTTCGCCGCCCTCACGACTAATCGTGCGGTATGCGCGTCCTCCTCCACGATCTCACTCTCCTCCACGGCCAGCCGCTTCTTGAACAGTGGCCCGTCCAATACCAGCGATTCAAATTCGCCGCCTTCACCTGCTATATTCAACCCTTCAAACTTTATAAAAGTTTGATCAAAACGCTTCGCTAATTTTTTGTCCACTGCCACCAAACGATCAACATCATCCATCGTTATCCTCCGGCCAAGCCAGCTCCTGTCCAGCCCGTACGCACTGATGCCCGTGAGAATCACCGTGAAGTGAGAGACGACGAGCCGCATCTCCGTTTCCTGATTGATATGCCACAACGGCGAGAACACGGCGAGGTTCTCTTCCCCGGCTATTCTTTCGATGCGTTCTTTTTGATACGTGCTCCATAACGCGCCGGTTATAACACCTTCTATGCCGTATTTTGACTTTGCTTCTCGAAACGCAGCTCGCAGATCCTCCAGCTCCTTCTCTTTCTCACCTGCAGTTTCCTGCACCACCAGCGGTAAGCCAATCGCTTCGGCTTGCAGTTCCACTAACTCCACCGCAGGCGTGTGGAACAGATACGATTCAGGATTCTGGCTCTTTACCGTGATCAAGCATTCCACCGGATAGCCCGCCTTTCGCATGAGCCAGAGTGCAAAAGCGCTGTCCTTACCCGAGCTGAACAGGCTGCCCAGCTTGATATCTCGTGACGGGTAAAACATCCGCAGGTAATCTCGTGTGTACCGGTAGCCGTTCCGCTTCGCTAATTTCTCGATCCCCTTCACCACGTTCGCGCCGTACTGCACTGCCCTCTTCTTCCTGCCCGCAACGTCCTTCAAACCAAGATCGCGCGCTATCTCCCGTAAAATCGCCTTATCCGTATCGCCCGCCAGCTTATACGCCGCAGGTGTCCGTAACGCATACTCCACGAGGTTCGGAGCCAAGAACGGTGCCCGCAGCGAAATTCCGTGCGCCTTCGCCACCATATAATCACGGTACAGGTCCCGCTCGTGCATCCCTAAAAGACCGGCGAGGCATTCTTTGTTCACATCCCCCTTTTTCACGCGTTTATGACGCTCATAGCCTGCGAAGAGCTCTTCGGTGCCGAGCCCACTGAAAACCGTATTTATGCCGTCCTCGTTCGCCATCTCACACGCGGCATACAACGGCACAGCCACGCTTATCTTCACGCCGTCCGTATCGTCAATCAGCGGAACAACCGCTTTGAGGTACCGCTCAACCTCGTCAACTCCGATTTTCTTTATTGCTAATGGTAATCCCAAATCAGCAGCAATACGCGTCGCATAGCGCAGATCTTCCGCTTCCTTCATACCAGGCTCGTCAACGGCTACCGTATAGCAAACAAAATCGGCATCCAACTCCTTGCAGAGGTACGCGATAAGCGTGGAATCCAGTCCACCGGAGAAAAGCACACCAAACTTCTCACCGCTTGGTAATCTCCGCTGGATACTCGCTCGCAGTAACGTGAGCACTTCAGCCTTTAGCTCAGCCTTATCCTCCGTTAGCTCCGGCACCGTGGAAAATGAATCCCTTCTCACAAACCGCAACCGGTCATCTTCAATGCTGTATCTTAAAAGTGTCCTCGGGTCGAGTTCGATCACATGGCTGAAGCCCATTGCTTCTAATGCACGCTTCTCTGACGCGAACGCAAAGCCGTCGGCATGCGCGAAGCAGAGCGGGCGTAATCCTAACACGTCACGGGCCAGGTATAACACTCCACCATTCGTGGCTTCACGCAGCCAATAAGCCCCGGCATACGCTCCGTCTATCTCGTTTAGAAATGGATAATCTCCCTTCAGCTCCGATTCGTGCGTACCTACGAAGCCCTCTAACAATCCCAGGAGCACCTCATGGCTGTTCTCGCCCCCCATACGATACGCCGCTTGTAACTCCTCCGTGTTGTACAACTCAGTATCTGCTACAAACCGGCATCCTGAGCTTTTGCTTGAACGAGCGGGTTTGCATGAGCAGCACGCGATGCAATTGTTACTCTCCTGTGGCACCTTCTGTTTCAATGTCTGCAACTCCGTCGCATAATACTCGCCGTTATCAGTGCAAATCCGGAACTCAGCATCTTCTCGTCTCTTCAGTACTTCTAAGCCCTTGAGCACCAGCTCTACCGATTCCGCATTGTTAAAAACACCGATTATCCCGCACATTTGCTCTCTTTCCGATTTCTTGATTTAGTTTGGTATACGTTATCATCTGCGGTGTGAAAAGCATCGTTTAATGAGCTACTTTTACGTTGAGGATACAGAAGCATGAAGTTACCGGTTCACCTTACCGTAGTTATTGAGCTGCTTTTGCTAAAATTCCATTCTACTTCTTCAGGTAGTACCTACCACGAGCAGGTACACGAAAAAAAAGAAAAAGGTTAAAGGCATGAGAAATCACCTTCCGCTTTTTTGCTTCGAAAGGATCATGCCTCTATACGTACCTCTCTACGAGGGGTAAAGAGGAGATGTATGTGATAGGAAGATCGTCCTTCCTTTGTCGTGACTCAGATCTTCTTAATCTCTGAAATCACTTGGTCTACTTTGTCAGTCACCCAGTATTTCCGTATCGCTTTCCCTTTTGACTTCGGCGCTTCCGATATCTCGTACCTGCTGCCCACAAATCCATACTCCTCCAGCGTCAGCAGATGGTAAGAAACAAGTCGTCTCTCTTCGCCCATCGCCTTGCTTATCCCATTTATGTGTAGTGGCTTCTCCGCCAGCAGCTCCACAATCCTGAACCGTATTGGATGCAAGAGCACATGCGCGTCCTTCACTAAAGTATCGTCCATTTTCATCATGAGACCTCATATGAATCGGGGGTATAAAAACCTTGCTTATTCTCCGCAACATTCTTGAGTTCGCCAGATGCTCGAACTTCTGGTAGTGCAAATTTATATTTATAACTCTTCTTTTCTTATACTATACAATAGAGCGAATAGAGCTAAGTGAGCGGGGTAGGGTAGTTAGGAGATCCCGTCGGGCTCATAACCCGGAGATCGGTGGTTCGAATCCATCCCCCGCTATTGGAAGAGACATGAATATTAACGCGGATTTACATATCCATTCTCGTTTCTCGGCTGCTACTTCGCCCCGAATGGATTTGCCGACCCTTGCGGTCGAAGCGCGGCGGAAAGGGATACAGCTCCTTGGCACGGGCGACTGCTTACATCCAAAGTGGTTACAGGAAGTGCGGGAGCTGGAGGAGCAGGACGGCATCTTTTTCTTTAAACCCGCAGACGCCGCGGACGAAACCGGCGGGGCCGTAACTACGGCGTTCGTGCTTACCGTGGAGGTGGAGGATATGAGGCGTGTACACCATCTGCTCATCGTGCCTGCGATCTCGAAAGCGGAGGAATTGTACGAGTCGTTTAGACCGTATTCGCAGGATATCGATTCTGACGGCAGGCCGTCGCTGCGACTGAGCGGCGCGGAGATAGCAGAGTATGCACGGGATGCAGAAGCGCTTATAGGGCCCTGCCATGCCTTCACGCCCTGGACCGCGTTGTACGCGTATCATGATTCGCTCACGGACTGCTACGGCGATATGGCGGGCTATCTATCCTTCGTGGAGCTGGGCTTGAGCGCGGATTCTTCGTATGCCGATCGCATAGAGGAGCTGCACGATCTTACGTTCCTGACGAACTCGGATGCGCATTCGCCGTACCCGATCCGATTGGCAAGGGAGTTTAACCGATTCCACGTGGAGTGCTTGAGCTTTGATGAGTTGAAAGCGGCGATAAAACGGGAAAGAGGACGGAAATCCGTGCTTAACGTCGGATTCCCGCCGCAGGAGGGGAAGTACAACGAAAGTGCGTGTATCCGATGCTATACGCATTATTCGCTCACCGAGGCCATTGCGAGAAGATGGCGATGCGACTGCGGCGGTCTGATAAAGAAGGGTGTGCGGGACCGGGTGGACGAGCTTGCGGACTGCGATGGCACGCATCCAGAGCATCGTCCGCCGTATCTGCATCTTATACCGCTGGCTGAAGTGATCGGGTTAGCAGTGCAGAAATCACCGAGCTCAAAAACGGTGCAGCAGATCTGGGAATCGCTCTTGGCGGAATTCGGCACCGAAGTTACCGTGTTGATTGACACTCCGATCGATTCCTTTGAGGGCACGCATTTCGAGTTCAACGCGACCGCACTGGAACGTGTGGTAGAAGCGATACGAGCGTTTAGAGATGGAAAAATACGGATACTACCCGGTGGCGGCGGCAAGTACGGCGCCATCCAGCTAACGACAGATACTGGTGTGGACACGCGAGAGCAAGGCGAAGAGCCCGAGTTAGAGCAGGAACGTGAAAACAGGAGGAAAAAACAGCTCTCTTTGCTTGATTTCTGATTGGTTTTCCCGTTCCTTTTCACTGTGCTCTAAAAGTATAAGACAAGTTGGAGTAAAATACAAGTTGGAGTAAATTTAAGTACTGGTGTGCGTATATAATGATGGGCCGGTAGCTCAGAAAGGTAGAGCAGCAGGCTCTTAACCTGTCCGTCGGGGGTTCAAATCCCTCCCGGCCCGTTGATTGCACGGAACGATGAAAGAGGATTATTATGATGTCATTATAGTTGGAGCAGGCCCTGCTGGCTTATTCGCGGCGAACGAGCTGAAAGATGGATGGATAGGGCGTGAAGGCCAGAAGAAACGAGTTTTGATAGTCGATAAGGGTAAGGATGTCGAGGAGAGACGCTGCTTTGTGGAAGAGGTCGGCTATTGTCAGCACTGTAAGGAATGCAACATCATGTGCGGCGTGGGCGGTTCCGGAACGTTCTCTGATGGCACGCTCAATCTCCGACCGGATGTTGGTGGTAACCTTGCCGAATTCTGCGATAACGAAACCGCATGGCAGCTCGTGAAGGCCGTGGATGAGGTCTTTCTCAAGTACGGTATGCTTGACGAGCTTTATAACGGTACTGAGGAGGATATAGAGAATCTGAAGAGGCGAGCCGCTTCGGTCGGCGCGAATTTTATCGAGATCAATCAAAGGCATATCGGGTCTGACAAAACGCAAGCAGTGATAGCAGCGTTTAAAGACGATTTGGTTGCGCACGGCATCGAGTTTATGCTCAATACGCACGTCGTTGACCTGCTTATAGAGGAGGAAGAAGACGGGGGAACGAACGGGGCAAAGGTATGCCGAGGCGTGATAACCGAGGCCGGCGATACAATAAAGGGCGGATGCACGCTCTTAGCGCCCGGGCGAGTGGGTGCGACCTGGGTCGATAACATCATCAAGAAGCATGGAATCGACGCGGAATACGTGGATATTGACGTTGGCGTGCGGGTAGAGGTGCCGGCGATCACCATGGATCCGGTGACGAGAATAAACCGCGACCCGAAGTTCCATATACGGACGAAGCGGTACGACGATTTCGCACGGACGTTCTGTACCAATGAGCACGGCTTCGTGGTTAAGGAAGAGTACGAAGATTTTATCGGTGTAAACGGCCATTCATTGAAGTCCAAGAAGTCAGAGAACACTAATTTCGCGTTCCTCGTACGAGTCGGGCTGACGGAACCGGTAGAAAATACCACACGGTACGGACGCTCGATCGCCAAGTTGGCGACCACGATAGGTGGTGGAAAGCCGATAGTACAGCGAATGGGCGATTTACGACGCGGGAGAAGATCCTCATGGACGAGTATAAAGCGGAATTTAGTGCGGAATACGTTGACGGATGTGACGCCCGGCGATATCTCCATGGCGCTGCCGCATCGAATCACAATGGACATTATAGAAGGGTTGGAGAAGCTGAATGAGATCATTCCCGGCGTCGCGTCGGATTCGACGTTGCTCTACGCGCCTGAGATAAAGTTCTACGCGATGCGGACGAACGTGGATAGTAATATGGAGACGACGGTGAAGAAGCTCTTTGCCGCGGGAGACGGTACCGGGCTATCACGAGACATCGTTAACGCGGCGGCTACGGGCATACTCGCGGCGCGAGGCATGATGAATATCTGCGGGTGAATCGGTGGGTGGCGTACGATACGTACCTATTCGGTTGAGCTGTGATACCAATTCATAATCTCTGGAGGCAGACCAAAACCCTCTTTCTCCAGGTTCGCTACCAGCAACAGCGGCAGTGGACTGAGCAGGAAGGCCGCGCGAAGATAAAACTGAGTTGAAGGGCTTTCAATAACGATGCTATCCGTATCTCCAGAGAGCGTTGATTTATTGCCCACGATCGAGAAAGTGACAGCCCCGGTGGCATCGTATTTATCCTGCCATGCGGAAAGCGGCTTGTTCTCGCCACTCCAGGAGACGAGCAAGAGGCAGTCGCCGCGTCTGGGCTTGGGCGCTAATTCACCGGATAAATGCGCTTGATCTCCCATTGCTCGTTTCACGTGCTGTAACCGGATAACCGTCATCTCCGCCACATTTCTTGCAGGGCCCCGGCCTCCAATGGTAGCATGACCGCGCGTGCTCATTTGCTCTGCCAAACTCTGATAAACCGGAGAATTAACGTATTGATCGAGTATGCTGCCTACGGTCTCCATCTCTTTGTTTATCTCATTCAGTACCCACTGATGATCCTTACCTTCATTGATAGCTTCTTTGATCTTCTGGAACAGCACCATACTCCCCAGCTCATAGACGTCGTTCATTATACCTTGTTCGAGCACCCAATCAGTGGTTTTGGTTTTGCTTTTCGGGCCGCTGAGGTGGAGTACAGTCCCATATTCGCCACCTATTTTTCCTATCGTCGAATCCAAGTTGGACGTAACGACATCGATGGTAAATTGCTTATCATGATCGTACTTAGCGATAAACCTCGCCATGTCTCGTGCGATTTCTGTTGGTGTAGTGGTTCTTCCACTGCTTGTATTGATAACCAGGCTGATTTTATCGTACCGCTTCTTGAGCACCGGCGCTGCTTCCAGCAGGTTCCGACCGGGGAAATCGATGTCCTCTACGAATTTTACTTCTTTATCTATCTGGCCGATGCCGATGCGCATCGCGGCTTTAGACCGGCCTTCGGCTGCGAGAACGAGGCAATCCGCTTCACGTAAGTTTTCGAGGAGTTTTCTAACTCCCTCTTCGCTGATGCTTTTGACGTTCTCCGCCGTATCATTTATATACGGAAAGCATTCACAGATTACCACTATGTTTCACCCGCTTTTTATTGAGATGAGACTTAGGATTTGTAATTAATTATACACTGCACGTACATAATCGTAGAAACCGAAACACTTAAACCCCAATCTTCACCATCGTACCCTTCCATATGCGCTCCCGTGACCGCTTCCCGGCGACGAGTTTTCCACCCCTCTCTCGGGCAATTAAACTATTCATTTTTTACCGGTAATGGGGTAACCTTCGACCATTCAGGAGCATTACAGGACAATGAGCAAAACAATCACAAAACAAAGATTTAACAACGCGTAATGACAAATGATATAACGAAAAGAGTCACTAAAAGCCGATGAAACTCATTACCGTAGGGTTCCTGATCGTGTTCATAGGGATGCTGGTCATCCTCGCGGGGGTGTTCAGCACGGCGTATCAGACCTGGAAGACGGGAAGCAGCGGCAGCAGCATGGAGAAACCAGAAACCAGCGTGCGTGGCGGCGGCGTCATCATGATCGGGCCGATCCCGATTATATTTGGCTCGGACGTCGGCGCGGTAAAAGTAGTGATAATCTTAGCGATAGCGTTGATGATACTGGCGTTTCTGCTCTTTTATCTGCCGTTGTGGCGGGTGTAGTGTAAGTTTCGCTCCCGTTTTGAAAAACGGGGCATCAAGGCAGATGCTCATGGATTTGCTATTTTAGCGGATGCTTGATTTCTATCTATTAATTCAGGCACGAGGTATCTCTATTTTTTATTGGTCTGTGTATTTGCGAAGTACCTAAGTAAGATATTTGGGTTGGCGAAATGGAACGCAAACATATTATCAAGTAACACACCAATCTATCTACTGCGACCAGTCGTTCGAAGAAATAGCAGAATTAGTGCAAACAGACGATGAAACAGGTAATCCACATGTTCGCTGCGTTCTAAAGGTACCTGTGTAGTCTCGCTGTGGCGAATTCCAAAAGTATTACCGATACGGGTCAGTTCACGGGCCTCACCCTCAAGTGTCTCGCGAAAAATAGATTTGGTAGCAGCTTTATTCAGCAAAGTGGTAATTGATGCCTTTTTGTCTTTTCCTGGCTCGATTGTTTTCAGTCGTTCCCAGGCATCCCATAACTTTTCGAGGGATTCTTTACGGGTAGTTAGTTTAGGATTAAGGTATTTTGCTCGCGCCGCCTCTAGTAGCGAGTCAAGCTCAGTATCATCTGTTCGAAATACCGCAGACATGAGAGCCTCTCGCAATCCTTCTGGAGCTAAACGAACAATCAACCCGTCAGATCTTAACTCATAAGCAATTCCATTCCTGGAAAAAATGCGGTTGATGTCATCACGGAAGGCCGCTTGACCTTCTTCAGGCTCAAAACGCAAATGGTGATGTTCAAAAAAAGGATGGTAATCAGTCTTGATAGGTTTTCCTATGGCTCGATGGCAGAATTCTAAGAAATCAAGGACCGCCAAGGTCTGTGGCACTTGACGTGCATCTAGTGGCAATGAGGCGTCTGGAATTTCGGCTGCAAGGGCGAGAGATAATGATTGAAAGTCGCATCCACAGGTATTGTTCCCATCCCGGCATTCCTCTGGATAACGATATCCAAAAGAGCCGTCACTAAAGCACCGATTTATTGTGGCAACTAATCCGCCCCAAGCACCAAGGGTAATCTCTTCCTCAATTCGAGGTCGCGCGCCTAACTCTCGATCACTGAAATACAACTTATCATCTCCAAATATAGCATAATTCGTTCATATATAGCATTAATCGTATAAATCATTTATTTGGCACCAACTAAGATTAAGAAAGATTCGACTTGCTTTTCCTCCTTTACAAATCCTTGAAAGCTTCTTCCCAGTAACTCACAACCTTCTCCGTCTTCTCCGCTGCTATTCCTGTATATTTTTCAGGATTGAACACCATCTCTCGCTGCTCGCTCGTAAATTGCTGCAAATACTCCGCTATTTCTGGATCCTCTTCGACGAGCTCTCTCAAAGGTCTCTGCTCTTCATACGCCTGAAAGCTCTTTTTGCGCACGTATTCGTGCGCGTCGGGATGCCCGTAGTACGAGAGCAGGATATACAGCGGCTCTGCAATAACGTTGTCTCCGGCTTGCATAAAATTCTTCTGCATCCGCTCTCGATCCACTTCTAACCGCTCTGAAATTTGTGTTAGCTTGCGCACGCAGTAATCAAAAGCCACCAGGAGTTCCTGGATGTAGCGCTGCGATGCCGAGTTCGTCAGGTCGCGTTGATGCTCGGAGATCTGGTCGAGGTGCATCGTTACGGCCTGCGGCATGAACTTCTTCCACAGGCTCTTCACGCTCTCGAATCCAATCGGGTTCCGTTTGTGCGGCATCGTGGACGAGCCAACCTGCTCCGCAGCCATCCGTTCCATTACCTCGCCGATCTCACTGCGCTGCAGATGCCGCATGTCGTCGCAGAAATTCGCCAGGACCGAGAAGCTGCTGATAACCGCATGAACGAAATCGGCCATCGGCTCCGGCGGCACGATCTGCGTGGAAATTGCCGCAGGTTTGATGTCAAGAGCAGTAAGCACCTCACGTTCAAACGCTTCGGGGTCGTCAACGAGTGACGAGGTTGCATTATACGCGCCGACGGCACCGGAGAATTTACCGACGAGGTTCTCACTCGATTCTTTCACTCGTTCTATCGAGGAACCCCAGCGGTTCACGTATTGCGCAAGTGCGAACCCGAAAGTGATCGGCTCGGCATGCTGACCGTGCGTCCGCCCTATTTGTAAGGTGTCTTTTTCACGCCGTGCCAGCTTTATCCACGTTCGCTCAAGGTCGAGCATATCATGAATAATAACGTTCAGCACCGCGTCCCTGTACCGTAGCGCATTTGCGGTATCCACGACGTCATACGAGGTCGCACCGAGATGTACGAACGGTTTCGCCTCATCGCTTACCCTGCTCCGGATGACGTTAACCAGCGCGCGGATGTCGTGCTTTGTCTTCTGCTCCTCGTCGTATACCTCTTCTGCTGTGACTGCTTTCGTTGCAGCTACGATCTCATCACACAATTCTTGCTTTAACAGGCCTCGGCTCGCGAACACCTGTGCAAGAGCCGCTTCTATCTTCGCCTTGTATTTCACATAAGCTTCGTCAGAGAGATACGCCCGTAAATCAGCCACGGCATACCGGTAATCAGTAGGAGAGAACAAGGAGAAGTCTATTTCTTCTTTCATTTTTCACGATACGATTTAACATTATAACTCTTCTTCTGTAATAAAACCGTTTCTCTTCAACCAAAGAATTGCGCGAAAGAACGCGTTAACGAGAATGTCAATAAATAGTATGAAACAAACAGACAAGCTCGTCCCTCTTTTTCGAGCAGAAGCTGCTTGCCTCAGTTTCAGCTTTTCGTGACGCTATTTCGAGCACTCGGTCATCGAGACTCAAGCCGGTTTTTGCGGCGGAATAAAAAGAGCAAAGAAAATAGTCTTCGCGTTATCTCGTGCCCTGCGAGCGTAAAGGCTATTTTTCCTTCTCTGCCCAAAACTCCTCCGCTTCTTGCTCCATCTTCTCCAGCCGATCGTAATAGTCCGGGAACTCATTGAGGTGCGCCAACGCGATTTTTCCCGTCGTCAAAAGGTCGTCATTGGTCACATTTGTTGCGGGATCGCGAGAACCGTGCTCCAACTCTACATCCATACCTTGCCTGAATTGATCTATATCGAATTTATCCCACGTAATCCCTAACGTTTCACCAATTTCCTTTGCCTCTTCTACGGCAACGTGCTTTTTACCACTCATTTTTATCACCTGCCTTGGTTTACTGTATCATCTTCAGGATATAAAAAAATTTGCCCTGCACTTTGAGAGTTTCAACCACCTAAGTGCACGCCCGTCGCTGGTCCGACGTTGTTTGAGTTGTTGATGATCATGTTGCGTATGATCGTATTACCGGACGAGTCTTCGATCCATATCCCCTGGTTGGTGGTTGTTGTCCCGAATCTCACTCTCTGCGATCGTATTGTTAGCGCTACGCTAAAAGCCCTGATGTGAATTGATAGGATCTGAGCTTAACCTGTAATAAAGGTGACCGGTTCTTAAACGTATAAATTAACGCCGACTGACTCACCGCTTCACCCTTTTCTTTTCTTTTCTTATCATCACATCATCGACCGGGAGCGGGTTCACGTAGTGCTTTTTCTGTGTGGTGGATACTGTTGGGTTTTCATTTATAGCCCTAGCTTGGCATCGTTCGCAAAACATGAAACCAAAAGCGAAAGCATTAAATATGAACACGAATAACGTGTGACACGGAGAGTGAAAATGTATACCAAAAAGGTAGGTACAGAGTTATTTATTGTAGCGATTGTTGTTGCGATTTGTGGGCTTGTGCTGACTACAGGTGTTGTGAGTGCAGCGGATATATTCGTGGGGCCTGGTGAGACCTACACGACGATTCAATCAGCGGTGACCGCAGCAAACCCTTTTGACACCATCATCGTGCGGGATGGTATATACACCGAGAACGTGAATGTAAGCAAGAGCCTGACAATTCGTTCAGAGAACGGTTCTGCTTCATCGATTGTTCAGGCGGCTAATTCTTCTCGCTCTGTCTTTAAGATATCTGTAGACTCTGTGAATATCAGCGGGTTCACGGTTACAGCTGGGGGTGGTAAAGCCGGCATATATCTTAATGGAGTAGATCATTGTAACATTTCACATAACAACGTATCGAACAATCATCACGGCATTAGGCTTGACTCAGCCAATAATAATACGATAAGCAGCAACAATGCCAGTTATAATACTAATCAAGGACTGCGTATTGAAGGTTCCAGTTACAACACTGTCAAAGACAACACGATGCTATCGAACAACAACCATGGAATCTGGATGGAGAGCTCCAACAACAATAACCTAACCAACAATAACGCATCCTCCAGCGCTACGTATAATGGTATCCTCATGCGCAATTGCAGTTACAACACGCTCGAAAACAACATCGCCAACGCAAATAATCAGCATGGCATAAATCTAGATAATTCTAATTTCAACAATCTCACCAATAACACTGCGAATTCGAACGGAGTTGCGGGCATTGCCGTACGCTCTTCCACCCGCAACACGCTGGTGAACAACTCCGCTTCAAATAATGAGATTGGCTATGCAATACCACCGATTCACCCGATCAATAAAAGCTATTTTGATAACAGCGTTGATGCCTCCAATCTCGTCAATGGCAAACCGTTCTACTACTATTTCAATCAAAGCGATCAACTCATAGAGGGATTGGATGCAGGTCATATCGCAATACCGTTCTGCACTAATTTCACGATACGAAACGTTACGGTGACCAATGCGGACGGCATCTTCATGAGAGGAGCTACTAATAGCACCGTAACCGACTGCATTTCGGTCAACAATACGTTTGGTATGATGATTGATTCCTCAGAAGGCAATAACATTACCAACAACGACCTGTCGAACAACTTCGTTGGAATAGAAATTGGGAAGTCACACTGGAACACCATAGCCAACAACACAGTAAACGCAAATAATGCCAGCGGAACGAATTTTAATGATATTCGAAGTTTGATGGATGGTACTGGAATCATAATGGACGAATCAGATCATAATCAACTCTTCAACAACACTGCCTCATCCAATAATGGCTTTGGCATAGTTCTGAGAACATATTCACAAAATAATACGATCCTCGATAATAACGCGTCTTCAAATGGTGATACCGGTATAATGCTCGATTATTCCAGTTACAACAATCTTACCAACAACACTGCCTCCACCAATGGACAACACGGCATCTGGCTCCGGAGGTCGCCCTACAACACCCTGCGTGATAATACAATGGACCACAACGGGCTCATCAATTTAATTCTCAAGGAATGTCCTGACTTAGAATGGTGGGACAACGATATTGACACGACGAACACGGTTAATGGTCTGCCTGTGTATTATATCTACAACCAGAGCGACCTGATCATTGATAATTATGCCACAAAGAAGTTATCCGTTGTCGGCTGCACTAACGTAACGGTTAGGAATGTCTATTTTAGTGATGGGGATCCAATAACCATTGTCTTCACGAATAATAGCCTCGTGGAGAATTGCACCGTCACTGATAATAATGCGGGAGGTTTCTTGCTCGTTTGGTCGCATTATAACAAATTAGCAAACAACAGTGCATTGAATAATGAAAAAGTGGGTTTCTTCCTGCAGGCTGATTCCAATCACAACAACATCACCAATAATATCATCACAGGAAACGGCTGGGGCATACAACTTCATCCTCCAACCTCTGACAACCTCATCTACAACAACTACTTTGATAATCTGAACAATGCGTATGACGAAGGCATCAACATCTGGAACATTTCTCAACCAACTCCGGGACCAAACATCATCGGCGGTTCTTTGCTCGGTGGGAACTACTGGAGCGATTATACAGGAACAGACACAAATGGTGATGGACTTGGTGATACATTGCTTCCGTATAATTCTTCTGATGATATACAAAATGGCGGAGATTGGCTGCCGCTTGTGAAATCCGAACCATCTATCTTCGACACCGGCGCAGGAACCTACCCGAGCATAAGTGGGACCTTTACCGGAACCATAACACCTTCGTTTAATCTTACTGTTAGCAAACTATACACCTACCCATGCTCCGGCACCGGAGGGCATACTGAATACGTAAAAATCTGGCAAGGGATGGAAACGATTGTAGAAGAAAGTTGGAACGGCTACACCGGCGATTGGCCGTATATTACGTTCTCTTCACCAGTCACCCTCGTTGGCCGTGAAACGTACAACTACACCATTATCACAGGCTCCTACCCGCAGATCATACATGAACGAGAATTCAATGCGACTGGAGGAACCATCACGTGCACAGAATTCACGGATGCCAACGGTAGGCAGTCTATCGATTGGATACCCGCGATAAGGTTAGAATAACAGATGGAAGAGGGGGAATGCTATAACTTACCCTCTCTTTTCTTTTCCCGCTCTTAGCATATAGAAACAGTAAAAAGTTCTTGACTTTTTGCGTGTTTTACTAGTTAGGCGATGTTGTTGAATCCCCTACAAAAGGGTTAATAGCGACCGACACCGCTCACAAAGCGTAGCGGGTTTCTCCTTCGCTTCGGCTAACGAATTGGAGAATTGCATCACGCACTCGTTGGTGCAGTGCTGCAACCCAAAGACATGCCCCAGTTCGTGTATCGCTTCCTTAGTGATCAAATCGAGCGATTCAAGCCGGTAAATCGAGAGCACGGCTGCTTTATCCGTGTGTGCAACGCCGAATACGAAATTCATGCCCTCTACGTATATGTCCTCGCTCAGTATCCACAGAGCTAGAAACTGCTCGGTTGACCTTGCTTCCGAGGTGCTTTGGATGAGAAAATGCAGGAGTTTTGAAGCGTTGTATTGCCTTCTTTTCACGTTGAAAGCATCCGATACCTCAGCGGCATCCATCGGAAGCACTTCAGCGGTCTCCATACCGAATACCGTGTTAAGTGCTTCTTTTACCGACGGCACCGCAGCGGTGCCCTTCAGATCATAGACTATTCGAAGCTTTTTCATGAGAGTATGTGCTTCTTTTCGGTATCCTTTACTACACTGCACAATGGTAGTGTATGACTTAAAAACCTCCCCAAAAATCATGATTTTCGAATTTATCACATCAAAAGCAGCAATAAAGGGGGAAATCTTTACGGAAAATTTTGAGTTGAAAAGACGATCGGTTTTTTTATCGAGTTATCCCCCCCTCGGGAACGATGAGATGAGAAGAGAAGGGTGGAGTAATGATAAAAAAATCGGGATGTGATAAAACTGAAAAGCTGAAGGAGAAAGTTTCGTGAAGCTTTGCTTTGCTGTTTGCATTCCTTTTCGTAACGCTCGCCAGTTTGACCCTCATTCTATTCTTATCGTTCCCGTAGGTTTGCTGAGTGCTCGTCTCTTGGGATTCAGTCCGACCACGCACGCTTATACCGCCCTCGAAACGGTAGTGGCAAATCTTTGCGGGATTCCGCCACTCGTGGGCTGGTTATGGGGCGGTCTACATGAACCTGAGAGCGCTATCGGCACGTGAAATTTTATCTGTGAGTAGTGCGATAAGATTAGTGGCAAGCGGAAATGAGCAAAGAAGAGATAAAGAAAGCGGTACGGGAAGGTTATGCGAAAATAGCAAAGAAGGAGCGCTCCTGTTTTGCTCCGGTGAACTGTTGCGGCAGTGCGGACTTTGTCGAGGACATCAGCAAGAAGGTAGGCTACACGGATGAAGAACTCAGAGCCGTTCCTGAGGGTGCGAATCTCGGCCTCGGTTGTGGGAATCCGATCGCGCTGGCATCGCTGCGGGTAGGAGAGACCGTTATGGACCTCGGCTCAGGCGCGGGGTTTGATTCGTTCCTCGCAGCACTGCGAGTGGGAAGGACGGGACGGGTCATTGGAGTGGACATGACACCGGAGATGATCGACAAAGCCCGGGAGAACGCGCAAAAGGGCGGTTATGTGAATGTGGAGTTCCGGCTGGGAGAGATCGAAAATCTTCCTGCTGCTGACAATTCCGTGGATGTGGTCGTCTCGAACTGCGTCATTAACCTCTCGCCCGACAAGGAACGGGTATTTAAAGAGGCGTACAGGGTACTAAGGCCTGGTGGACGGCTGATGGTTTCGGATATCGTCCTGCTCAAAGAACTACCCGCGTTCATAAAGAATTCGATCGATGCGTATATCGGCTGCCTCTCCGGTGCGATCATGAAGGCGGAGTATATAAACACGATTCGTGAGGCTGGCTTTCAGGACGTTGAAATACTCGATGAGTCCTATTTCCCGCTCGAATGTATGGCAAACGATCAAACGGCAAAGGCACTGATCAACGAGGAGAACATACCGCCGGAGGAGTTAGACGAGCTCGGCACTACGGTGGTGAGCATAAAGGTCACGGGAAAGAAACCGCTCTGAATAGTGCTTGCTTTGCTTTGCTGAGCTTTGAAGAAGATCCTAAACGCTAGAACTTGCCTCTCGTGATCGAACGAACCATTCACGGTACGGTAGGTACTCTCGTCGTTTTGTTTAGGTATCTCCGCTGCCAAAAACGGTTTCTGTGAATAAACAAACGTTCTTCTAAACCCTTTTAGAAAAAGCGTTTTTGGGATAGGTGCCTTCCTTTTGAAATTTCTTTGATCAAACGTTCTTTTCTTGAAAAGAAAGTTTGATTGATGGGGCAGCCCAGATTTGAACTGGGGTCCATGGCTCCCAAAGCCACGAGGATAAACCTGGCTACCCTACTGCCCCGCTCTCATCATCTATACGTTAGTTAGGATACAGTGATAAAAAGCTACTTAACTATCTGGCTGGCACTCTTGTTGCCGCGCGACGATTCGGCTGACTTACGACACAAAATCAGCATGCGAGAACGGTAATGGCTTGGAAAGGCAAATGAGCCGTTTTTCAGGTCTGGCGAAACCTAAACGGAGCATATCTTTATAGTCGTGAAAGCGTATGTTAACAATATGAAACGAGCAATTCTGTTGGTGGTGGTTTTAGTTCTGATTGCCGGGGTGGTTTCTGCGGCTGCTGCTGTGCAGAGTAGCGTTCACGAACCCGGGACGGGAATACAGAATTCCGAAGTACAAGAGGCGGGTCAGGGCTCTGAGCAGGGCCAACAGGCCGGGCTAAATGAATCGGGACAGGGCACCCCTCAAGGCCAACCGGAGGGACTAAATGCATCCAGTCCTGGAACCGAGAGCGTTCAGCAGGTGCAGGTGCAACAGGAGACGCAGAACGTGGGCGGGGTAAACGAGACGATCAGGGTTCAACAGCGGGAGGAAGTGCGCGCGCAAAATGTAAGCGAACTGCACGAGCTGGTACAGCAGCGAGAGCAAGAGATGAACCAGGAGATCCAGGCGTTGGAAGAGCATCAGCAACTCGTCTATCAAAATCAGAATAGAGTGCGATTGGCCGTTCAGTCTTTGTTTGCAATGGAGGAGTTAGTGGGCAGTATTGGGCCTCAGGTTTCCCAAATTGCGGGCGAGATTAATACGTCTGTACAAGCGACGATTCAAGCAGAGGAGCGCATACAGGCACGGAATACCATTGTACGATTCTTTGCCGGCGGTGATGAAGCGGCCGCGCAGGAAATAGAGCAGCAGGTGATTCAAAACCAGGAACGGATTCGGGAGCTCCAGCAATTACAGGAAGAGTGTGATTGTGACGAACAAGTGCGGGCCATACTGCAGGAGCAAATACAGAATGTGGAGCAGGAACAGACGAGATTACAGCAGGTAGCCCAGAATGAACTGAACGATAAAGGGTTGTTCGGCTGGCTGTGGAAATAGCTAATAAAGCAGAGAACGGAGGGAGTGGGTTATCTGTATGTACTACTTGTGAGACGCCATTTACGGGATTTTGTCTCAGCACTCACTCGACCGGCAGGCAGGGTTTCGGATATACGCCCCACGATCTAAGCCACCAAGAGGATTACAGGGCTATAAGCATCAGCAAGCACCATTGAGCGAAGAACAGGACGGGGCTAAAATTGCCACTTATAATTTTAGGGGGATTATAAAACGTTAACGCTTACTGCTCTTTCTAAAAAATCTCCTTAATCAAACTCAATTTCTTCTCTGTTTGTTCGTTTAAAAGAGACGATACTGAGAAAGATGGTTGTCAAATCGACCGTTATACTAGCTTTATAGAATTACGCTTACAACTTTATCGAATAGGGTAGCAATATATTTTTACCAGATCTAGTTAGCACTGGCGTAATTCATATTATTTGTGATACCTCACGTCTAATCTAATAATTGACTCATGATTTAGCAGTATTGTTTGCATTGCGCGATATTCCAATTCGTTCACTATATAAGATCGCTTTTAGAACCTCGGTTACATCATCTGCGTAGCAGGTGGGTAGAACTAAAAATAATAGGGGGTGAAAAGGAGAAGATGAAAAAGAAAGTTATAGGGCTATTACTCGCCGTAAGTTTGGTAATGTCTGTAGTCGCACTGAGCGCAGTAGCCGTGGCAAAATCACCTAATGCTAAGGTTCCGAATGGCCCCGCGGGCAAATCGAACGTTGCACATCTGTATCTATTCGAAAAAGATCCGGCAACCTGGGAAATCGTCGAAGAGGGCGCATGGGGCAAGATGAAGTACAATTTAGCAGGGTCTGAATTTGAGTTCGTCTTCAACGGACATGGGCTCGAGCCAGGATCGGACTATACCTTAGACTTGTTGCTAATTAAAGGCAATCGTCACTAAGGGGCTTTTAAATAGGATATGTTCTGTGTTATCAGCTATGATAAGCGTTAACAGGGCTTTAAGGAGCGATAGGTTGATAAGAGCCACGACAG
>Ga0307378_10000357_pt1 | contig 81813 bp, 77 predicted proteins | sample UN1MG_FD_202238 | JGI IMG/M metagenome (GOLD analysis project Ga0307378, IMG submission 202238) | Soil microbial communities from Risofladan, Vaasa, Finland - UN-1 | ecosystem: Environmental > Terrestrial > Soil > Coastal area > Acid sulfate soil | place: Finland: Risofladan, Vaasa | collected... | reverse complement strand
CTGAGCGCCACCGGCTCACCGGCAAGAGCTTCGGAGACATAGATAAGTTCACTATTCCACCTGATCTCACCGTTATGCCGTATATGTCTCACAACGAAATCACCATGATAGGCTACTTCCGGTATTCTGGTGGGATATGGCCTTAGCGAGCGCCGGTATAAAGAAGCCGGCGTTTTCATATCCACTGCCTCATGAGGACGCTCATCATTATATTCCTGAGTAAATCCGTCAAAGGCTCTCTGTTGCTCCTCAATATCCCTCTTTGCTGGACTAATCGTCGCTTCTTTTAGACTGCGATGCATCCGTTCATGCCGGCCGTTCTTCTCAGGATGTCCTACCTCTATCCTTTCGGGTCTGATACCCAGCTTGATAAACCAGACCGATAACCGGGATAAGCCACCTAGCCCCACTGAGGCAAAGGGAGCTCCATTATCCGTCCTGATTGCCTCAGGTAACCCGTATTCTTGAAAAACCTTTTCAAACCACGGCTTGGCTTCTCCATAAGTAGGATGGCTTAACCCCCAACAGAGTAATAGATAACGGCTATAATTATCACTTATCGTCAGCGGATAACAAAGCTTTCCGTCCCCGGTTCTGAATTGCCCTTTAAAATCGGCACTCCAGACTGCATTAGGTCTAGTGCACTCGTTGAATGGCTTGGTGTAAGGTGGGGTTTTGTGCTTCCTCTTACGAGTTATCACCAGCCCCTCCCTCTTCAGAATATCACCCGCGGTGCTGACGGCTGGCCACCGCTCCCCAGGGTGATGCCCCTCTAGCCAGGCAATTATCTTCTTCGGCCCCCACTGCTGATATCTCAATTTCGTAGCCACAATCTCCGTTGCCACCTCTACTGGTGTGGCATTATGATGACTTCTGGGTGCTTTTGACTTCTCCGTTAGTCCTGAATACCCTTCTCCTTGATAACGCTCAATCCACTTGTAAATAGTTTTACGGCTGACTTCATACATCTCACTCAATTGGGTGATGGTATACTCTTGGCTTAAGTAATCCCCAATCATCTGTATCTTTTGGTCCATGGCACAGGTCTCCTTCCAAGGCATAGGCACTACCTCCTTGCCTATACCTTATCACTTGTTACCCATGTCCCCGGTTTATTTTGTTACCATTGTACCCGGTTTGTACCCTCACTCCCCCTCTCCTTGTCAAGGAGAGGGGGAGATAATAAAAAAGAGGGGCTAACGCCCTTCTTAAACACCCCTGACTACATAAATTCTGTCCCCAAAGGGGAAAGGGATTTTTGAGAGGGGGCAAAGCCTATAGTGAAATCCTAAATTCCAAGCACGAAATTCTAAACAAATTCAAAGCGCTAATTACTAAAACCCAAGAAACCAAATCCTTAGGCTTTGAATCTAGGATTTAGAATTTAGAATTTATTCTTGGAAGGGGGTCAGGGGGATAGGTTGCCAAACAATCTCGTTGGCTTTATTCTTGACTGCATAGATGCGTAGCAGTTAGACTTGGTTAAGATAGGAAAATGAAGATTATTGGTCTTACCGGCGGCATAGGCAGTGGCAAGAGCACCGTATCTCATATGCTGGCGGAACTGGGAGCCACTGTCCTGGACGCCGATGAGATAGGGCATGCGGCACTCAAACCTGATACTGAAGTACGGCACAAGGTAGTAGCTGCTTTTGGTCGGCAGATTCTTACCGCTAAGGGTAACATTGACCGCAACAAGCTGGGCAAAATAGTGTTTGATGATGCTGAATCTCTATCGCGGCTGAACCGAATTATGCACCCACGGATGTATGATATGGCGAAGGCTCAACTTGAGAAGTACCGTGAGCAGGGAGTAGGAGTAGTTGTACTCGAAGCGCCGTTATTGATTGAAGCCAACTGGACTTCATTAGTTGACGAGGTCTGGGTTACAGTAGCCCCTGAACCCATTGTACTCAAGCGACTTCAGGAACGAACCGGTCTATCCACACCAGAATCTCTGGCTCGCATTCACTCCCAGATGTCAAACGAGGAGCGACTAAAGCACGCCGATTTGATTATAGATACTGATTGCAATTTTGATGAACTAAGGGCCAGAGTAGAGAAGCTGTGGCGGAGACTGCAGGTATAGAACAAGATATTGAAACAGTGTTCAAGCACCTTCCTTGACAAGGGGAAAGGTAGCGATATAATATGTTATGATATTTCTTTGTTGGAGTGTAAAAGGGTTATTTCAATGCTCCACCGAGAAATGAATTGTGAATTTCTAAATTCTTTACCCTGTTGATTATGATTTCTGTATTCTGCAGTTACCTGAGTAGATGCCCATATTTTCAATCAAATCCCTTACGGGTATTCAGAGGAGAGAAGTATTATGAACAAAACTGCCGAAACTATTGTCAGCAGCGCCACCAAGTCGGTAACCATCGGAGGTGAGAATCCAACCATTCTTATCGGTGAGCGCATCAATCCCACAGGAAAGAAGCGCCTCCACCAAGCTCTTGTCAATAATGACCTAGCTCTGATAAGAGAGATGGCCATAAAACAGGTATCAGCCGGTGCTGATATTATTGATGTTAATGTAGGGCTGACAGAGATTGACGAGGTGGAGCTTCTACCGGCTGCCGTTAAAACAGTAGCTGAAGCGGTAGAAGCACCTATTTGTATTGATACCTCCAACATTGCCGCAATGGCGGCCGCTCTGGAGGTTTGCCCGGGAAGACCGCTGCTAAACTCAGTTAACGGAGAAGAAGGCTCACTGGAACAGGTACTGCCGTTAGCCAAAAAGTATGGCGTCCCTGTCATCGGACTGGTATCCGATGAAACGGGTATTCCTATGGAACCGGAGCACCGTCTGGCTGTAGCCGAAAAAATAATCTCACGAGCTGAAAAATACGGCATCCCCCGCCAAGATGTAATTATCGACTGTCTGGCGTTAACAGTAGGTGCCGACCACCTAGCCGGTAAAATCTTTCTGGACACGGTTCACTTAATCAGGAGCAAGCTGGGCGTAAATATTACCGTCGGTGCCAGTAATATCTCCTTCGGCATGCCCCAGCGTGATGACATTACCAATGCTTTCCTGGTTATGGCTATCCTGGCCGGGGTCAACTGCCCCCTTGTCGACCCCGCTAAAGCACGCCAGGCAATACTCCTCGCCGATTTGCTTTTAGGACGGGATAGATTTACTATGCGCTACCTCTCCTACTACAGAGAGAAGATGAAAAGTTCTCAAGATAAGACAAAGTGACTCCAAGCAGACCGGCATCCTTTAGGAAGCTGTTTCTATAGACTAGAAAAAAGGCGGAAAACTATGCCATACCCCTAGTCCCCCTGGTCAAGACAGGGTGTGCTTTTTTCAAGGGAATTCCAACCCGTGTAACTACACCTTTGCTTGACACTCAGCTAGCGTAGCTGGTAGAATGGGTTACTTAGTGGAGGTAAAAAGATTTACGCTATTATTGAAACTGGTGGTAAGCAGTATAAGGTAACCCCGGGTCAGACGATAGATGTAGAACGTCTCCATTTGGCTGAGGGCGAAGCTGTTAATTTAGATAAGGTATTACTTATTGCCGACGGCGACAAGGTAACTGCAGGTGCACCTATTGTAGAAGGAGCAAAGGTAGTTGCCACTTCTCAGGGTGAAGGCAAAGGCAAGAAGATTATCGTCTTTAAGTATAAGCCGAAGGTGCGTTACCGTAAGAAGACCGGGCACCGCCAGTTTTATACCAGATTGCTTATTGATAAGATAATCGGACTAGAGACTGCGCCAACTGAGCCAGCTAAGAAGGTTCGGAGAAGTAGGAAAGAGGTGATTAAGAGTGGCGCATAAGAAAGCGGGTGGTAGCAGCCGCTGCGGTCGAGATAGCAAGTCTAAGCGGCTGGGAGTGAAAAGATACGCCGGGCAGAAAGTCAATGCCGGGACGATACTGGTTCGTCAGCGAGGCACACGTATTCACCCCGGTAATAACGTGGGGGTAGGCAAGGACTACACCCTTTTTGCCCTTATCAATGGCATTGTTAAATTTGAGCCTACCAGCAAGAACAGGAGGAAAGTTAGCATTTACGCTAGCTGAATACTATGAAAGACAAGATTCATCCCCAGTATTATACCGATGCCAAGGTAATTTGTGTCTGTGGTAATACCTTTACTACCGGCTCTACCAAAAAGGTACTAAAGGTTGAGCTGTGCAACAAGTGTCATCCATTTTTTACCGGGGAGCGCAGAATGGTGGATACTGCCGGACAGGTAGAGCGGTTTAAGCGGCGCTACAAGCTGGAGAGGTGAACAGGAAAATTGCAGGTGGTAGGGAGCGGGCTACGACCGCTCCCTTTTGCTTATTGGGAGATTTTTAATGGCAGAAAAATTCCATTACGGAGGTCAGGCAGTCATTGAAGGGGTGATGATGCGGGGGCAGAAGGCTGTGGTAACAGCGGTGCGTCGCCCCAATGGCGATATGGCAATAGATACTCAGCCTCTGTCAGCTATATATAGCGGTTGGATGAGAAGGACTCCATTATTACGGGGTATAATTGTTTTAATTGAGGCTCTAGGCCTCGGTATTAAGGCACTGCTCTACTCAGCCAATGTATCCTTAGAGGAAGAAGAGGAAAAGATTTCAGGAGCATCAGTCTGGTTAATGGTTGCTCTTGCCGTGGGTCTGGCTGTAGTTCTGTTCTTTATTGCCCCTCTTTTTCTCACCCGGTTACTCAACCCTTATATCAATTCGTCTCTCGTTTTTCACCTGATTGAGGGATTCATCCGAGTGGTTATCTTCATTATTTATCTCAAGCTATTACCGTTACTCCCTGATATTAAGCGGGTATTTGCCTACCATGGTGCCGAACACAAGACAGTAAATGCCTATGAAGATGGCGTTCCACTAGAGGTAGAGGCAGTCAAAAAATACAGCACCGCTCATGTGCGCTGTGGCACCAGTTTTCTGTTCGCCGTACTCATCATAGCTATCATCGTTTTTGCCCTGGTCGGTCGCCCATCACTATGGCTGATGATAGTATCACGAATTGTCCTCATCCCGGTTATTGCCGCCCTCGGCTATGAGGTCACCTATTTTGGCGCCAGGCATATTAGGAATGGCTTTGTCCGGGCTGTTCTGGCTCCCGGAATGTGGTTACAGTCATTGACGACCTCGGAACCCGATGATAGTCAACTGGAAGTGGCTCTTGCCGCATTAAGCAAGACTGTGGAAATTGACCAAGGCGTTGAGATGGCTCAAGCTCCCGAATAGGGACTTACTCCACATCCTGCTTGGTTAGCTGCTGAAAGAAGCAGGTCTTGTTACCGGTATGGCATATTGGCCCGGTAGGGTGTGCCTTAATCAGAATGGTATCACTGTCGCAGTCCTTCCATACCGAGCGCACTATCAAGCGGTTACCTGAAGTCTCTCCCTTATGCCACAACTCGTTTCGACTACGACTGTAAAACCACACCTCGCCACTGGAGAGAGTTCGGCGTAATGATTCCTCATTCATATAGCCCAGCATCAGCACCTCACCGGTATCAACATCCTGAGCTATAGCCGGGATAAGTCCTTTTTCGTTGAATTTTAGATTTTGTATCAACCCTATCCCCCTTTATCCCCCTTCAAACTACCCCCAACAGGTTAACATTGAACCTGGCTATTCAATTGGGCTAGGTGCCTCGTAGGTTATGGTATAGCTAGCTGCTATACCTTGCAAGGTGCCTCCACCGAGTGCAGGGGTGATACTGATGATGCGTGCGCCTTTGTCTTGGAGTTCCTGCAAAACCTGATTAATGACTTGGTTATCCTTTTTGGCGTCGAACTGACCTCCACCAGAATGAAAGCTGACCAATCGAACAAAGACAGGCATTATTCAATCCCCCTCTTTATTACACTTGATTAACAATGGACAGCGCCTGCTTCAGGTTGATGTCTCCGGTATAAAGTGCCTTGCCTACTATGGCACCCTCAACGCCAAGCTGCTTCAACATTTTAAGGTGACTCAGTGATGAAACACCTCCGGCAACGATGACGGGTAACTCAACGGCGTTAACCATGTCAAAGATAGCCGCAAAATTTGGCTCGGTAAGGGTCCCGTCACGACTAATATCAGTATAGATAAAACGCCTTACTCCCAGTTGAGCCATAGATTGGGCAAATTCTATAGCCTTTAGTTCTGTTTGTTGCCGCCAGCCCCGTATAGCGATATTCCCCTCCCAGGCATCAACACCAACAATGACTGATTCTCTGAAACTACGGCATGCCTCTGTAACCAGCTCACAGTTTTCTACCGCAGCCGTGCCCAGAATGACACGCTCTACACCTGCCTTGAGCACCTGCTCTATTGTTTCCAGCTGGCGGATACCACCACCCAGCTGGGTAGGAATTAACACAACATTAGCTATCTCTTTAATGATATCTAGATTACACAGCTCACCGGTAGCGGCGCCATCCAGGTCAACTATGTGTAGTCTTGGCGCTCCCAGCGATTGCCATCGCAGAGCAGTATCTACCGGGTCATCAGAGAATGTTATTTCTTGCTCGTAGTCGCCCTGATACAAGCGAACACATTCACCATGTCTAAGGTCTATGGCTGGAATTATTTCTATGGTAGTTCTACCCCCTGCCGGTTTTTTGGAATCACGGCACTATCATATCATTTTGTTACAGCAACAACAATGCCCCCAGCTTAAGACCATCAGTCTATTTGAATGAGCCAGGGCTTGTTTACTAACCTCACCCTTTTAGATATTTATTAACCCTATCCCCTCTTAATTACCCTGATTAAGCAGGCTCCTGTCCTCAAAGGGAAAAGAGATTCTTGAGAGGGGGCTTTGCCCCTCTCTTACCTGCACTCCTTCAGGAAGAGAAATACTAAAGGAGCGTCAAAGAGAGGCTTTGCCTCTCTTAAAATTTAATCCCCCTCCCTAGTAAGGGAGGGGGATTAAGGGGGTAGGTTGCTAACCAATACCTAAGGGGGTAAGGTTAATAAACAACCTCATCATTGTTCCTTGACACAGCTTTGGCAGGCTGTTAGACTACCAGTACTATAGCCTTAAAGCTATCTCTCAGGAGCTAAATTGACAGAGAAAGACTTATATAACCTTTCTCCACTACAATCTCCTATTAAGGGTCTTGTCCAAATTTTCACCGGTGACGGAAAGGGTAAAACCTCAGCAGCTCTAGGAACAGTAGTTCGAGCTTTAGGGCATGGGTTAAGGGTATATTTTGCCTTCTTTATGAAGGGGGACTACCCCTATGGGGAGCGTAATACCCTATCTAAGCTACCCAATGTCAATATCGCCAGCTTCGGCAGTGGGAACTTTGTTAACCCAGCCGACATTAAGCCAGAGGATATAGAACAGGCAAGGCAAGCTTTAGCTAAAGCTCGTGAGGCGATGCTCAGTGGAAAATATGACTTAGTAGTGCTGGACGAGGTGAATGTAGCTGTAGCCTGGAAGCTGGTCGAACTGGATGAAGTGCTCAAGCTTATCAAAGATAAACCAAACAATGTAGAGCTTATTCTCACCGGCCGTAACGCTGATGCCAAACTGATTGAACTGGCTGACCTGGTTACTGAGATGAGGAAAATTAAACATCCCTATGACAAAGGGATAAAGATGCGTCAGGGAATTGATTATTAATAAAATCCGGTAAAGGAGGAAATTTATGAGTATCACATTAAGCCTTATTAAAGCTGACATCGGTGGTTATGTGGGACACTCTGAGTCTCATCCCGATGTCATCGCCAAGGGTGAGGAATGCATGGCCAAGGCTAAAAAAGAGGGAGTGCTGGTAGATTATCATGTAACCAAATGCGGTGACGACCTGCAACTGATTATGACTCACCAGCAGGGTGAGAATAACGAAAAAATCCATAAACTAGCCTGGGACACCTTTATTGCCTGCACCGAGGTAGCCAAGAAACTAAAACTTCATGGTGCTGGACAGGATTTGCTCGCTGACGCTTTCTCGGGAAATGTGAAGGGAATGGGACCAGGGGTAGCTGAGATGGAGTTTGAGGAGAGAGGGTCTGAACCGGTAATTGTTTTCATGGCTGATAAGACCTCATCCGGAGCCTGGAATATGCCACTGTACAAGATGTTTGCTGACCCATTTAATACCATCGGGCTGGTTATCGCCTCCAATATGCACAGCGGTTTTACCTTTGAGGTACATGATATAAAAGAAGGCAAAAAGGTAACCTTTAATGCTCCTGAGGAGATTTATGACCTGCTGGTATTCATCGGTGCACCATCGCGCTATATGGTAAAAGCGGTATACAGCCGAGAGACCAATGAGATTGCCGCCGTATCATCCACCCAGCGTTTGGCTTTAATTGCCGGACGATATGTGGGCAAGGACGACCCGGTATGCATTGTTCGCAGCCAGGGAGCATTCCCCGCCGTAGGCGAAGTGCTGGAACCGTTCACCCTACCTCATCTGGTGGAAGGTTGGATGCGCGGTTCACACCACGGTCCCTTTATGCCGGTAGCCATCAGTGACAGCACCCCTACCCGCTTTGATGGACCGCCCAGGGTAACAGCCGCTGGCTTCCAGCTTTCCGGTGGTAAGTTGATAGGACCACGAGATATGTTTGCCGACAAATCGTTTGATAACGCCCGTCAGCAAGCTAATGATGTCGCTGATTTTATGCGTCGTCACGGTCCTTTCGAGCCGCACCGTCTGCCCCTGGAAGAAATGGAATATACCACTATGCCCCAGGTAGCGAAGAAACTGGAAGGAAGGTTCGTTGACCTCTAATTAAGAGCATGACCAAGCTCCTCCTGGCGACTAATAATCAAGCTAAGGTGCGTGAGTATGAAGGTTTACTCCATGACCTTCTGTTTGAGCTGACTACGCCGGCAGAACTGGGCATTACTACTGTGGTTGATGAGGTAGGTAATAGCTTGGAGGAGAATGCCAGATTAAAAGCAACAGTTCTGGCTGTTGAGAGTCAACTACTAGCCTTGGCTGATGATTCCGGGCTGGAGGTTGACGCCTTAGGTGGTGAACCAGGTCGGTTATCGGCTCGTTGTGCCGGTGAAACAGCATCAGATAAAGACAGGATTAACTACCTGCTGGCACGACTCAAGGATGTACCCTGGGAAAAACGTTCTGCCTGCTTTAGATGTGTCATCGCTATCGCTACACCCGATGGCAAGGTTGAGTTTTGCTCTGGTGACTGTTGTGGTTTGATAACCTTTGAACCTAAAGGGGAGCAGGGCTTTGGCTATGACCCGATATTTTACCTCCCTGAGTTAGATAAGACAATGGCTGAATTGCCTCTGGAAGTAAAAAACCAGATTAGTCACCGGGGACAGGCAGCCAGCAAAGTATACCAGGCAGTGAAAAGGCTAGGATTATGACTGGGCTTTCCGACTCTTTTCAACGCCCGATAAATTATCTGCGCATCTCGGTAACCGACCGTTGCAACCTGCGCTGTATTTATTGCGTGCCCGCCGGCGGCTTTTACCCGCTGTCCCACCAGGACATCCTTACCTACGAGGAAATCAACACTATCGCTCAGGCAGCCGTCGAACTTGGTATAAATAAAGTAAGGCTCACCGGCGGCGAACCGCTGGTACGGGCAGGGTTGCCCAAATTAGTCCAGATGCTGGCACGCATTGACGGTATAGATGATATCGCCCTAACCACCAATGGGACTCTACTTGCTGACTATGCCGCTGAGTTGAAGGCAGCCGGCTTACAGCGAGTCAATGTTAGCCTGGATACACTTAGACCAGATAGGTTTGAGCTTATCACCCGGTGCAATCTGGTTAATGATGTGCTGGCAGGCATTGAGGTCGCTAAATCGGTAGGACTTAACCCGGTTAAGATTAATGTGGTGGTTATGGCGGGCATCAATGACGATGAAATCGTTGATTTTGCCCGTAAGACCATTGATGACGGGTGGCATGTGCGCTTTATCGAGCTTATGCCCTTCAATGGTGAACAGACTACTGCTCCCCACTTTGTCCCGGTCAGCGAGATGAGGAAATGCCTTGAACAGCTGGGGGAACTAGAACCATACCTGCCCAGTGTCGGTAACGGACCAGCCAAATATTTTCGCTTCCCTCACGCCAGAGGCACCATCGGCTTTATTACCCCGGTCAGCGAGCACTTCTGCTTTCATTGTAATCGGCTGCGTCTTACCTCTGATGGCAAGCTCCGTCCCTGTCTCCTAGCTAAAGACGAGATAGACTTGAAATACCCTCTGCGCCGTGGTATATCTTCAGCGGAACTGAAGCAACTGATTGAGGAAGCCGTGGCGCTTAAGCCACTGCGCCACCATCTGGCTGAGGGCTATATACCCAAAGACCGACCAATGACCCAGGTAGGGGGTTAAAAGTGGAAGAACTAACACATATTGATGAGCACGGTCATCCCCGAATGGTAGATATTACCACCAAGCCTGATACCCAGCGTGAGGCAGTAGCCAAAGGCATGGTCAGCATGCAAGCATCCACCTTTGCCAGGTTAAAGAAAGGTGCTCTACCGAAGGGAGATGTCCTCTCGGTAGCTCAATTAGCCGGCATTATGGCAGCCAAACAAACGCCTCACATCATACCCTTGTGCCACCCACTCCTCATCGGGGATATCAAGATTGAGTTCAGTCTGGATAAAAAGAATAACGCCGTGGAGATTACTGCCACGGTAAAAAGCACCGGCAAGACCGGTGTGGAAATGGAGGCGCTTACCGCTACTGCGGTTGCTGCTTTAACTATCTATGACATGTGTAAAGCAGTAGACCGAGGTATAAAAATAGGGAATATACGACTAATTAGCAAAAGCGGCGGCAAAAGCGGAACAATAAAACTTGAGTAAATTAGACCCTATCCCCTGTATCCCCTTCCCCTTAGCAAGGGGAAGGGGAAGATTCTTATAAAGAGAGGCTAAGCCCCTCTAATCCCTTCTAAATGACCTCTGGACAGTACTGTTACTCATATTCTAGCACCTCTCCATTGCCCACCAATGAAAGTCGGTTAGAACCTATCCCCCTGACCCCCTTCCCTTAGTAAGGGAGGGGGATAAAGGGGAGAGGTTGAAAAATGAGTAGAATTAAATAGTTGAAAAACTTGAGTAGAATTAAATATTGGTATATACTATCCCATTACAGGATATGCTTTTAGGGGGTGCAAGATGAAGTTATCATGCATTCAGGAGAATTTAAATCGGGGACTTGGCACCGTGGGTAGAGCGGTAGCTACCAGACCAACCCTGCCCATAACCAATAATGTCCTCCTCGCCACCGACCAGTCCCGGCTCAAGCTCGTTGCCACCAATCTGGAAATGGCTATCAGTTGCTGGATTGGAGCCAAGGTAGAAGAAGAGGGAACGATTACTGTTCCTGCCCGCCTTCTCACCGAGTTTATCAGCTCCTTGCCCAGCGAAAAGGTTGACATCAGCCTTTCTCCCCGGACGAAGACCCTGGAACTGAAGTGTGCCCGATTCGAGGCAAGAATCAGTGGGGTTGACGCCAAGGACTTCCCACCTATACCCAAAATCGAAGAGGGCATTACTACTAAAGTCGAGGTAGAAGCCCTACATCACGGAATCAGTCAGGTGGTGTTCGCCGCAGCTACTGAAGAATCCAGACCGGTGCTCACCGGCGTTGATGCCAAATTTGAGAATGATATACTGACACTGGCAGCAGCTGACGGCTTTAGATTAGCTGTTTACAAGCTACCTCTGCTCACCCCGGTCAGCCAGGAAACCGAGGTCATTATCCCGGCAAGGACTCTAATCGAACTAAGTCGGTTAGCCGCTGAACAAGAAGAAGCCGTTGAGATAACGGTCAATCCCAATAAGAGCCAAGTCCTATTTCGCTTAAAGAGTACTGAGTTAGTATCCCAATTGGTACAGGGCACTTTCCCTCAGTATGCCCAGCTTATTCCCCAGAGCTACAATACTCGAGTGGTAGTTGGTGTTGCTGACTTTCTGAGAGCAACCAAGACAGCTTCCATCTTTGCTCGCGATGGTAGTGGCATTATCCGACTGATAATGGTGCCGGGTGGGGAACTAACCCCGGGTAAAGTAACCATCTCAGCCCGTTCCGAAGAAATAGGCGATAATGTTGGTGAGATTGACGCTGTTGTTGAAGGTGACGAGGCAAAGATTGCCTTCAATAGTAAATATATAATCGATGTCCTTAGTGAGCTCCGGGAGACCCAGGTAGCTTTGGAAATCACCAACCCGTCAAGCCCCGGTGTTATCCGCCCGGTAGGAGTAGACAACTACCTCCATGTTGTTATGCCTATGTTCGTACAGTGGTAATAAGTAACCGGGATTAAAAAGAGAGGGGATCATGTATCACTAATCATATGAACGAGAACAAGATATTGTTGAGCAATGGCGGCAGGAGTACAATCATGTTCGACTACATATTGTTTTACATTATAGACCACCAGCTCCTGAAACGATAATGCCATCTCTTATACCGATAGCTCTACCTTAGAAAGTGGTACAACCACTTGGAGTAGGTCAAAATCGGTATGTACCCCAATTAGAAACAGATTAGTTTTGTGAATAATATAATAAAAATAAGGTGGGTCCTGCCAGAGGAAACAAGGTTTTTCTTCACATCTGACAGTGCTTTCTGCCATGTGTAGTTCCCTGGCGTAACCGGTCAATTGACACCACACCTTTTTAATTATTCAGGAGGTACTTACGATGAAACTGTTTGAACCAACCAACATAGGGACGATGAAACTTAAAAACCGCATCGTTGGGGCGGCAATGAACAGTCGGTTGGCTGATAACGATGGTTATGTCTCACAACGTATGTTGAACCATTATGCACGCCGGGCAGAAGGAGGAGTGGCAATAGTCATTATTGCTGATGGGGGCGTCGATACATTTCACGTAAATGCCCACACTCAAATCAGGGTTTCCGATGATAGCTACATTCCCGGGTTAACACGACTGGCGAAAGTAATACAGGATAACGGAGCGAAAGCTGCGTTACAACTTCAACATGCCGGGCCGAGAACAAGCAGAGCTTGGGGATTAGGTCAAGCCCTAGGGCCTACCTCTCTCACGTCCCGCGAACTGAATGAGCCCTTCCGTAATATGACTGTAGCCGAAATCAATTTAGTAGTGAGACAATTTGCCAAGGCAGTGCGCCGTGCCAAGGAAAGTGGATTTGATGCGGTAGAAATTCATGCGGGTCACGGCTATCTTTTAAGCCTTTTCCTATCGCCTTACACCAACTGGCGCAACGACAAATACGGCGGGGATATCAAGCGCCGAGCCCGCCTTTTACTGGAAATTGTGGGTGCGATGCGTAATGAAGTGGGGCAGGACTATCCGATAATTCTCCGCATATCTGCCGACGAATTCGTGGAAGGCGGACTTCATGTAAATGAGACAAGCATCATTTCCCAGTGGTTAGAGAAAGCTGGAGTGGATTGTATAAGTGTTTCAGGGGGTACAGAGGGCGGTACAGGGCGGGATACGCCATGTATGCTGGTGCAAAGGGGCCACATGGTACCACTGGCAGCAGCGATTAAATCAGTGGTCTCAATTCCAGTCATCGCTGTAGGCCGCATAAATACAGCTGCTATGGCGGAAAGCATCCTTGAACAAGGGAAGGCCGACCTGATAGCCCTGGGGCGTCCACTCCTGGCCGACCCTGACTGGCCGAATAAAGTTATGGAAGGCAAGGAGAAAGAGGCAAGGAAATGCATTTACTGCAGGAATTGTCGGCGAGACCCACCACCCGAAGGTTTATCCATCAGGTGTATAGTTAATCCGGAGATCGGGAGGGAGTATGAGACTGAAATGCCTGCTGCCCAGCCAAAGAAGGTACTCATCATAGGTGGTGGACCAGCGGGACTTGAAGCAGCCCGTGTAGCCCAACTGAGAGGGCATAAAGTAACTCTCTGGGAAGAAAATTCTCAACTGGGAGGTCGCTGGTCATGGCTTATTCAAGGTTATATTACGGAAGCAGTAAAAGTACTCAAAAAGCTGGATGTAAAGCTAGTACTGGCTAAGTCAAGCACGGATGAGGATCTAAAAGAACTGGAGCCTGACGTACTATTAGTTACCCCTCGCGGGATTAAGCCCAGATTGAGTATTAATATAGCGAAAGGAGAGAACACGTTCTGGGCAGATGAGGTTTTGGATGGCAGAGTTCAACTTTCGGGGAAGGTAGTAGTGATAGGTGACGGAAATACAGGTTGTGAAGCAGCCTACTTTCTCAGTAGAAAAGGCGCTGAGATTATGGTCATTGGAGATTCGGAGAGGGTAGGGTACGGTCTGGAGCCCGGAACGGCAGCCATTCTGGTAGAGCAGCTAGAAAAGCGGGGGGTTCAGTTTCGCAATGGATTTATCGTCAGGGATATCCAAGATAAGAGGGTTCTCTACCAAGACAAGCAAGGGCATGGATTTGCGACAGAGGCCGATGCTTTTGTCCTAGCTCAGCCAGTTCAACCAACAACCAAATTTATTGATAAACTACCGAAATTGAAGTGGGAATTATACCCCCTGCCCTACTGTGACCAACCGGGATATGTCCATCGCGCGATGAGAACTGGAGCAAGTATAGCCCGTCAAATATAATATGGCGAATGTAGAGTTGGAAAGTCGGAACGAACGCAGGGCCGGTCAACCTCTGTCTTCAGTTAAGAGAAGAAGACAGGTTCTCTTCAGTTGTGGTTGACACTCTTTGTGAATCTCCTTATACTTTAGGCACAGTCCAGATTTCAGTATCCATATCTGGTTCCTGAATCGAACTGCCTATCCATATAAAATAGCGTGATATTCAATAGAGCCACCTCTCTTGACAAAGCTGTCTTCTTTCTTTAAAGTGTCCTACACCAAGCTACTTGAATGCCGTTGGCCATACGCAACTCATAACGTAAATCGATGAAGTTGGGGTGGAAATGGTGACGACGTGTTAACTTTAACGTTTATTATTCACCTGGCACTATGGGTATTGGGCTTCGTCTTCCTGTTCCGCATACCCTATTGCACCAGCGTGAGAAGCAAAATTGCCCACTATCCTCGTATCTCAGTTATCATCCCGGCACGAAATGAAGAAACCACGCTTCCCAATTTGCTTGCATCATTGAAGCGACAGACGCTGCCTCCTGATGAAGTAATTGTTATTGATGACCAATCGGAGGACAGAACTAAAGAAATCGCTGAACGAGAAGGCACAGTGGTAGTAGAATCCAAGCCGTTGCCCAAAGGATGGATTGGCAAGGCTTGGGCGTGTTCTCAGGGTGCCAAAGTGGCGACGGGTGATGTCTTCATCTTCCTGGACGCAGATACGATACTTGAAGAGGGTGGACTCAAGAGTATAACAGACACTTACATTCAAAGAGATGGGGTAATTTCTATTCAGCCCTACCATAGAATCCAGAAACTATATGAGCAATTCTCTGCCTTTTTCAACATCGTAGTGATGGGTGCGATGCAAACTTTTACCATTTTAGGCGATATGATTAAACCCATAGGATTGTTCGGGCCGGCTATAGTGCTCAAAAAGCAATACTATCTTGAAAGCGGCGGTCATGAAAAGGTGAAGGGCAAACTTCTTGAAGATCTAGCTTTCGCTACCCAGTTCAAGGAAAAGAACATCGGCACGTATTGCTATGGCGGGAAAAATACTATTTCCTTCCGGATGTACCCGAACGGCATCATGGAACTTATAAATGGCTGGAGCAAGGGCTTTGCACTAGGAGCCACGAAGACTTCAATCCCAATGCTTATTATTATCATCGCATGGATAGTAGGCGCTATGGGCACTACCAGACATCTTGCTCAAACTATTCCTTCTGCGGATACTGTTTCAATCGTGCTCTGGGCATTTCTTTACGTTTGCTATGTTCTTCAAATATACTGGATGCTTTTCAGAATCGGGAATTTCAAATTCTATACAGCACTTTTTTATCCTATTCCATTACTATTCTTTATTATCGTGTTTGCCTATTCATTCACTCTAATTTTTCTTAGAAAAAGTGTTAAGTGGAAAGCAAGAACAATCGACGTTAAAGGTAGGATATCAAAATAATGCTCTTCCACCTGCCAACAATTTGGACAATCCTGCTTGACATCGCGGTTTGGTTCATCATCCATATAAGCGTGTCATATTTCATAACACGTGTACCAGTTCATTCGTTCAATCCTAATTCATGGCTTTACAAGGAGCGCAATTGGGAAAAGAAGGGCAAGATTTATGAAAAGCTGTTCCGACTTAGAGCCTGGAAAACAAAGTTACCCGACGGTGCAGCTCTATTCAAAAATGGATTCAAGAAAAAGCATATGGAAAAAATGGATAAAGAATATTTTCAGGAATTTATCATGGAGACCTGCCGGGCAGAGCTTACTCATTGGGTTGTTTTCCTATTTGCGTCCATTTTCTTCATATGGAACCTTTGGTGGATCGGCATTATCATGGTAGCATATGCAATAACGGTGAACATGCCATGTATCATAACTCAGCGATATAACAGGATACGATTAAGAAGAGTGCTCGAAGCCAGCACGATAACATAGAAGATTAGGGTATAACCCAACTCATACGGTCACATAACGCTAATAATCTAAAGGTATTCTTTCTTCCAGATTTCCTGGGTTATCTCTTTTAATTCTGAACCATACTTTACCAGGCATTTGTAGTATTCCTTATCCAACAAAGCCTCTTGCGCTGATTCATCCTCAGGTTCAGGCTGGTATCTGTCAATCCAACGGCGGAATAAAGTATAATGGTCCCGGAAGGGGCAAGGAGTTAGCCAGTTGGCTTCCACCGAAAGCTCCTTCTGGCTATAGCCATAATCGCACTGCCACTTACGTATGGCTCTAAAAAACGGTGTTGCCCACAGGTCATTCAAAGTTCCACCGTGCTTGTAGACCTCTTCAATATTGCCTGCTGAATACGGGGCAAAGACACAGGGCATTACCTTACCATTCCAGTCAATATAAATATAACCGCCTTCACGACCTGCAGAAATACAACCCTTAACCAGGGGTCCATGGTTCCAGAAGTCAACAATAAATAATTTCTTTTTCTCGACTATTTCCCAGACTCGCCGCCAAAATCTAATGCGTTGTGCCGGAGTAGGCACCCACCGAAAATCGGGCTTACGACCAATTGGTATGTACTGGAAGAAGAAACCGTAGAATGCTCCGAACTTATCAAAAAAGAAATCCAGAAATTCATCTGACAATACCTCATCGTAGTTAGCCCGAGTGACACTTACCGAAATACCGAAGGGTACTCCGACCTCACGCACACGGTCAATTGCATTTAAGACTGAATCAAACACACCGGTTCCTCGACAGTCATCGGTGCGCTTACGCATTCCTTCAACGGAGAAAGCTGGAGTTAAATTACCCAACCTAGCCAAACGAGTAGCTGTTTCCTTATTCACCAGTGTACCATTAGTAAACATAAGAAACAGTAAATCAGGATTCCTCTCAACAATGTCAAGAATGTCTTTTCCGGCAGAATGATAAATAAGAGGTTCACCTCCAGAAAAAACAACCAAACGGATGCCCCATAACTGTTTAGCCTCAGTGATTATACGGTCAAGAATAGACCACTCCAGTTTCACATCGCTCCGTCCAGAATTGGCATAACAACCTTGACATTTCAAATTACAGGCATGGCCCGGGCTAATTGTGATAAACCAAGGCGGATTCAAACCGTAGTTTTCGCGAAAGCACTGCACAGCAGATCGTTTTTCCGGTGGAAGCCATAATGCTCGAGACCAAAGCATTGCAACCTTGCGTGCCACAGGCTGAGAAACGAGACGCCTTTTTATAACCCTATCCACTGTATGAAGAATAGCAAGATACATGAGCTTGCGCTGTTGCTCAACTTTGTTCGGCCTGTTGAAAATAGCTTCTTTCTTATTCAGCCTAGCTTGAATTCGATTGTATATCATTCGCAGCAGCAATTTACGCAGTGCATCATAATAAAGCAGTCGTGCCCCTATGGTTAGAGCGCGAACGCTGGTGCCTCCTGTCAACAATCTGCCGGCAATATTAGAAAAATCCATTTTCCTCACCTGGTTCCAGTATACATTATAGGGAGAACTGCTACATAATTCTTATTGCCTTGTTATGGCAGCAATGATATAATTAGATTCAAAGTGTCTTTAGAATTTCCAGACATATATCCAGCTGGATGGATGTGCCGATGTTCGTCCAGTGGTAAAATCAGCGCCACATAAAGAGGAGGCAAAGAATGTATCTTCGGGATGTTATGACGACCGATGTAATTACTATTCCCAGTAAGACTTCTATTATCAAGGCCAAAAGGATTATGGAGAAGAATAAACTCCAACGCATACCAGTAGTGGATGGAGGGGAGTTGATGGGTATAGTAACCAGGAAGACTCTAGAGAAAGCCGTCCCGGCTGAACCCAATCCCCGTGACTTTTTTGAATTCAGCTATAGTATTGCCTCCCTATTCAGGAAGCCGGTAAGAGACATTATGAGTCGTGATGTAGTAACAGCCACACCGGATATGACTGTTGAAGAAGCCGTGGCTCTGGCTCAATCCAAAAAGGTGGGAGCCCTGGTCGTCCTTGAGGATAATCAGGTAGTCGGTATCGCTACTACCAACGATTTTTTCTACAAAATTCTAAATAGAGTCCTGGGTGTGGGTGAACCCGGTGCCCGTATTGAGGTTGCCGGAGGTGGAGAGGGTAAGCCATTAGAGGAAATAATCTCCTGCATGAATAAGGCTGGATTAAATATCACCTCACTTCACATTTATAAACATCGGGGAAGAGCCAAAAAGAACATCGTTATTCATGTGGACAGTGAAGACGTTGAGCAATGCGTTGACGAGCTTAAGAGCAAGGGATATAAGATAAGTCTGAGAAAACGCTGAGCTTAACCACATTAAACAATATTCCCTCCCCCTGATTGTAGTGGAATTAAGTCTGACCAGACACTTGGTTAGTTCCGACTTAGTGCTGTTATTTTTATGTCAAGTAAATCCTGATGAAATCCTATGCGCAGTAAATCAATTACCATTGAAGTAGACGAACTAAACATTACCGGTCAGCTTTACCTGCCCGATGGCAATGCTCCGTTCCCACCGGTTTGTCTCTGCCACGGCATTCCAGCAGAGAGGCCCGAACCTGGCGATAGGGGCTATCCCCTACTGGCGGAAAGGATTTGCCACCAAGGCTTCGCCACACTTATTTTTAACTTCAGAGGAACCGGGACTAGCGGTGGCAATTTTGATATTCTGGGCTGGACCAGCGACCTGAAGGCAGCGATAGATTATCTATTCGCTCTGCCTGAGATAGATAAGTCTCGTCTAGCATTGCTTGGCTTTAGCGCCGGGGCAGCTGTATCAGTGTATGTGGCAGCACAGGACAAGAGGGTGTCATCGGTTGCCCTCTGTGCCTGCCCAGCAGAGTTTACCTTTCTCACCGAGGTTGATGGCCCCTCATCTGTTATTGACCACTTCCGTAAAATCAGCATAATCAGAGATAAGGATTTCCCCCGCTCTACTGAAGAGTGGCTTAGTGGTTTTAGGCAGGTTAGTCCCATCAAACATGTAGCTAAAATTGCTCCGCGACCACTATTGTTGGTGCATGGTAATCAGGATGAGTTAGTGAATGTGAGTCATGCTCACCAGCTTTATGATACAGCGGGGGAGCCCAAGCAGATAATCATAGTTGATGGCGCCAGTCACAGACTGCGCCAAAATGATGCAGCAATGAGCGCTGTTTTCGACTGGTTGAAATCTCAGGCTGATGCTAATGGCTGGAACAGGCTACTATGAAATTGACCTGCGGGTACAAATAGGCTATACTTTATAAGTAGGGTTAGGCGAAAAGAACTAAAAGGTAGGCAGCTTTGCACGAGAGTTGTGGTGTTTTTGGCATTTTTGCTCCGAACGAAGATGTAGCTAGAGTTACCTTTTTTGCTTTATTTGCTCTTCAGCACCGTGGTCAAGAGAGTGCTGGTATTGCCACTACCAATGGCAAGAAGCTTCAGGTCTATGCCAAGATGGGGCTGGCATCCCAGGTTTTCAGTGAGGAGTCTTTGTCTCAGCTCAGCGGGCATATCGCTATTGGCCATAATCGTTACTCCACCAGAGGCTCCAGCCAGATACGTAACGCCCAACCCATCAAGGTTGGCAAAGACTCAGATACCATTGCCATAGCCCACAATGGAAACATTATTAATGCTGAGCACCTGCACCAACAATTATCTGACCAGGGTTATTCCTTCCATACCTCCTCGGATACTGAAGTTATCGCCAACCTTATTCTATCCTCCCATGAGAAAGACTGGGTAAGTAGAATAAAACACGCTATGCGCCGCCTTCAGGGAGCATATTCTCTGGTTATGCTGACCAATCACACTCTATTCGCCGTCCGTGACCCCTTGGGGGTGCGCCCGCTATGCCTCGGAACTATCAATAACGGCTGGGCTATTGCTTCGGAAACCTGTGCCCTTGACCATATTGGTGCCAACCTTATCCGAGAAATTGAACCGGGTGAAATAGTATCTATCACCGAGAATGGCATTGAAAGTTACCAGGAAAAGGTAGACAGGAAAGCTACTTGCATCTTCGAGTATATCTACTTTGCCCGTCCTGATTCCATAATAAACGGTCGGTTGCTTTATCCAGCACGACAGGCTATGGGAGCCGGCTTGGCTGAAGAGTATCCGGTGGATGCTGATTTGGTTATGGGTGTACCCGATTCAGCTACTGCCGCCGGTGTCGGTTACTCGCTAAAGTCAGGCATACCGCTGGGTGAGGGTCTGATTAAGAACCGCTATGTAGGGCGCACCTTCATTGAACCTGACCAGCGAATCAGAGACCTCGGCGTTAAACTGAAATTTAACCCCCTGCCCCAGATGCTGGCTGATAAGCGGGTCGTGTTAGTTGATGATAGTATCGTCCGTGGTACTACCACCCCACAAGTGGTGCGACTGTTAAAGAGAGCCGGAGCCAAGGAAGTGCATATGCGCATTTGTGCTCCCCCCATCCGCTACCCCTGTTTCTTTGGTGTGGATATGGCTACCCGCTGGGAGTTGATTGCAGCTCAAAAGACCTTACCGGAAATTAGAGATTTTATCGGCGCCGATTCGCTGGGTCATCTGAGTATTGATGGGTTAATTAAAGCTGTAGCCTTACCCAAGGAAACTTTTTGCCTGGCCTGTTTCACTGGTGAATACCCCATACCGGTGCAGCTTGGTATGGACAAACTAGCCCTGGAGACTTCCTCGTAAACAGACATATACATTATGGCAGAGCAAAACAATTCATACAACAAGGAGAAAAGCATGTCTGTTTCCGTTGCCGGGATGGATGTTGCCCCCGGTGATATAATTCACATGGATGAGATAAAAGCAGCCCGGTCTGAATAAAAAAAGCAATTGGTCAAAGGCATACGGGAACTATTTGCCTCAGTATAGTCTAATTCTGAGAAAGGAGAAAAGGAAATGACAAAACCGAAGGTCTATGTTGCCCGTCGGATAGCCAAAGAGGCGCTGGACATGATTGCCCAGAATGCCGAGATGGAACTCTGGCCCGAGGAACTGCCTCCCCCGTATGAAGTACTCCTGAAAAAAGCCCCAAACATTGACGGGCTACTGTCACTGCTAACCGACAAAATCGATGCCAATCTTATGAAGTCGGCGCCCAAACTAAAGGTAATAAGTAATATGGCAGTGGGATATGATAATGTTGATGTCCCGGAAGCGACCAGCCGTGGCATTGTAGTCGGCTATACGCCGGGAGTGTTAACTGAGACCACCGCTGATTTTGCCTTTGCCCTGCTTATGGCTGCCACCAGGCGTGTAGTTGAGGCTGACGCCTACACTAGAAAGGGACAGTGGAAAACCTGGGGACCTATGGTATTGCTGGGCCAGGATATCCACCGTGCTACTCTGGGACTTGTTGGCTTAGGACGGATAGGTATGGAGATTGCCAAGCGAGCTAAGGGGTTCAACATGAAGGTAATATACTATGACGAACTAAGACGAAGCACCGAGGAAGAAAGAGAACTGGGCGTAGAGTATGTCCCTGAGCTGTCAGCGTTACTTTCCCGGTCCGATTTTGTCAGCCTTCACGTCCCGCTCAGCCCAAAAACTCGCCACCTGATTAGTACTGCTGAGTTTGCCCTGATGAAGCCAACAGCAACCCTAGTCAACACCTCGCGTGGACCCGTGGTTGACCAGAAGGCTCTTTACGAAGCGCTGAAGTCAAAACAGATACTAGCGGCAGCGATAGATGTAACAGAGGTCGAACCGATACCTCTTGACGACCCTTTGCTAACCCTGGACAATATAATTATTGCTCCCCACATCGCCAGCGCCAGTGTGGCTACAAGAACCAAGATGGCTGTTATGGCAGCAGAAAATCTTATCGCCGGGTTGCGTGGTCAAATCCCGCCAAACTGCGTCAATCCTGAGGCAATCAAAGGTTAAGGGCTTCCAAGAACCTTACCCTCAATATTTTATAGCCGCTCATTCGAACTACGGGTGAGCGGTTTCAATTTACGGCATTCCTTAGTCTGCCGATAAAGTCCTGCCGTTTTTGCTTATCCCCTATTATCTGCTTGAGGCTTTTCCAGGTAGCAGGACAATCCTTGTAGGTAACGCCGACCAACTGATGAATGGTCTGGTCAATATGTTTCTTATTACTGGATGTAACCTCGATACCTGCCTCGTCCAGAATATCCTTTATATGACGAAAATAACAGGACATGATATATCACCCCGCTTTCTCTGCCACCACCCTCCATCCATTACTGTAGACATTCATCCTCTCTCCCCTGGCAAAGCCAATAAGAGTTACACCTAAATCATTGGCTAATTTTACCCCTAAGTTAGTGGGGGCAGATTTAGAAATAAGTATAGGTATACCTCTCTTGGCTATCTTGAGCAATATCTCTGAAGAAACTCTGCCACTGGTGATTATTATGCGGTCAGCTATAGGTATATCTGCCAAAATGCATTCCCCGAAGACTTTATCAATGGCATTATGTCTACCAATGTCCTCGCTAAACACCAGAATACTCCGGGTATCACACAGAGCAGCACTGTGAACACCACCGGTTGTCCGGTAAACCTGAGAGCGACGCTGAAACTCCTTCACCAGAGCCAAGACCGCAACGGCTGATATTTCAATCTGAGACTCCACTCTGACTTGCTTTTGGACATCAGCAAGACTATAAAAAGAAGCCCCCCTTCCGCATCCCGAAGTTACTATCTGCTTAAACGGAAGCTCACTCTCAGGCTGTCCACCTTCCTTAATTTCCACACGCACCACCCCATTCTGGTCGTCAACTACTATCTCACCGATTTCATCTTTGCTGTTAAGCAATCCCTCAGAAAATAGGAAGCCGATAGCCAGGTAGTTTAAATCTGCAGGAGAGCAGAGCAAGGTTACCAACTCACGCTTGTTTAAGATAATGGTAAGGGGTAGTTCCTTGGTTACTATATCCTCAGTATCTTCCTTGCCTTCCCTGGTAACACGCTGTATGGGAAACCTCTCTATCTTGTCCACCATGGCTTGTTATTCTTCTCCAACATCACCCGTAACCGGGGTAACCCTCACCCCCCTGCTGGTCATCCAGGCAATACCCTGCTCAATATTTTCCTCCTTCCCTTCCAGCTCCAGCTCTACCCACCCCTCCTCACCAGATATATTGGCATGACAGATATTGGTTACTAGATTAAATTGGTAACCAAGGTTATAAATAATGGGCTCCCTAACTAGCACCGAGGGAAAAACGAATATTGCCCGTCTCTTAGCCATCCTATCCTCCTCCTTGATACAGCTTCCCCTATAGCCCAATTAACCAACAAAGTTGACAATAGCATAAGACAGTGAAGTCGTCAAAATCCCTACTCCGTTAGTCGTTCATCTGCCAGCGGAGGTCCAGGCTGCGGGCAGCGGTGGTTTCATCAAGACGTTGAGAGGGGGTATTATGGGGGGCGGTTCGTAGAATGTCAGGAGTCTCCTCCGCTTCTCTGGCTATTGCCTGCATAGCTTCGATAAAAGCGTCCAGCGTCTCTTTACTCTCTGTCTCAGTAGGTTCAATCATAATGGCTTCGTCAACCACCAAAGGGAAATAGATGGTGGGAGGATGAAAACCATAATCAAGCAGACGCTTGGCAATGTCTAATGTTCTTACCCCTTTTGCCTTTTGTTTTCTCCCGGAGAATACTACCTCGTGCATACAGGTACGGTCATAAGGCAGATAATAGTAATCTTTCAGCTTCTCTTTAATATAGTTGGCGTTTATGACTGCATTGGTACTAACCTCTCTCAGCCCCTCGGCGCCAAGGGAACGGATATAGGCATAGGCTTTAACCATCACGCCAAAGTTACCATAAGCGGCACCCAGTCGACCTATAGACTTAGCGGGTGAGATGAATGTGTACCCTTTACCATCCTTAGCCACTAAGGGCGAAGGTAAAAAGTCAGCCAGGCTTGATTTTACGCAGACCGGACCTGACCCCGGACCACCACCTCCGTGAGGAGTGCTGAAGGTCTTATGCAGGTTAAGCTGGACACAATCAAATCCCAAATCACCAAACTTAACCCTCCCCAGCAGGGCATTCAGATTAGCCCCATCACTGCACAGGAGTCCCCCATTCTGGTGAACAAGCTGGTTTATCTCAGCCATCTGAGGGTCGAACAGGCCTAAAGTGGTCGGCATAGTCAAGGTTAAGGCAGCAACTTTCTCATTCATTGCCGCTTTAAGGCTATCTAAATCTATATTGCCTTCTTTGGTAGACGGCACCGTGTTAACTTCAAACCCGCACATAGCAGCCGTAGCCGGATTGGTGCCGTGAGCCGTGTCCGGTATCAGTATTTTATTCCGAGCTTCATCTCCCCGAGCCCAATGGTAAGCCTTCATCATTAAAATAGCAGCTAATTCACCCTGTGCTCCTGCCATAGGTGCCAGACTGGTAGCACTCATACCCGTAATCTCAGCTAAGTACTCCTGAAGCTCAAACATAAGCTGCAATGCTCCCTGAACAGAGCCTACTGACTGGCAGGGATGAATTGAGGTGAAGCCGGGGAAGCGGGCAACATCTTCATGCCACTTGGGATTGTATTTCATGGTGCAGCTACCCAGAGGATAAAAACCAAGGTCCACCGCATAATTCAGGTGGCTGAGGGCGGTAAAGTACCTTACCACCTCAACCTCACTTACCTCAGGCAGTACAAGCTCCTGACGCAGAAGCTCTGGCTGAGGTAATTCTGCTGGCGGCACATCCAGTTCGGGTAAACTGCATCCAACCTTGCCCGGTCGGCTAATGTCAGGGAGTGTTTTATAACGCATTCCTGTTTCCATCTAAAGTGCTCCCAGGACTTGCACTAATCGGTCTATCTCCTGTCTGGTGTTTACCTCAGTAACACAGAACAGCATGCTATTATCTATCATATGGCTCAGGTCCAAACCGCCGATTATTCCTTTATCAAGCAACGCTTTGTTAATTTGCTGAGGTACTATCGGACAACGGATGACAAATTCCTTAAAGAAATGCTGCGGGAAAACAAGGGAGTATCCCTCAAGCTGGCTTATCCTGGTAGCAGCATAATGCGATTTGTGGTAGCATAATTCAGCCACCCGGCGAAGCCCTTGTTTGCCCAAGGTGGCAAGATAAACCGTTACCGCCAGAGCTACCAGCGCCTCATTGGTGCAGATATTGGAAGTGGCTTGACCCCTTCTGATGTGTTGCTCGCGAGTCTGTAAGGTCATCACATACCCTGGCTTACCGGCAGCATCCACCGTCCTGCCCACTATCCTGCCCGGCAGCTGACGCAGGTATTCCTTACGGCAGGTAAAGATACCCAAACCGGGTCCACCGAAGCTTACGGGATTGCCCAATGACTGTCCTTCAGCAACGACAATATCGGCTCCATAATCTGCCGGCGGCTTAAACATGCCCAGAGAAACGGGGTCGACTACAACAATTAACAAGGCACCAGCATCATGGGCTTTCCGAGCATATGCGCCAACATCTTCAAAATAGCCGAAGAAGTTGGGCTGCTGCACTACCAGGCAGGCACAGTCTGAAGTTAGTTTGACCGAATCTGGCTGCATGTTTTCCAGAAGAAGATTGCGACCAATAACATAGGTATCTACTACCTCGGTGTATTTCGGATTTACTGTGGACAACACTGCCACCTTGCTCTTGCCGGTAATTCGACACGCCATCAAAGCGGCTTCAGCAGCAGCGGTACTGCCGTCATACATCCCGGCATTGCTTACCTCCATACCGGTGAGCTGGCAGACTAAAGATTGGTACTCATAAATGGCTTGCAGAGTGCCCTGGCTAATCTCGGCTTGATATGGAGTATACGGAGTATAAAACTCGCCTCTAGCTATGATGTGACCTACCACGCTGGGGACGAAGTGCTGATAGTAACCTGCTCCCAAAAAGCAGGCGTAATCACCTGTATTGGCATTAAGGTCTGCTAAATGACCAAGTTCCTTTTTAAGCTCGAGCTCAGATAGCGGAGATGGCAGTGTAAAACGGGCATGGCGGAATTTCTCCGGTATATCCTGAAATAGCTCTTCAGCCGAGCTAACCCCAATTTCTTGAAGCATAACACCGCGGTCGGCATCGGTATTAGACAAATAAGGCGACGGCACTTATATTAGTTACCTCCTGCTTAGCCTTCTTCCTCTAATTTGGCTATGTATGCATCATACTCATCGCTATTCATTAAGGCATCAAGTTCCGCAGGGTTGCTCAATTTTAATCTAACCAGCCAGCCGTTGCCATATGGCTCCTGGTTCAGCAGCTGGGGCTCATCAATGACAGTCTGGTTAATTTCCAATACCTCCCCGCTTACCGGTGTGAAGATATCGCTAACCGCTTTTATCGATTCTACCTCTCCTATCTTACCCAACTGCTTGACCTGGGTGCCAGGAGATGGTAGTTCTAGAAACACGACATCGCCCAAATGGGACTGAGCATAATCGGTTATGCCCATCCTTCCCTTACCCTCGGGTTCAAGGCAAATCCACTCGTGCTCCGGTGAGTACTTATATTCCTTAGGGGTCATCGCACAACCTCCTTTTTGTATAATCGTTGACTGGCAATTAGCCTTTACACCAAAGACTTATAAACAAGTTTACTTTCTCCCCTAAAGAGAAAGGGGATAATCCGCACCAAGCAGATTTCCCCCTGTCCTTTTACCTGAGAGATTGCCCACTATTCTGTTCCGGACTTACTCCTTCGGTGACCTACCCGGAGGCCTCTCCAGAGGTTTCACCTTCAGCAGTCCTTTCGCCTGAGAGTTTCAAGCCCAGGGTTAAAACTCTGCCTCTTTCCCCTTCGGCTCCCTATCCAGGGTATCTCCTGCCGTAGTTGGTAATTCTAGCATATTCTACCACGGCCATCAAGCATATTTTCAAAGATTGTTTAGAAACCTATCCCCCGACCCTCTTCCCTTGGTAACATCAGGCACAATTATCTCCCTAAACCTGTGCCAATTATGGGGCTTCTGAGCCCTGACTGTCAAACCTCCCGATGAGTTGGAGTGTTTTGACAAACGGCTAGGGTTATTATATTGTATTCAGAATGAAGGTACTTATTACCGATAAAGTAGCCGATATAGGCGTCCACATTCTCCGAGAATATGCGGATGTTGATATTCAGTGCGGTCTGACACGGCAACAACTGCAATCAGTTATCGGGGACTATAACGCCCTGATAGTGCGCAGCCAGACCAAGGTAACCTCCGATATTATCAATGCCGCCGAAAATCTGCAGGTCATTGCCCGTGTCGGGGTCGGGGTAGACAACATTAATGTAGATGCCGCTACCCGCCGTGGCATAATTGTCATCAATTCCCCTGAAGGAAACATAGTCTCCACCGCCGAACACACGATAGCCATGCTGCTCGCCCTGGCACGCCATATCCCCAAGGCACATAGCTTACTTCGTGCCGGGCACTGGAGCCGCGAACTTAAAGGTACCGAAATCCGCAATAAAACCCTTGGTATCATCGGTCTGGGGAGGGTAGGCACCGAGGTAGCCCAGCTAGCCAAGGGGCTGCATATGAATGTTATCGCCTATGACCCTATGATAGCGGAAAGCTGGGCGGAGAGGCTGGGAGTACAACTAGTCAAGCTAGAAACGCTGCTAACGACATCGGATTTTGTAACGATACATGTACCCCTCAATCCCACCACCAAAGGGTTAATCGATCTTGACCAGCTTAAATTGATGAAGCCAACAGCTATGCTTATCAATTGTGCTCGAGGTGGTATAGTGGATGAACAGGCACTCTACGAGGCACTGGAGCAGGGTCTTTTAGCCGGTGCCGCCATTGATGTTTTCAGTCAGGAACCAGCCAAAGATAACATTCTTCTAAAAAGCGATAAGGTTATCGTAACACCACACCTGGCAGCATCCACTGTTGAAGCTGAGACCAGTGCCAGCAGGGATATTGCTGAGCAGATAGTAGCCCTTCTCAAGGGCTATCCTGCCAAGTCCCCGGTAAATGCACCTATAATTTCCACAGAAGCTATGGCGGTACTCGGTCCGTATCTCCGAGTAGGGACAACGATTGGCAGAGTCGCCATGCAACTGGTTACAGGACGCTTAAAATCGCTAACTCTCTATTATCAGGGAGATATTGCCAAGGAGAACACTGCCCCCATCAAAGCTGCCGTGTTAAGTGGTCTTCTGGAAATGATAACTGAGGAGCGAGTTACTATTGTTAACGCCGATATCATTGCTGCCAGTCGAGGGCTTAGGGTTACCGAACAGAAAGATACCACCTGCGAAAACTACGCCAATATGGTATCGGTAGAGGCAAACACCAGCTCGGGGAGTATACTGGTAGCCGGGTCTTCACTTCGAGGTAGAACCTACCTGACCCGGGTAGATGACTACTGGCTGGAAATAGAGCTAACCGGTAGTTATATGTTACTGGTATTCGCCAGGCATAAAGACCGCCCCGGAATTATGGGAAGGATAGGTACTATAATCGGCGATGCCGGTATTAATATCAACCAGGTGCAGGTGAGTCAAAGCACGCAGCACAGCAGCCAGGCAATGATGGTGCTTTGCCTGGGCCAGCCCCTCCCCACAGAATCCTATCAACAGATACAGTCCATGCCTGATATACGTAAGGCACTCACAGTCAAATTAGCCTGATAGCTCATCCCCATCGTAATTGCAACCAGCATACTCCAGATGTTATGATTAGAATTAGTCTAACCTAAAGGAGGGTCAGTATGTTTGGTTACTTTACCATGCTGGCAGCTATACCCGGTTTCTTCCTGAGCTCCTTCATCCTGATGCTTCTCTGGGGTGTTATTGCTCCCAACTTCGGAATAGAAACGATAGACTACATTATGGCCATGTTGGTAACCGTTACCCTCTGGCTTGCCGTAGCACCCCTGGCAGCAGCCGCCGGACGAAGAAGTAAGTCCACTTAAAGGAGGTAACACAAGATTAAGGAAACCTACGCTAAAGCGGGCGTTAGTATTGATGCTGCTACCAAAGTTAAACAGCTGATTGGCAAGCATGCTCAGACCACCCTCCGCCCTGAAGTGCTGAGTGGCATTGGCTTCTTTGGTGGACTTTTTGAGTTCAAGGGACTGAATCAGCCAGTTCTGGTATCCAGCGTTGACGGGGTTGGTACCAAGCTGAAGATTGCTACCGCTCTAGCCAAGCACGATACCATTGGCATTGATATAGTTAATCACTGCGTCAACGATATTTTTACCTGCGGCGCTGAGCCGCTCTTCTTTCTGGATTACATTGCTATGGGCAAGCTGGTGCCGGAGCAGGTAGAAGCAATTGTCCAGGGACTGGCTCAAGCCTGTCGTGAGGTCGGTTGTGCCCTTATCGGCGGTGAAACCGCGGAGATGCCCGGCATCTATACCAGCGATGATTATGACCTGGCCGGCTTCATCATTGGAGCTGTAGAGAAGGACAAGATTATTCAGGGAAAGACGGTTACCGCTGGGGATGCCATCATCGGTCTACCCTCAAGCGGACTGCATACCAACGGCTATTCTCTGGTGCGCAAAATCTTTGGCGAAACTAAACAGGCACTGGATGCTTATTACCCTGAGCTGAGGCGAACTCTGGGGGAGGAGCTTCTGGAACCTCACCGCTGTTACTATCGCCAGTTGAAGCCATTGCTGCCCGTTATCAAGGGAATGGCTCATATCACCGGGGGCGGCTTGATGGACAATGTGCCCCGGGTCTTGCCTCAGGGTTTAGCCGCCAAATTTGATAGTAAAGCCTGGGCAGTGCCCCCCATCTTCCAGCTAATTCAGCAGCGGGGCGATGTTGACCGGGACGAGATGTATCATGTGTTTAATATGGGTATCGGTATGGCAGTTATTTGCTCACTCAAAGATGTTAGCCAGTTCACCAAAGCCCTGTCTGAGGCTAAAGTAATCGGCGAGGTGGTGCAACAAGCAGGAAAGGCAAGAGTAACCATTAAGTAGCAGTAATTTACCTGGTGCAGCTTGAAGGGGCTTTGCCCTTTCCAAAATAATCCTTACCCGCTTTACAAAAGATAAGAGGCAACTAGTCTATAGATTGCTAAGATACTAGCACAGAATCTAGATAAGGGGGAATATGTTTATGCGAGCTATTATCAGCGTATCGGACAAAACCGGGGTAACCGATTTTGCCAAAGGGTTAAGTCAATTGGGGTTTGAGATATTCTCAACCGGCGGCACCAAGAAGGCTCTGCGAGAAGCCGGGGTACCGGTGAAAAGCGTCTCTGAGATTACCGGATTCCCCGAGATTCTTGATGGCAGGGTCAAGACCCTGCACCCCGCAGTTCACGGTGGCATTCTCGCCAGGCGTGACCTGCCCGGTCATATGGAAGAGCTAGCCAAGCATAATATCAATGAAATTAATCTGGTAGCGGTTAATCTTTATCCCTTTGTCCAGACAGTCTCTAAGGAAGGGGTTACTGTTGACGAGGCACTGGAGAATATTGACATCGGCGGACCGACTATGATTCGAGCTGCTGCCAAGAATTTTCCCAGTGTTATGGTGATAGTAGACCCCACCGACTACTCATCCGTTTTAGAGAAATTGAAGGCGGGTAACTTAGAACTGGCTGAGCGCAAGAAACTGGCTCAGAAGGCTTTTCAGCATGTGGCTATCTATGATACCGCCATCTCCCAGTACCTGAGACAGGACACAGAAGGTCTCCCCGAGGAGATGACCGTAGCCTTGAAAAAGCGCCAGAACCTGCGCTACGGGGAAAATCCCCACCAGCAGGCTGCCTTCTACGCTGAGCAAGTGGTTGGGGGGAAAAAAGTGACCGGCATCACCTGGGCAGAACAGCTATGGGGCAAGGAGCTCTCCTTCAACAATATCCTGGACGCTGATGCTGCCTGGGGGGCAGCTACTGACTTCGCTGCGCCTACGGTAGCCGTTATTAAACACACCAATTCCTGCGGGCTGGCCAGCCACAACGATATTGCCGAAGCCTACCGACGGGCTTTCAGCGGCGACCCGGTAGCTGCCTTCGGCGGTATTGTTGCTGCCAACCGGCCGGTTACCCTGGCTATGGCAGAGGCAATAAAGCCAGTTTTCTACGAAATAGTTATCGCTCCAGAATACGAAGCTGAAGCCCTGGAATTGCTAAAGCACAAGAAGGACTTACGCATTCTTGTTGCTGAGCTACCACCGGGCTACGGTAAGGCAGAACCGGTCTATCTTGACTTCCGCCGAGTCAAGGGAGGCTTCCTTGTCCAGAGTTCAGATTCCATCCCTGAAAATAAGATTAGCTTAAAAACGGTAACCAAGCGCCAGCCTACCAAGGCAGAAATAGACGACCTGCTCTTTGCCTGGCGGGCAGTTAAGCATATAAAATCAAATGCCATTGTGCTGGCTAAAGATAAGACGCTGGTCGGTATGGGAGCGGGACAGCCCAGCCGCATTATCAGTGCTCAGATAGCCAAGGAAAAGGCTGGGGACAAAGTCGCTGGCAGCGTTCTGGCTTCGGATGCTATGTTCCCCTTCCCTGACGTGGTGGAAGCTGCCGCTGCTGGTGGGGTAACCGCCATTATCCAGCCCGGTGGTTCCATAAGAGACGAGGAGTCAATCAAGGCAGCCGATAAGCATAATCTAGCCATGGTTTTTACCGGGGAAAGGCATTTCAGGCATTAAGCAAAAACAAAGATATGCCACACTACATGGTCAAATGGGACAACGGTGCTGAAATTATCCTGCTTGAAGAAGTCGAAGAAGAATTATAGTTTTAGCACCGTTCAAATTTGAGACACAAAACCTGACGGGTACTATCGATAATCTTGGCTCTCTCGTCTATTCGCCAGCCAACAACCCACAAGATATGCCGGGGTGAGCAGACAACCGGTATTTGTCCCCGCCAAGTGCGCGGGATTTTAGCGTCAATCATAAACTCGCCTAACTTCTTGGGCTGGCTCATCCCCAGAGGCTGAAATCTGTCACCATAGCGACGAGTTCGCACCAACAGCTTTTTACCCGTCTTATCGTAGTCAAAATAGGCGACGAAGAGGTTATTTATTAACCCTATCCCCTTTGTCCCCTCCCCCTTAATAAGGGGAAGGGAAGTTGTAGTTTCCGAAGGGGCTAACACCCCTTCGGGCTTCCCTTCTTTCATCTGCTCCTGGTCTACAATGGTGGCTGTAACACGCCAGCCGGGCAGCAAGGTTTCGCCGGGCACATTCAGGGGAAGCTCACCTTCTAAAGAGGGGAAGGGGGTTAACAGCAATGGCTCAGAACTTATCAGGTATTTATCATATTCTATAGAAAAGGTTAAGCCCCCGGGCAAGTTGAGCCTTTTCCCTGCCGGCTTGGACAAAGCCTCCATTATCTCCTCAATATGGCGCATTTCAATGTCCCTGAGATTGCCCAGTAATTTTTCTATAGACATCCGCAGCAGGTTTCGTTGTAAAGCGGAAGACAACCGAAGAAACCTCTCCTTATCCAAAGCTATGGTGTTTTCATATTTTTGAACCACTCTGTCCCATATACTGGCAGTTTCTCTATCGAGAAAATCAAGGTCATCGCCAACAATGCGAGCGGCTCGGAGCAAGGCTCTGGTCACCTGCGGGTTATAACTCTGCAACAGAGGCAGAAGCTGTTGCCGGATTCTATTCCGCAGTGGTGATAGCGATAAATTAGAGGCATCAAGCCGGGGTGCCAGCTGGTGATACTGGCAATAGGTTGCCGTCTCACGCCGAGTTACCGGCAACAGAGGTCTTATTATCGCCAGGCTATCCCCTGAAGACTGCCACCGGGTATATGGCTGTAATCCTCGGAGCCCCCTGGTTCCCGTACCCCGGATTAGATGCATCAGTATGGTTTCTATATGGTCGTCAGTAGTGTGCCCTACTGCCACCCGCTCCGCTCCCACCGACTTTGCCACCTCAGCCAGGAAAGCGTAGCGCACCTCACGGGCTGCCTCCTCCAGTGAAATGTGCTTCTGAGCTTGATATGCCGTCACCTCACGCCGTTCTATGGTGGCTGGGATACTCAAATGGTGGGCTAGGTCAGCAACATATTGAGCATCAGCCTCGGACTCAGCCCCACGCAACTGGTGGTTAAGGTGAGCTATATGCAGCGTTATACCCAGCTCTTGTTGCAGGTTAACCAAAACATAAAGCAGACAGACTGAATCTGGACCACCGGATACCGCCACCACCAACTTCTCTTGGCTTGATACCAGGCGATTTTCCCGGATAAAGCGCCGCACTTTCTGTTCCAGTTGTTGCTGACGTCCTTCAGTATTTTTCATATCAACTGTCTGTGTTTACCATATAATCTTGCTATCAACTACTGTGCAGTCGCTGGCTCGAATCCTGTGGTCTTTCATCAGTGGTCGGTAGGGTTCACCCACCACCAGCCCCACTACCTCATCGGATTGCGGTTCAATGTAGATAAGCCCCTCATCTACTGTCTCAAAGGCAACTATGGCATGCCCGGGGAGGTTTCGCAAGTAGAGCAGAACCAAGCCGGCTCGGATACCCTCAAGCTCAGCATTATTATTTACCTCAGCAGCAAAATTAAAACAGACATACTTATGCTCATCCGCAATATACGGATGGAGGTTTGTCTTATCACGAGCCAGGAATTCCTCTAGCTCTGCGTATGTAGGGTCGTGAAGTTCAACTCGAATTGCCTGTCCGTCTTTATGCCCCACCGCCACACCAGATTCATACCCGTAGTCATACCCCTCAGCAAATGCCTCACTATAACCCACATCATACTGCTCATCATAGCCGAAATCATACTGCTGGCTATATCCCTCCCGGTAACGAACAGGGTAGACCTGGTCATAGGCTTCGTGATAGCTGTAGTTATACGCAGCGTCAATTTCCTGCTGCCAGTTGTAAATTATATCCACCAGGCAAACAGCCGGCACAGCCAGAAGCAAGCATTCAATCAAGATGCCTATGGAGATGCCTACTTTCTTTAAAGCACTCATTCCCCGTATCCTCGGTTATTTACCAGATGACCAGTATTTCCACAATGGTATCGTCGTATTCCGGTACCTGAAACCCGTTTAACTCCGAGTAGCACTTGCCAACCTCCAGTTCGACCTCGTTGCCTGACCAGGGCTGAACAAAAACAAGTCCCTTATCCGCAGTGTCAAAAGCGACCCAGTAATAATATGGCGACCAATCAGCCCGGCTAAGAGGCGGAGTACGAATTAACCCCTCATCTCCGACCTTAGTAGCAACCAGAGGGGGTGGATACCAGGTAGCAATACGAATTCGAACATATGCTGTCTGAATGCCTTTATCTTCGGCATTGTTATTGATTTCCCAGGCAGAACTGGTATCATCCTCCGCCAAAAATTCCTGCAGTTCATCGTAGGTAGGCTTGCGGACAATATCGTCAGTACCAACTCCCTCCTCAAATCCAGTGGTGTAGCCGTAATTATAACTTTCCTCCTCGCCCTCTTTGTAGCCAATCTTGCTTCCCTGTAAGTAACCAAGCTCACCCCCATCCTGGTAGCCAGTCCGGATGCCTTCCTGATAGCCAGCCAGATAACCCTGGGAGTGACCTTGGTCATAACCACGCTCACTAGTCTCGGCTACCCGGTTGTCAAGATTATAGGACACGAAGATGAGGGTGCCAGTGACAATAATAAGTACAGCGAGAGCTATGCTAGTTACTTTTACCCATCTCATAACCTTATCCTAGAATAAGCTTGGTGCGGTGTAGCAACTGTGGATAATGGGTAAAACCCAGGGCCAAGATAACCTGCTCCGGTCTTCCCGAACCTCTATTATCACAGCGCAATTTCATACCTATGGTGCAATAGGATTGTCGCCAATCAATGAGCCAGAGGTCATCAATTAAAACCCTCAAGTCATAAAAGCGCGTGCCGGTATCTCTCTGGTGCTGCCAGGGCAGTTCCTTTAGTGACAGCAGGGAAGCCAGTGCTGATTCTATATCCTCTTGACCCTTCTCCACTTCCACTCCCACTGTATATTCGGCATAACGAATTTGTGATTGCAATGAGGGCATAGTCAGAGCTATCTGGTAAACCTGCAGTATATCAATACCGGACGGTAGTTGCTGACTTACCGCATCGATGAAAAAATGAGGAGACACCTGCCTGGCAACGAAGACATCCATCAGCTCAGCTTCACTGGTTACCCCTACCGAGAGCGGAGCTGCCAGCGATATTCTGGGGTGGGGGCTGAACCCCTCAGTATAAGCCAGTGATACTCCGGCACGGTGAAGTGCTCTTTGCCACAGACGCATAATATCCAGATGGGAAATGAACTTGACCTCCTGTCCCCGGCAAAACCTAACCCTCAGTCTTTGCATGTCTTTCCTTGGTGAGCAGAATTTCCTCGATCTTCATCCCCCGCATTCTGGTTATCTCCAGCTTCAAACCTTTGTATCTTAGCCGCTCACCCTGCCTCGGTATATGTCCCAAAAGATGGAGCACAAAACCGGCTACCGTTTCATAATCACCCTCGGGCAGCTCCAAGCCCATCTCTTCGTTGACTTCCTCAATGCGCATACCACCGTCAACCTGGAAGGTATACTCATTGATGGCTTCATACTCCTTCTCCGCCTCGGCAAATTCATCTCCTACCGGACCAACAATTTCCTCAACCAGGCGACTGAGACTGACCATGCCGGCGGTACCACCATATTCATCTACTACCATCGCCACCCGGTAGTTTTTACTTTGCATCTCAGCAAAGAGCTCATTGATATGCTTAATCTCAGGGGTAAAATAAGCCGGGCGGATAAGGTCATCAATGGTGCTATCTCTGGTGACAGCGCCTTTAGCCAGAGCCATAAGCACATCCTTTACCGATAGGATGCCAACCACGTTATCCATATTCTCATCATATACCGGAAAGCGGGACAGAGGAGATTCAGCGTAAAGGGTGAGAAAATCAGCCACGGTCGAGCCCTGCTCTATGCAGACAACCTCCGGGCGTGGCACCATAACCTCACGGACGGGACGGTCGCCAAAGTCAAAGACCTTGTGCAGCATCTCCGCCTGCTCCTCCTCAACCGTCCCTTCCTTGTGCCCCACCGATATCATGGTGCGAATTTCCTCCTCGCTGACCAGAGACCGGGGTACGGGTGTTCCTCCCACCATCTTGGTAAAACCCAAGGCTATCCAGCTTAACACAAACACAACGGGGGTAAACAACCAGGATACTAGCTCTATCGGGCGAACAAAGAGTAAGGATAGCTTTTCCGAATAGTGGGCAGCTATAGTTTTGGGAGTGGTCTCAGCAAATATCAACAAAATGACGGTGACTCCAATGGTAGCAATGAGCGCGCCTCGCTCTTCCCCCAACCCCAAAAGGTGGACAGCCAGGACAGTAGCCAGAACAGCAACTGCCGTATTTACCAGGTTAGTACCCAAGAGGATAGTGGATAATAGCTTCTCTGGATGCCCAATAATTTTAGCTAATCGGCTGGCTCCCCTAACCTTAGTCTCAACCAGCTGCTCTACTCTCAGCCTCTGTAAAGAGATGAAGGCGGTTTCCGAGCTGCAAAAGAAAGCTGACAGACCGATACACACGAAAAGAAGCACTAAATATAGCGTTTCACTACCGAACATATAATATTATCCTGCTCTCAGTCATAATAACTAAAATCTAACCTGTAGTCCTGGCAGGTTTCTCCTTAGTCAACAAAATTTCCTCGATTTTCATCCCCCGCATTCTGGTTATCACCAGCTTCAACCCTTTGTATCTTAGCCGCTCGCCCTGCCTCGGTATATGCCCCAAAAGGTGAAGCACAAAGCCAGCTACCGTTTCATAATCACCCTCAGGTAGCTCTAAGCCCATTTCTTCGTTGGCTTCCTCAATGCGCATACCACCGTCAACCTGGAAGGTATGCTCGTCAATGGCTTCATATTCCTTCTCCGCCTCGGCAAACTCATCCCCCACCGGACCGACAACTTCCTCGACCAGACGACTGAGACTGACTATTCCCGCAGTACCACCATATTCATCCACCACCACTGCCATCCGATAGTTCTTTTCCCTCATCTCAGCAAATACTTCACTGATACGCTTAATTTCAGGAGTAAAATAAGCCGGACGAATAAGGCCATCAATGGTGCTATCGTTGGTGACAGCGCCTTTAGCCAGCGCCATGAGCACATCCTTTACCGAGAGGATACCCACCACGTTGTCCATATTTTCCTCATATACCGGGAAGCGGGACAGGGGAGATTCAGCATAGATGTTAAAAAAATCAGCCAGTTTGGTACCTTTCTCCACCCATACCACCTCAGTGCGCGGTACTATCGCTTCTCTGACCGGTCGGTTACCGAAATCAAAGACATTGCGCAGCATCTCCGCTTCTTCTTTCTCTACCGTCCCCTCCTTATGCCCCACCGATATCATGGTGCGAATTTCTGCCTCGCTAACCAGAGACCGGGGCACGGGTGTCCCTCCCACCATCTTGGTAAAGCCCGAGGCTATCCAGCTTAATACAAATACGAAGGGAGTAAATAACCAGGCAATCACCTCTAGCGGTCGTACCAAGAGAAGGGACAGCTTCTCGCTATGCCGGGTAGCCATGGTTTTGGGGGTAGTCTCACAGAATATGAGAAGAATAATGGTCACCCCAATGGTGGCAACGAGCGCTCCCCACTCCTGCCCCCAGACAGAGACAGCCAAAATGGTGGCTAGCGCCGCAGCTGCCGTGTTGACGAAGGTGTTGCCCAGTAAAACAACGGAGAGGAACTTTTCGGGTCGCTCAATCATTCTGGCTACCCGTTTAGCCCGTTTAACCCTGGTCTCAACCAGATGCTCTACCCTGAACCGCTGCAAGGAAATAAAGGCAGTCTCGGAACCGGAAAAGAAGGCTGACAAAAGGAGGCAAATAAAGAACAATACTAAATAAAGAGTTTCAATTCCAGACATAAAGTCTTGCCTAGCTTAGCATCTAGGACCTCTGACACCTCTAACCAATCTACTTTATTTTATCATAGCATTGGCTAATAGGTGTGTCAAAAGAGCTATTTGAGATTGCTTAACAACCCTATCCCCTGTATCCCCTTCCCCTTAGTAAGGGGAAGGGTGTTGTTGTCAAGGGAAAATGTCAGGGTTTAATGTTCAGCGATTCTGTCAGTCCGACTCCTTTCAGACAACTAAGGCGGTTCGTTCCCCGTCTGCGACAAGTGCTTGCTGTGTGGCGGCCAGGTGGTCGTCCAGGATACGCTTTAATGTGGGGCCGGAGATGCCCAATTCCTTAGCAGCCTGCCGGCGAGTTATGGCCTTCTGTTCGAGTTGTACGAGAACCGGAGCAAATCTTTCAGCAAATCCCTCTCGCTCTTCCACCGGTATTACGCCAATTTGTTTACCAGCCTGCCTCGCTCGTTCCATTCCAGCCCGCGTCAGTTCTCTGTGTTTGTTCTTCCTCACCGGGTCTTCATACCATAACCCGTCACCTGCCAAGGGGCCAAGCCATACCCGATTCCGATGGCGTCGTTCTCTTACCTTGCGTGGTTTTGTTGGTTTTGGCTCTTTCCACAAAGCGGGATAATCCGGAATGTCGTTTGCCTGAGTTCGGAGTGTCGCTGCCAGGGGCGGTGCATCCTGTGGAAAGGTATACTGGCCGGGAAAGTTGAGCTAGAGGAACTGGTTTCCCAAATTAAGGTCTTTCCACGGGGTGATGGCTGGGCTGAACTAGCATTTGGAAACCTTGCACAAAGGGTTATCGTTCCGGAGGATGTAAGAACCCAGGCAAAGAAGGCATGTATTGGGGTGGTAACGAATTTGCTGGCCCGAAGGAAGGAAACTATTGATCCATTACTTGAGGATTTGAAGACAATAAAGAGAGTAAACGATGACCTAGCCAAGATTCTCAATCCACTTACATTGGTTCCGGACATACTTCACAGTAAATGTGACCTATGTCCTTGCTAGGATATAAACTAAGAAAGGAGGCAGCAATGAGAGGATACGTTCGCAGAAAAGGACAGTATTCTTGGCAAATCACAGTTGATACCGGCACCGGGCCTGACGGCAAGCGGCGCCGGCATTTCGAGACGATACACTCAACACGCAAATCAGACGCCCAAAAGAGGTTGAATGAGCTATTGGTCAGTCTCGAAAAGGGCGTGTATGCCCCGCCCGGGCGGCTTACCCTGGCGGAGCATTTTAACAACTGGCTAACTGGCTATGTCAAGACTCATTGTAGCCTCAGGACGCTTGACACTGTCCAGAGCATAGTAGAGCACCACTTAATACCCGCCCTGGGGAATATACAGTTAAAGCACCTTCACCCCCAGGCAATACAGGCTTACTACGGCAAGGCTTGCGAAAAGCTATCGGCCCGGTCGGTACATTATCACCATCGGATATTAAGCCAGTCCCTTAAATATGCCGTGAGACAAGGCTACCTGGGCCGGAATCCCTGCGAGCTTGTTGACCCGCCGTCCTGGAAGGGTAAGACCATGCGTACCTTGACACCCGGTGAGCTTGAAGTCCTACTGGGGAACGCATCAACTAATCAATTTTATCCTGTAATCTATACCGCCGTGAGCACTGGACTTAGACAAGCTGAATTACTAGGCTTAACGTGGCGTTCTATTGACCTTGATTTTCTCTCAATATCGGTTAACCAGGTGCTATACAAGCGCCGAGGTGTCTGCCAATTCAATGAGCCTAAGACAAGCCACTCTCGAAGGCGTGTTGCCATGACCCCGAAGTTAGCTCTATTCCTGAGAGAATACCGGGGAGAGCGTGAGCGGCTTTATCAGGAGCTAGAAAAAGAGCTTACTTTAGATGACCTTGTTTTTGCTAATGTTGAAGGCAAACCGCTTGACCCAGACGTGCTAACTCATAATTTCGCCAGGATAGCAAAGCAGGCGGGACTGGAGAATGTCCGCTTTCATGATTTGCGACATACTTTTGCTTCCTTAATGTTACTACGCGGGGCAAAGCCTAAAGTTATCAGCGAGGCTCTAGGCCACGCATCGGTAGCCTTTACAATGGATGTCTACTCACATATAATAGAGGGCATGCAAGAGGATGCTATGGCGCTACTGGATGAAGTGCTGCCCGCGGGGATAAATAAAAATTCTGTCGCCCATTTGTCGCCAACTTTGCCCGTTATGTAAAGAATATACCCTAATTTAGCTTCGGTCCCTGTAGCTCAGTTGGACAGAGCGGCTGCCTTCTAAGCAGCGGGTCGAGCGTTCGAATCGCTCCAGGGACGCTTTTTGAACAGGGCTGGCTGGAATTATATCTCTTTGTCGGGAAAGTTGGTAACAAGACCGTTGCGCACAGCTTTTACCGCAGCCTGAGTTCTATCAGAAACACGCAACTTCAGCATGATAGTCTGCACGTGCTTTTTGGCAGTGTCCTCGCTGATGCAGAGTGCCCGTCCAATCTCCTTGTTGCTTCGCCCCTGGGTCAACAACTGAAGCACATCATGCTCACGGGATGTAAGCTCATTGGGTATCATAATTGATGTCGGCTTCTCGGCAAGTTGAACATCGGCAGCTTCGGTCAAGCCCCGAAAAGCCTTGCGAAGCAGGCTGGTCTTAACGAGCATACCGCCACTGTTAACCGCCCGGATAGTATTGATGAGAAGGTCTTTTGAGGTATCTTTGAGCAGATAACCGCCAGCGCCGGCTTTCACTGCATCCATAACATAAGCATCGTTATCGTATACGGTGAGAATAATAACCGCAGTTGAGGGGAGTTGCTTTTTAATGCGCCGGGTAGCCTCCAGACCGTCCAGATTAGGCATACTAAGATCCATCAGCACCACATCAGGCTGGTGCTTGTTTGCTTTATCTACAGCCTCAAAGCCGTCACCTGCTTCGGCTACTACCTCGATATCCGATGCAGTACCCAGCATAGCGTTAAGACCTTCACGTACCACAGGATGGTCGTCCGCCAAAAGCACCTTTATCTTATCCATACTTTCCTCACTAAAGGATAAGGGGTATTTCTACCAGCACTGCGGTTCCCAGACCGGGGATGCTCCGGATTTCACAGGTGCCCTGCAAGAGCTCAGCTCGCTTGCGCATGCTGAGCAATCCGGTATTGTGCCTTCCGATTATATCCGGGGAATTGCAGATGAACCCAACCCCCCAATCCCTTACCTCAGCCTTCACCCTGCCATCCGTAGAGTTCAGTCTTATGCGGAGACGCTGGGTATGGGCATGTTTCCTAGCATTAGTAATTGCCTCGTGGATGATGCGATACAACCCAATCTCTATGTCTCCAGGAAGCCTGGGGGCATCGGTTTCAAAATCTATTTTCCAGCCTAACTCCTGCTCCAATTCCCGTATCTCCTGCCCCAGCGTGGTCACCAAACCGAACCTCTTCAAGGCTGTCGGCTGCAGGCTATTAATAACTTCTCTCAATTCCTGAATGGCTTGCTTTACTAAACTACCTGTTCTGAGGGATAATTGCCGGGTATGGTTATCTTCAGGTAAGACGGCGTTCAAGGTCTGGAGATACTGGAAGGCGGCGGTCAGGGTCTGAGTCACTCCATCATGAATATCAAGACAGATGCACTCTCTTTCTACTTCCTGGGCTTCAAGAGTATTCTTAATAAGACACCGTACCTGTTCCTCTTTTTGGGATAATCTCTGCCGAAGGTCAATAACCTCTAGAAGTGCGCCTGCCAGTTCCCCCAGTGATTCCAGGAGAGGTAGCCAGTACTGAAATTTCTCCCCTGCTGAGTAAGGTGAGCCAGCACCAAGAACACCTGCCGGGTTTGTGATGCGTATTACCGGTACACAGATAATGGGCAGCATCTCCTTCCCCAAAGCCGAACCTAGGAGCTTCTTAGCGTCGGCTTGTTCCTGCAGGATTAATGGTTTGGCTCGGGACAGAACCCACTGCGCCACAGCGGTACAACCTTTCATATTCTGTTCCCGCCCATACCAGGTGATATTGTTTAACCCTGGAGTCTCCCGGTCAGAAAGGAGTAAAAAGGCGTAGGAAGCGCCCGACTCTTTTCCAGCCCAATCCACGATAGACTTCAGCCGAGAGTCTAAGGCTCCCTCGGCTTCAGTGAAGTCGGCCAGCGTTTCAACTGCAACATTTCCTTTCATCTCAGTCACCACTACACCAATTTAATATGCCCTTCTCCTGGCTAACAGGAAAACAACTAATCCCACCACAACTACCCCACCTATTACTCCCCATAGTGCCAGCCAATTGACTGGTCCGGCTGACAGGGAGGCTGTCCCATCGGAAGCATTAGCTCCGGGTGACGAGTTAACCGCTACCGGGGCGACAGCATCTTCAGACTCTACCATCACCATTCTCACCGAATCCCCAACCCATGTTGCCGATATCTCCTCAGCCAAATTATTTGACAGCATACCACTGGCTAGACTTATAGTACTGCTATCACCTTCAGAGCCAACGACATGGAAGTGCAATACTGCCAGATAGCCGGAACCACTTACTCCAGTTATACCGGGAACATTCTGAATAACCCGGTAAGTGCCCGAGCTAATCTCGGTATACACATCAATCGGTATTGCCGTTGACCCTATCAGCCCTGAAGCTACATTATCCAGCCGAAGCACTGAGGCATCAAACGAGACATCGTAGTTACAGGAGTCAAAGTCGGTAACCTCGGTGATACTGATATTAGCGGTGAAGTCGCTATCGGGCTCTGCCGTATCTGGAGCATCAATGCTAACGGTAACCGCCGGTGTTGCTGCTACCGGAGCTACCGCTCCACTCAGAAGCAGTGCGGTAATGGTTACTATGCTCAAGATTTTCATTATTCTTCTCATGGCATCCCCTCTAGACTCCTGTTAAGGTCGTCTTAAGCCACTCTTAATCCAGTCCACTAATTACCCTTTCTACCTTGGTAATATCCAAGGCATTGACATTGCCATCCTGGTTGGCATCAGCCCCAGATGTTTGGCTGTCCAGCCCCCCTATAATCCTCTCCACCTTGGTGATATCTAGGGCATTGATATTACCATCACCATTGGCGTCTCCGGGCAGCGTCGAGCTAATGTCTATTGAATCGCCAACCCAGCTTGCTGTTATCTCCTCAGCCAGGTTATTGGCAAGCATGCCGTTGGATAGACTTATAGCACTGCTATCGCCACCAGAGCCGACGACATGGAAGTGTAATACTGCCAGATACCCGGAACCACTTACCCCTGCCATACCCGAAACATTCTGCACAATTGTCCAGGTTCCTGAGCTAATCTCATTAGCGATATCAACTGGTATCGTGGTTGACCCTATCAGCCCTGAGGTTACATTATCCAGCCGGAGCACCGAGGCATCAAACGAGACATCGTAGTTACAGGCATCAAAGTCTGCCACCTCGCTGATATTGACATTAGCCGTAAAGTTGCTATCAGGGGCTGCCTCATCGGGGGCATCAATGCTAACCGGCACTGGTGGTATCACCACATCTACCGAATCCCCAACCCATGTTGCCGTTATCTCCTCAGCCAGGTTATTGGCAAGCATGCCGTTGGATAGACTTATAGCACTGCTATCACCTTCAGAGCCAACGACGTGGAAGTGCAATACCGCCAGATACCCGGAACCACTCACTCCAGTTATACCGGAAACATTCTGAATAACCCGGTAAGTGCCTGAGCTAATCTCATTAGCGATATCAACCGGTACTGTCGTTGTCCCTATCAACCCTGAAGCTACATTATCCAGACGAAGTACCGAGGCATCAAACGAGACATCGTAGTTACAGGCATCAAAATCCGTAACCTCGGTGATACTGATATTAGCGGTGAAGTCGCTATCGGGCTCTGCCGTATCCGGGGCATCAATGCTAACGGTAACCGCCGGTGTTGCTGCTACCGGAGCTACTGCTCCACTCAGAAGCAGTGCGGTAATGGTTACTATGCTCAATATTCTCACTACTTTTCTCATTACTATCCCCCTTAGAGGGGGTAACAGAAGCTGTCACCCCCTCTAGATTCCTATCAGGGTCTGTCATCCACAGCCTGTACTAACTCAAGCCAGCAATCATCCTTTCTATCAAAGTAATATCCAGAGCATTGACATTGCCATCCTGGTTGGCATCAGCTCCGGGTGTTGCGGCATCCATACCGGCTATGATTCTTTCTACTTTGGTAACATCAAGAGCATTGATGTTACCATCGCCGTTGGCATCTCCGGGCAGCACCGAGCTAATGTCTATTGAATCGCTGACCCAGCTTGCCGTTATCTCCTCAGCCATGTTATTGGCAAGCGTACCATTGGACAGACTTATAGCACTGCTGTCCCCTCCGGAGCCAATAACATGGAAGTGCAGTACCGCCAGGTACCCGGAACCACTCACCCCTGTTATACCGGGAACATTCTGAATAACCCGGTAAGTGCCTGAGCTAATTTCGTTATACACATCAACCGGTATTGCTGTTGACCCTATCAACCCTGAAGCTACATTATCCAGACGAAGCACCGAGGCATCAAAAGAGATATCATAGTTACAGGAGTCAAAGTCGGTAACCTCAGCAATATTGACATTAGCGGTGAAGTCGCTATCGGGCTCTGCCGTATCCGGAGCATCAACGCTTATTATAACTCCCTCCCCAACAACAGTGGTAAAACTCCACGAATAAGCTGAAGCAAGTGGATTGCCGGCAGCATCGGTAATAGCCGCGCTCAAGGTGGCAGTATAGGTGGTGCTATACTCCAAACTGGCACTCGGAGTGAAAGTAGCAGTAAAGGTACTATCATAGGAGACGCTACCTGATACACCATTCAGGGTAAAGCTATCGGTAGTGATGGTTGAGCTATCCATTGCCTCACTAAAGGTAACACTAACCGCAGTATCTACCGCGACACCGGTGGCATCAGCCACAGGTGAAGTACTGGATACGGTAGGAGAGGTGGTATCTGTTTCAACCTGGGTGGTCACCCCTGCCGATGAGCCAGTAATAGTCGGCTGGTACATCAGCGAACATTCAGCCCCCCGTACGTTTATCTGTCCCAGGGTTGCCTGTGGAGCCGTCATAGTATAGTTTATGGTAACAGTCTCACTGGCACTAACGCTCTCCAGTGCAAAAGTAACACGGTTACCTGAAGTCTCATAGGCGATACCATCCGTTATGGAACTGGTATCCAAGGTGAAACCGCCGGGGATGTAGTCGTTGATGACCACATAGCCAACATCACTTGACGGAGTAAAGTTCAATGTTACCGTGCCCAAACCTCCGGGTTCAATGACCGGGGTTATACTCTTATCAAGAGTGAGGGTTGGGTCTGTTCTCACGGCAAGCCGGGGGACAAAGTAATCCAGACTTATCTCGTAGGTCACTTTTCCTGTACCAGCAGCGGTAAAGTCAAAAGAGTTAGCGCCAGTGGCATTGAGATAGCTGGTAACATCAATGGTAGTCGAGCTTGGCGATGTTCCTTCAAAGCTCTGGGTAGATAATGCGGTGCCATTAACGGTTATATCAACAGCAATATCCAGAGTTCCCGGGGTTGTGCCAAGCTGATTAAACATCCACACGGCATTGGCGCCATCCTTGGTACTCCCATAGAGCCAGGTATCACTGTTTACCAGCATCCAGTTAAGGGCTTCTGCCACCTCAGCATCGGTATTGCTGCTACCGGTCTTTAACAAGGCTACCGTAGCGAAGGAGGTTGTCTCTGGAATATGGGCAAACCAGTAGTATGTGCTCGGTAAGTCAGATTGCCAGTAGCGAGTGGCAGGAGAAGGAGAAGGTTGAGGGTTAGATTCGCTTATTAATGAAGTCCTAGCATTCTGGATATAGGCTTCCGTAGACGCCACCCCCGCCTCTCGCAGAGCGACGATGGTTAGTCCGGTGACAAAGGAATCACTGGATTCATCGTTGGCGCTTCTACCCCAGCCACCATCCGTATTCTGGGCTGTTTGCAGCCAACTGGTAGCATTGGCTATGGCATCGCTTAACCCGGTCGGAGAGTAACCCAGCGTATCGGCTTCAGCCAGTGTGTACAACATGTAAGCCGCCAATGGCACCGAGTCCTGAATATAATCTGGTGAAACACCATCCCAGTAACCATCAGCCTGCTGATTGGCAATCAGCCATTCCAAACCCCTGGTAACATAAGTATCAAAATCTTTACCATCATCACTCAGGGGAATGGTAATACTATAGGTAGTTGCCCAGTCTCTGGTCTGAAGCAGGGCTTGCAAGGCATAGCAGGTAAAAAACGGGGTAGAGCTATAGCTGGGATACCAGCCCCATCCCTTGTCATCATGCTGAAGGTCAACAACATCAAGGGAACCACCGACTATATCCTGCCTCAGTGTATTATCCAGGGCATCGGTCAGCCGGTCGGCATTGGTTAGATAGTGGTAGATGTTAATATTGCCGAGCAGGATACTACCTCTCTGCTCTATACAGCCGTAGGGATAGGCAATAAGCCACTCTACTTCATCCACAAACACCAGCTCTATTGACGGATGAAGAGTAACACTACCCTGAGCGGAAGCTGCATTTGACGGCAGGTCCAGAGTCTGGCTATCCGAGTCATCATCAATCAATACGCCAGCCTCCCTCTGGTTCTGGGATACAGTATTGAGTGGTTGAATACTGGTACTGGCTGAGTCATCATCCGAAAGATTACTTATCGGTTCAAGAGCAGTTACACTGATAGTCTTGGTCCCGGTGGCATCGCTGTCAACCACAGCTACCCAGGAAACGGTCCCAGTTCCGCCACCAGACACATTTACTTCCTGCTCAAGTGGTTCTGAATCCGAAGCCAGGCTCAGCCCTGAGGGCAAGGTTAAGGTAGCGGTTATCGCTTTCTGCTCGGTAAAGTAGTTGGTGACATCAGCCGAAATGGATATCCGGTCTCCCTGGACTGCCTCACTCGGTGCACTGAGGTCAACATGGACGCCTCCGGTATGGAACTGATTAGAGATTATCTTTAGCGTAGCCAAATCATCAGGAGCCGCCATACCGTAGTAAAACTCCTGCTGTCCTCCAGCCGATATGTCCGTCTGCCAGGAGAAGCCGGTAACAATATCACCGGTGGTGATAGTCTGCCCATTTATATTCATCCGGTACGGAGGTGATTCACCGTAATATTGAGCAACATAGAAGTCGGTTACATCATCCGGGGTTTTCATCAGCATGCCGAAGTGGTAATCATAGCTGGCATCCCGCTGGTAAATCCAGTTATCTTCAAACAGGCTGGACGCATACTTAGTCTCCACATGAACACGGGTATCCCCTGAAGCCAGCGGCACCATGGCATAGTCATTCATACAACCAGTCAGGTCCATATCTATATACTCATAGAACTCAATGTTGCTCAGGTCACTGCTACCCTCGTTCTTGATAACCACCCGGCAGGTAACAAACTTCTGGTCGGGTTTGAGGGAGGTATATCGCTCCCAGACTACAGGCTGGCTGTCAACTGTCCCGGTGCCACTCTCCTTGATTATTCCCTCCAGAGGACCGGAACTGGTAATCTCAGTGGTGTAAGCGGAATTGTAGTCAAAGCGAACGGCAGCATAATCTGCCTCAAAGGGTGAAAAGATAGCACAGTCTTCATCATAGACCCACAGGTTCGCGGTCTGTATTGCCTTGAAATCACTTCCGCCGGCTTCTTTCTGAGTCGCTTTCTCCGCCAGAAGGTCGTTCATCCTCTCCACCTCAGCCATGGTCAGCGCACCGGGGCTACCGCCAAACCACTCAATACCATCCGAGCCATAAAAGCCTATCCTGATGACGCCATTGTCCATATAGAAATAGGAGCCTGACTGGGTAACGGTTACCCCCTCGCTGGAAGAAGAGAGAATGGCACTAAGAAAGTCATCCCACTGAGTATCAGTGGTGAACAAAACTCCGGTCTCATAGTCGGAGAAGTAATCGGTTGTAGACTCCGGATAGTAGATAGACAGTCCGTGAGAATCACCCATTGATGCAGTATGCCCTTCGGCAATAACGGCATTAGTTACTGCCGTCATAACCGAATCAGCAGCATCCCTGACCGCCTGGCTGATGCTTGTATCCTGATTTACCAGCTGGGCAAAGTGGTAAAGGTCAATGTAATACTCATAGTAGTACTCCTGTGCCTGGCTTCTGGCAGTCCTAATCGCATCCCAATCACCGGTGGCACTGGTCATAGCTTGAGCAAAGCTGTCAATTGCGGTTGCCAGCTCATCAACAAGACCTAATTTCGCCGCCGACTGGGTTATGCCCAGAGATGAGCTATAGGAGCTTATGTAATCATCGACTATCTCGGTAGCCAGCTGTGAGGGTGTCATTGCCGGGTTGGCGGTTAAGGCGGTTAACACAGCAGTGTAATCCCAGCCGTCACCGGGTTCGGTTTCCTCTGAACCCACCATTATGTCAACAAGGGGACGGCTAGCACTCCCCATTATTTGATAGGCTACCTCTACCATTTGCATCAAACAGGCATCAAAACCAACAATATCCAGCATTTCCCCGGTGGTGGCATTAGCCGCATTTAGTGCGCTCCTCAGTTCGGTCATGGTTAACTCGTCATCCGCTTGTTCATCGGAGCAGATAGACTTCATAGCACTACCACTGCCCCTATCTCGCCAGCCACTACCGTGGTTCCACAATACCAGGGCATAATGTTGAGCTGGATAGTTGGCAATACTCCACTCAATAAAACTCTGCAGTGTCGCCGGGTCACCCATATTCATTTCCCCCAGGTCAGCAATCACCGGGGAGTTGATAATCGCCGTGTCGGTATCCTGGGTGACATAGAACCTCTTGGTATCGGTCCAGTTGCCATTGCTGGTATCATCATACCAGCTGCGCTCAGCACGGTCCATCTGAACAACAATTTTGACATTATCCGTAGAGCCGGCTACTTCCATCTCATTCAAATCATCAATACCGGCACTTTCCAGGTTATTATCAGCATCAAGGTAAACCATAAACAGCCAGTTCACCTCCTGGTCAGAGGCATTGGCACCTATAGCCGACTGAATGTCCAGCAGACCGTATCCGTCTATGTTATCATTGTCATCCACCGAAGTAGCTGTTGACTGGAGCAGGTTTCTAACATCGGCGGGATGTCCTTTTAGCGCCGGTTGAGCCTCAAGTAGCAGGGCAGCCGCCCCGGCGGCAACGGGACAAGCCATACTGGTTCCATGCATCACATAGTAATCTGCTGCCCCGGAACCATCCAGATTAAGACCATCGTTGTCAATAATATAAGCATCGTACCCCGATGCTAATGGATATACATCCTGGTCACGAGTGGAGATGATGGCACTGCCGGGGGCGATGATATTCGGCTTCTGTGGCGCCCCACTATCCACCCTAGGGCCACGGCTGCTGAAGGAGCTCATTGTGTCCACCGTCTCTTCAGGGTTAATATAGTGATGGCCACTCGCCTGGTAATCAGTCCAGTTCTTTCTGGTGGTATAAGCACCAACGGCTATGGCTTTCTCGGCATCTGCCGGCGAGGATATAGTATAAAACGGGTCAGCGTTCTGAAACTTTACCGCAGCACCGTTACTGGCAATCCCGGCAAAGTAAATATGGAAGAACTGGTTGCTGTCTGAATTGTTAGTAACTTTCAGATAATAGGTTGAGTTGCCCGCAGGCAGGTAATAATACCAGCCAGCCTCAGGACCGTAACCGGAAAGCTCATGTTCGGTGCCCTTCCAGCTCTCCTCCTGATTCCCTGCCCAGGTATCTGCCAGTGCTGTCTGGGTAGAATCGTAGTATTCCAGAACAAGGTCATTACTACTTACCAGACCATCATACCAGACCAGGTTAAAGCCAAGACCGGCATTAGCCCCGCTGGAACCGCTAACATTAACCTGAATGAAATCGGTGGTGCTATTGGCATTGACCGTACCTGAATAATGCTCATCATCATCGGCATCATTACCCGCAGAGATAAAAACTGATGCTCCCTCGCCAAAAGCGTAATCCACTGCTTGAGATGTCTGCCGGGTGCCATCATGGTAATATCCCCAGCCGCCATAACTCATCGTTATAATATCAGCTTCATAAGTATCCACCGCAGCCTTAATGGCGTTGGTCATAGCATCAAGCGAGGCGCCGCCAGTGGTATCATTACCGATTTTAAGAAATATAAGGTCAGCCCCCGGTGCCATTCCTTTGTACTGGTGGGCAGCTCCTTCGGATTGTGTTCCCTGCCCTACCACAGAACCAGTTACATGGGTGCCATGACCGCTCACGGTATTGGTGATGGTATTATCCAGTACCGGCCAGCTTGAGTAGTCCTTGCTGGCTACTGGTGCCGGGATATCAGGGTGAGAAGTGTCCAGCCCGGAATCCAGTACTGCTATTCTGACCCCATCCCCATCATAGTCTGAACCCCACACATCGTCAGCATTTATCTTTATTGCTGCCAAGTCATTCTGAGGCTCAAGCATCTGTTCAGCGGTATCCAGCTGAACAACATAACCTATAGCTGCCAGTTCACTGAGCTTATCCACTGGCATGTCAGCTACTATAAACCCGGTGGGATACTCGCCTACGGGGGGTATCCAGAAATCAGGGTATGGGATAACACCCAGTGCCTCAAACTCATCTATTTGCTGAGCTTTAGGTTCTTCGACAAGATGGATGAATACCCGCTGCACGTTCATACTCGCTGTATTTATCCCTTGAGCCTCCAGCATGTTCAACTCATCTGCTGTTGGTGGAGTTTGCTGACAGCGTAGCTTCGTCCCTATCTGCAAGGAGAGCAAAGCACTGATTTTGGTTCCAGGCTCATCTGTCTGAGGCAAAGTCTCCTGACCACTAACTCCAGAAGATGAAGAGGAAACTGCCCCGACACCAGGCATAGTGCTGAAGATAAGTAATAGTAAAATGGAAATCACACCTGTAATTTGTATTGCTTTTCTCACCGTAACCTCCTTAAATAACCCAACTCGTGGTTATGACGTCTACTCTGCCTTTTCCATGGCAACCTCCTTAGACACTTAAACCTCAGTTATGGCAATTATTCTGTTTTGGGCTCAAGAACCTGCTCGGCAGTATCCAGCCGGACTACATAATCCTTACCTGCCAGCTCATCGAGCTCATCTACCGGTATGTCAGCTATCATGAAGCCAGTGGGATATGCACCGGCAGGGGGTATCCAAGAATCGGGATAAGGGATGATACCTATTGCCTCCAGCTCGTCTATCTGCTGGGGGTTAGGTCTGCCGGTAAGGTGGATAAATATCCTTTGTATGCCCAGGTTCTCTGTATTCATCCCCATTGCCTTCATCTGTTCCAATCTTTCCGGAATGGGGTTAGCCATCTGCTTCCTTCTCAAATCAATCTGAAGAAGAAGCAAGGCACTGGCTTTCTCCGCCTGTATCTCTATCTCCTGGGCATACAAATATGGCTCGCCATCGTTGGTTATCCTGACGAGCCCGGTAACCTTTATTGAATGTCCCACGTCATGCAGAGGGTCTAGTTCAACCGGTTTCCCGGTAACATATAGCCATCCCGCAGCATCCTGCACCAGCCAGTCGCTGCGGGTTACCGGTGGACTTCCGTAACCCCCCTTCCATCCCAGATACTCTCCCTCAATGGTAACCACCCTCCCTTCATAGGCTGTCGGAGCCATCCTGATATCCCCGATATTTGGTTTAGCTTGGGGAGTTGGCGAAGGTGCCGCCGGAGGAGCCGGCTGCTGGCACCCGACCAATAAAAAGAGGGCAAAAAAAGCAACCAAAAAAAGTAACCTGCTGGTTAAGAAACTATCCATTACCTTCATTTCCTACTCATGCTTCTCTTGTTAGCCTGACGGCACTAATCCCTTGGTTCATCCAAAGGACAGTTGCTTCGGTAGTTAAAGGAAGCCCATACATTCATCACATAGTTAACAGGCGCAATGATTGTTACATACGAGGTGTAAACAACTCGTAAAAAAAGGACTAAAGGTATAAATATTTCGTAAATATTTTGGTGGGGCGAAAGGGGATGATACTTTTGGATAACAAAAAAGGCGCCGTTTCTCCGACGCCCTTCTGTCAGCTTTATCAGAACTAGTCTCTGGCGTTACACTGTACTCTTGAAGGTATAGCCCACGCCAGGTACAGTAAGAATATATTTGGGGTCTCGCGAATCAGACTCAAGCTTTTTCCGCAGGCGACTTATGAAGACGCGCAAATACTCTGCTTCCCGCCTGTATTCGGGGCCCCATATTTTATTCAAAAGGTAAACATGGGTAAGAATCCTCCCGGTGTTAAGCACCAGTTCCTGCAAGAGACTATACTCTGTTGGGGTCAATTTGACCTCTTTGCCCGCCAAGGTTGCCCGTCTTTCCACAAAGTTAATCTTAAGGTCGTCACTGATAAAGTAAGGCTGGGTGGGGGCGGTATCAATCATTCTAGTGCGACGAAGCACTGCCCTGATCCGAGCTATTAGCTCGCTCACATCAAACGGCTTCGTGATATAGTCGTCAGCCCCAAGGTCCAGGCACTTGACTTTTTCCTCGGCGGTACCCTTGGCGCTGAGCATGATAATCGGAATTTGTGACCACTCACGAAGCCGACGACAAACCTCAAGGCCGTCTATACTGGGTAACAATATACCCAGAATGACAACGTCAGGCAGTTCCCCTTCAATGAGTTGAAGCGCTTCGGCACCATCTGTAGCTGCCAGTACTTCAAAACCCTTGGCTTCCAGACTGGCTCTCAGGAGTTTTACTATTGCCAGCTCGCCATCAACGATAAGAATACGAGTGTGACGCATTTTGCTCTCACCTCTTATGGCTAACATAGCCGGTTATATCAACTTATCTTTTAAACGCCTACCCGGGTCTATTTAGACCAAGGACCCAAACCACTTGAGTAGTCAGCACGTTTTTTTCTTTTAGCCAGGAATAAAATCATTAGCCCTACCATAATCACACCGCACATTGCTCCCCACAAAACAGGCCAGTTAACCGACTCGACTGGTAGTGTTGACGCCGGTGGTGCCGGTGGTGCCGGTGGCGCCGGAGGTGCGGATATTGTCTCCTCGTTAACCACAAAAGTACCACTAAGCCCATTAACATCCACGGCATAGGTCTTAGCCTCATCCTTGGAAGTGGTAAAGGTTACCCTCTGGCTAACACCAGCGTTAATAGACACCCCCTTACTGGCTTCCACCGCGCCATCTATCTCCAGTGTTACTTCATAATTACCAGCTTCTTTGCCGGTATTGGTTATCTCAATACTGATAGCTACACTTTCGCCAGGAGCAACCTCTTCAGGTGATATACTAAGAGAACTCAGGCTAAAAACGGCTGGCTCTGGTGTTGGTTCCGGCACTGGCTCAGTTGCCGGCTCAGGCAGCTCATAAGCTAGAGCAGCGAAAGCAGTAAAGTGACTGACCAGAGCAGTTATGGTATTGGCTTCCGGGTCAACTGTGGAATCAAGCTCAACCCAACTGACTGCTCCAGCATCCCACCAGGTCAAAACCAGTTCGTTTTCCGCCACACCCACAGGTATTTTGGCAGGGTCATAGGTATACTCCAGAGTTATTGCCGGACTAAAGGTGGCACCATCAGGCTCAAGGTCATAAACCAGCCCAGCAACATTGGCACCAGCCGGCGGAGCAGGTGGTGCCCCCATCCTGGTTATCTTTATCTCGGACAGTGGCTCATCATCTGCGGTTAAGCCGACAGTATCCACATCAACGGTCAACCGGCATAAGTCATCAGAAGAGCCAGCCTCAACCGTCCCGGCAAACACCCCCGTATTACTAATGGTACCGGATACATCTGTCGTCCCCGGTGGTGGACCCTCCATAGTTACTGCCAGGCCTAATTCGGTTACCTCGCCACTGTGCCACTCAGCAGTTTGTCCGGTAGAAATATTGTTTACATAGAAGGTCAGGGTAGCGCCATCCGCTATATTCCCCTGGGCAACAAGCTTTGGTTCCAACGGGTTTGAACTTCCATAATTTCCCTCAACGGCTACTATTACCGGGTTGTTACCAACGTCCGTTTGGACTCCTTCTCCCCTCGCCTCTACCTCAGTCCCCGCCGGTGCCGGGTCACCATTTACCTCGACCGCTCCGTAAAAGGCATGAGGTAACGGTGGGATGTCCCCCTGTGCGTAAACCGGCATAGTAAACAGGGTCAGTGATACCACCAGAAGTATCAAGGCAATTGTCTTCACTTTCATTGGTTTCCTCCTTTATTAAATTGTTAACCTTTGCCATAAAACGGCATTTATTATCTTTTTAATCAAGCGATGGCTGTAAAGGAGTGATGGTAAATCCAGCCAAGGTACAGTCATTCTGCATATAAATCCAGTAGCCCTCGCCGACCAGCATATCCTGGTCGGTATAAGTCTGACCGGAAGAATATGTCCAGTCAGAGCTGTTCATTGAGGGGCTAACCACCTGGGAGTAAGCAGGCAGGTTGGTTGCTGTATTGGCTACCGATGTCACCGCATTATCCACATGCTTGCTCTCCAGGTTAGCCAGACCTATCAGGTTCCATCCGGTATATAAATCTTTAGTCGGCGTCGATGAATCAGCGGTTATTGCACAGCCGGTATCTGCTTTAGCGTCTTTAGATTCGGCACTGGCATACATCTTCACCTTAGCGGCAGAGGCTGAGGTAGCGGGGTTTACCAGTCCAAAGTCTTGCGTGAAATAGGCGGTTACATTAGCAATATTAGCCACAGCCTGGGGCACAGTCAGCGTCACCATACGACCCTCGGGATGGCAAACAGGGTCAACCGCTATATAGTCCTTATCTATTGAGCTGGGCAGGGTAAAGGCATATCCCGAACCTTCCTCCCCTGCCATGTCCGTTGTCCCATCGGGGAAGGTCACCGTAACCGTGTCCACTCCACCGGTCAGGGCAGTGGTGGTGGTGAAGTGGATAATATACTCAAGAGTAGTGTTCGTAGTATTAACGACATCATCATCTGATAGCTCTACCCAGACATTGCTAACACTGGATGCCTCGGCTCTTACAACTGCCGGGGCTGGTGATACCACCATACCCCCAGCCAAAGTGAGCGCCAGCAACCCATAAATTATTTTCCATTTCATTGTATTCCTTATCAACTCTCCACTCCTCCCCTAGTAAGGCTTTAACCTTGCCGGGGAAGAGGCAAGAGTCTCTTATGCTATTCATTTGTTAATTACCTTGAGGTTCCCCTCTTCGTGACGACCAGAAAGATAACTACCCCCACTAGAATCACTCCACCTATTATTCCCCACAGAAGGAGCCAATTAATCACCGGTGCTGGAGATGGCGTTGGTGCTGGTGATGGTGCTGGTGATGGTGCTGGTGATGGTGCTGGTGATGGCAGAGGAACCGGCTTTTCTTTCACGGTAAATGAACCGCCAAGCTCCTTAACCTCTACTAAATAGCTGCCAGCCACATCCTTCACTGTGGTAAAGGTTACTTCTTCACTGGCACCAGCATTAATGGTTATCTCCTTAGTCGCTTCTACTTCTCCATTTATCCTAAGTACTACCTCACAGATACCATCAGCGCCACCGGTATTGGTAACCAGGACACTAATGGCTACTGTTTCTCCGGTATTAACCTGCCCTGGAGATATATGGAGAGATGCACAGGTGAAGGCAGCGATTGGCACTTCTCCCAGAGTGGTGAAAATATGCTCATCCGATACTGCCAGATTTCCAGCCCCATCTTTGGACATTGTTCTAAAGTAATAAATAGTACCCGGGCTCAGGTCGGCAAGGTGAACGAGGTGATGAATAACCATCTCCGCATTCAGAGGCGAGAATTGGCTCGGGCTAGACCAGTACTCCACCTGAGTGTCACTCAGCTCTTGTGTTATCCAACTGATGTTAGCACTGGTCTCGTTAATATAAGAGACTGATACCTCTGAAATTCTAGGAGGTGTGATGTCAGGTGGCGCTGCTCCCCCGCCGCCACCCCCCAAAGTAGGTGATCCAGGGATAGTTACGGTTAGATTTAGCTCAGCTACACCACCACTGTGCCACTCGGCAGTCTGTCCGGTAGACACCCCATTGATATAAAAAGTTACAGTAGTGCCATCCTGGATACTCCCCTGTACAATAAGCTTCGGTCCCATCGGGTCGGCACTGCCATAGCTACCGGCAGTGGTAGTCACTATTGGATTACCTTCAATGCCGGACGTGAGTCCTTCACCTCGGGCCTCAATTTGAGTTCCCGTCGGTGCCGGACTGTCGTTTATCTTAACTGTACCGTAAAAGGCGTGGGGTAATGGAGGTATTTCCTCCTGCCCGTAAACCGGGATAGCACACAACATCAATACCAGAGCCACTACTGCAGAGGCAATTACCTTTGCTCTCATAGTTATCTCTCCTTCATGGGGGTGGCTCTGCCAGAGCAGAGCCACCCCCAAACTAGTGTTTACATTCCTAGTGATACCGGAGTGAAGGTAAAACCGGCTAGAGTACCATCATTTAGCATAAATACCCAGTAGCCGTTAGTCCTCAGCATCCAGCCATCTGGTGATTGTCCCGCACCATCCCAGTCAGCGATAGCTCCACCACTGTAAATCCAGGATGACTGGTTGACTGATGGGCTGACTACTAACTTATATCCGTTTAGCCCGCCGGTTACCTCCTCAACACTCACCAGGGCTTCATCAGCCTTTAAGCCAACATCGTCCAGATAAGCCAGACCTACCAGGTTCCAGCCGGAGTATAACTGCTTGAACGGCACCGAAAGACTGGGGTTATAAAGTACCGGTGCCACATCAGCCGAATCCATCCTGACATAGATAGCATCACAGGGCTTTAGGGCATAGTCACTGGTAAGTGCTGCCCATGCCTGCGTCTGATTATTAAAGTAGTAGGCCGGGCTGGTCGCGTGCATATCAAGTCCATCACCAAGCGCTGCATACTCACCCCAGGTATCAGCAGCCGGGTCAAGGGCTACGGGTGTGGAGACAGCATTCCAGCCAGCGCTAAGCTGAACCATAGAGAAGCCAAAGTAGGCGATATTGTCATCAAGCACTGTCTGGAATCCCCTGGTCAGCCAGGGCTGGAAGCCTATGGCACCAACTACTTTATTGCCAACGCCACCGGGGTTATTGCTTTCCTCCTCGGGTCCGCTAACATCACCCCACCAGTTATGGCTGGCATCGGCATCACTGCCCACCGCCAGTATCTCCAATCCTGTAGTATTACCGGCGATATCGTTGAACTGAACCGTGCCATCGGCGACAAGTGCCTGGAGTTGAATACCGACCTCATTGCCTGAGATGGAATTCTGCTCAATGGTCAGGGTTCCGCCAACATCCACTCTATCCACTTCTATGCCATTTATGCTTCCAGAGACACCCTGTATGGTGTTATGGCGGATGATAAAGGTATCAACATCCCGTACCCTGACGATTTTGATGGCAAAGTCGGTGTAGCCGGTAATGGTCAGATTCTCTATGGTAACATTACTGCCGGTTAGTTCCCCGATAGTTATGCCACCACTGACCACCGTTCCTTGGCTACCGGTAATGGTTATCGGCTTGTTAATAGTTATATTCCCGCTGTAGGTACCACCTCCCAGCTCCAGGGTGCCGCCGGGTGGAGTATCATCAACCTCGTCTCCGAGGCTGCCCATTACCGTGCTGAAGCTCCACGAATAGGCTGAAGCCAGTGGATTACCAGCAGCATCGGTGATAGCTGTGCTCAGGGTAGCAGTATAGGTGGTATCAGACGCCAGGTCAGTACTGGGAGTAAAGGTAGCAGTATTGGTACCACTATTATAGGAGACACTACCCGATACACCACTCAGAGTAAAGCTGCCAGTGGTAATAGTTGATTCATCCATCGCCTCACTGAAAGTAGCCGTTATCACCGTGCCCACAGCGACACCGGTAGCATCAGCCGCCGGTGAAACACCGGATACGGTAGGCGGTGTGGTGTCGGCTGCCACTGTGGTAAAGCTCCACGAATAGGCTGAAGCCAGTGGATTACCAGCAGCATCAGTAATAGCTGTGCTCAGGGTAGCAGTATAGGTAGTGCCAGATGCTAAGTTAGCACTAGGCGTAAAGGTAGCAGTACAGGTACCACTATTATAGGAGACACTACCCGATACACCACTCAGAGTAAAGCTGCCAGTGGTAATAGTTGATTCATCCATCGCCTCACTGAAAGTAGCCGTTATCACCGTGCCCACAGCGACACCGGTAGCATCAGCCGCCGGTGAAACACCGGATACGGTAGGCGGTGTGGTATCTACACCCACCACATTTACTGAATCTCCACTCCATGTCGCCTCTATCTCCTGAGCTACATTATTTGACAGCATACCGTTGGACAGGCTTATCGTGCTGCTGCCACCGGCAGAGCCAACAACATGGAAGTGCAATAGCGCCAGATACCCGGAACCACTTACCCCTGCCATGCCCGAAACATTCTGCACAATTGTCCATGTTCCCGAGCTAATCTCATTTGCGATATCAACCGGTACTGTCGTTGTCCCTATCAGCCCTGAGGTTACACTATCCAGCCGAAGCACCGAGGCATCAAAAGAAACATTGTAGTTACAGGCATCAAAGTCGGTAACTTCACTGATATTAACATTGGCGGTAAAATCACCGCCAGGGGCTGCCTCAGCCGGAGCATCAATGCTGACCTCAACCGCTCCCGGTGGTGCCGAGACTGTGGTAAAGCTCCACGAGTAGGCTGAAGCCAATGGATTACCGGCAGCATCAGTGATAGCTGTGCTCAGGGTGGCAGTATAGGTAGTCTCGTAGCTCAGGTCGGCAGCGGGAGTGAAGGTAGCCGTATTGGTACCACTATTATAGGAGACGCTACCCGATACACCACTAAGAGTAAAGCTGCCGGTGGTGATGGTTGATTCATCCATCGCCTCACTGAAAGTAGCCGTTACCACCGTGTCCACAGCCACACCGGTAGCATCAGCCGCCGGTGAGACACTGGATACGGTAGGCGAAGTGCTATCGGAGACATTCACTGAATCTCCGCTCCATGTTGCTGCTATCTCCTGAGCTACATTATTTGACAGCATACCGTTGGACAAGCTTATCGTGCTGCTGTCACCCTCAGAACCGATAACATGAAAGTGCAGTACCGCCAGATACCCGGAACCACTTACCCCTGCCATGCCCGAAACATTCTGCACAATTGTCCATGTTCCCGAGCTAATCTCATTAGCGATATCAACCGGTACCGTCGTTGTCCCTATCAGCCCTGAGGTTACACTATCCAGCCGAAGCACCGAGGCATCAAAAGAAACATTGTAGTTACAGGCATCAAAGTCGGTAACTTCACTGATATTGACATTAGCCGTAAAGTCACTATCAGCGGCTGCCTCAGCCGGAGCATCAATGCTGACGGTAACATCTGGTATTGCCGCCACCGGGGCTACTACCCCACCCAGAAGCAGAGCCACAGCGGCTATGACACCCATGATTTTCATTATTCTTTTCATTAATATCCTCCTTACATCACCATTCCCGCTCTGCCCCTAAAAGGGGCTTAGATTTTGACAGAAACTGGTGTTTTTTAAACTTCTGTTAAGCTCTGTCATCTTTACCGTCTTAATCCAGACCGGCGATTATCCTTTCTACCTTGGTAATGTCCAGAGCATTGACATTGCCATCCTCATTGGCATCAGCCCCGGATGTTTCGGTATCCAACCCAGCTATAATCCTCTCCACCTTGGTAATGTCCAGAGCATTGACACTGCCATCCTCATTGGCATCTCCCGGAGTCACTGTTGACGACACTGTGGTAAAACTCCAGGAATACTCTGCTGCTAATGGATTACCAATAACATCAGTGATAGCCGTGCTCAGAGTGACAGTATAGGTGGTATTTCCTTCCAGGTTAGCACCGGGAGTAAAGGTAACAGTATTGGTGCCACTATCGTAGGAAACAGTACCTGATACCGAAGTCCTGGCAACTACCAGAGTAAAACTACTGGCAGTTATGGTAGATTCATCCATAGTCTCACTGAAGGTAGCGCTCACTGCAGTACCAACTGCCACACCGGTAGCATCAGCCGCCGGTGAAGTGCTGGATACGGTGGGTACGGTTGCGTCCAAGGTAAAAGCATCACTGGCATAGTCTGCCTCAGCGGTTGTGTTGGTAGCAGCATCCGTAGCCCTGACATATACCGTGTGCGCCCCATCAATAAGGGCAGCCGTAGTAAAGGTGTAGCTCTCACTGGCACTGTCAAAGGCGCCATCACTGGCAGTAGCCGCCGTCCAACTCCCGGTATCCACCTTGTATTCCACCGAGCTGATGTTGGACAAACCGTCTGTTGCCGTTCCGGTGAAGGTTGGAGTATCATCAGTAGTGGGGTCAGGTGTTAGCGCTACTATAGTTACCGATGGCGCCGTAGTGTCAGTAACTGTCAGGTTAAGCTCGGTTACCGCTCCAGTGTTAAAGGTACAGGTTTCGCCTGCCTCATTACCACCGATATAAAAGGATATGGTAGCCCCGGTGGCGATGTCACCGGTAACAGCCAGCTTGGCATCAAAGGCACCTGACCCACCGTACTGACCCGCCACCGTGGTGGTAATACTGCCGCACTCCACTCCCCCCACCTTAGCCGTGACTACCGTCCCCACCGAGGCTGCGGAACCACCTATGGTGAGTGTCCCGTAGAAGGCGTGGGGTATCGTCGGCGTATCGGCATAGGCAGGGATAGCACAAAGTAGCAGTGCCAGTATTAACAGTGGGCCGAGGAGCCATCCTCTCTTTCTTTTCATTTTTCCCTCCCCATTCAATTTTTATGTTTCTTATTCCCATCCCCGCCACCCGTAAGATTTTGGGGAGGGGGAGTCGGGGTCCCCCTCCCCCATCTATCTGGTTTAGACGTGCTCTTTATCTGGCAAGACGCTAGTCAAGGTCGGGTGCTATGGGAGTGATTTCAAAACCGGCTAATGTAGCCGCATTCTGCATGTACACCCAGTAACCCAGACCGGCATACATTGTGTCAGTTACGCTAGTCTGACCATAGGCAACCGCCCAGCTTGTCCCGGGGTTGCCGTACATATCCTTCTGAGTAGGATTTATGGACGGACTGACCACCTGGGAGTAACCGGGCAGGTCAGCCGCTGTCCTGGCTATTGAAGCCACAGCATCATCGGCATGCTTGCCTGAACTGGAAAGGTATGCCAGACCAACCAGGTTCCACCCCGCCGCCAAATCTTTACTCGGAGCAGAGAAGGCGCCGGCGTCAAATTTGAACTGGACATACTTTACCGCGCCCATCTTGACATAGACGGCATCACACGGATTCAGCACTTTGCCGGTAGTTATCTGCTGCCAGCCGCTGTCGTAGTAGTAGCCAATGGTCATCCCCGCAGGAATCAACTCATCAATACTATCCGCAGTGGAGATGAGCTTTACCGGCGTGGACAGGGTGTTCCAGCCAGCCACCAGTTGCATATTGGAAGTCTGGTAGGAGACATTGTCATTGACCACATCTACCTTGGACTTGTGCAGCCACGGGTAGTAGGTAACCAGGTCGGTGACTTTCTTACCGGTGCCATTCGGGTTAGACTTGGTAACCGTGGCTCCAGTCAGGGCAGAGTAGTAGGGACCGGTAGTATCACCAAAGTAGTTGTACTGGCAGTTCTGGGCACCACCAGCAATGCTTGACACTGCGTAGATGCTGTAAGCGGCATCGTTGCTGTAGATGTCGTTGTACTGGACAGTCACCTCATCGCCGTCACCGCCATCATCATATAGAAGAACAGCAGCGCTGTAGTCCATTGATGAGGCTCCAGTGCCTGCGCATCCAGTGATGATGTTGTTCTTTATCACCAGGCTTTTGTGTTCGGTAAATTCAACCCACAGCCCGGCCATGTAGCCGCCGGTGACGGTATTGCGCAGTACATTAATGCCATCAGTGTAACCCTGGATACTGATAGGGTAAACACTGTTGGTCAGGGTATTGTCGGTGACATCGCCTTTAAAGTCCGTGGCAGAGCCACTCGGAAGACCCTTCATCGCAATACCGATACCATTACAATCGGTCAGTGTGTTGCTGCTCACGGTTACACCGGTTATTGCATAGTCGGTGTCGGAGGAGTCCTTAACAAACACGTTGATAACAGCAGCCTGCTCGCCCCAGGCGGTAAAACCGAAAGTGCAGCAGTTAGCAAAGGTATTGCTGCTTATGGTGGCTGAGGTTATGGCAGCAACCGATGTCCAGTTGCCAGCTTTATAGGTGTAAAAGCCGACTACAGAACCGTACTCGTGGTCTGCAACTTCCGACGGGATTATGTAGTTGAATGCGCAGTTCTGCACCGTAACATAGTTATACCCGTTGTTAAAAATCCCCATGTCGAACTCGACGTCGCTCCTCAGTCGGGTAAAGGTGAGCCCATCAATGATTACCGGGTTGGCAGATGTGCCACTGACGCCTACAAGTAGCGCTAGGTCCTGGTCATTGTAGGGAGTAGTCAGCGGCTCGCTGCTGGGCCTAATCGTGGTGGACGAGGCGCCATTGACCGAGGTCAGGGTAACCTTCTTGTTCAGGTTGATATAGGTATCCAGCTCGTAGATGCCGTCACCCAGCTTCACTGTGTCCCCGGCTACTGCTGCCGTTATGGCATCATTTACATAGTCCCCACCAAACTTTGTCCTTAGTGACGCAGCTTGGTCACTACTGTCAGTCTCAGCCGCGGGTGTAGTAGAGGTTGCCGCGTAGGCTTTTATCAGGTTGTTGTTGCCATCGTAGAGCGAGACCGCAGGGGCAATAGTCATTGCCCAGGTGCCCGAGGTGTAGCTGGTAGCTGATGCCGTCAGGGTTACCGTTCCCGCCGTAGTATCCCGGTAGTAAACCGTAAGCTTTCCGGCATCTGTCGCGCTGCTGGAAATCTGGGTCCAAGCACCGGTACCACCTGCCGCAGCGTTCGTATAGAATATACCCGAGCCCTGTGACGAAGCGAAGCTTACCGTCGGCTCAGTAGTCGGGTCCTTCGCATTTCCGTAAGCGTCCTGAACCTCCACAAACAGCCGGGAGGAATACGTGTTTATCATGCTGGCGTCATCGGAGTAGGAGGTTGCCGGATAGGCATCATTGTTGAACCCTATCTTGGTGGCGGCGCCGGCAGTAACATTGTAGCCGCTGGCTTCCGCAACCTGCAGTTGGTCCTTACTGGTAAACAGGTAACAATCTTCACGGGCCGAGTTCTTAACGGTGGTAGGGTTCACGATGTTGGCAGCGGTGGTGAACTTGACCCACTTATCCGAGGCAGCAGCGATGGTTATCGGTGAGGTGACGGTTACCATGCGCGCCTTCTGGTTGATACTGGGGGCAACAGTGCCCGTTGACCAGGAACCGGCATCATCGTTGCTCCAGGATACCGCACCGGCATCGATAGAGCTCGGTACAGTGGTCCCGTAGGGGAAAATAACCGTCACTGTATCCTCGCCAGCCGCCAGCGCATTCCGCGAGGCAAGGCTGAACTCAAAACTGTACTGCCCCGCCGAGCCAGCGGTGGTCGGGCTCAGGGTTAAAGTGGGCGTAACCGGACCAGTGGCATCAATATAAAAAGCATCAGATAACACCGGAGTGGTATCCTGGCTGGTGATAACCTTCACCTTGTATGCCAGGTTCGATGTGTCGTTGGCGCATGCCACAACGGCGGCAGCCTCTATTCGCAGAGAGCAGGCAGTGCCGGCATCCAGGTCCACCGGGGTGGTTACCGTTATCCGGTAGCCGGTGGTGGAAAGGACAGCAACACTGGTGCAGTCAGTAGCACTATAGGTGCTGGCTTCACCGTCGCGGTCAACATCGTAATAAGCCGCCGTAGTTTGCGCACCGGCAAGGCTAAACGCTGCTGGCCCCATTGCCGTTGAGCCATCGGGGAACCATACTGTAATCGTGTCCACCCCCCGGCTCATAGCAGTGGTCGGTGTGAAGTGGATAGTAATATCGGTAGCGGTGTTAGTTGTGGCGAAAGCACCCGTGGTAAACTGCGCCCACACACTGGTTACCGCAGTGGCAGCCAAAACCGCCGCCGGCAATAACATCAGCATCAGGGCGCATACCAGGAATGCTCCCAAAACAGAACGCCCTAAAATCCTAAATTTCCCTTTCATTAATCTATTTCCTCCTAAATAAAATGGATTTAGTCTTAAATCAACAACCTCTCTAAACTTTTTCACATAGCCATCACCTCCCTTAATTAAGCTTTGTATTTTTCCCTTCAAACCCAGGAAAAGGGGGGTTAAATCTTATTTATGTTCAACGGTCACTTCTTCCCTGCCACTTCCTGCTTCTTCTTCCAGCAAATAACCAGCTCCCGGATGACGCCGTCGTAGCTCTGCCCGGGACGCTTAATCGTGTCCAAGAGACCTTTTGTCTCCTTCGCTACACTGACACCTGCTCGCTTTCTGGTTTTCATGTCTGCTCCTAAAACACTAAAGGGATGAACCAGGGCAAAATGTGCTTATCAGCCACCTTTAGAGTACTAAACAATACTTCTGTCAACGCTTTCGTAATACAAAACAATACTTTTGTCAACATAGTAGCACTAAAAAACACTTTTGTCAATACCCCCAAACGGGTAATTTTTAACACTTTTTTAAGAAGATTTTTATGCTTTTTTAATGTCATCAACCCCGCTAGAGAGCCTAGAACCAAAGCCCCTTATACCGACAACAACCCTACCCATTCGGGGGGTGTCACAAGAGGAAGGTAATTTGTAGTAATCAGGGAGCCCACAGTGTCCAGACTCGTATGGAACCACAAGTGGGGGGGGTACAAATACCGTAGAATTAATAAAAACAGGAGAATAGATATGACTGAAGGTCTGAGAATAAGCGGAGTGAAGCCCAGGGAAATCATAGACTGCCGGGGAACACCCACAGTTCAGGTTGACCTGTGGGTTAACGGGATATTACGTGGGCGAGGCAATGTTCCCAGCGGACGCAGCACCGGTGGCTATGAGGCTTACGAGCTTAGGGATGGTGGCTCAAGATATAACGGACTCGGAGTTCGTAAGGCAGTGCATAATGTGAACGAGGTTATCGGTAAAGAGATTATTGGTATGGATGTAACTGAGCAGATAAAGATAGATGAACTGATGATAAGTCTAGACAGCACCAAGCGGAAAACAAACCTGGGGGCTAATACAATACTGGGGATATCACTGGCGGCAGCTAAAGCTGCCGCCGCCTGTCTGGGAATATCGGTTTACCGCTACCTCAATCCCGATGCCTGTATCCTGCCGGTACCCATGATGAACCTGGTGAACGGAGGTAAGCTGGCTTCCAACGACCTTTATTTAATACTGGTAAGTTGAGCCGGGGACTAAGGTTTCTATTATTCTTCTTTGCCCCACTCCTGCATCAGCTGTTTCAATCGCTGGGCAAGCTTGGGATTGGAGCGCAAGCGTTCAATGAAGATGGGGCATCCCTCCAGAAGCGAATTTTGAGCCGCTGTAGCCATACTGGATAGAAAGCTCTGTATGCCCAGATCAGCTTGCTGTGATATATCAAATCCCGGTGCTGATGCCTCCAGTTGCCGGCGAATGTCCTCGGCACTGAACCTCATCGGTATTACACAGGATTTATACCAGGGGCACTCCTTGCACTTGACTATGGCATAGGCTTCATCCAAAACATCACCCATATCTACCCTCCTTAGCTAATAATCCTACTTAACTTTTGCTCGATATCCGCCTTACTGCGGAAGGCACCGATTATCTTCTCCTGAATAACGCCATCCTTATCAATAAAAAAGGTAGTGGGATAAGCTATGACGTTATATCTCCGCGTTACGACCTTCTCAGTATCAAGCAAAACTGGAAAGGAAAGGCTATACCTTTGCACGAACTCCCCTACCTTGGAAGAACTTTCCCCTACATTGATAGCTAACAACACAAACCCTTTGCCTGACCATTCCTCATATACTTCTTGTAAGTGGGGCATTTCAATGGCACATGGGCCACACCAGCTTGCCCAGAAGTTAATCAACACCGGCTTGCCTTTAAAGTCTTTCAAGGAAACATTCTGACCATCAAGGGTATCAAGTTTAAAATTAGGGGCTACCCCGCCTATTCGGGCTTCTGACGGTCCGGGAGAGCCACAGCCGGTTATTAACAGCCCCAAGGTCAAAATTGCTATCAGTGTTAACCTTAACATCTTATTCATAATATGCCCTGAAGTTAATTTTAACTCCAAATTACGCTAAAACCAAACCAGGTTACCAGTCAGAATAAGTATACCCACGACTATAAGCAGGACACCGCTAAAGATATAAATTGCGGTAGAGTAACGATGGATACGTTTTAATAATGGAGTAACCGAATCAAAGGCAACCCCAATAACCAGAAAGGGGAGTCCCAGTCCTAGAGAATAGATAGCCAGCAGGTAAGCACCCTGCCACGCCGTTTCTGAACCCAGGGCAAGAGCCAGAACACCTCCCAGTATGGGACCGACGCAGGGCGTCCACGCCAGGGAAAATATACCCCCGGTAAGAAAAGAACGGAGGTAACCAATGGTAGTTCCTCGTGATGGAGCCAGGCGTTTCTCAAAATTCAGCCACGGTACCCTTAGTGCCGCCAGCAGAAACAGCCCAAAGACTATCAACAAGCTGCCGGCAATTTGACGAATTATCGCCAGGTAAGAGCTAAGAGCAAACCCTACCAGCCCGGCACCGGCACCGAAGAGAGTGAAAACCAGGGAAAAGCCAAGGACAAAACTGAGGGAGTGAAGGAATACGGGCACACGGATTCTGCCACCTTTAGGCTCAAATATTTCAGGACCAGCCAAGCTGGCAAGGTATACCGGTACCAGTGGCAATACACAGGGCGATAAAAAGGATAGCAGTCCGGCACCGAAGGCAACCACAAACGATATATTCTCCACTATTAACTCCTACCAATCAACATTATTAAATAGTCCAGCCCAGCAAGTCAAAGACGCCGAGCATCCTCAATCCCAGGAGAAACAATACGGTGGTGAATATATATTTTAAATACCTGCCCTGCAGACGATGAGAGATTACTGCTCCGACCTGCGCCATACCCACACTGGCTACTGTCAGCAGCAACCACGACGGCAGGTTAACATAGCCAACGGAATACGGCGGTAAGCCGGCAACATCAAGACCGTTGACAATATAGCCAATAACACCACCAATGCTGGTAAACATCATCATAGCCAGGGATAAAGCGATAGCATAATGCATACTGAACCTGAGTACTATCACCGTTACTGGAATTATTAAGATGGCTCCTCCAACTCCAAGAATACCAGACACCAAACCTATAGGCACAGCGCAAGCTACCCACAACCACGGTTTATCTTCAGGCTGTTGCTCAACTGGTGGCAGTTCAGCAGTAAGCATCCTGATGCCAGCAGCCAGGACAACGGCACCAAAAGCTATCTTCAGCGCTTCTCCAGGAAGCCAGGTGGCTAAAGTAGCCCCTCCGAAAGCAGCTATTGAGCCACAGCTACCCATAATAATGGCCGCTTTCCACCACACCACTCCCTTTTTATGATGTCTCCAGGTGCCACTGATGGCGGTGGGCAGAACCACCAGCAAACTGGTGCCGAAAGCTAACTTTATAGCCACATCCGGCAAAATACCCATATTGGTAAACAGTATGTATTGAACCGGGGTCATAATGAAGGCGCCACCTACACCCAGAAGACCACTGGCAAAGCCGGCAACCATGCCGGTTGCCAGCAAGGTGATGATATAAGGTATTGTCACTGGATTATCTTCCTTTCATAGCAAGGTTGTCTTCCATCATAGCATTCGTGGCAAGGGTCAGTAAACACCACGACTGCAATTTCTGCCCTTGCTTTGCTTTAAATCCACCTATTTAACAAATCGCACCTTCAAATATTGCCATAACCGGGTTAAATGTGGTATAATGTATGTTTAGAGAATTAAAACCTTTAAGTTAGTCCGGAGAGGCTGATAAGGGGGAAATGAAAAAGGAAGCTAACAGGCAGAACCTCTTGTCAGCAGGACAAGAGGTTTTTTTTATGGCTAAAAAAACTATAATGACCCCAGAGGATATAAGACGAACTCTGGCTCGCATTGCTCACGAAATTATAGAGCGAAATAAGGTCATTGAGCAGTTGCTATTAGTCGGCATGCGAACCCGCGGTGTGCCTCTAGCCAAACGGCTGGCAGCTAATATTGAACACTTTGAGGGAATAAAAATACCTGTCGGCGCTTTAGACTTCAGCCTGTACCGCGATGACCTTCCCTCATTAAATTGGAAACCTGTCGTTCAACACACTAACATCCCGGTCAACATTGATAGTAAATCCATCGTATTGGTTGATGATGTCCTGTATACCGGGCGCAGCACTCGTGCCGCTATGGACGCTCTTATTGACCTGGGGCGACCCCAATCAATCCAGCTAGCAGTACTTGTTGACCGTGGACATCGCGAAATGCCAATACGGGCCGACTATGTAGGTAAGAATATGCCTAGCTCCCGATACGAGGAGATACAGGTTCAACTTTTCGAAACCGACGGCATTGATGAAGTGGCCATCGTAAGTCCAGCCAACAACAAGCATCCCAGCAATGAACTGAAAAAGATGGTCACTTAAAGGAGGAATTGCCATGACTTTAGCTAATAGAAGCCTGGTAACCATAGATGATTTATCCAATGGGGAAATAGAAGCATTGTTTTCCTTGACTGACGAGATGTCAGATTCTACTGAGAAGCAGTTTGGTTTGTGTCAGGGTAAAGTTATGGCAAGCCTGTTTTTTGAGCCCAGCACTCGGACGAGGCTGTCATTTGAGGCAGCAATGCACCGACTGGGAGGCAGTGTTATAAGTGCCGCTGACATAAAGGCGACTTCAATGGCTAAAGGTGAAAGTATTGCCGATATGGCGCGAGTGGTCGGGAGTTACGCCGATATAATTGTCATCCGACACCCCTGGGAAGGAGCAGCTAAGTTAGTTGCCGAATACTCCGGGGTACCGGTAATAAATGCCGGTGATGGAGGTCATCAACATCCAACCCAGACCTTGTGCGACCTTTATACCATCAAAAAAGAAAGGCATACCATCAAGGGACTAAAGATTGCCCTGTGGGGAGACCTGAAATATGGGCGAACCACACACTCCCTGATATTCGCCCTGGCCAGGTTCGGTGCCACCATTCTCTTTTGTTCCGCGCCAGGCCTTGAGGTACCAGTACATGTCTTGGAAAAACTAACCACCGAATATGGAGGTGAGCTGAAAAAGTATGAGGCCCCAGACCAAGCCACCAAAGGGGGGCCTTTCCCTCTGGATGCCATATACATAACACCAAGTGAACCACATCAACTGGCGATGATAACTGACCTCAGTATTCAAGTGGAGCTGGAGACAGGTGTTGACGCCCTTTATGTTACCCGACCTCAAAAAGAGAGATTTGCCGATACTGAAGAAGGTCAGGAACTGAAAAAACACTATCCGGTAGTTGATAAAAAACTCCTCAAGGAAAAGAAGTTTAAGAAAACACTGGTTATGCATCCCCTGCCCCGTGTTGATGAGCTAGCCTATGAGCTGGATGCCGACTCACGGAGTATGTACTTTAAGCAGGCGGCATGGGGGGTACCGGTCAGAATGGCACTCATCACCCTCTTGCTGGGGACCAAGGACATATCCGTTCCTAAAGAAGCCGATTCCTTTATCCCTAAATTTGATTATCCCGTGTACCGGCGAGAGTCTGGTATCAGGTGCCCCAACCCGAGATGCGTGTCCATACAGGAAACTGAAATAAAGTATCTTAAGCCTGAGTTCAAAATCGTAAGCCGTAAGCCGTTGACTCTGAGGTGTCCCTATTGCGAGCATGGATTCGAGCCCAAATATGTTGCCAGTTCAGACTGGCATGAAGGTATATTGGAGACCAAAAAATACCACAGTGCTGACAGCCACTGGACAAGAAAAATCAGACCGGAAAACTTGATTATTTTCAATTCGGAAAGTGATGCTGAGGCTCATGGTTTCAAGCCCAGCCATTATGTCAAAACGGGTCACTAGAGTAAAACAATGAAGCAACTGCTTATACAGAACGGTCATATAGTTGACCCCAGCCAGGGAATAGATGAAATTGGCAGTTTACTTATTACCGATAATAAGATCTCCTGGCTGGGGCGAGGAGAACAAGCCCCACCCCACCCCAATTGTGTTATCCTTGACGCCGAGGGGCTAATGGTCTGCCCCGGCTTTATTGACCTTCACTGCCATTTAAGGCAGCCCGGCTCCGAGGAAAGTGAGACCATTGCTACCGGCACCCGAGCTGCCGCCAGAGGTGGCTTTACCACTATCTGTTGCATGCCCAACACCAACCCACCCCTGGATAACCCGGCTGCTATAGATTATGTCAAGTCAATAGCATCATCTGAGGGTTTGGTTCGGGTTCTACCTATAGGCTGTGTCACCAAGCGTAGAAAGGGAGAGGAATTAGCTGAGCTAAGCGAACTGAAATCAGCCGGGGTGGTGGGCTATAGCGATGACGGTAGCCCGGTGTCCACTTCCCGCCTGATGCGTCAGGCATTAGAGTATAGCCTTGCCCTTGATTTGCCCATTATCGACCACTGTGAAGATACCGCCCTGTCCCGGGGTGGGTCTATGAACGAAGGTGTAATATCAGCTAAATTAGGTCTTAAAGGGATACCGGTTCAAGCCGAGGAGATTATCGTTGCCCGTGACCTGGCTCTGGCTCAGCTTACCGGGGGCTGGCTCCACATTGCCCACGCTTCCACCGAGGGTTCGGTTGACCTTATTCGTCAGGCGAAGAAACAGGGTATTCGGGTGACTGCCGAGGTTACCCCTCACCACCTGACCCTCACCGAAGAAAAGGTTATTGGCTACAATGTTAATGCCAAGGTAAACCCACCGCTGAGGACCAAGCAAGATAACGAGGCTCTTATCCAGGGTCTCAGGGAAGATGTGATTGATATTATTGCCACCGACCATGCCCCCTGGACTGAAGACGAAAAGAACTATGAATTTGCCCTGGCTCCCTGCGGTATCAGTGGCTTTGAGACAGCACTGGGCAGTCTGATGAGCCTGGTGCATAATGGACAGTTAACGCTAACCACCCTTATCGCCAAGCTCACCCTTGAGCCAGCCAGGATTCTCGGCAGCAAGTATGGTCAACTGGGCACACTGGCTATCGGTGCCCCGGCTGATGTTACCCTCTTCCACCCCGATATGGAGTGGGTAGTGGATACCAAAAATTTCGCCTCCAAAGGCAAGAATACGCCGCTGGCTGGCTCCACCCTTAACGGCAAGGTAATGGCTACCATATCCAACGGAAAGCCCGTTTATAAAGATGACTCTATTACGATAAAGGAGAGCTAGAAAAAAGCAAAGCTCCCCTTCTTGGGAGAAAATATAAAAGGGAAGTCCTAGAGGGACGAAGTCCCTCTTCAGAAAAATATCCCCTTTCACATTAACAAAGAAAGAAGGAAAGTTTGAAAGGACAAAATCCCTATCTGTTAGAAACCCTATCCCCTTTATCCCCTTCCCCTTGGCAAGGGGAAGGGGAAGAATTAGAAAAAGAGGCTCCGCCTCTCTTCAACTCACCTGAGCTTGATAAGGGAAGATTAAGAGGGGGATGAAGGGGGATTTATGCTACCCTATAATGGAAACTTGAAACAGTATTCCAGGCAACTCAGAGAGAATATGACCGATACCGAGAGGCATCTCTGGACAAAGATAAGGAGGAAACAAGTAAAGGGATACCAGTTTTACCGGCAGAAACCCATAGGTGATTACATCGTCGACTTTTTCTGCCCAAGGGCAAAGCTGGTTATCGAAGTTGATGGCAGCCAGCACTTTTCTGATGAGATGACTGAGTATGACAGAATAAGGAATGAGTACCTGAGTAGTCTTGGTTTGAGAGTACTAAGATTTACTAACGCCGATGTACTGGCACATATCGAGAGGGTCGTTGAGAGCATAGAGGGGAAAATCCCCCTTTCTCCCCCTTTTACAAAGGGGGAGAAATAGGTGACCATTTGCCGAAGAAACAGGGTAACTTCTCCCTTTCTTAAAGGGGGAGACAACATAGCTTCTCCCTTTGGTAAAGGGAGAGCGAGAAGGATTTTAACGGGGATAAAGAGGGTGAGGTAGAAAAGATGGGGAGGGAAGAAATAAATAATGGAAAAGTCTGGACTGCCAATACGTGAGTTCGCTTACTTTGACCGTGAGAAAGTGGTAGATTTTGTCTCTGCCTGGCAAGGAGGTTTACCGGAGATACGTAAGAGAATCACATCAGACAAATCAGCCCGCCTCGATTTCGGATTAAAGGCGTGGTTTCTTGGGCTGATGCGAAGGGGTGGAACTAAGGAATTGACATGGGAGGAAATCCAAAGCGAAACAAATGCTTCTCTTTTTGAGCGTTTACACAACTTGCTAGAGGAAAGACAATCTATCACTAACTTAGAATCTTTTAATGCTGATATTTGGGAACAATTGAAAGTTGGTGAATTTGTTGAAGTTCTAGTCAATATTGAGTTCTCGGCTCTTGAGAGACTTTTTGACTTGCTGAGAGGGTTCTCAGAAATGGCAGAAAAACTAGGTCTCGAACAAATTCACGATTCTAATTGGGCAAGCATAGTGAATTATGTGAACTTACTTGTTAGCAAGCAGGAGGATTATAATATCCGCATGACTCAAGTTGGAGCGCCATCGGAGAAATTTATGTTTGTAGCCTCACTGTCAAAAGATAAAACTAGAGCTAGTAAAGCACAATTAGCAAGTGAGTACACAGTCTTTGGGCGACTTCAACACAAGTTAATAGAAAAAGAGACCTTCGAACTACAAAGACTGCTACCTATTGACGTTCAGTTGCCTAGCGAGCAAGTAGATGATTTCTTAAAGGGATTTAAGGATATGCCATCAATTCTTGGCTCGCCACCTAAAAAGGAGGACTTGGCAATTACTTACCCTGCTATAATTTTGACTCCCATTGCTATTTATAGATGATAAGGAGTAGAACCTTGAAACCATCTAAAGTCTTAATCATCGGGTCGGGACCCCTCATTCAGGCGTGTAAAACGATGAGGGAGGAGCTAACTTGAAACAAGTCCTGGCTTCCATTATCTCCAATACTGAAGTTATGCCCGGGGTCTATCTTATCTGGCTGGAATCCCCCCTGATAGCCTCCAGCGCTCAGCCGGGACAATTTATCATGGTGCGCTGCGGGGAAGATTGCTTGCTACGCCGCCCATTAAGCATCCACCAGTTGAACGGTAACAAGCTTGCCCTTTTGTTCAACCTGGTCGGAAAGGGCACCCTGTGGCTATCGCAACGCCAACCCGGTGATACCCTAGACCTTCTTGGTCCGCTGGGTAATGGCTACTCTATTCACCCCACCTCCCACAACCTGCTGTTACTGGCTGGCGGCATTGGCATTGCGCCGTTATGCCTGCTCAGCCAGAAAGCTATAAAGCAAGGATGCTCAGTAACACTTCTCTCAGGGGCGTCAACTGCCACCCAGCTTTACCCCCGGCACCTCCTGCCCAATGGAACAAAGCTCATCACTGCGACTGAGGATGGAACTGCCGGTAGAAAGGGGATGCTAACCGACTTTCTGTCGGATTTTGTTGATGGAGTTGACCAAATCCTCGCCTGTGGACCTCTTCCGATGTATCGCACTCTGGCAGTCCAAAAACAGCAACTTCAAGGGAAACCCGTCCAGATTTCCCTGGAGGTGAGGATGGGGTGTGGGCTTGGCGTCTGCTACGGGTGTACCATAAAAACCAAAAATGGACTGCAACAAGTATGCCAGAATGGACCGATATTTGAACTGGATGATGTGCTATGGGAGAAACTAAACCTGACGGGTGTTTAAGAGGGGCAAAGCGCCTCTTACAAAAACCCACCCCCTCTCCTGTTTAGGAGCGGATATTAAAGGAGAGTCAAAGAGAGGCAGAGCCTCTCTTGTATAACTAAATCCCCCTCCTTTGTAAGGGAGGGGGATAAAGGGGGTAGGTTGCTAACAAATATCTAAGGGGGTGAGGTTAGAACCTGACCATTGGTGACAGGAGGTAACAAATTATGGTAGTAACCAAGAGGATTGGTCTCCAGACTAAGGGGGAATGCGATATTATTGATATTACCCCTCAAGTAGAGCAACAGGTTGCCGAAGCCGGTATAAACAGTGGAACAGTTACCGTGTTCATCAGCGGTTCCACCGCAGGGGTAACTACCATTGAATTCGAGTCTGGCTTGCTTGCTGACTTCCAGAGCATGTGGGAGCGGACTATCCCCAGGAATATCCCCTATGACCATGACCGCCGCTGGGGTGATGGCAACGGCCATTCCCACGTCCGTGCCTCGTTACTGGGTGGCTCATTAGTCATTCCGTTCAATGACAAAAAATTGGGTCTGGGCACCTGGCAGCAGATTGTGCTGGTGGATTTCGATAACCGACCCCGCTCAAGACAAATCATGCTGCAGATTATGGGTGAGTAGAGATTATCTGCCCTGAAGCAGGGAAAAGAACTCGGCTCTGGTTTCCGGCTTGGTGCGGAATATGCCCCTGAGGGCTGAAGTGGTAATACTGCTCCCCGGTTTCTTTATGCCCCGCATAATCATACACATATGTTCTGCCTGAACCACCACTGCCACTCCCTCAGCCTTAAGTCCATCAAAAATAGCATCGGCAATCTGAGTAGTCATCCTTTCCTGAATCTGAGGGCGCCGGGCAACAACCTCGACTACCCTGGCTAATTTGCTGATACCCACCACACGCCCTTCAGCATCAGGAATATAACCAACATGAGCCACACCGTAAAAGGGTAAAAAGTGGTGCTCACACATAGAATAAAAGGGAATATCCCTCAGAATCACCATTTCCCGGTGTCCTATCTCATAACTGACGCTCAACTCTTCTTTAGGGTCCACATCAAGTCCGGCAAAAAGCTCAGCATACATTTCAGCCACACGTCTAGGCGTCCCCGCCAAACCTTCTCGCTCCGGGTCTTCCCCGATAGCCTTGATGATGGAAACTAATGCGTTACTAATTTTAGCCCGGTCAATCACGCTAGGCCTCCTTTAACGCTTGCCATAGACCCCACGGTCCAAACTTTTTACTGCATCCTTTGATGTGGTAACATAAATATCATGTCCTAGATAAAGGGCAGGGTTAACCTCATTCAAATCTAGTATTTCCTCTGAGGTAAAAGACTCCTTCAAAAAATGCACCGCCACAACTTCCCCCACCAAAAAGCGGTGGTCACCATAACCCTTATCATCAACTAACTTGCACTCATAGGCAGCATAGGCAGCTTTCAGGATTGGCACTGCTGTCTTTACCGGCTTATCTTTGCCAATATTAAACCTCTGAAACTTGTCTATCTCCCTGCCACTGCTACCACCCACCGAGGCAATTAATTCAGCCTCCTCAAAGGGCAGGAAATTAACTCCGAACTCTTTGCTATCAACAATAAGCTGGTAGGTAAACCTCCCAGGCATGATGGCTACCCCGTAAAGGGGTGGTTTAAAGGCGATAGGCGTATACCAGGCTACTGCCATAGCATTTTCCCTCCCGTTAGCCTGAGCAGTAACTATTATGGCTACTCTAGGGTAATGATGAGAGAACTTCCCGATACTGTCACTAATCATTTTAGTCATTGGTTAACCTCCTTTAGCCCCAGCCTAAAGCCTGCTCCACAGCGGCTAAATCAGTCGGAAGCTCCAGGAAGGGCTCAGCATTTTTCAGAGCGGTATCAATGTCCTTCAACCCGTTACCGGTTACTACACAAACTATCCTTTTTGGTGAGAAATCCATGCCACCGGAAGAAAGTTTAATAAGTCCGGCTAAGGAAGCCGCCGAAGCCGGTTCACAGAAGATGCCTCCTCTGGTAGCCATAACCTTTTGGGCAGCTAAAATTTCCTCGTCACTGACCATATCAATGATACCGCCTGACTCGTCACGGGCTGCAGTAGCCTTATGCCAGCTAGCCGGATTGCCTATTCGTATCGCTGAGGCAACAGTTTCAGGCTTCTCAACAGCATAACCCCGAACAATAGGAGCCGCACCCTCAGCTTGAAATCCCATCATCCTGGGCTTGCTCTGTGCCCTCCCCGCTTGATGATACTCAACAAAACCCTTCCAGTAAGCGGTGATATTGCCGGCGTTACCTACCGGGATAAAAAGGTAGTCCGGGGCATCACCCAGAACATCAACAATCTCAAAGGCAGCTGTTTTCTGTCCCTCTATCCGATGGGGATTAAGCGAGTTTACCAGGGTAACCGGATGCTTCTGAGTTAGACTCCGCACTATAGTTAACGCCTGGTCAAAATTTCCGTCAATGGTAATTATCTTAGCCCCGTAAACAATAGCTTGAGCCAGCTTACCCATAGCAATCTTGCCTTTAGGCACAACAATGATAGCGGTAAGCCCACAATAAGCAGCGAAGGCAGCAGCGGAGGCACTGGTATTACCGGTTGACGCGCACATTATCGTCTTACTGCCAGCTTCAATTGCTTTGGCGACAGCTACCACCATACCCCTGTCTTTAAATGAACCGGTAGGATTACACCCCTCCAGCTTAAAATATAGCTCCCGGCAACCAATCTTCTTCTCCAGTTCAGGACACCTGACCAGAGGAGTATCGCCCTCACCCAATGAAAACAAAGGTGTATTAGGTGTAATCGGAAGGAAGTCTTTATAACTAGCCAAAACGCCGGATTTCATTATTGCCCCCTGCTTAAACCTCGACTCGAACAAAATTACTTATCTTTTTAACCACCGCCAGATGTGCCACTTCCCCCAGAGCCTGCTGCATAGCTGCCTCTTTAGCCAGGTGAGTCATAATGACTATTTCCGCACTCCGAGTGGCACTATCAACCAACTTCTGAATAACCGAGGAAATACTAATCTTGTGGTCGCCCAAAATCCGGGCAATCTGAGCTAAGACGCCGGGACGGTCAACAACATTCATTCTGAGGTAGTATCGTGTCTTAACCTCGGACATAGGTTTAATGACTTTCCCTGGCTGCAACTTCCAGCCCACGATACCACCACCAACACCGCGAACAATATCCCTGGCTGTGGATATCACATCGGCTATTACGGCACTGCTGGTAGGCAAGGCGCCAGCACCTTGACCAAAGAAAAGTACCTTACCCACCAGGTCACCATCAATCAAGACAGCATTATACGCACCCTCAACCTTAGCCAGAAAAGAATCATCAGGAATAAAAACCGGGTGCACTCGAACTTCAATTGACTTATCGTCCTGTTTGGCTATAGCCAGTAGCTTTATAGCAAAACCAAGCTCCCGGGCATACTGAAAGTCCCGGCTGCTAAGTCGCGCAATCCCTTCACAATGAATATCTTCAGGACGGACTTGAGCCTGAAAGGCTAAGGAGGCAAGAATAGCCAGCTTGTAGGCAGCATCTATCCCCTCTACATCATTTTTGGGATTTGGTTCAGCATATCCCAATTCCTGAGCTCGTTTAAGTGCCGACGGAAAATCCACGCCATCCTTTGCCATTTTGGTAAGAATATAGTTGGTAGTCCCGTTTATGATGGCAAAAATACCATTTATCCGGTTAGCCACCAAGTCATACCGAAAAGGCGCAATCAGAGGGATACCGCCACCAACAGCAGCTTCATAATTCAACCCTACCCCGTGCTGTTGCGCCAGAGCCAGCAGTTCCACCCCGTGTTTGGCAATGACCTCCTTGTTAGCAGTAACTACATGCTTACCACCTGAGATTGCTCTCTTCAAATACTGGAGGGCCGGAGTCTCACCTCCAATCACCTCGATGACTATATCAATCTTGGGGTCAGCAAAAAAATCATCGGCATCAGTAGTAAGGAGCTGCGAGTCTATCTCCGGCGAACGTTCTTTGGATAAATCCCGCACCATTACCTTACGCAGGAGGAGAGGACAGCTCACTTGCTCAGCCAAAACCCCTGCTTTACTTATTAAGACTTTAGCTACTTGACCACCAATTACCCCCAACCCCATTAAGCCAATTCCAATTTCCTTTTTGTCCATCATTTACCCCTTCATTGATTGCTCTACCGCCCACGTCTTTTGCTCACTATCAAGATAACTATCAATCTGATTTTCAGGGTCATCCCACAGCAAAGAGAGCCACTCGTTAAACACCTGAGCTTTCAAAAAATCCCGGTCATCTTCACCGATTTCCCTATTATCATCTTCACCTAAAACCCTTACCAGCCAGTAACCCCCCTTGGTGAGAGTAGCATCATCTCTTATGGGTTGGCTCAGTGTCTCCAGCTCTAGCTCAGAGTTGAAAACAAACTCATCAAAGACTGAACTCATCTCGCCAGGACTCAGCCAACCCAAATCCCCCGTCTCCTCATCAGAATATTCATATTGGGAATACTCCTCAACCAGAGTGGCAAAATCCTCACCAGCCTCCAACCGACTTCTCACCTGCTGCGCCTCTTCCTCACTGCCCAGCAACACTGCTTGAACATGGGCTTCGTCTGGCTCTTCATCTCTTTCCAAGACCTCAATCAGCCAGTAGCCTACACCTTTGAATTTATCCTCATCATATATTGGCTCACTTAATACTTCCACTTCAGCGCCAAAAGCATGCTCTCCAGGCACGGAAGTAGCCAACACATCGGCCAGAATATCCTGTGGATGCCAATCAAGGTCACCTTTCGCAGCTCTAGAGAAACTATCCAGAGAAAGCTCGCCAGCTAGCTCACCAAAGTCCTCCCCGTCCTCCAGCCTATCTCTAACTTCAATTGCCTGACTCTCACTCTCCACAAACATTGCCATTATATGCCTCTGCTCAGCAAACTGAGGCACCTCCTCATCAAAATAATTATCAAGCAATTTGTTTGCCAGCAGCTCAACTCCAACTAAATCCCGATAGTCCCTGCTCAAAGGAAGTTCACGGCTCTTAAGCTCATCCTTAACCTCATCATCACTAACACTGATACCCAATTTCACAGCACCTTGTCTTATCAGCTCATCTTGCTCAATACGCTGTACTACCTTATCCGCCAAATAGTATCTATATTCAACCGACTGGTCCTTTCCATGAAATCTAAGCATTTTTATGTAGTAATCCATATTAAACTCAACATCATTTACCTTAATTACAGTCTGATGCAGAGGTTGATAGTGACTGACGTACCACCCCACTCCAATAACCACTAAAACACTAGCGATAATAAAAGTTCCCACACTGAGGACAATACGCTGTTTTTTCCTCTGCTGCTGCCAATGAGAAAGCTGACGTTTGGTAACCTCCCGCCTGGGTTTCTCATCTCTCTTTTTAGCCAAATCAAAGCCCTCCCAATAAATCAGTGAACATTCTATTATTTATAACGCAACGGCGCAATCTTTTCAAATATAAGATTATTCAATTATTGCCCCCAGCCATAAATTATGCTAATATCTTGGAGAACTGGATGTAAATACCTCGGGGCGTAGCGCAGCCAGGTAGCGCACCTGAATGGGGTTCAGGTGGTCGCCGGTTCAAATCCGGCCGCCCCGACCATACGAACAAAAGTTATTGGTCAGACCACCTAATACTTCAAAAGTAGCAAGGGTGGCTGAATCTAACATAGACCACCTAATACGGTGGAAATAGGGCGGGTCCGCAAAATGAAAGATGGTTACTGCAACAAGAACGGTAGCCCCGCTTGGTACATCTCTAAAGTCCCTTGTTAATGGCTTTGTCCTTACCAAACAGACGGAAGGAAAAAGCCCCCGCACTGTAGAGTTCTACTCGGAAAACCTCAAACGTTTCCTCTGGTATGCCTCAAAGCAAGATTGGCCTGATGATATTCGTATGCTTACGGAATGGCATATCCGTGAGTTCTTAGGTTATATCGCCAATGAAAAGTGCCGCTGGGGACTGGAAGGAAACGGCTCGGAAACTTCTCAAAGCAAAGCCTCTCATACAACTGTTCATCATTACTTTGTAGTATTGGCTAACTTCTTTGGCTGGGTAGTCCGGGAAGGTTTCTTGCTGGAAAGCCCGACAGCTAAGATAAAGGTTGCCAAGCCAAAGACAAAGGTTATAAAGCCCTATACCTATGAAGAAATCAACCGTATGCTGGCCGTGTGTGATAATGACTATGAGCATAATGCAAAGTTCTTAGGAAGCCGTAATAAAGCAATTGTCTTAGTGCTACTTGATGCTGGCGTAAGACTATCTGAATTAATCGGCATGACGTTAGAAGACATTAATACATCAAACGGCAATATAAAGGTCATGGGTAAGGGTAGCAAGGAAAGAGTCGTAAGAATAGGGAAAGTGGCTCAGAAAGCTCTCTGGCGTTATCTGATGCATCGTCCTGATAATGGCTGTCGGGAGTTATGGCTTAGTGAAGAAAAAAGGCCGTTAAGCTGTGGAAGTGTTCAGTGTTTGGTGAGAAGGCTAAAAGAAAGGGCTGGCATTAACGGTAGTGGTAGCGTGCATCGCTTTAGGCATACCTTCGCGCTGAATTTTTTGAGGGTTGATAAAAACGTCTTTAACCTGCAATATTTACTTGGACACTCAGAATTGGAAATGGTAAGGCGTTATACTGCCACGTTGGGAATGGAAGATGCGCTGAAAGCACATGAGAAAGCAAGTCCAGCTGATACGATGGGTTTTAAGTAGGGATTCCTAAGTAATGTTCCTTGATTAAAGGAGGTGGATTTGTGCCTAATGAGTTAGAGAAAAAGAAGAAGAAACAAGATCAAAATGCAACAATAAACTATTAGCTATTTCCGGTGTAAAGGAAGCTATTAAAATGGTAAGGCGATACGCCTTGAAAAGTGCCAGGGAAGACGCATGGGTTCGGCAGTACATCCATAGATTACCAAGGGAAGATGCTGATCAATTTATCCTTGACGATTCAACGGTAGACTATGACTTGTCCGATAAATTATTAGAGTCCCTGGCTTGGAAAGCCGGCCCAAAAATAGCAGAGCTTTGGAATTTATCGGAAACAGCTGGGGACAGACTCGCGGAAGTAATATATTGGGGTCAGTATATTCGTTTTGGAGAAAAGATTCCTTATGGCGAGGATGATTATTTTAGATCTCTAGTTATTGTTGCTAACATGAAAAATCCAAAAGCGATACGGAAGTTAAGTCGAGAAGAGTACGAGTCCATTTCTAAGAACACTACTATTGTTTCCCATAAAGGGATGTTGCATAATCATATTTATCTAGATGTGACATACCTGCCTTATGACTCTCTCCACATGGCATATAGGAGTGCTATTTTCTGCCGTCAGTGGTTAGGCTTGCAGAAAAAGGATTTAAGGGAGGGAGCTCCTGAAACATTCAATACAGCGAAGGCGATCAGGTGCGCAGAATTAGCTGATACAGGCAAATCCAACAAAGAAATAGCAAGAGAACTCGGCTTTCCTATATACACTATCGACAACCCCAGCGGAAATTACCCGCTATATAGAAAATACCTGAAGAGAGGGCGAGAGATCCGAGAGAAACTAAGTGCCCTCGGGAATTTCCTTGGCGATGAGATATTGGGGTAGGATGGATTTAATGGACACTAAAGTCAGGTAAAATAGACAGACGGAGGTGTCAGTATGAAAGGTATTCCACAAGGAAGGTACACCCGGGAATTCCGCCAGGAAGCGGTCAAACTGGTAG
>Ga0307378_10000356_pt1 | contig 81877 bp, 71 predicted proteins | sample UN1MG_FD_202238 | JGI IMG/M metagenome (GOLD analysis project Ga0307378, IMG submission 202238) | Soil microbial communities from Risofladan, Vaasa, Finland - UN-1 | ecosystem: Environmental > Terrestrial > Soil > Coastal area > Acid sulfate soil | place: Finland: Risofladan, Vaasa | collected... | reverse complement strand
CGTCGATGATCTCTGGGACGCAATCGCCAAAACCCTCGATGCCTTCACGCCAACCGAATGCCAGAACTACTTCGCAGCCGCTGGATACGATCCGGATTAAGTCGAATCCGCTCTAGCGTCCGGGATGACGGCTGATATTGCGAGGAGATGCCTTGATCAGCCGGAGGCATTCCCGTCGAGCAACTTCTCCAGCTCGTGGCGCTGGATCTTGCCCGAGGTCGAGCGCGGGAACTCATCGAAGCCGATGAAATGGATGCCCTTGGGCTGCTTGTAGCCGGCAAGCTCGGCCCGGCACAAAGCCTTCAGCGCGTCCGCGTCCAGGCTTTCGTCGTGCCGCGCCACGAAGGCGATCGGCACCTCGCCCCATTTGTCGTCCGGCCGGCGCACTACGGCGACATCGGCGACGCGCGGCTCCTGCATCATCACCCGCTCGATCTCGGCCGGATAGACGTTCTCGCCGCCGGTCTTGATCAGGTATTTCACCCGGTCGACGAAATCGAGCGTGCCGTCGGGATTGCGCTGGAAGACGTCGCCCATATGGAACCAGCCGCCGCGGAAGTCCTGGGCGTTGGTCTCTTCGGCGCGCCAGTAGCCGCTGAACAGCGTCGGCCCGCGCATCGCCAACTCGCCGGGCGCGCCGTCGGGCACGTCGTTGTCGTCCGGATCGACCAGGCGCACCTCGCAATAGGCGCTCTGGATCTTCGACAGGCTCTCCGGCGCCACGCCGATCGGGATCAAGCCCGCCGAAGCCGGCGGGTTGCCCGTTTCGGTGGACCCGAAGGTGTTCATGAAGGGCGCGCCGACGAGCCGGGTCGCCTCGGCGATCTCCGCCGGCGGCACCAGATCGGCCATCACGCCGCAGACCTTGACGCCCTTGACGCCTGCGTTCTGGCGTTTGAACTCCTCGATGAACGCCTTCACCATGCCCGGCATCAGGATCAGCCAGCCGAGTTCCTCGCGGCCGACCAGCGCGACCAGCGCCTCCTTCTGGAAGCCGTCGAAGACCACGACCTTGCCGCCCGACATCAGCGCGGCGAGCGAATAGTCGGCTCCGCCCATGTGAAAGAGCGGCGACCAGACGGCAAACGTGTCGCCCGGCACGATGTGCTGTTCGGCATGCATGACGAGGTTGCGCGCGATCTCCGCCCGGTGGCTGATCACCGCACCCTTGGGCAGGCCGGTGGTGCCGCTGGTGTAGAGGATGAGTAGCGCGTCCTCGGGATCGACCTCCTTATCAAGCGTCAGCGCGGGCGCGGCATCCGCCAGCAGCGCCTCGTAGGCGTCGCCGAAGACGACTGCCTTCGGCAGGTCGCCCCCGAGGGCTGAGTAATTCTTCGCGTAGCGCGGCGAGACCAGCGCCATCTTGGGTTCGACCAGGTTGAGGCAGTGCTGGAGTTCCGGCCGGGCAAGGCGCCAGTTCTGGCAGGCGACGATGGCGCCGATCCGCGCCGCGCCCATGAAGAGCTCGAGAAACTCCGCCCGGTTCTCCGAGAGGATCGCCACCCTGTCGCCGCGCCCGACGCCCAGGCCCCGAAGCGCACTCGCCAGACGCCGGCTGCGCTCGTCGAGCGCCGCATAGGTCAGCGTGCGCGCGTTCCCTTCGCCGGCCTCTTCGATCGCGATACGCCCCGGATGCAGGCGCGCCCGCATGGCAAAGAGCCCGGCAACCGTGCTGGCGGCGCTTTGCCGCGCCAGTGCCGCGCCAGCGGACGGGCCAGCGTTTTCAATTTTGCCCATTACCCTTCTCCAACCACGAGCTAGATCAAGATCGTCTCAGATCGCTGCGATCTGAGACGTGAATCTTGATCTATCACATATGTTTAGAGCGCGATTCACGCGTCACCCGAGATCACTGTGACGCGATCGTGCTCTTGGCCGGCCCGGCCCGGTCCGATTGCTTGCGCTTGCGTGATGCCATGATCTCGCGCGTGACCAGCGCCGAGCCCAGCGCCAGCCCCGCCAGGTTGAGCCAGATCACCCAGCTTCCGACCCCGCGCGGGAGCAGCAGCATCGCTCCTGCAAGGGTGAAAGCAAGGCGTTCGGCGGTGGGCAGCGGGCGCGCAAAATACCCTGCGATGGCGGCCGAAACAAACCAGACCCCGGCGATCGCCGTGGACACATCGATCACCAGATCGGCCGTGCTGCCTTGGAGTAGGAGACTGGGCGAGTAGACGAAGAGGAACGGCACCACATAGGCGGTCCAGCCGAAGCGCATCGAATACCAGCCTGTCGCCATCGGCGGCGCCTTGGCGATCGAGGCGGCGAAAAAGGCAGCCACCGCGACCGGCGGCGTGATCAGCGACATCATGCCGAGATAGAGAATGAACATATGCCCCGCGAGCGGCAGCACGCCGACATCCTTGAGCGAGGGCGCCACCAGCACCGCCAGCAGGATATAGACGCCCACCGTCGGCATGCCCATGCCGAGCACGATGCACAGCATGCCCGATATCAGCAGCAGAACCAGCAGGTTGCCGCTGCCGAAATCGACCAGCAGCGAGGTCAGCGCAAAGCCGAGCCCGGTCGACAGCAACACACCGATGATGAAACCCGCGCCGGCCACGATCATGATGATGTCGAGCACTGACAAGCCCGTCTTGACCAGCGCGTCGAAGATCGCCTTCGCCGGCATCGAGACGCCGCGATAAGTGAGGCGCAGTATGATGGAAACACCGAGCGCTGCGGCGACGGCGATGGCGGTGGATCCGCTCCAGTTGAGCGCGAAGTAAATGCCGATCAGCAGCATCGCGACCGCGAAGACCGGCCAGCTCCCGAACAGAATGGCGATCACCATCGCGGCCAGGATCGCTGCCGCTTCGGCCTCCCAGTTCAGCGTGAACAGCGCCAGGATAAGCCCGGCGAAAGGCAGGATGAACATCCAGCCGGCGGAGAAGACGGTGCGCGCCCTTGGTATGTCCGCTTCCGGGACCCGCGTGATGCCGGCCTTGGCGGCCTCGAAATCGGCCTGGATGAAGAGCGCCACGTAGTAGAGCAGCGAGGGCACGATCGCCGCGAGCACGATCTCGCGGTATGGCATCTCCAGGAAATCGGCCATCAGGAAGGCGACCGCGCCCATCACCGGTGGCATGAGCTGGCCGCCGGTCGAGGCCACGGCCTCGACCGAGGCGGCGAATTTGGGCGAGAAGCCGGCGCGCTTCATCATCGGGATGGTCACGACGCCGGTGGCGACGATGTTGGAGACGGCCACCCCCGAGACCGAGCCGAAGAGGCTCGAGGCGGTGATCGCGATCTTCGCCGAGCCGCCACGGTAGCGCCCCATCAGCAGCAGCGAGACGTCGTTGAAGAAGGTCGACCCACCCGAGGCCAGCAGCAATTGGCCGAAGAAGACGAAGGTCAGCACGATCGTCGTGCCGACCACCATGGCAAGCCCCATCAGGGCGCTGGTGTCGAGCGCGAGATAGGTGATGAGCTGGCCGAAACCGACGCGCCGCGTCTGCAGCCCGCCCGGCACAAGATGGCCGATCAGCGCGTAGGCCACGAAGACCAGCACGATAATGACGAGCGAGTAGCCGACCGTGCGCCGCAGCCCCTCGATGCACAGCACGAAGAAGACCAGCGAGACGACCAGAGCATCGATCGGCAGGTCCGCCCCGGTGAGCTGCTTGATCAGCACCGGATAGACGAGCGCGACATACCAGCCCGCGCCAAAGCCAAGGATGGCGCCGCCGATGTCGTACCACGGCAGCCGGGTGCGCACGGTGCCGCGGCGTGCCGGGTAATGGATGTAGACGAGCGCCAGCGCGACCCCAAGCATCGCCGACAGAAACTGCTCGGTGAACAGCGCGACGCCGAACCAGCTCGGCACCTGCGCCGACCAGCCCAGCGAGCCCAGGGTCAGCACCACCGCAAGCGTCGAACGCAGGCCCCGCAGGCCTTTATGTATTGCCGGCGTGTCCGACGGATCGATCGCCAGGATGACCGGCGTCTCGATCCCCGGAACGCTTGGCGATGCGGGGCCCGCCTCGTTTTCGGCGGCGCTCAACGGCTAGACGCCGCTCTGAAAATCAGCCGGGATTACTTGCCCGGCCAGATTCCGATCTCCTTGTAGAACTTGATCGCGCCCGGGTGGTACTTGGCCACCGTGAACTGCTTGGCCATCAGCTTCGGCGCATGGGCGCGGAACGAGGGATGGCCCTTCACCAACGCGGCCTTCTGGTTGTAGACGCCCTTGACCAAGGCATAGACGGTCGCGTCGGAGACATGGCTGCCGACATAGATGATCAGATCGGAGGCCAACACGGTGGTCGGCTGCAGCACGCCCACGAACGGCATCCGCGCCGGCAGGGTGATGAGGAAATAGTCCGACCGTACCGACTTCACGCGTTTCAGGTTCTCAGGCGTGTTGGCGATCGGCAGGATCCGAATGCCGCCAACCGCGGAGTTCACCTCCGCCACCTTCGGCGCGCCGACGGCGAAGATGAAGGCGTCGGTCTTGCCCGCCTTGAAGTCGTTGGCGCCGCGGATGATGTTCGCGGTCGGCACGCCTTTGACGTTCTTCAGGCTGAGCCCGCCGGTGGCCATCATGCCATTGGTCAGCGGGATCGAGTTGGGAAAGGCGGTCCACTCGGTGGCGAAGCGCTTGCCGCGCAGCTGCGCAATCGTCTTGATCGGCGAATCCTTGCGCACGAAGATCCCCACCGGGAAAGCCAGGACGCGGAATGCGACCCGCAGATTGGGCATCTTGCGGCCCTTGAACTGGCCGCCGCCGGTGCTGGCATCGGTCATCTCGACGATGTCGGTGATGCCGATTTCCGCGCGCCGCGTGTTCACCGCGCCGGCAACCGCGCCGCCGCCGCGATAGGGGATCACGCGTATCTTGAGGTTGGAATTGGACTGCGCGACCTTGGCGATGACCTGCGCCTGCACGTTGTTGATGGCGCCCGGCGGCAGTGTCGCGAAGCCGACGGTTTCCGCCGCCGCGCTGCCCGCCACGAACGCCGCCGCGCTCGTAATGAGGGCAATTTTTGCAAACGATTGCTTCATTTGAAGTCCTCCCTGGTGCGCCGCTTGTCGCGGTCGTCCCGTGTGTTCAAGATGGCCGGGCTGCTGGCAAGGTCCCCATGGCCGTCATGGCCAGGGGGCCTCTTCAGCCGACAAGGAAAGGAAACCCGCATCCAGCCCGTCTTTGCGGGGCGGAGAATATCGCCCGGGAGGGCAAAAATCACGCTTGAAGTTGCCAGGCAGGGGCCTGGCGGGCGATGGTGCGGGCTGGCGCGGCGACAAGCAGGACCGGGGGGCTGGCGTGATCGGCGATATCAAGGGACGGGGCGCGGTGGTCACGGGCGCGGCTTCCGGCATCGGGCTCGGCATTGCCCGGGCGATGGCCGCGCGGGGCGTGAAGCTTTTTCTGGCCGATATTGATGCCGAGGCGCTGGCGCGCATCAAGGCCGGTCTCATGGCCGGCGGCGGCGCCGTTGAGACGATTGTCCTCGACGTCTCCGACCGGGCCGCCGTCAAGGAAGCGGCCGCGCACGCCGCTGATTTCCTGGGGGCCATCCACATCCTTTGCAACAATGCCGGCGTTGGCTATGCCGGGGTGCCGCTCGACGCCGTGCCCGACGAAGACTGGGACTGGGTCGTCGGCGTCAACCTGATGGGCGTGATCAACGGGCTGCAAGCCTTCCTGCCGCGCATCGAGGGGCATGGGCAAGGCGGGCATATCGTCAATACCGCCTCGATCGGCGGTCATCATGTGATGCCGGGCTGGGGCCACGGCGTCTACTCGACTACCAAATACGCGGTGGTCGGCCTGTCCGAGGCGCTCAAGGACGACCTCAAGGACAAGAATATCGGCGTCTCGGTGCTCTGCCCGGCCGCCGTCGATACCGCGATTTACGAGAGCGGCCGCCACCGGCCTGACCGCTATGGCGGGCCGTTCGAGCGGCCCTTCGACCACGATCTGCCGGCGCTCCTGAAGGCCGGCATGGCGCCGATCGAGATCGGGCGCTGGGTCATCCGCGCGATCGAGGATGACGCGTTCTACATCTTCACCCATCCGGCGACGCGCGAGTTCATCGACCGGCGCTACAAGCGCATCGACGACGCTTACGCCTGGGCCGCGCGGATGGCGCCCGATATCGAACGACAACGCGATTGAGAACCAAAATAGACGGGGGAACGGGGCATGAAGGTTGAGCAGATATTCGACGTGGCCGGGCATGTCGCTTTCGTCACGGGGGCGGCCAATGGGATCGGCCTCGCCATGGCCGAGGTCATGGCGATGAACGGCGCCACCGCGGTGATGGCCGACATCGATCCCGACAAGCTGGAAACCGAAGTCGCGCGCTTGCGCGGCGAAGGCTATGCGGCCGAGCCGGTGGTGCTCGACGTCGCCGATCTGGACGGCCTTCGCGCCGCCATCGACGGCGCGGCGGCGCGCCACGGCCGGCTCGACGCCGCCTTCGCCAATGCCGGGATCAGCGCCGGGCCCGGCCACAACACGCCCCAGGGCAAGCTCGAGGCGATCGACCTCGCGGCCTGGCAGCGTGTCGTCCACATCAACCTCACCAGCGTCATGGTGACGATGCAGGCGGCCGCCATCCACATGAAGAAACAGAACTCGGGCCGCATCGTCGTCACCTCGTCGATTGCCGGGATCGGCGCCGAGGATATCGTCGGCTACGGCTATGTCGCGACCAAGGCGGCGATCGCCAACATGGTGCGCCAGGCGGGCCGCGAGTTGGCGCCGTACAACATTTCCGTCAACGCGATCGCGCCGGGGCCGTTCCGCACCAATATCGGTGGCGGGCGCATCAACGACCCTGAGGTCGCCGCGGCGTTCATCGAGATGGTGCCGGCGGGCCGCATCGCCGAGACCGACGAGATGAAGGGGCTCATCCTCCTGCTTGCCTCGCCGGCCGCGAGCTACCTCACCGGCACGGTGATCCCGATCGACGGCGGGGCGACGGCGTGAGCCAAGTCACATCAAAGGGAGACACGAGCCCATGAAAGCATTGGAGATCCAGGGCGAAGGCGGCATCGATACCTTGGCCATGGTCGACCGGCCGAGCCCCGAGCCCGGCCCCGGCCAGATCAAGGTCAAGGTCCACGCCAACTCGCTCAACTACCGCGACCTCAACACGGTGCGTTTTCCAGCCCGCATGGGGCTCGCTTACCCTCGCGTGCCCAACTCCGATGGCGCCGGCGAGGTGGTTGCGGTGGGCGACGGCGTTGCCGCGTTCAAGCCGGGCGACCGGGTCGCCGGCTGCTTCTTCGACGACTGGGACGCGGGCGGGGTCTCGCCGGCGGCGATGGCGAGCGCGCGCGGCGGGCCGATCGACGGCATGGCCGCGGAGGAGGTGGTGCTGGGCGAACGCGGCGCCGTCGCCATCCCCGAGCATCTGAGCTATGAGGAGGCGGCGACGCTGCCCTGTGCGGCCCTCACGGCCTGGCATGCGCTGGTCGTGAAAGGCGGCCTCACAGCGGGCGAAACCGTGCTGCTGCTCGGCACCGGCGGCGTTTCGATCTTCGCGCTTCAGTTCGCGGCGATGATGGGCGCCCGCGCCATCGTCACTTCCAAGAGCGACGAGAAGCTCGAACGCGCCAAGGCGATGGGCGCCTGGGCGACGGTCAATTACGAGGCGACGCCCGATTGGGCCAAGGAAGTGGCCGCGCTCACGCAAGGCCGCGGCGTCGACCATGTCGTCGAGGTCGGCGGCGGCGGCACGCTGGAAGCCTCGATCGAGGCGGTGCGTGTCGGCGGGCATATCGCGCTCATCGGCGTGCTGACGATGGGCACGATCAACCCGATGCCGATCCTGCGCAAATCGATCCGTCTCAACGGCATCTATGTCGGCAGCCGCGACTGGTTCCAGGCGATGAACGCGGCGATTGCGGCAAACGCGCTAAAGCCCGTGATCGACAAGGTCTTCCCCTTCGCCGACGCGCCGGCCGCGTACAAGCACATGGAAAGCGCCCAGCACTTCGGGAAGATCGTGGTGAAGATGGAGGGGTAGGGCGCGCTTCCGCTGCCATCCCCCTCACCCTCCCATCGCTACCACGATGGGCCCCTCCCTCTCCCTCCAGGGGAGAGGGGCAATGAAGGGCGTGCCGTGATTCCCTCTCCCCTTGAGGGAGAGGGTTAGGGTGAGGGGTCTCAAACACCGAAGGTGTTTGAGTGTATGTGCCTTTGGCAAGTTAGCGCTGAAGGCGCACAACCGAAGCTATGAGCCCCAGACCTCTGCCGCCGTCTCGACCGCCAGCTTCAGCTTGGCGATCTCGTCGTCGACGCTGATCTCGTTGCCGTCGACGGTGCTGGAAAAGCCGCATTGCGGGCTCAGCGCCATCTGCTCCAGCGGCATGTATTTCGCCGCCTCGTCGAGGCGCGTCTTGAGCTCGTCCTTGCCTTCCAGCGCGGCCAGCTTGGAGGAGATGATGCCGAGCACCACAATTTTGCCCTTGGGCACGAAGCGCAGCGGCGCGAAGTCGCCCGAGCGCTCGTCGTCGTATTCCAGGAAATAGCCGTCGACGTCGAGCTCGTTGAACAGCGCCTCGGCGACCGGCTCGTAGCCGCCTTCGGCCACCCAGGAGCTGCGGAAGTTGCCGCGGCAGAGATGGATGGCGACGGTCATGCCGTCGGGCCGCGGGCTGATCGCATCGTTGATGATGCGCGCATAAAGCCGCGGCAGCGCGTCCGGGTCCTCGCCGATCGAGCGCGCGCGTTCGCGCATGTTGGGATCGCACAGATAAGCGAGGTTGGTGTCGTCGAGCTGGATATATGTGCATCAGGTATCGTAAGTTTCGGCGCGCGCGGCCTCCGCCGGGCCGCGCCTTGCTCGGCCGCCCCCGTGCTCGGCCGACCAATGCTCCGCCGCTTCAGTCGTTACTATCGTGGGTCTCGCCCGCCTCGCGCGCGGCATTCTCGCTCACCCATCGCGCGGTCCGGCCGATGCCGCCGAACGAAAAGAAGTGCAGCGCGGCATCATGGTCCCAGACGTCGAGCGGCATCGCGGCAAGCGCATCGACGATACGCGCCGGCGACGACTGGCCCATCAAGCCCCCGACAGCGCTCAAATTGCGCCGCAACCCGCGCGCCGAAGCCTTGACGCCGCAGCGCAGCGCGAACTTGAGCAGCGTCGTCGCACCGGCGGGCCCGGCCAAGCCGATCCGCACCGGCAACCCCGGATAGCCCGCGCGGATCGCCTGGAGCCAATGCCCGATCGCCTGGGGATCGAAGCAGAACTGCGTGACCACATGCAGCGCGAGCCCCGCCCTCGCCGCCGCCTCGATCTTCGCCGCCAGCGCTTCGTCGAGCCGGTCGGCATCGATCTTCGGATGACCGTCGGGATAACCCGAGACGCCCACTTCCTCGATGCCGCAACCCTCGAGCATGCCCGAGGCGATCAGCGAAAGCGCGCTGTCGAACGGACCAGCCGGCCGGTCGCGGTCGCCGGCGATGACAAGCGCCTTGCGGACATCGGCTTCGGCGCGGATGCGCGTCAGAAACGCTTCGAGCTCGGCCGCGCTTTCATAGTTGCGCACGGCGACGTGCGGCACCGGCTCCAAGCCGGCGCGCCGCATGGCCGCCGCGTCGGCGATCATGCGGCCCCCGTGGTTCTTGGCCAGCGCGCTCAGATAAACCGGCATGTCCGCCGGCGAAGAGGCAACCAGGGCTTCGATGTCGCCGGCCTTGGGCAGCGTCGCCTCAACCGACCAGTCGCGCATGAGAAACGTGCGCCGTTCGCCCCGGCCGCCCCGGTCCCCTATGCCTTCGCCTTTCTTGATCGCGAGACTGCGTGCCATGACCTGTCCCGCCCCGCGCGCCGTGGACGCTGCCTAGTAGCGGTAATGGTCGGGCTTGAACGGCCCGGCATTGGGCACGCCGATATAGTCTGACTGCTGCTTCGACAGTTTGCTCAGATGAGCGCCGACTTTCGCCAGATGCAGCATGGCCACCTTCTCGTCGAGATGTTTGGGCAGCACATAGACCTGCTTTTCGTACTTGTCCGGATTCTGCCAGATCTCCATCTGCGCCATCACCTGGTTGGTGAACGACGCGCTCATCACGAAACTTGGATGGCCCATCGCGTTGCCCAGGTTCACCAGCCGGCCTTCGGACAGCAGGATGATGCGCTTGCCGTCGGGGAACTCGATCTCGTCGACCTGGGGCTTGACGTTGTGCCACTTGAAGTTCTTCAGGCCGCCGACCTGGATCTCGCTGTCGAAGTGGCCGATGTTGCAGACGATCGCCCGGTCCTTCATGCCGCGCATGTGGTCGACCGTGATCACGTCGATATTGCCCGTCGTAGTGACGAAGATGTCGCCCTGGGGCACGCCCTCTTCCATGGTGACGACCTCATAGCCCTCCATCGCCGCCTGCAGCGCGCAGATCGGGTCGATCTCGGTGACCATGACCCGGCAACCGGCATTGCGCAGCGACTGCGACGAGCCTTTGCCGACATCGCCGTAGCCCGCCACCACCGCGACCTTGCCGGACATCATGACGTCGGTGCCGCGGCGGATGCCGTCGACCAGCGATTCGCGGCAGCCGTAGAGATTGTCGAACTTCGACTTGGTGACGCTGTCATTGACGTTGATCGCCGGGAACAGCAGCTCGCCCTTCTTGTGCATGTCGTAGAGCCGATGGACGCCGGTCGTGGTTTCTTCGGTCACGCCCTTGATCGATTTTGCGACCTCTGCGTACCAGCCGGGCTTTTCCGCCAGCCGCTTCTTGATCGAGGCAAAAGCAGCCTCTTCTTCCTCGTTCTGCGGATTGTCGAGGACCGAGGGATCGCCCTCGGCCTTGAGGCCAAGATGGACCAGCATGGTGGCGTCGCCGCCATCGTCGAGGATCATGTTGGGCACGCCGCCATCGGACCAGTCGAAGATGCGGTGGGCGTAGTCCCAGTATTCCTCCAGCGTCTCGCCCTTTACGGCGAAGACCGGCGTGCCCGCCTCGGCGATCGCGGCGGCGGCGTGATCCTGCGTGGAGTAGATATTGCAGGTCGCCCAGCGCACATCGGCGCCCAGGGCTTCCAGCGTCTGGATCAGCACGGCCGTCTGGATCGTCATGTGCAGCGAGCCGGCGATCCGCGTGCCTTTCAGCGGTTTGGAGGCGCCGAATTCCTCGCGCGTCGCCATCAGGCCCGGCATCTCCACCTCGGCCAGCGCGATCTCCTTGCGGCCCCATTCGGCGAGGCTGATATCCTTGATGACGTAGTCGCTACCGTTGGTCGTCATGTCTCTTCACTGCTCCTGAAATGATGCGGGGCGAGGGCCGCTTTGAGAGGGTCAGCCCTTGCCGTTGAAGGCGGATTTGAGGCCGTCGATGAGGTCCGTGCGCTCCCACGAGAAGCCGCCATCGGGCTCCACTTGGCGTCCGAAATGGCCGTAGGCGGCGGTGCGCGCATAGATCGGCCGGTTGAGGCCGAGATGCTCGCGGATGCCGCGGGGCGTCAGATCCATCAGCTCCTGCAACACCGCCGACAGCTTGGCCTCCTCCACCGTTCCGGTGCCCGCCGTGTCGACATAGACCGACAGCGGCTTGGAAACGCCGATGGCATAGGCGACCTGGATCGTGCATTTGTCGGCGAGCCCTGCGGCGACGACGTTCTTGGCCAGATAACGCGCCGCATAGGCGGCCGAGCGGTCGACCTTGGTCGGATCCTTGCCCGAGAAGGCGCCGCCGCCATGGGGCGCGGCACCGCCATATGTGTCGACGATGATCTTGCGGCCCGTGAGCCCGGCATCACCGTCCGGACCGCCGATCACGAAGCGCCCGGTCGGGTTGACGTAGAACTCGTCCTCCGGCGGCATCCAGCCACTGGGCAGCACGTTCTCGACATGGGGCCGCACGATCTTGCGGACCTGGTCCTGGTCGAGCTCGGCAGCGTGCTGGGTCGAGACCACCACCGACGTCGCCTTGACCGGCTTGCCGTCGACATATTGCAGCGTCACCTGGCTCTTGCTGTCGGGACCGAGGCCCGGCTCCGCGCCCGAATGCCGCGCTTCGGCCAGCGAGCGCAGGATCGCGTGGCTGAAATGGATGGGTGCGGGCATCAGCACGTCGGTCTCGTTGCAGGCATAGCCGAACATCAGCCCCTGGTCGCCCGCGCCCTCGTCCTTGTTGCCGGCGGCATCGACGCCCTGGGCGATATCGGAGGACTGCGAGTGGATGTGGACCTGAACTTCCGAATTCTTCCAGTGGAAGCCGTCCTGCTCGTAGCCGATATCCTTGACCGCGGCGCGCGCCACGGCTTCCAGCCCGTCGACGATGCCGTCGGGCCCGCGGACCTCGCCGGCCAGCACGATCAGGTTCGTGGTGACGAGGGTCTCGCAAGCAACCCGCGCTTGCGGATCGGCGGTCAGAAATGTGTCGACAACCGCATCCGAGATTCGGTCGCACACCTTGTCAGGGTGACCCTCCGATACCGACTCGCTGGTGAATAGATAATCTTTCACGGACCCGTACTCCCCGGTAATTTGGTAGTGATGTGGTTATGTTGCGTGGTGTTGTTCAAGATCCATCATGCCGCCGGGCACGCAGCGCTGCTTAGTTGCGGCGGCGCGACACGACAAATGACTCGTCATTGAACCATAGCCCACCATGTTCCTGCAGCACTTCGCGCGTTGCGTCCAGATATGACGCATCCGACATGACTTCTTCAAGCCGCTGGTCCTCGATCTGGGCAACGTAGATCGCCGCATTCCAGGCCGCCAGCAGCGTCGAGGTGCCAATGTTCGAGCCGATCTCCGAGGGCAGCGTGTGCATGTCATAACGGAACAGCGCCCGGTTGTCGGCATATGCCTTGAAGGTGAGATCGCGGTGCGTCCTGCCCAAGGTCGACTTCATATAGTGCAGGAGCTGATGGCGGTCGTGCTGGAAAGGGTCTTCATCCGGCCAGATCCTGCGGACGATCTCGACCCCGGGATCGCGGCCATGCGAATGCACGGCGAGCAGCCGGCCGCCCGGCGCGAGGTTGCTGGCGAGCGGTGACAGCACCTTGTCGACCTTGAATTCGATCGGCATCCGTGCGCGGTAGGGCTGCGAGGCCACGATCAGATCGTAATTGCCCTGGGCCTGACCCGGACGCGGGATGATCTGATCGAGCAGAACCTTGTGATCTTCGCGGTAGAGCACCAGCACCGAAGGCCGGGTGTAGAGCGGATTGCCGGTCGTCTCGCTGGCGCGCACCTGCCAGCCTTCGGACAGCATCGGCTGCAGCTCGGTGATCTGCTTCTCGAACTCGTAAGACGTGCTGCCGGACAGCGCCACTTCCTGCCAGTTGAGGCTGGCCGCCGCGGCCATCGAGCGCGGCATCAATGACGGTGCCTCGGTATAATAAAGATTGGTGACGACGAGGACGGTGGCGGGATGCTCGTGGAACCGGTCGGGCATCTTCTCCAGCGACAGCCGCACATCCTCCAGGCTGATCTCCTTGCCGGCCACGTAGAACGGCACGTTCGGATAGCGCCGGTGCATGTGCCTTAGTGTGCGCATCAAGACCGTGCCGTCGCCCATGCCGGCGTCAAAAACGCGCAAGGCCGGCGGGCTCGGCTGGATGTTGGCCAGCTCCAAGCCGACCCGGTCGGCGACCACCCACTTCTCGCTGCAGGTATGCACGAACATCAGGTATTTCTGCCGGTTGTCGTAGAACCGGAAGGCGGTGCCGTCGTTGCTTTGCTTGGACTTGCCTGCAGCTGGGCCTGCCACGGGCACCCGTTCGGTCTTGGCGGTTTCGGTCATGCTCGCTCCCCCATCCGTGCCGCCGCTGGGCGCGACGTGGTCTTGCATGAAGGCGTGTACTTTATCGATCGTGTCGGTGGTGATGCGCCCGCCATTGCGCAGGCGCCCGACGAACTTGCCGTCATTGACCGCGCGGACCCCAAAGGTGCTCTCCGCGATGCCCTTATGACGGCAGAAAATCTCGATCTCGTCGATAAGATGCGCGCGCGTATCCATGATCAGAGAATTATTGTGCGAGGCGGGTTGAGTCAACCCAAAATACTTATGGGCAGGTAAATTGGGACAATGCCCTATATCATCCCAACAATTGTTTGATTGCAGTTTGTTACCGGGCGATCACGTTGCGAACGGCACGCCAAAAGCTTGCCAATCGGTGGTCGCCGGCGGCCGATGCACGGCGGATTGCGGCCTTTGACAAGACCCGCGTCTCCAGCGTTGGGCCGCGCCGGCATAAATCTTCTTTCGCGGGCGAAAATCGGAGGCGGCGTCCCGGCAAATCGCACCGACGCGGCCGTCGATACGCGAAAGGGGCGAATTGCCGGGCCCGATTGCACTTTGCAAACGCCCGCAAATGCCCGCAAACGATTGCAGTTCTGCTTTCCGCCGACCCCATGCTAAAGTGCGCGCAATAAACGGTGGTGAACATCGTCGCTCGGCGGCGCTGATGCACGGTCCTCGCGACCCAAGCTCCGACCGCCGGAAGAATGTGGGAGGGAGTGTCCAGGTGTATCGCGCATCCGCCGATATTGTGCTGCCGACGAGCATCGTCGGCTCGTTGCCCCGACCCACTTGGTACACGGCGAACCTGGGTTCGCGCAACTTCATGCATGCGATGGTGAATTCGCGCTACCGCGAGCAGTATACCGATGCGGTCTCGGCCTATCTGCGCGACCAGGAAATCGCCGGCCTCGACATCGTCACCGACGGCGACTGCCATTTCGACGAAGAGGTCGGCGGCCAAAGCTGGACCACCTATCCCGCACAGCATATGGCGGGCTTCGACCGCCACAACTCCGTGGCCTTTTCGATGCCGTCCGCCGTCATTCCCTTCGAGCGCGGCCACATCCTGCACGACTATCTCGAAGCCCGCGTGCTGCCGGAGATAATCGGCCCGGTGGGGCGCGGCGATCTGCAATACGCGGCGATGTGGAAAACCGCCCAGCGCCTCACCAAGCGCCCGGTCAAATTCGGCACGGTCACGCCCGAGCTTTTGGCGCTGGCGGTGAAGGACCATCACTACAAGGACATCCCAAGCCGCATCTATGCGCTCAGCGACGCCATCAACGAGGAGCTGCACGAGCTCGCCGATGTCGGCTGTCCGGTCGTCCAGATGGAAGAGCCGCAGATCCACATGATCCCGGCGCGCGGCCCCGTCGGCGGCACCATGGACGAGGCCGAGATGGTCAAGGTCTTCAACAACACCGTGAAAGGCCTGCGCGACAAGACCGAGGTCTGGTGCCACACCTGCTGGGGCAATCCCTCCCAGCAACGCATGTTCAAGGAGATCCAGTCCTACGCGCCGACGCTCGATAAGCTGAACGAGGTCGATGCCGACGTTCTCACTTTCGAGTCGTGCAGCGCCGGCGGCATGGACCTGAAGGAGATCGGCGCCGCCATCACCGACAAGAAGGTCGCGGTCGGCGTGATCGACCATCACACATTGCAGGTCGAGCGGCCCGATCAGGTGGCCGACCAGATCCGCGAAGCGCTCAAGCACATCCCCGCCGAACGCCTGATCATCACTTCCGATTGCGGCATGGGCCGCGAAGGCATGAGCCGGCGCCACGCCGCCTATAAGATCGTCTCACTGGTGCTCGGCACCAACATCGTACGTAAGGAGCTTGGGCTGCCCGAGGCGGAATGCCTGGCGGCCGATCCAAAGTTCTCGTTGGCGGGAGTAAGCTGACGGACTACCCGGCGAGGCCGCGCGGGCTGCGACGCTTGCGACAGCCGTAGGACCGCAAGGCCGAGTTCGCCGAACCGAAGCCGAAACGAAGCAAGAAACGCCGTCGCGACAATGATATAAGCAACGGCCAGCTAGGGAGGATACGAAGGAATGCGCTCACTCAAGACACTCACGTTCGGCGTGGCGGCCGCGGCGATGGTCGCCGTTTCCGCGCCGCTGGCCGGAGCGGCCGAGTTCAAGCTGACGGCCGGCTCCAGCCATCCGCCGATCATCCCCTGGGTCGGCACGATCAAGAACTTCGTCGTGCCCGAATCGGTAAAGCGCCTGAAGGCGATGGGCGGCAAGCACACGATCAAGTGGACCGAGGCGTATGCCGGCGCGCTCTATAACTGGCAGAACACGCTGGAAGGCGTCCAGGAGGGCCTGGCGGATGTCGGCTGGGTCGGCACCCTGTGGGAGCCGAACAAGTTGCCGCTGATGAACGTGACCTACTTCACACCTTTCGCCACCAACAACGTGGCGCATCTCACCCAGATCCAGAACGAGATGCACGCCAAGCTGCCGATCTTGAACAAGCAATGGCGCAAGTATAACCAGGTCTTCATCGGTGCCCAGACGATCGACAACTACGTCATCGTGTCCAAGACGCCGATCCGTTCCGTCGACGATCTGAAGGGCAAGAAATTCTATGCCCCCGCAGCGCTCGCCGGCTGGGTCCGCGGCACCGGCGCGATCAGCGTGAATGGTGCGCTGCCGCTCTACTACAACGGCATCAAGACCGGCGTCACCGACGGCGCCATCATTCCCGGCACCGGCGTTCTGCCGTTCAAGATCCACGAGGTTGCGCCCTACGTTATCGATCCGGGCCTCGGCGGGATGATTTCCGGCGCGCTGACCATGAACCTCGCTACTTGGAACAAACTGCCGGCCGACATGAAGAAGCTCTTCAAGCAGCTCGGCACGGAATACGGCGAGTTGGTGACCAAGCGGGTGACCGCGAACCGCGTCAAGCATTTTGCGATCATCGCCAAGAACGGCGCCAAGCTCTCCACATTCCCGCTCTCCGAGAAGAAGCGCTGGACGGCCAAGATGCCCAACATCGCCGGCGAGTGGGCGAAGAATGTCGAGGCCAAGGGTCTGCCGGCCAGGCAGATCATGAAGTTCTATCTGGATGGCGTCCGCAAGCGCGGAGGTCAGCCGGTCCGCGACTGGGATAAAGAGTCTTGACGAAACCCTTAGAGACCGGCGGGGCGCTGAGGCAACCTTGGCGTCCCGCCGTCCTCTTTGGGAAATTCACATCGCTGGCGAATATCGCCGGAACGAGCGCGATCTTCGGGTTGATGTGCCTGATTTGCGTTGACGTGATCGCGCGAAATCTCGACACGATCTCGTTGTTTGCCAAGTCTCTATGCTTCGGCTGCGGTGATCTGGTACCGATCCTGCAAGGCAAGCCGATCGCTGCCGCGCACGAGCTCGTCAGCTACGCGATCGTCGCCGCCGTCTATCTTCAGCTCTCCAACACGCTCCATGTCGGGCGCTTCACCCGCGCGGAGATGCTCATCACCTCGATGGAGAGCAACCGGCCGATCGCGGCGGCGATCTTCAATTCGTTTTTCAGTTTGCTCGGCGTCATCGCCTTCGCGGTGATCGTCTACGGCACTTATTTCAAGTTTACCGAAGCGTGGCCGGACCTGGTATTCGGCAACGCGGCCGCTTTCGAGATCCTGGTCTGGCCGCTGCGGGCGATGATCTTCTTCGGGGCCGCGCTCACCGCCATGGTGTATTTGTTTCAGCTGTCGGGCAGCCTCGCCGATCTGGGCCAAGCGATCGCGCGCCGCCGGGCGGCCACCGACAGCCGGCCGGTGGGCTGGGGACATCTGGGCATCCTGCTTGGCGCGTTTGGGCTGGTCGCGATCACCGCGTTCAGCGATTTGTCCCGGGTTCAGATCGGTGCGCTTTCGCTGATCGGCATCGTGATCATGATCTGCCTCGGCATCCATATCGCCGTTGGGCTCATCGCGATCGCCTTCATCGCCATCTGGATCATGATGGGCGATCCGACCCTGGCGGTGAACGCGGTCAAGCTCGCCTCCAACGAGTTCCTGCGGAATTATTTCCTCGGTGTGGTGCCGCTCTTCGTGATGATGGGCCTGTTGGTCAGCGAATCGGGCATCGGCAAGGATACCTTCGACGTCGCGCGCTGGATCATGCGCCCGATCAAGGGCGGCATGGGCGTGGCCACCGTTGGCGCCAATGCGATCTTCGCCGCCATCACCGGCTCGTCGATCGCCTCGGCCGCGGTCTTCACCAAGGTCGCGGCCCCGCACATGATGGACAACGGCTATTCCGCGCGCTTTGCGGTCGGCACCGTGGCGGGCAGCTCGGTCCTCGGCATGCTGATCCCGCCGAGCCTGCTGCTCATCATCTATGCCTTCGTGACCGAGCAATCGGTGGGCGCGCTGTTCCTGGCGGCGATCTTCCCCGGCATCATCCTGGCGGTCGCCATGGGCGTGATGATCATTGCCATGGCGCACTTCTGGCCGCAGCTCGTCGGCAATCCGACCCAGGACGACAAGGCGGACGAGAACATAGCCTCGGCCGCCTTCAAATTGACGCCGATCCTGCTGCTGGTCGCGCTGGTCATGGGCGGCATCTACGGTGGGCTGTTCACGGCGATCGAGGCGGGCGCGGTCGGAGCCATGGGCGCGCTGATCATTGCGCTGCTGAAACGGCGGCTGACCTTGCGCAAGCTGTGGAGCGTGCTGGTGGAGACCGGCCACGTTACGGTCGCCATCCTGTTCCTCATCCTTGCCGCCAATATCTATGGGCGCATGCTGGCGCTGTCCGGGCTGCCGCAGCAGATGGGCGGGCTGATCTCCGGCATGGAGCTCGGCTTCATCGGCTTCATGGCGCTCTATCTGCTGGTGCTGGTGGTGCTCGGCATGTTCCTCGACTCGGTGTCGATCATGCTGATCGTGCTGCCGCTGGTCAGCGCCATCGTCGTCGACCGCTTCGGCGCCGATCTGGTCTGGTTCGGCATCGTCACCGTGATCGTGGTCGAGATGGGGCTGCTGACGCCGCCGCTCGGGATCTGTTGCTACGTTGTGAAATCGGTTCTGAATGACGATCGGGTGTCGTTGAAGGACATTTTTATCGGCTCGTTCCCGTTCGTAATTATCATGCTGTTGGTCACGATTCTTTTGATCGCGTTCCCCGGCATCAGCCTGTACCTCACCAGATGATGAGGCACGCACGACCCGGGCCGGCGTTTGCGCGCCGCCTCGATTATGAGAGAGTATTCCTTCAACACAAACGCTCCAATGTGAGGGCGTTCCAAAGATCAGGGAGGGAACGATGACCTGGGATAACCCGGTAACAAGACGCGACTTCACCAAGCTGGCGCTGGCGGGCGCCGGTGCCGCCGGTATTGGTGCGATGGGCCTGCCTGGACTGCTCGCCGCTGCCGAGACCGAGCTCAAGATGGCGTTCTTCGCCAGCCCCCGCCATCCCCTGTGGGCGAACATGATGGCGCCGTGGGGCAAGAGGATCGAGGCGGCCAATGTCGGCCTCAAGATCAAGGGCTTTCCCGGCAGCCAGATTGGCGGCCGCCCGCCCGGCGCCTACAAGCGCATCCTGAACGGTATCGCCGATATCGAGTTCCACATCCCGGGCTACACCTCGACGGTATTTCCGCGCACGCTGGTCGCCGAAATCCCGCTGCAATACGACACGGCGGTCAAAGCAACCGAGGCGCTCAATCGTATCTTCGACGAGCATCTTGCCGCGGACTACAAGCGCGTCAAGGTCCTCGGTATATGGACCACCGACGTGCCGGTAATCATGACCAACAAGGTCGTGCGCACGCCGGACGATCTGAAGGGCCTGAAACTGCGCACGCCGTCGCGCAATCAGGCCGAGATTATCAAGGGCCTGGGCGCGATCCCGGTCGCGATGCCGATGCCGAGCACCTACGGCGCGTTGGAAAAGGGCGTCGTCGACGGCGCCATCGTCGGCATCTCGGTGGTGAACAGCTTCAAGCTGCACGAGGTGGTGAAGAACTTCATCGTCGATTTGCCCTTCGGCTATTCGCCGCAGTTCATCGCCATGAACAAGAAGAAGTACGACAGCCTCAGCGCTGCCCAGCGGGCCGTGATCGACAAGAACAGCGGCCTGGAATTCAGCCTCATCGGCGCCAGGGGCTACGAACACGAGCGTGAGGTCGGCATCGCCACGGTCAACAAGAAGGCCGGCTCCAGCATTACCAAGCTGACGGCCGCCGAGCGGGCCCAGTGGGTCGGCAAGCTGGAGACCATCTCCAAGGAATGGATCGCGCGCTTCGACAAGCCCGGTCTGCCCTATCGCAAGCTTTACACCGCCTACACCGGAAAGAGTGCGTGAGGCCTGCTGAAGACATAATTTCCCGAATAACCAGGATCGTCGTTACGGGGGCCGCCTGCATTGCAGGCGGCATCCTCGTCTTCCTGATGTTTATGACGACCTTCGGTGTGATCGGGCGCAAGCTGGGCTATCCGATCAACGGGGTCTTCGATCTCACCCATTTCACGGTGCTGACGATGACCTTCCTCGGCATGGCCTATTGCGGCTTCCACGGCGCGCATGTGTCGATCGAGCTGCTTTACCAGCGACTCGGCCCGGCAACGCGCCGGATCCTCGACCGCGGGATCAATCTGGTCGGCTGCGTGATTTTTCTGGTGATTGCCTGGCGCACCTATCTGCAATCCGATCTGGTGCGCGAGATCAACGAATCCTCGCAGCTTCTGGAGATCCCCTACTACCCGTTTTATTGGTTGGCCGCGCTTGGCTCGCTGATGTTCGCGCTGGTCATGCTGCTCCGCGTGTTCGTGCCTGAGCCCGAACGCGAAGGTGTTATCAGCGAAGGCGGACCGTGAGCGGCAGCCTCATTGGGATCCTGGCGCTGCTGGGTCTGTTTGCGCTGATCTTCTTGCGGGTGCCGATCGGCATTGCCCTCGCGGTGTCGGGCGCGCTCGGCTACTGGGTGATGAACGACCTCGAACGGACGCTCAATACCCTGGGCAGCATCCCCTACGCCACCGCCTACAACTACGACCTCTCGATCATCGCGCTGTTCGTGCTGATGGGGAACCTGGCGATGGTCTCCGGCCTCAGCCGCGATTTGTACGCCATGGCGCGCAGCATGGTCGGGCATTGGCCGGGCGGGCTGGCCTCGGCGACGGTGGTCGGCTGCGCCGGTTTTGCCGCCGTGTCCGGCTCCAGCCTTGCCTCGGCGGTCACCATGGGCCGGGTCTCGCTGCCGGAAATGAAGCGCTACGGCTACAGCGCGCGCCTCGCCACGGGCAGCGTCGCGGCGGGCGGCACTCTTGGCATCCTGATCCCGCCCTCGACCGGTTTCATCATCTATGCGGTGCTGACCGAGGTCTCGATCGGCAAGCTGTTCCTGTCCGGCGTCATACCGGGCATCCTGCTGACGATCCTGTTCATGATCGCCATCGCAATCATGACGACCCGCAATCCCAAGCTGGGGCCGGCGGCGACGCGTCATGGCTGGGCCGAGCGCAGCCGCAGCCTATTCCGTGCGTTTCCGTTGCTCGGCATCATCTTCATCGTCCTGGGCGGCATCTATCTTGGATGGTTCACACCGGTGGAAGCGGCGTCGATCGGCGCCATGCTGACGCTGATCCTGACCATTGTTCGGGGCAAGTTTACCTGGGCGGAGATGACGAAGTGTGTGCTGGAAACGATCAAGACGTTTGCCTTCGTCTACCTGATCGTGATCGGCGCCTTCATCTTCAATCCCTTTCTCGCCGACACGCAATTGCCGGGCGACCTTGCCGCGCTCATCGGCGAGCTCAAGGTCGACCGCGTCTACATCCTGTTGCTGATCGTGCTGGTCTACATCATCCTCGGCACCTTCCTGGAAGGCTTTGCCATGCTGGTGCTGACGATCCCGATCGTCTTTCCGATGATCAAGGACCTCGGCTACGATCCGGTCTGGTTCGGCGCGCTCTTGGTCGTGGTGCTTGAGATGAGCCTGATCAGCCCGCCGCTGGGGCTAAATGTTTTTGTGGTCAAGGGCATCGCACCCGACGTGCCGATGAGCGAGATCTTTCGCGGCATTATCCCGTTCTGGATTGCAATGCTGGTCTGCGCCGCGCTGTTGATTCTGTTCCCCGATCTGGCGCTCTTCCTGCCCAACACGATGAAGGGCTGAAGCAGGTTCCCGCCCCCTCGGATCACTCGTAGCCCGGCGGGGCCACGAAGCCCTGGTATTCCTTTTCCAGCAGCCGGGCGAATTGAAGGCAGCTTCGGTCGCCATATTCCGGCCCGATGATCTGCACCCCGACCGGGCGGCCATCTGGCGTGAAGCCGATGGGCGCCACCGCTGCCGGCAGGCCGGCCACGCCCGGATAGCCCGACCAGAAGACGGCCGTGTGGAACGGCACCTTCTTCCCGTCGACGTTCAGATCCCGTTCGTATGGCGGCGTCTGGTCATGCGGGAAGGCTGCGGTGCTCATCACCGGGCACAGCAGCAGATCGTGATCCTGGAAAAACTCATGCCAGCGCCAGCGCATGCGCTGGCGCGCCTCGTCGAGCCGCAGCCAGTCGCGGTGGGAAAGCGTGTTGCCGCGCAGCATCCGCGCCTGCGGCGTATCGGCGTCGGCGGGCAAAGCCGCCAGCGCGTCGCGGAGGCGCGCCTGGTCCTCGTCGCTGAGGCGGGCTGACGTGGCGGCGCGGAGCAACATGCCGAACGTGCGATGCGCCTCGCCGAAATCGATCGCCGGACGCGCCTTGTCGCTGACCCGGGTCTTCTGCTTGGCCAGGAAAGCCGCCAGCCTCTCCAGCGCCTCGCGCACGCCGCGCTCGACCGGCGCGATCGGATCGTCGGCGATGATCCCGACTTTGAACTCGTGCAATCGCTTCTTCCGGGGCGGCGGCAGGGCGAGGCGGGTCCCCGCCGCCTCGATCTCGTCGGGCCCCGCCAGGATCGAAAGGCCGAGTGCCGCATCGCCGGCGCTGCGCGCCAGCGGGCCGATCGCCAGGATGTCGAGCGCACCGGCCGTCGCGCGCGGCGCATGGCCCCGGGTCGGGCAGATCCCGAAGGTCGGCTTGTGGCCGTAGAGCCCGCAGAAGGCCGCGGGGTTGCGGATCGACGAGGCGATGTCGCTGCCCATCTCAATGCCGGTGAGCCCGGCGGCGAGCGCCGCTGCGCCGCCGCCCGAGGAGCCTCCCGGCGTGAGTTTCAGGTTCCAGGGATTGTTGGTGGTGCCGTGGATGGCGTTGAAGCTCTGCGCGTCCGCGAGCCAGATCGGCACATTCGTCTTGCCGAAGATGACCGCCCCTGCCGCCAGCCAGCGGTCGACGGCGAGCGCGTTGCTTTGGGCGATATTGTCCTTGAATTCCGGCACGCCCCAGGTGGTGGGCAGCCCCTTGACGTCGAAGGAGTCCTTGACCGTCATCGGCACGCCGTGGAGCGGCCCCCAGAGCTCGCCCTTGGCGCGCGCCTTGTCGGCCGCCCGGGCGCGGCGGCGCGCTCCTGGAATGTCGGTGGCGATGATCGCGTTGAGCGCCGGGTTGTAGCGCTCGACCCGCGCCAGGGTGTGCTCCAGGAGTTCCAGGCAACCGAGCTTGCCGCGGCGAATGAGGCCGGCCAGTCGTTTGGCCGGCAAGAAGGCGATATCGTTCAAGGGCCGTCTCCCCCTTTGCTCATGTCCGCTGCTTGGCTGCGCCGCCGATCCCCCGACGACCTATCCTATGGTCGCCATACGGGTCTGTCGAGGCGACCCGGCTTGACCCGGCGATCGGTGCGCGAATATATTATACACAACGTATAAAGATGAAAAAGCGCCAGAAATAGGCGGAAGCCGGCGGAAATCGGGAGGTATCGGGCATGACCGAGTATCGGCACATCATCCTCGACATCGCCGAGGGGGTGGCGACGATCACCTTCAATCGGCCGGCGGTGAAAAACTCCCTCGACACCGAAACCCTGCAAGAGCTGCACAGCGCCCTGGGCGCGGTGGAAGACCGGGCCGACACCGATATTGGCGCGCTGGTGCTGACCGGCGCGGGCGATGCTTTCTGCGCCGGGGTCAATTTGAAGGGCTACGATCTCGACAACCGCGAGGGCTTTCGCGCCGGCTTCCGCGAGGTGGCGCTATGGTGGCATCAGATGTTGCACCGCGTGGTGCGTCTGCCGATGCCGGTGCTGGCCGCGGTCAACGGCATCGCGGTCGGCGGCGGGCTCGGTCTCACACTAGCGGCCGACATGGCGATCTGCAGCGAGCGCGCCAGCTTCTACGCGTCGTGGATGTCGAACGGCGTCGCCAATGACGGCGGCTCGTCCTACACGCTGGCCAAGATCGTCGGCTTCCGCCGGGCGATGGAGCTGATGCTCACCAACCGCACACTCGATGCCTACGAGGCGCAGGACTGGGGCATCGTCAACCGGGTCTACGAGGGCGCGGAGTTCGAAACGATGACCCGCAGCATTGCCCGCCAGCTTGCCGCCGGGCCGACGCATCTCCAGGCTTTCGTCAAGCAGACCTTCCACGATGGCTGGCGCCGCTCGCTGGAGGAATGCACCGAACACGAATGCATGAACATCCTGACCTCGCTCGACAATCCCTACGCCGCCGAGCGGCTGGGCGCCTTCAAGCGCGGCGAGCGCACCAACTCGATCCAGGTGAACATGCCCTGAGGCGGGAGTGAGGCCGAGAGCAGAGCCCGGAACGCATCCGATGGTCGATCTAAGACAAGGCCTGACCTATCCACCGGAAACGGTCGCGCGCTATCTTGCCGACGGCGCCTGGAACGACGAGACGCCGCAGCACTGGCTGGCCGACCTGGCCGAAAGCCGTCCCGACGCTCCGGCCGTGATCGGCATCGAGCGCGCGCTGAGTTACCACGAGCTTCATAGCGAAGCGCTCCGCTTTGCCAACGGTCTCCTAGCTGCGGGATTGCGCAAGGGCGACACCGTCGGCGTCCAGCTTCCCAACCTGCCGGAATTTCTCGTCGCCTATCACGGTATCCAGATGATGGGCGCGGTGATCACCCTGCTCCACATGCCCTACCGCGCCGGCGAGCTGGCGCCGCTGCTGACCCATGGCGGCGTCCAGGCGGTGATCTGCCATGGCGGCCTTCCAAACTACGATGCCGCCGCCACCATGCTGGCCCTGACGGAGACGGTGCCGACGCTGAGGACCGTGATCGTCCAGGGCGGCGCGGCGCCAGCGGGCACCATCGCCTTCACCGAGCTGTTTGCCGCGCCCGACCCGATCGCCGACCCGCCGGCCGCAAGCGATCCCGCCGTGCTCGCCTTCACCTCGGGCACATCGGCCTCCCCCAAGGCCGTCGTCCACACCAACCGCACCATGGCCTGCAGTCATCGCGCGTTAGCGGTCGACTGCGGCATCGGCCCCGACGACGTGGTGCTCTCCGCGCCGCCCTTCACGCATATCTACGGGCTCAACGTCGCCAACATCACCTTGCGGGCTGGCGCGGCAAGCGGCCTCATGGCGCTCTATTCGCCGCAGGCCTTCGCGCAAGCGATCGCGCATAGCCGGCCCACCGTCATGTTCTGCGGCCCCGCCCATGCGCTTGCCTGCATCAAGGCCGGGCTTTTTGCCGGCGATGTGCTGGGCTCGCTGAAGCGCGTCGTCTTTGCCGGTTCGGCCTGCCCAGCCGAGCTCGTCACCATGATGGAAGAACTCTGCCCCAACGCCGTCGTCTATCAGATGTGGGGCATGACCGAGACGTTGATGCAGTTCATCAATCCCCTCGATGCGCCGCGCGAGGTGCGCCTGGCCTCGATCGGGACGCCGCCGGTGGGCCATGAGATCCGCGCCGTTGCCGAAGGCCAGACCGTCGGACCCGGCGAGGAGGGCGAGCTTGAGATCCGGGGCCCCATGCTTTTCTCGGGCTACTTCAACAACGACGAGGCGAACGCTTCGGCTTTCAGCCGCGACGGTTGGTTTCGCACCGGCGATCTGGTGACTATCGACAAGGACCAGAACGTTTTCATGACCGGCAGGGTCAAGGATATTATCAACCGCGGTGGCATCAAGATTAACCCGGTTGATATCGAGGGGCTGATCGATGAGCACCCGGCCGTCATCATGTCGGCAATCGCGCCAATGCCCGACCCGGTGATGGGCGAGAAGGCCTGCCTCTTTGCCCAGCTTCAGCCTGGCGCATCGCTCTCGCTCGAGCAAATCCAGGACTATCTGGCATCCAGGAATGTCGCCAAGCTCAAATGGCCCGAGCGTATGGAGGTTGTCGAGGCGATGCCGATGACGCCGACACGCAAGATCATAAAGGGCCAGCTCCTGGCCGGCCTGCGATGAGGATGCGCGCCGCGCTTTCTGGCCTGGGTGTGCTGCTGTTGGTGCTTGCCGCCTGCGCGGCTCCCCAGCCAATGGGCGAGGCGATGATCGCCACGCGGCTTTACTTTGGTATGAGCATGCCGGGCGGCGGCACGGTCGGCGAGGCAGCCTGGCGCGAGTTTGTCGAAGCGGAGGTCACGCCGCGTTTTCCCGACGGCCTCACCGTGCTGGCGGCACACGGGCAATGGCGCGATCGAACGAGCGGGCGCATCGTGCGCGAGCGCTCCCGCGTGCTCGTGCTGCTGCATCGTGGAACCGCGAAGGCGACAAACGCGATCACCACGATTATCGCGCGTTACAAATCCCGCTTCCATCAGCAATCGGTGCTGCGCATCGACACGCCGGTGCGGGCGCAGTTTTGACGGCAATGAGGATCGAATAAGCGAGGGACGACGACCATGACGGCATCACAGACGGCCCCGCGATACAGCGCGGCAATGGTGGAACGCTACACCCGCGAGGGCTATTGGAACGATGACACGCTCATCACCTATCTCGACCGCTGGGCGGCCGAGACCCCGGGCAAGGCGGCGATCCGCACCGCCGACCGGGACATCAGCTACGGCGAGCTTCACGCCGCCGCGCGGCGCCTTGCAAACTCGCTCCTGGACCTGGGCGTCGTCAAACAGGATGTCGTCGCCATCCAGATGCCCAATTGGCCGGAATTCCTGATCACCTATTTCGGCACCATGATGATGGGCGGCGTGCTCGCCACCATGCACATGCCTTATCGGGGCGGCGAGATGGAGCCGCTGCTGAAGCACGGCGAGGCCAAAGCGGTTGTCTGCACCGGTCCGCTGCCCAACCACGACGCGCCGGCAACGATGCTGGCCTTGCGCGAGCGCGTGCCCTCGCTGGACCACGTCATCGTGGCTGGTGACGAGGTGCCGGAGGGCGCCCATTCATTGAACGCGCTGATCGCCGAGGGATCCGACCGCGACATCGCCGATCCGCCGGGGCCGGAGGATTTCTCCACGCTCTGCTTCACATCCGGCACGTCCGCCGCACCGAAGGGCGTCATGCGGGAGCATCGCACCTTCGCGGCCAACTCACGCTATTTCTCGCCGGCGGTCGCGCTCAGCGCCGAGGACGTGGTGATGGTGGCGCCGCCCTTCACCCATGTCTTCGGCCTGTGCTGCACCAATCTCGCGCTCTGGGTCGGCGGCACCAGCCTCTTGCTCCCGCTCTTCTCGCCCGAGACCTACGCCGAACGTCTGATCAATGGCCGCCCCACGGTGGTTTTCAGCGCCCCGGCGCACCTCGCGGCCACGGTAAAGTCGGGACTGCTCGATAACGCCGATCTGTCCTCGATCCGCGATGTCGTCACGGGCGGCTCGATCTGCGCGCCGGTCGTGGCGTCCTCGTTCGAGGCCTGTCTGAGCCGCGGCCGCGTGGGCCATCTCTTCGGCATGACCGAGATGATCCTGGCGACCCAGACGCCTCTCGACAGTCCGCCCGAAAAGCGGCACGGCTCCGCTGGACCCTGCACCAAGGGCGTGGAAGCGCGCGTCACCGATCCCGAAGGCAATATCCTCGGGCCCGGCGAGGAAGGCGAGCTTGAGATCATGAGCTACGCCAATCATGCGGGCTACCTCAACAACGAGGCCGCCAACAAGGCCTCCTTTACCGACGATGGCTGGTTCCGCACGGGCGATCTTGCGATCATCGACGGCGACGGCTTCATCGATGTTACCGGCCGCGTCAAGGATCTCATCAACCGCGGCGGCATCAAATTCAATCCGACCGATCTTGAGAACGCACTGATGGCGCACGGAGCCGTCGTTCAGGCCGCGGTCGTGCCGATGCCCGACGAGGTGCTGGGCGAGAAAGCCTGCCTGTTTGTCACCGTTACGCCGGGTACGAGCCTCTCCTTCGATGAGATGACCGATCATTTGGCATCGCGAGGGTTCGCCAAGATGACCTGGCCGGAACGCCTGGAGATCATCGACGAAATGCCCATCACGCCGACCCGCAAGATCATCAAGGGCGACCTCATCGCCCGGCTCCAGGATGGGTGACGCGCGGCCCTCCACCGCAGATAGCAGTACGCAGAGCCGGGCCGATCGCCGGTCCACGGTTAACCCTAACCGGGGAATCAGGTCTTTTTCCTTTGAGCAATCTGGGGCGCTGGGTCATTCTGTCGGTCAGGCGTCGCCGGACCAACTCCGGCCGACGAACCTCGAGCAAGGCCAAAAACGAACTTGGAGGGTTAACATGTCTGGTACGAAGCTCGGCACGCCCAAGCGCGTGCTGTTGCGCAGCGCCATTACCGCGGCAATTTCGGTTGCCGGGGCGGGAATGGTGTTCGGCGCGGTCTCCGCCCAGTCGGCGGAGATCAAGATCGGCGGCCTGTGGGGCGTGACCGGTCCGGTTTCCAAATTCATCCCGCCGCTGAAGGACGCGGCCGATCTCGCCATCAAGCAGGTCAACGAGCAGGGCGGTCTCCTCAAGGGCGACACGCTCGCGATGGTTCTGGCCGACACCAAATGCGACGGCAAGACCTCGTCGGCCGCCGCCAACAAGCTGGTCAACATCAACAACGTGGTCGCCATCAACGGCGCCCTATGCTCCGGCGCGACGATCGCCGCGGCCAACACCGTCGGCATTCCCGGCGGCGTGGTGATGATCTCGCCCGCCTCGACGGCGCCCGCGATTTCGAACCTGAAGGACAAGGACCTCGTCTTCCGGGTCGTCCCGCCGGATGATTTCCAGGGCAAGATCCTGGCCCGCGTCATCAAGAAGCGCGGCATCGGCTCGATTGCCATCACCTATATCCAGAACGACTACGGCAAGGGCCTCGCCGAAGCCCTCAAGAAGAGCTTCGAGGCGCTCGGCGGCAAGGTCGCCGGCTACGCCGCGCATGAGGCCAAGAAGGCCTCCTACCGTTCGGAGCTTGCGACCCTGAAAAAGGGCGGCGCCAAGCATCTCGTGGTCATCGCCTATGCGGCCGATAGCGGCCCGGTGATCATGCGCCAGTCGCTCGAGCGCGGCTATTTCCGCAAGTTCATCGGCGTTGACGGTATCAACGAGGACGGCATGCTGGCCAAGATTGGCTGGCAGAACGTTCAGGGCATGATCATCACCAATGGCGGCTCGATCCCCGGCACCGACGGCGAGAAGGCTTACAACGCGGCGATGAAGGCCTACAAGCCCGACAGCATCGGCAAGCCGTTCGCGGCCAACTCCTACGACGCCGCCTTCCTGCTGGCGCTGGCGATCGAGCAGGCCGGCTCCGCCGACCGCTCCAAGATCGGCCCCGCGCTGCGCAAGATCGCGGGACCCGGCGGCATGGTGATCCTGCCCGGTCAGTGGGCCAAGGCCAAGGCGGCAATCGCCGCTGGCCAGAAGATCAACTACCAGGGCGCGGCCGGCCCGCACGACTTCGACAAGGCCGGCGACGTCGCCGGCGTCATCGACGTCTTCGAGGTGCGCGGCAAGAAGCGCGTGCTCGTGGAGAAGATCGCGAAGTAAGGATCAAGCGATCCGATCTACGTAAGACGACCTACGACAAGGGGCCGGCTTCCGATGGGAGCCGGCCCTTTTCTTTTGGTTCCAACCGCGAATTGGCGCGGTAGTAAGGGCCGATGGTATTCGATTTTGGGCGAATATAATTCGATATGATCCGGCTCCTTAGCAATATGCTGAGCACCTATACGAAAAGCGCATTAGTTAGTTGACGTCTGAACCGACACCTGAACGCGGAATGCAAGGTCATGGCTGATGAAAGTCCATTCTTCCATCTGAGAGAAAAGGCCGTCAGGGATTCATTCGATGTAATGGACAAGAAGATGCTGACGCCTTGGGCATTCTTCAAATCGGGTAACCCCATAAGTATTACAAATTTCCGTGGTGACTCAGTGAATTATGGAGGGATCGAGTTTGAAGGTAGCCCAAGACAAGTATATTGGAATCGTTTCTTTACTCCATGCCTAGAGGACACAATCGTTCAACATTTTGAAGAATCGGTGCGTCAATGCAGAGAGTCCCAATATTTCGATCCAAGGGCGCTCGACGAGACTGCAACATTGCTCCGAAAACATATTCGCGCATTTTTGGACAAAATGGCCAAATTGGATCAAACGCTTCGCGCTCGCAGCCATTCCGATCCTGTAGCTCGTAAGGACGTAAGTGACGAAGTCAGTGCGATGAATGCGCTGATTGATTCTCACCTGGCCGCGGGTCGGGCGCTAATTCGACACGCCCGTCCGTCTTGGCTTGAGAAAAATCGTTGGTGGCTCGCCGCCGTGATCGCGGCCGTAGTTGGCGGCATATTTGGCAGCATCCCCGGATTCATAGCCCTACTGAGATAGTAGCTAAAGGCAGTTGCTTGATGCGCCTATGTAGTCCGAGGTAGCTCTCTTACGCCCCTACCCCGCCTCAACCTTCTCCGCCTTCTCCCCCCGCCCGATCACCGGCGGCTTCTCCGGGATGATCCCGCGCGAGAAGAACTGCAGCACCACCTGCAGCAGCAGCCCGATCATGAACACGCGGAGATAGGCCGCCCGCGTCGCCCATTCGGCCGAGAGCAAATCGGTCATGAACTCCGACATCGTCCACAGGCCCCAGACCACGAAGGCGCCCAGGATCGCGCCCTTGTTGTTGCCGCTGCCGCCGGCGATCAGCATCACCCAGATCAGGAAAGTCGCGGTCAGCGGCTCGGTATCCTCGGGCAGGAATTGCTTCAGGTAATGCGCCGACAGCGCGCCCGCGAGCCCCATGAGGGCCGAGCCGTAGACGAAGGCCTGCAGGCGCATGCGCTCGACATCCTTGCCGGCGGCGGCGGCGGCCAGCTCGTTCTCGCGGATCGCCCGCATCACCCGGCCCCAGGGCGAGTTGATGCCGCGCTCGATCACCCAGTAGATCACCGCCACCACGGCGACCACCAGCAGCAGGAAGAAGATCTCCGCCCAGGGCTGGGGCCAGCTCTCGAAGGGCTTTGGGATGCGGTGGATGCCGTAGGAGCCGCCGGCGATCGCACTCCAGTTGCGGAAGGTGATGCGGATGATCTCGGCGATGCCGATGGTGGCGATGGCCAGATAGTCGGCGCGCAGGCGCAGGCACACCTTGCCGACGACCCAGGCGACCGCCGCCGACAGCACCATCGCCGCCGCCCAGCCCACCGGGATTGGCAGCTCGAAACCGCCCAGATGCGGGTTCGACGGCACCGAGGGCTCGGCCGTCAGGATCGCCGAGGTGTAGGCGCCGATGGCGTAGAATCCGGCGATGCCGATATTGAAGAGCCCGGTGACGCCCCAGCAGATATTGAGCCCCAGCGTGCTCACCGAGGCGATGCCGGCAAGGGTCGCAAAGCCGACCAGGAACAGGATCAAACCGCCGAGAAATTCCATTACAGCATCCGTCCCTTGAAGATGCCCTGGGGCCGGAAGATCAGCACCAGGACCATGACGGCGAAGGCGACCGCGCTCTTGTAGTCGCCCGGGATCACGATGGTGGACAGCTCCTCCAGCCCGCCGATCACCATGCCGCCGGCGATCGCCCCGTAGGGCCGGCCGAGCCCGCCCAGGATCGCCGCGGCGAACATCGGCAGCAGCAGGTTCCAGCCCATGTCGAACCTGACCCGCGTGTCCATGCCCAGCAGCACCCCCGCCGCCGCGCCGAGGGCTGCACCAACGATCCAGGTCCAGACCACGATGCGCTCGGTCGGGATACCGGTGATCCGCGCCAGGTCGGGATCGTCGCTCATCGCGCGCATCGCCTTGCCGGTGCGGGTATAGGCCAAGAGGTAATGCGTGGCCGAGATCAGCACGATCACCGCGCCGCCGATGTAAAGATGCTTGGCGCTGATGGAGAAAGGCTCGAGCGATTCGAGCGGCGGCTGGATCGGCCAGTAATAGTGGTCGTCGATGCCCCAGATGAGCTGAAACGCCGAGCGCAGCATCAGCGCAATCCCGAAGGAGGCGATGACCATGATGATCGCTTGCGACTTGCGGAATGGCCGGTAGAACAGGCTGTCGATGCCGATCGCGATCAGGGCGGTAAACACCATGGCCACTGGGATTGTCAGCGCCGGATGCCAGCCCATTCTCAGCGGCGCCAGCGCTTCTTCGCCGGCCAAGCCCAACGTCCCGACGAGGAACGGCAATGGCATGAAGACAATGAATCCTTTCTGGACCAGGCCAAGGGACATATAGGCGCCCAACGTCAGCAAATCGCCATGCGCGAAATGGGCAAAGCGCAGGATCGCGTAGATCATCGAGATGCCGATGGCGCCCAGCGAGTAGATGCTGCCGAGCACCAGGGCCGCGACGATGTAGTCGTTGAAGAACTCAATCATCGCCGGCGCCCTTGGCGGCCGCGTCGCGCTCGCTCCCAGCGTCGCCATTTCCATTGCCGGTGTCGACGTTGCCGCCGCCGCCGCCCAGGAAGGACTCGACCACTTCACGGTCGGCCAGCAGGTTGGACCCGGTATCGATATAGCGGTTCTCGCCGGTCGCCAGCACATAGCCGCGATCGGCGATTTCCAGCGCCTGGCGCGCATTCTGCTCGACCATCAGGATGCCGACGCCGGTCTCGTTGACGGCGATGATGCGGTCGAAGATCTCGTCCATGAACAGCGGCGACAGCCCCGCGGTCGGCTCGTCGAGCATCAGCACCTTGGGGTCGGTCATCAGCGCCCGGCCGAAGGCGACCATCTGGCGCTGGCCGCCGGACAGCTCGCCGGCCGCCTGTTTGCGCTTTTCGACCAGCGGCGGGAACAGCATGTAAACCCGCTCCAGCGCCGGGCCGATGTCGTCGCGGCGGATATAAGCGCCCATCTCGAGGTTCTCGTGGACACTGAGATTGGGAAAGATGTTGCGCTCCTGGGGCACATAGCCGAGGCCGGCGCGCACCAGCCGCTCGGGCTGGGCATTGGTGATCTCCTGGCCGTCGAAGACGACCTTGCCCTCGCGCAAATGGACGAGGCCGAAGATCGCCTTCATCGCCGTCGACTTGCCCGCCCCGTTGGGCCCGACGATGACCACGATCTCGCCGGCATCGACGGCCAGCTCGACACCCTTCAGGATATCCATGCCGCCATAGCCGCCGGTCATGCCGTGGGCGGTGAGCAGCGTCATGACGCCGCCGCCCCGCCGGGCGAGGTCTTGCGCTTGCGCCTGGCCTTGGTGCCGCTGCTGCCGCCATGGCCGAGATAGGCCTCGATAACCTCGTTGTTCTTGCGGATTTCGGCCATCGTGCCGGTGGTCAGCACCGAGCCCTCGGCCATCACGATCACCGGATCGCAAAGCTTGCCGATCAGCTCCATGTCGTGCTCGATGACGCAGAAGGTATAGCCGCGCTCGCGGTTGAGGCGCTGGATGTCGGCGGCGAGCTTGACCAGCAATGTGCGATTGACGCCGGCGGCGATCTCGTCGAGCAGCACGATCTTGGCTTCGGTCATCATGGTGCGGCCGAGCTCGAGCAGCTTCTTCTGCCCGCCGGACAGGTTGCCCGCCTTCTCGTATGTCAGATGGGTGAGGCTGAGGAACTCCAGAACCTCCTCGGCGCGGGCGCGCACCGTGCGTTCCTCGCCGCGCACCTTGGCCCAGCGGGCGCATGAGGCGAACAGGCTCTCGCCGCTTTGCCCGGGCGGCACCACCATCAGGTTCTCCACCACCGTCATCTCGGCGTATTCCTGGGCGATCTGGAAAGTCCGCACGAGCCCCATGCGGAAAAGCTCGTGCGGCAGCTTGCCGGTAATGTCCTTGCCTTCCAGGCGGACACGCCCGCTGGTCGGCGCAAAGACGCCCGCGATGATGTTGAAGAGGGTGGTCTTGCCGGCGCCGTTGGGGCCGATCAGCCCGGTGATGGCGCCCTTGGCGATTTCGAAGGAACAGTCGTTGACGGCCTGGACGCCGCCAAAGGATTTCGAGACATGTTCGATCGCGATCATGGATACTCAGTATACGGACATTGGACTGCGCCGATCTAGACCATGAACCGTTTAAGCCCCGCGATCACGGCATCGTTTTCCTCCGGCAGGCCGATGCTGATGCGCAGGTAATCGGTGAGCCCGTAATCGTCGACCGAGCGCAGGATGATGCGCTGCTCGGCGAGGAAGGCGAGCGCCGCCTGGGCGGTGTGGTTGGTGCCACTTGGAAACCTGACCAGCATGAAGTTCGCCGCCCCCGGCAACACGCCGAGCCCCAGCGCCTCGTAGATCGGCGCAAGCCGGGCGCGCTCCTCGGCCGTGCGCTCGGCCACCATGGCCACGTGGCCCATATCGCCGAGCGCGGCTTTGGCCGTTTCCTGGGCCAGCGCGTTCACATTGCCGATGCCGCGCATCCGGTTCATGAAGCCGACGATGCGCGCCGAGCCATGCGCCCAGCCGACCCGCAATGCGGCGAGCCCGAAGGCCTTGGAAAACGTACGCGTCACGATGACGTTCTGGCGGCCGTCGACGAATTCATGGCCCGCCGTGTAGTCGCCGGCCAGTTGTGCGTATTCCGCATAGGCCGAGTCGATCACCAGCACCACCCGTTCGGGCACTGCCTCGACGAGCCGCGCCAGCTCGTCCGCCGGCAGGTAGCGCCCGGTCGGATTGTCGGGATGGCCGAGGAAGAGGATCTTGGTCTTATCGCCAATCGCCGCCAGCAGCGCGTCGGCATCGGGCGCCAGGTCGCGCTCGGGCGCCGTCACCGGCGTGGCGCCAACCCGGGCGGTGACGATCGGAAACTGCATGAAGCCCTGGGCGCCGAAGACGATCTCGTCGCCGGGCCGGGCAAATATGCGCGCGATCACGTCGATCAGCTCTTCGGAGCCATTGCCGCAGACGAGCTGGTCGGGATCGAAGCCGTAGGCCTCGCCGAGCGCGCGGCGCAGCTCGGTGCTGGCAGGATCGGGGTAGCGCTCCAGGCGTTGGCAGCGCTCCAGCGCGGCGGCCATCGCGGTGGGGCTGGGACCATAGCTCGACTCGTTGAGGGACAGATCGATCAGCGGCGCCTCGCCGACGCCAACCGCGACCTTCTTGACCACCGCCATGCCGCTGTCCGGCATGTAAGACCGCGGCGCCCCCGCCGTTGCGTTCATCGCCGAACCTCCGATTGCCCCCCGGTCAGTGATAACCGCCACGCCCGATGGGGACAAGGGTGAGCTTGCCTGGCAAATCGAGGCCGGCTAGTCGGCGGCCCGCCGGTCGGGATGGTTGGTGTCCATGCGCTCGCCGTAATAGTCGACGTAGGTGATTGGCGGGTGGTTCGGTTTGGCGCCGTCGGCCAGGAAGCCGTCGAGGCAGCCGATGACAGCGTCGAAATTGGGGTCGAAGAAGGTGGCCACCGAGTAGCGGTCGCGGGTGCTCGATTTGTTGATCACCCGGTGCGGCGAGGAGTTGAAGACATCGTTGGTCCAGCGCGCGGCGGCGTCGCCCAGGTTGACGACGAAGGTGCCGGGAAGCGACGGCGCCTCGATCCAGGTGCCGTCGACCCGCTGGATCTCCAGCCCGCCGACATCGTCCTGCGCCAGGATGGTAATGAAGCCGTAATCGGTATGCGGATAGATGCCCATGAAGTCGTCGGGGCGCTGGGCCGGGCTGGGCGGATAGTGGACCAGGCGCAGCGTCGTGCCGGGCGGGTTGAAGAAGCCATCGAAGAATTCGGGCGGCTCGCCGACCGCCGCCGAGAAGACCGGCAGCAAGTCCATCGCCAGCGCCCGTGTGGCGTCGAAATAAGCCTCGACCGCGCGGCGGAAATCGGGGTCGTCCGGCCACTGGTTCGGCCCCTTGAAGGGTCGCGCCTTGTAGTCGGGATGGCCCGGCGGCACCGCCTCGCGGATGATGAAGGATTCAAGCTGGTTGGGCGCCGGCGCCGGCGCAAAGCGCGCCGAGAGGCTCAGCCGGGTCGAGGCCATGGGCTGGTAGCCGCGGTGCCAGGCATTGAGCTTGAGGGCCAGCTTTTCGGCCTCGGGCCGGGCGTGGAAGGTGCGGTTGGCGGCCAGCACGCCCTCGATCAGCGCCTCGGGCAGGCCGTGATTGCTTACGTAGAAGAAGCCCGTGTCCCTGCAGGCGGCACGCACCTCCGCCGCCAAGGCCTCGACCGCCGCGTGCCACGCTTGTGATGGCCGCTGTGCTGCGCAGAGCGCGCCGAGGTCGATAACCGGAATGCCGGGCAGGCCGTCTGCTTTTGCGGCCGCGGCCCGGTCGCTATCCGTCTGGCCGCGCTGCGGACCTGTCACTGAAACGCTGGTCATCGAGCCTCCGATTTCCGCCCCTTGTCAGTGATAACCGCCGCGCCCGGCGGGGACAAGGGGGGGCTGGGTTGCGTCTCGGCTTGAAATCCCAGCGACGCCGCGACCTGAATGTCCGCATTGCGCCCAACAGCGGACATTGGTGCAAGGTCGTCGGCACGACCGCTTGTGACCCATCACGGACTTCGGAGTTCTGTGCTGCGTGCTGTGAGCGGGCCGGCACTGAAAGGTAACCGATTGCACAGGTGGGCCATAGCGATGGGCAACGAAAAGCGACAAGCTATTCGGCATAAGCGGGAAATCCATGGGGAGTTCTTCAAGAGTCTCGGCTACAAACAGACATTCACGATCGAGCGGCTAATGTCCGGTTGCCGCCTGAGCTTCAGCTAGCGCGCGACCATGCGCAGCGAGGTTGCGAGCGTGAAGCAATGTATCTAGTAACGGAACCCCATGAGCAAGGCCTTCACCAAGGAGACTGAGACCGAGGCGGTGGAGCCGGACACCCCGGACCCGCTGCCCAAGGACATCAAGAACTACGTGACGCCGAACGGCCTGCGCCTGCTGCGGGACGAGCTCGACTGCTTACGCCGGGTCGAGCGCCCCAAGGTGGTCGAGGTGGTGGCCTGGGCGGCGGGCAACGGCGACCGCTCGGAGAATGGCGACTACATCTACGGCAAGAAGCGCCTGCGCGAGATCGACCGCCGCCTGCGCTTTCTCATGAAGCGCATCGAGAGCGCCGAGGTCGTCGACCCGGCGCGCCAAAAAAACCGCGACCAGGTGTTCTTCGGTGCCACCGTCACCTATGTGGACGCCGACGGCGGTTTGGATGACGAGGAACGCACCCTGCGCATCGTCGGCATCGACGAGGCCAGCGTCGCGCGCGGCGAGGTCAGCTGGATCTCTCCCATCGCCCGCGCGCTGATGAAGGCCGAGGAAGGCGACGTGGTCGCGATAAGAACCCCCAACGGCGCGAAGCGCATCGAGGTGATGAAGATCGCGTATGAGGAGGGGTGAGGGACGGGTAGATCACGTTTAAGGCACGGGCGTGTCTGCGGAAACATTCCATATTGTAAATCATGAAGGTCTGCTTTTGGCTATAAGCGGACATAGCATCCCTTGTCTGACTATGTCCGCTTTCGGGCCGATAGCAGGCATCGGACACCCCGTTCGGCACGCCCCTCACCCGACCTTGCGGTCTTGGTTCTGCCAATGCGGTGCGCGCAGCTCGGCCTTGCGCACCTTGCCGGCGCCGGTCTTGGGCAGTTCGGCGATGAACTCGAAGCTGCGCGGGATCTTGAAGCCGCCGATGCGCGCCCGGCAATGCGCTTGCAAGCCAGCCTCGTCGGGCTGGGCACCATCCCGAAGTACCACCACGGCATGCACGCGCTCGCCGTACTGGTCGTCGGGCACGCCGACGACGGCGGCCTCGATCACTTCGTCGTGGCTGGTCAGCGCGTTCTCGACCTCAGTTGAAAAGACGTTCTCGCCGCCGGTGATGATCATGTCCTTGCGGCGGTCGACAAGGGTGATGTAGCCCTCTTCGTCGCGCCGCCCCAGATCGCCGGTATGCAGCCAGCCGCCGCGCAGCGCCTCGACGGTCTCCGCCTCGCGCCGCCAGTAGCCCTTCATCACGTTGGGCCCGCGCACCAGGACCTCGCCGATCTCGCCCGCCGCCACCGGGCGGTCATGCGGATCGGCGATGATCACCTGAACCCCGTCGACCGGCTTGCCGCAGGTCCGCAAGAGCTCGGGGCGATCCACGGCGCGGCGGTGGTCTTCGGCCGACAACAGCGTGATCGTCTGGGTCGCCTCGGTTTGGCCGTAGCCCTGGACGAACTCGCAGGGCAGCACGTCGAAGGCGCGCTTCAGCACCGCGTCGGTGATCGGCGAGCCGCCATAGTTGATGCGCCGCAGGCTGGACATATCATGGCGCTCGGCCGCATCGCCGCGCAGCGCCATGTCGAGCATGGTCGGCGGCAGGCCAATGGTGGTGACCTTGTGGCGCTCGACCGCGCCGGCCACGCCCTCGGCGTCGAATTTGGCAAGGAAGCAATGGGTGCCGCCGGCCAGAAGCTGGGCAAAGGTGCCGCCGAGATCGGCCAGGTGGAACATGGGTGCTGCGTGCAGATGAATATCGTCGGGCCGGTGGTTCATGCGCGGCGCGACATGGGTGGCGTTGGACAGCATGTTCTGATGCGTCAGCATCACGCCCTTGGGCAGCCCCGTCGTGCCGCCGGTATAGAAAATGCCGAGCGTGTGGTTCGGGGTCACGGGCACCAGGTCGGCCGGCGCGCCCGCGCTTTCGATCATCGCCTCATGCTCGCCGCCGCCCGGTGCGATGGCGACTTTTGGCACCTCGATGCCGGTCGCCTCGGCCAGACCGGCGAAGCTTTCATCGACGAACCACAAGGCGCATTCGGCATCGGCGAGCTGGAAGTTGAGCTCGGCGGGCGAAAGCCGGTAGTTGAGCGGCACGATGATGGCGCCGATCCGCGCCGCCGCCATCATGGTTTCAAGAAAGGCCGGGCCGTTGGGGGCCAGCAGCGCGACCCGGTCGCCGGCTTTGACCCCGCGCGCGGCGATCGCCGCGGCCAGCCGGCCGATGCGCTCGGCCAGCCGTTCCCAGGTCACCGGCGCGGCATCGTCGAGCAGCAGCGCCGGCGCCTGCGGCCGCTCGACGGCGCTTCGGTCGACGAGGTAGCTGATGTTCACGCACGTCCCCGCACGAGCTTGGCGCCCGCGACCATCGCCTGCATCTTCTGGCGCGCCAGATAGCGCGGCAAAGCGGAAAAGCCGCAATCGCAGGTCACGCCAAGCCGCTCGATGGGGGCATGCTGCAGGCAGGCGTCGATGCGTTGGGCGACATCCTCGGGCGTCTCGAGATAGAAGTTCTTCACATCGATGACGCCCGCCGCGATGTCGAACTTGCTTGCCAGCTCGCCCAGCAGCTCGACATCCGACATCTGCTTGGCTGCGAACTCCAGCAGCAACTGGTCGCAGGACAGGCTCATCAGCGCCCCCATCATCGGCCGCAACCGGCGGTCGGCCATCGGCCGCCCGGCATTGTTGCCGTAGCAGACATGTACGGCGATGCGGCCGGGCACGCCTTCGATGGCGCGGTTGATGACCCGCGCGCCGTCCTCGAAGGTCATCGCATAGGGCAAATGCGCGAGGCCCGGCTCGTCGAGCTGCAGATAGCTGCAGCCGGCCTGGGCCAGCGCCACCAGCTCGCCGCGCACGATCGACACCAGCTCTTCCAGCACCACGTCCCGGCTGCGCTCGCCGGTGGCGATGTAGGAGGCGAAGGTGAGCGGGCCGGGCAGGGCGATCTTGATCCAGTGATCGGGTGCGATGGCGCGCGTACGCTCGAATTCCGCGACGGTACCAAGGCCCCGCTCGGCCGCGATCGGGCCGACCGAGACGAAACTCGGCGCCTTGTCGTAGCCGGCGATCCCCAGGCGCCGCGGCGGCGGCACGCGCGTCAGGTTGGAGAGCCGGCCGAGCACCTCGAAGACGAAGCGCTGGCGGCCGAGCTCGCCGTCGGAAATGACATTGAGTCCTGCTTCGATCTGGTCTTCGACCACGACGCGGGTTGCGTCCTCGATCAGCTCGCGGGCATCGATTTCGCCCAGATCCTCAGGCTTCAGCAGTCTTTGCATGGCGATGAACCAACCGGGCGCGGCATAGGAGCCGACGCCCATGGCTGGCAGTTGCAGATCGCTCATCGAGCCCCCCCGGTCAATGGTCGCGTGCAACAGTATAGCATCGTCGGCCCGTTTCCCGAGGATGCTTGTGAGCGACGGCGGGGCGGTGCGATGTCCATCCTCCCGTCATTCCCGCGAAAGCGGGAATCCATGGAACGACCTGCATCGATCTGGCCTGGCATAGCTGGATCCCCGCTTTCGCGGGGATGACGACAGGCAGCATGCGAGGTTGTCCCTCGCCCGATCTCCGCGTCAAAACATTTCCAGTGAACACGAAACAGCCGATCCGGGCCCATGGCCCGGCGGCTCAAAGTCTTACGGCGATGTCACGAAAATCGGTCGGCAGTGCGTCAGGCCCACGTTTTTCCGCGGGCGGGACTATCGGCGGGACGGGTGCTGCGGCGCGGCGCCGGCACCCGTCACGGCCGGGTGGGAGCGGGGTCTACTCCCAGGCGACGTTCTGGACCAGATCGACCAAGTCGTCGCTGTAATAATTTTCGACCTCTTCGTAGATCGACTCCTCGAGGACGTCCTCGACTTCGAAGTCGTTGGGTCCGATCAGCATGGCTCATTTCCTTCCCAAAAACGTGGCTTGTTGACGCCTTTTGTAGGCTCCCGTACCGCCCCGCGCAGTGACCGGGATCACACACGCGATTAATCGAATTCCGCGCAGTTGCGGTGACGCGAAGAATGGCCGAAGAAAAGAAACCAAATGGTTAACGCGTGAGAACCTTGTTTTCCCCAGCCGCGAGCGGGCCCCTTTGGAGCTCATGCCGGTTGATCGCGCCGGTTGATCGCGCCGGTTGATCGCGCCGGTTGATCGTAGTGGGGGCTTTCGCGCACAATCGCGGTCAGCCAATTCATCCGGACCAGAAGGACGCCCCGCCCCATGAGCACCCCTGCGACCACCGCCGCGCCCGCTTCCATGCCCAAGCCTTCGAACGACAGCCGGCCCGCCGGGATCGAGGCGGCTGAATGGGACCTGCGCGTCCAGCTCGCCGCAGCCTACCGCATCTTCGATCACATCGGCTGGATCGAGCTCATCTTCAATCACATCACCATGCGCGTGCCGGGTCCGGACAAGCACGTCCTCATCAATCCCTACGGGCTGATGTACAGCGAGGTCACGGCTTCGAACCTGGTCAAGATCGACCTCGATGGAAACGTCGTCGGGCCGTCGAATTATCCGGTCAATCCGGCCGGTTACATCATCCACAGCGCCATCCACGCCGCGCGCGATGATGCCCATTGCATCATGCACACCCACACGACGACCGGCATGGCGGTGGCCTGCAAGGCCGAGGGGCTGTCGCCCACGAATTTCTACGCGGCGATCATCGGCGACCAGGTCGCCTATCACGACTTCGAGGGCACCACGACCAACCCCGACGAGAAACCGCGCCTTGTCGCCAGCATCGGCGACAAGAACTACGTCATCCTGCGCAACCACGGGCTCCTGAGTTGCGGGCGCACCATCCCGGAGGCGTTCAGCCGTTTGTGGACGCTCCAGCGCGCCTGCGACGTCCAGGCCGCGGCCACGTCGATGCCTGGTGAGACGATCCGCTACGACGAGGCGGCGGTCGCCCAGTCGCGCAAGGCGATGGCGGACTATTCGGAGAGCACGACTTCCGGCAATGATGTTTTCAATGCCATGCAGCGGATCATCGACGCCAAGGATCCAAGCTACCGGGGCTGATGATCTGCGGCCCGCCGCCCCGGATCGAGGCCCGCCCGACACAGTTTCGCCACACTCGGCGTTTCAGATATTGGTATTGGAACGGACCGGGGGGTCACCATGAACTTGCGAAAAACAGCAGTTCTTCTTATTGCAACGCTCAGTCTCGCCGCCTGCGGCAGCACGCCGGGCGAACGCGGCCTGACCGGCGCCGGCATCGGCGCTGCGACGGGCGCGGTTATCGGTCTTGCCTCGGGCGGGATCGGCGTGCTCGCGGGCGCCGTCATAGGCGCCGCGGCCGGCGGCTCCATCGGCGCCTTTAGCAGCCCTGACCATATCAATCTGGGCAAGCCGTTCTGGCGCTGGGGCCGGCAGCGGGCGAGGGTCGCGCGCATCCAGACCGGGCTGCGGCGCATGGGCTACTACCGCGGCCGCGCCGACGGGCTTTCCGGCCCGCAGACCGCGCGGGCGATCCGCCGCTACCAGCGGATCTATCGTTTGCCGGTCACCGGCCAGCCTTCGTACCGCCTCTACCGGCACATGCGCGCGCACGGCGCTACGGGCTGAGCGTCGGGGTCACGGATTTGCCGGGCGGCCTTCAAGCCGGCCGCGCAAGCGCCTATCTTGACAGCCATGACCCCACGTCACACAGCTGGGCGCGTGCCCTTGAGCCGCCGCTTCTCGGTGGCGCCGATGATGGACCGGACCGACCGGCATTGCCGGGCCTTCCTCCGGCTCATCTCCGCGCGGGCGCTGCTCTACACCGAGATGATCCCGACCGGCGCCATCCTGCGCGGCGACCGCGCGCGCTTTCTTGATTTCGACGCGGCCGAGCATCCGCTCGCCTTGCAGCTCGGCGGCTCCGATCCGGGCGCGCTCGCCGAATGCGCCGCTATCGCCGAGGATTGGGGCTACGACGAGGTCAACCTCAACGTCGGCTGCCCGTCCGACCGCGTCCAGAACGCCCGCTTCGGCGCCTGCCTGATGGCCGAGCCGGACACCGTGGCCATGGCCGTGCGCGCGATGCAGGCCGCAACCCGGCTGCCGGTCACCGTCAAGTGCCGCATCGGCATCGACGACCGCGATACTTACGAGGATCTGGCGGCCTTCGTGCGGACCGTCGCCGCTGCGGGCTGCGCGAGCTTTGCCGTTCATGCCCGCAAGGCCTGGCTGAAGGGGTTGAGCCCCAAGGCCAACCGCGAGGTGCCGCCGCTTCGCTATGCCGACGTCACCCGATTGAAGGCCGGGTTCCCGGCGCTCGAGATCGTCATCAATGGCGGCATCGAGACCTTGGACGACGCCGAGGCCCATCTCGCCAAGGTCGACGGGGTCATGATCGGCCGCGCCGCTTACCAGAACCCTCATATGCTCGCCGAGGCCGACGCGCGTATATTCGGCGCGGCCGCCACGTCGATACCTGAGCGCGCCGAGATCGTCGCCCGGCTTTGCGACTATGCCGCCGTGCAGCTCGAGGCCGGCGTCTATCTCTCGCGCATCACCCGCCATATCCTCGGCCTGTATTCCGGCGTACCCGGCGCGCGCGCCTGGCGCCGGCATCTTTCGATGCATGCCCATCGGCCGGGTGCGGGGCTGGCGGTGATCGAGGACGCACTGGGGCTCGCCGAGGGCGAACGCGCCGCCCGCGCCCTCCAGCCTGAAGCGGCCTGACCCGCACCGCATGCTTGACCTGACCCCCGCGCTGCGTCTCTTCGCCCGGCGGCGGCGGGCCCGGCTTGCCGCGCTCGATCCCGCCGCGACCCAGGAAGCCGAGCTCCTGAAGCTTCTTCGCCGCGCGGCCGGAACCACATTCGGCCGCGATCACGGTTTCAAGGACATCCGTTCGGTCAAGGATTTCCAGGCCCGCGTGCCGCTGCGGCGCTACGAGGATTTTTGGGAGGCGTATTGGCAGACGCCCTTCCCGACCCTCACCGATGTCACCTGGCCGGGGACCATCCCCTATTTCGCCGTCACCTCAGGCACCACAAAGGGCGTCACCAAATACATTCCCTGCTCGGCCGCGATGAACAAATCGAACATCCGCGCCAGCCTCGACATCCTGGTTCATCACGTCACCGCGCGTCCGAACTCACGATTGATGGCCGGGCGCGGCTTCGTGCTCGGCGGGTCGACCGCGCTGACCGAGCACGCGCCCGGCATCCGCTCGGGCGATCTTTCGGGCATCGCCGCCGCCGAGGTGCCGAGATGGGCGCGCCCGCGCTACTTCCCGCCCAGGGATCTCGCGCTGATCGCCGACTGGGAGGAGAAGATCGCCAGGCTCGCCCCGGCCTCGCTCGAGGCGCAGATCACCTCGGTCAGCGGCACGCCGAGCTGGCTGCTCATATTTTTCGACGCGCTGCATGCGCTGCGCCCGGATCTGCCGCACCGACTGGCGAGCTACTACCCAAATCTTGAACTCGTGGTGCATGGCGGCATCGGTTTCGAGCCCTATCAGCGCCAGTTCGAGGCCCTGCTCGAGGGCAGCCATGCCGAGCTGCGCGAGGTCTATGCAGCCAGCGAGGGCTTCATCGCCACCGCCGATCGCGGCTCGGGCGAGGGTATGCGCGCCAATCTCGACACCGGGCTCTTCTTCGAGTTCGTTCCCTTGGATGAACTGGACCGCCCCAATCCGACGCGCCACTGGATCGCCGACGCCGTGCCGGGGGTGAACTACGCTTTGGTGCTGTCATCCTGTGCCGGCGTTTGGTCGTACGTGGTCGGCGACACGGTACGGCTGGTCGACCGCGACCCGCCGCGCCTGCTGGTGACCGGCCGCACCTCATATATGTTGTCGGCCTTTGGCGAGCATCTGATCGGCGAGGAAATCGAGCACGGCGTAGCCACGGCGGCCGAAGCGATCGGCGAGATGGTCGCCGATTTCTCCGTTGGCGCGCTGTTCCCCGAGGCCAAGGGCGAGCTTGGCCGGCATCTTTACATTGTCGAGTTCGGCGAGGCGCCCCCCGGCGCCGGCATACTTGCGGACTTCGCCAAGACGCTCGACGCCGCGCTCTGCGAGAGCAACGAGGATTACGCCGCCCACCGCGCCGGCGGCTTCGGCCTCCATGCCCCCCGCATCCACGCGGTTCCGCACGGCAGCTTTGCCGCGTGGATGAAAAAACGCGGCAAGCTCGGCGGCCAGAACAAGGTGCCACGCATCATCAATGACGAGGCGCTGTTTCAGGATTTGCGGGACTTTACGAAATCATAGTATATTGTAGTGATATGTATACAACATACTAAATTGGGATGGCTTCATGACCGAAAGCAAAGTTCTTTCCGTCCGCATCAGCGCGGAGACCGAAGCTCGCCTCGACCGCATCGCCCGAATGATGAAGCGGACCAAATCGTTCTTGGGCGCGGAGGCTATTGAGGAATTCGTCGCCGTTCAGGAATGGCAGCTTGCTGGGATCGAGCAAGCGATGGCGTCGCTCGACGCCGGCAACGGCATTGGGCATGACGATGTTAAATCCTGGGCTTCTTCCCTGGGTGAGCGCCATCCGTCACGGGTCCGGAAAACCTGAATGCGCGTGGTCTGGGCGCCCGAAGCCCGGGACGATCTGAAGGCCGTGTTCGACTTCATAGCCCGCGACGACCCGCAGGCCGCGCGAGCCGTCGTCGAGCGCATTCTGTCTCTGGTCGAAACGCATCTGCCGACGACGCCGAATATCGGCCGCCCCGGGCGGATCGACGGCACCCGCGAGCTCATTGTTGCGGGAACGCCATTCATCGTGCCGTATCGTTTGAAGGATGATGCGGTGGAGGTCTTGCGGGTCTATCACGCTGCCCGCCGCTGGCCGTCTGCATTGTGAGGCAGGTGTCGGCTCCCGCCTTTACTGCCCCGCCTTCACCGCGACGGGGCCGACATTGTCGCCGACGCTGACCGCCAGCGGCCGCCGCGCCAGCACGGCGTCCTCGTTGGTCGGGACCATGAACTCCCACATCTCGGCGGAGAACACCCGGTCGCGCTCGCGCCGACGCGGGGCATCCCAGCTTGGGCCGGGCGCCGCACCCGGCATCACCGCCGCGGCATCGAGCCCGGCATCCTCGGCCAGCTTGGGCAGCGCGCCTTCGACGAAGGCCCGGCGCGCCTCGCCGACCGGCCGCGCACGGATACCGCTGCCGAGCAGCACATCTTTCGTGTCGGCATCTTGCGCGCCGAACCAGGCAACCGCCTGCGGCAGGCGGCTGGGCAAGGCGGCTTTGAGACCCGCGCGGTCCTGGTCGCTGAAGCTCTTCAGCCAGCCGGTGGCGCAGAGCAGGTGGAACCCGGTCTCGGTCGCGATCTGTTCGAGCAGCGGGCCGGCAATCTCGAAGGCGCCGTCTTGCAGGGTCGCGGCGAGCTCGGCGATCGCCGCCTCGGCCATGAAAACCGTGCCGGCGAAGTCGCCCCAGCTTTCGGGCGCGTGGTCGAGCAGGCTGATCGCGTGCAGGGCATCCTTGCCGCGGCCGAATTCGAGCCTGCCTTCCGGCTCATCGAGCACATCCTCCAGAAACTTGAAGAGCGCCCGCGTGTGCCCGAGCACGTCCTGCGCCATCGCCGCCATCGAGGTGAAGTCCTGCAGGCCACGGCCGTTGCGCATCACCATGATGTACCAGTGGCCGAGCACCCACTTGCTGTCGGCGATGCAGACGAGCTCATCGCGCAGCGCCTGGCGCACCTCGGGGGTCAGCTCCATCGCCGGCTTTCCTCGTTATCCGTGCTTCGCGCGCCCAGGGCGCGCTGGGGCGCTACCATTTCATCCAGCCAAAGGGGTTGCCGCAGCTCTGGCACGTGAAGGCGATCTCCGAAACCGTGCCGCCAAAGGGATTGACGACGCGGCTGTCGGTCGAGCCGCACCACGGGCACTCGACCTTGGCATCGTAGCGGTCGCCGAACACCGTGACCGGCGTGTCTACGTTGGGCGCCTCAGCTTCGGGTTTCTGCGTCTTGTCATGCGCCATCAGGCGAAGCCCACGGCCGAGCCCGGGTCGCGCCGCCCGATCACGCGCTCGAAGGCCGCGGCGGGCGCCATGGTCATCTCTATCCATTCGCGCTCGGAATAAATGAGCCGCGCCCGCGCCATGGCGAGGTCGAGATTGGGCGCGCTCAGCGAGCCCAGATGCTCCAGCCTACCGTCGATGCGGTGACGCCCGAAGACCTCGTAGAGCTCGGTATCGGGTTCAAGGACGCGTTCGTTCATATCTGAAACCCGTAACCCTTCACATGCTCGCGCGCGGCCGGGGCGATGTCGGACTTCCGCCATTTCTCGCCCCAGGCGATCTTGACCGTAACGGCGCTGACGCCCTCGACCGCGCCGACGCGCTGCTTGATGTCCCACTGGATCATCTCGTAGGCCGGGCAGCCCATGCAGGGATAGACGATCGCCACGGTCACGGCGCCTTGCGCGCTCACCTCAACGCCGCGCACCATGCCCATCTCGGGCAGGCCGACATCCATGTGCGGGTCCTTGACGGTCTTCAGCGCCTCGGCGACCGCCGCCTTCAGTCGGTCCACAGCCCGTCTCCCCATACTTCGGTCTGCAGACGGGCATGCGCCGACGGGTTCATCGGCCCGTCATGTTTCAGCTGGTTGATCGTGTCGTCCCAGTCGGCCTGCTCCCAGATCCATTCGCGCTTTTCGACGTCGCACATCATCGGAAATGGGCAGTCGAGCACGTATTTGCCTTGCTCCTCGTCGAATTGGGCGGGCACGTCGAGGCCGACCTCGTCGGCGAATTTGCAGGCCGATTGCAGCCACATCTCGCGCATCGTGTCGTTCGACCAGCCGCGCACCTTGAAGTCGAGCTGGCCGGTGCGGGTCTTCTTCCAGTCGGGCAGACCGAACCAGGTGACGCCGTGGGGGAACATCCAGTCGAGCGCCTTTTGCACGGCCGCGCGGGTCTCGGGTGAATATTCGGCGTAGAACTTGACCCATTGCTCGCCGTGCCCGACGTGGAACTTCTCCTCGAAATTGATCTTGCGCAAGGACCGCCGGTAGGGCGCGAACGAGCAGTTGAGCTCGATGTCGCGCGTGGTAATGCGCCCGGCGCGGTCGAGGAAGCATTGCGAGACCACGAACTCGAAATAGTTCTTCAGCTCGAACTGCATGATCATCAGCGTCTTGATGGTCTCCGGCGCGATGTCGAATGTCTTCTCCCGCATCGAGACGCCGAACCGCTCCAACAGCATGCCCTGCTGGTGGGCATGGCCGATCTCGTCCTGGATCGTCGCCGAAACGGCAACCTTGGCGCCGATGTCGGGGCAGGTCGGATAGGCGGTATAGGCCCAGGTCAGCACGGTAACCTCCGACTGCGCGGCAATCGTCAGCGTCTGCACCAGCGCCTGACGGTAGTCGGCGAACATCTCGTCGATATCCTCGACCAGCTCGCCCGCCTCGATCTTGGCCATGGTGGCGCGCTTCAGCGCTTCCGATTGCTCCGCTCGTCGCATCGTGCTCTCAGCCATCGCGCTCCGTCCCTGCGTGCCGATCGGGGCCGAAATTGACCCGCCCCCTGGGCGTTTGCAAAGAATATTACAGTCCGTAGAGGCTATGACCAATCATACAGAATCTCCTTGTTCAAAACCACCATCATCGTAAAAAACGCACGAATCCTGGCGATACGGACATCAGCGCGGCAGCGGTCGCGTGCCCGTTCAATGCGCCGTACCCCGGATGATCCGCGTCGCCGGCGCATGCGCAGTGTAATGGGTGTAATGGTGGAAGCGCTTGGCTGTCCGACCTATGTATGAGGACGCGACATGCCCTGCCAGCGATCCCGGCCTTTGAGAAATCGCTCCATGCCCCTGCGCGCCCTTGCTCTCACCATGATCAGCTCGCTCCTCGTCGGCTGCGCCGTGCTCTCGCCGCTGCCGAAGAAAACCGATACCGGCCAGCGCCTCGCCATGTTCCCGACCGAGGGCCTGCCGCTCAGGGCGCCGGTCACCATTCACTGGGACAAGCACCAGGTCCCCTTCATCGAGGCGCAGAACGACGCCGACCTCGCCTTCACCCTGGGTCTGGTGCACGCGCATCTGCGGCTCGGCCAGATGGAGCTGATGCGCCGCATCGCCGCCGGCCGCATTTCGGAAATGGCCGGTCCGCTGACCACCGAGATCGACCACAGCCTGCGCATCCTCAACTACGCCGCCGCCGCCGAAGCCAGCGAGCAGGCCATGCCCGCCGAAACCAAGGCCTGGGTGACGGCGTTCGTTGCCGGCATCAACCACTATCAGAAGACGGCCAAAGTGCTGCCGGCCGAATACCGCATCCTCGGGCTGGAGCGCGAGCCCTGGACCGTGCGCGACGTGCTGACGGTCGGCCGGCTCGCCTCGACCGACGTCAACTGGCTGGTCTGGTTCAGCACGTTGAAGCTGCGCCAGCGCAAGGACTGGCCGCAGCTTTGGGCGCGCCTCGTCAAGTCCGGCGGCGATTCGATGGCGAGCTTCCGGCCCGCCGGCAAACAGGCTGCGCTCGACGAGATCCTGCGCGGCATGAGCCGCTCGGGCAGCAACTCGCTCGCCGTGGCCGGCTCGCGCACCAAGTCAGGCGCCGCGTTGATGGCCAACGACCCGCATCTGGGCCTGATGTTGCCAAACCTGTGGCTGATCGCCGGCATCAAGTCGCCGTCGGTTCACGCCGTCGGGCTGATGGTGCCGGGCATCCCCTTCGTGGCGCTGGGCCGCAACCAGCGCATCGCCTGGGGCGGCACCAACATGCGCGCCGCGTCTTCCGATCTTTACGACGCTACCAAGTTCAAACCGGGCGAGATCGTTCAGCGCAGCGAAACGATCCGCGTGCGCTGGTGGCGCAGCGAGCGGGTCGTTGTACGGACTACGCCCCTTGGACCCATCATCACCGACGCGCCGCTGATCGATGCCGGAGGGTCGGGTCCGTTGGCGCTGCGCTGGGTCGGCCACGATGCCAGCGACGAGATCACCGCTTTTTTGAAGGTTCAGCGCGCCGGAAACTGGCAGCAATTCCGCGCCGCCTTCAAGACCTTCGCGGTCTCCGCCCAGAACATGCTCTACGCCGATGTCGACGGCAATATCGGCCAGCTTATGGCCATCCGCCTGCCGGTGCGTCGCGCCAAGACGCCGCGCGACATCGTACTCGACCCGACAAATCCGCGCGACACGTGGCACGGCTATCTGGGCGCGCTCGATCTGCCGTCGAGCTACAACCCCAAGGCCGGGTTCCTTGCCTCGGCCAACAACAAGCCCGCCGCGGCGAGCGTGCCGATCGGCTATTTCTTTTCCACCGACGACCGCGTGCTGCGCATGGCGGCGCTGATGAAGGGGCGGGGCAAGGTCGACCTCGCGGCGCTGAAGGGCGTGCAGCGCGACGTCTATCTCATTTCCGCGGTGCGGCTGCGCGATCTCGTCGCGGCCAAGATCGAGGCGCTCGGCCTCTCCAAGGGGCTCGCCCCGGCCGAGGTCAAGCTGCTGAAGGCATTCCGCGACTGGGACGGCCACTATCGCACCGGCTCGCGGGGGGCGGTCGCATTCGAGCTCGTGCACCATTATCTCGCGGGCGCGCTGCGCAAGCGGCTTTACGAACCGGAGGTTGCCAGGGTTCTTAGCGGCCAGTCGCGCAACAAGGCGCTGCTCGTCCAGGATATCGAACGCGCGGACGCCAATGGGCTATCGGCCGATCTCAAATCCGCGCTCACCACGGCGGCGGCCAGGTTCGACACCTACAAGGACTGGGGCGCCTTCCACCGTCTCGTCGTCAACCACCCGCTGGCGCGCTTGCCCGTGATCGGCAGCCGATACCGCTTCGTCGACGCCCCGGCCGAGGGCTCCAACGATACGCTCTGGAAGACCGCGCACAGCACTACCGACGAGCGCCACCCGGCGCGCTTCGGCTCGAACGCGCGGCACATCTCCGACCTTTCCGATCCCGACGCCAATTGGTTCACGCTTCTGGGTGGCCAGGACGGCTGGTTCAACTCGGCGAACTTCACCGATCAGGTGCCGCTCTGGCTGACCGGTGGTTACGTCAAGGTGCCGTTCCGCATCGAGACAGTGCGCAAGAATTTCAAGCACAAGACCAAACTGGCGCCGGCGAAGCGGTAACGCGCTCGGCTTCCCCCTCACCCTCCCATCGCTGACGCGATGGGCCCCTCCCTCTCCCCCGAGGGGCGAGACGATGCCTGTTGCAAAAGCGGTGACCGAATTCCCTCTCCCCCTGAGGGAGAGGGTTAGGGTGAGGGGTCGCGCGCGGTAGCGCGCTTTGTACGTCGCGATGTCACGCGGTAGACTGGATGAATTGGTGCCGACCGGTCCGCGCCTGACGAAAGGATCACGATGGCCGCTGTGGATAAAAAAACCGTGCTTGTCGTCGGCGCGGGCGACAGTCTGGGCGGCGCGATCTCGCGGCGTTTCGCGCGCGAGGGCTACGCGCTCGCCGTCACCCGCCGCAATCCCGAGAAGCTCGCCGATCTCGTGACGCTGATCGAGAAGGATGGCGGCGAGGTTCATCCTTTCGGCTCCGACGCGCGCCGCGAGGATCAGGTCGCCGAACTCGTCGAGACCGTCGAGCGCGATATCGGACCGATCGAGGTGGCGATCCACAATATCGGCGCCAACGTGCAGTTTCCGATCACCGAGACCACGACGCGGGTCTACTACAAGGTCTGGGAGCTGGCCTGCAAATCGGCCTTCCTGATCGGCCGCGAGGTCGCCAAACGCATGCTCGCGCGCGGGCATGGCACGATCCTTTTCACCGGCGCTACGGCGAGCGTGCGCGGCGCCGCTGGCTTCTCGGCTTTCGCCGGCGGCATGCATGGCAAGCGGGCGCTCGCCCAGTCGATGGCGCGCGAGCTCGGGCCGCAGAACATCCATGTCGCCCATGTCGTGATCGACGGGCCGATCGACACGCCGTTCACCCGCGAGCGCTTTCCCGACCTCATCGCCGCGCGGCCGCTCGACGGGATACTGCTTCCCGAGGACATCGCTGAGAATTATTGGCGTGTGCATTGCCAGCCCCGCAGCGCCTGGACCCACGAACTCGACGTGCGCCCCTTCCTTGAGCCGTGGTAGGTTGGGGAAGGACGAGGCCGTTGCAGTCAGGTGCAAATCCGAAAATGTCTAAAACCCTAGAGTTCTTCTTCGACTACGGCAGTCCCACCAGCTATCTCGCTAATGTCCAGATCGCCGGGATCGCCGAGCGCACGGGCGCTGCGGTCGTGCGCAAGCCGATGCTGCTGGGCGGCGTCTTCAAGGCGTCGGGCAACCAGACCCCGGTCGCGATCCCGGCCAAGGGCGCCTATATGCTGACCGACATGGCGCGTATGGCCAAGCATCTGGGCGTGCCGTTTCGCATGAACCCTTACTTCATCATCAACACGCTACCCTTGATGCGCGGCGCCATGGCGGCGCTGGAGGATGGCAACTTCGAGGCCTACGACGCGGCGATGTGGCAGGCGATGTGGGTCGATGGCGAGAACATGGGCGAAGTCGAGGTGATCGGAAAAGTGCTCAAGGGCGCAGGGCTCGACCCGGCAGCGTTTGCCGCGCGTATCCAGGATCAGGCCGTGAAAGATGCGCTGATCGCGGGCACCGAGGAGGCCGCCAAGCGCGGCGCCTTCGGCGCGCCCACCATGTTCATCGGCGATGAAATGTTTTTCGGCTCCGACCGGATGGACTATGTCGAACGCGCCCTGGCCGCATAAGCGCTGGACACTCACCCGGGAGCAGATCGCTTCCGGCGAGGTCCGGCGCCAGATCATCGAAAGCGGCTATCCCTTTCCCGTGCTCAGCGAGGACGAGCTCGACGCCTCGCTGGGCGCGATCCTGGCCGTCGGCGACGTCCGCGAGACCTGGGTCTTCGGTTATGGCTCGCTGATGTGGAACCCGGCCTTCCATTACGCCGAGCGCCGCGTCGGTCTCGTCCACGGTTTTCACCGGCGCTTTTGTCTGTGGACCCATGCCGGTCGCGGCACGCCGGAAAATCCAGGTCTGACGCTTGCGCTCGATCGTGGCGGCTCGTGCCGCGGGGTTGCCTTTCGCATCGCCGACGGCGAGGCGGCAACCGAGCTTGGCATCGTCTGGCGGCGCGAGATGGTGAGCGGCGCCTACGCCCCGCGCTGGATCACCGTGCGCACCGACGGCGGCGTTATCCGCGCGGTGACCTTCGTGATCAATCATGCCCATGACCGCTACACAGGACTGCTGTCGGAGAACAAGGTCGTCGAGGTCATCGCCCGGGCGGAAGGCGGCCTGGGTCCGTGCGCGGAGTATCTCCACAACACGGTGGAGCATCTGGACAAGCTCGGTATTGTCGACCGGCCGCTGACGCGTCTCCACGACCAGGTCCTGATGCTGCGCCGCGCGTGAGCCCGGAGCCGCCTTCGGCAAGATTGCGCACAACCTCCGCTTGACTTGACCGCATGGCTGGCAGAGCCTTACGGCAAAGCGGCGGACCGGCCAGTGCGCGCGGCAAACGCCGCACGATCGATCATGGAGGAAGCGATGGCGAGCGAGAAAGCCACCACGAGTTCGGAGCCGTCGGGCGAGAAACAACCTGCCAAAGCCAAGCCGGCCAAGCCCGCGGGCGCCGTCAAGCACCCCTGGGTCAAATCCTATCCGCCGGGTTTGAAATGGGATACCGAGATCCCGGAGCGCCGCCTGTATGCGCTGATGGATCATGCCGTCGAGCGCTTTGCCAAGAACGACGCGGTCGACTTCCTTGGCAAGACGATGACCTACGGCGATATCGGCGACCACGTCGACCGCATGGCCAAGGGGCTGCAGGCGATGGGCGTGCACGCCGGCGTGAAGGTCGGCCTCTTCCTGCCCAACACGCCTTATGGAGTGATCGGCTTCTTCGCCATCCTCAAGGCCGGCGGCACGGTGGTGAACTACAACCCCCTCTACGCCGAGCGCGAGCTGCTCTACCAGATCGACAATTCGGAGACCGACTACCTGGTTACGCTCGACCTCAAGGTGCTCTACGACAAGATACCGGCGCTCTTGAAGCAGTCGCGGCTGAAGAAGGTCATCATCTGCCGCATGCAGGACATCCTGCCTTTCCCGAAGAACCTGCTGTTCCCGCTGGTCAAGGGCAAGGAGATCGCCAAGTTTCCGCGCGACGACCAACACGTCCGCTACAACGATCTGATCAAGAATGACGGCCGGGTCGACGAGCCGCGCATCGATCCTGCGAAGGACATCGCCGTGCTGCAATATACGGGCGGCACCACCGGTGTGCCCAAGGGCGCGATGCTGACCCACGCCAACCTCTACGCCAACGCCATGCAGTGCGATATGTGGTTTCCGTCCGAGGAGGGCAAAGCCGAGCGGCTGATCGGCGTGCTGCCGCTCTTCCACGTCTTCGCGATGACCATCGTGATGACCTACGGGGTCTACAAGGGCTCGTGCATGATCCTGCTGCCGCGCTTCGAGATCGACCAGCTCCTAAGCACGATCCAGCGCGCCAAGCCGACGATCATGCCCGGCGTGCCGACGATCTTCACCGCGATCAACAATTATCCCAAACTCGGCGAGTATGATCTCTCCTCGCTCGCCTACTGCCTGTCGGGCGGCGCGGCGCTGCCGCTGGAGGTCAAACAGAAATTCGAGAGGCTGACCGGCTGCACGCTGGTCGAGGGCTACGGGCTGTCGGAAACCTCGCCGGTCGCCACCGCCAACCCCTTCGCCGGGGTCAACAAGGAAAGCTCGATCGGCCTGCCGGTACCGGGCACGACGATCGAAATCATCTCGATCGAAAGCGGCAAGCCGGTGCCGCTCGGCGAGAACGGCGAGATCTGCATTTCCGGCCCGCAGGTGATGGCGGGTTATTGGAACAATCCCGAGGCGACGAAGGACTCGATCGTCGACGGGCGCTTCCGCAGCGGCGATATCGGCTATATGGACAAGGATGGCTACACCTTCATCGTCGACCGCCTGAAGGAAATGATCCTGGCCGGTGGCTACAACGTTTATCCGCGCAATGTCGAGGAGGCGATCTACATGCACCCGGCCGTGGCCGAATGCGCGGTCGTCGGCATCCCCGACGAATATCGCGGCCAGACCGTGAAGGCCTATGTGGCCCTCGCCGAGGGCCAGTCGCTCACCGAGGCCGACCTCATCGCCTTCCTGCAGGACAAGATCTCGAAGATCGAAATGCCCAAGATGGTCGAGTTCCGCACCGAGCTGCCCAAATCGGCGATCGGCAAGATCCTGAAGAAGGAGCTGCTGGCCGAAGAGGCGGCGAAGGCGGAGGGGTAGGGGGTCGGACGTCCGCGGGAGCCAAACCCGCTGCGCATCCATCCTTCGAGGCCGCCTTGCGGCGGCACCTCAGGATGAGCCTTAGTGGATTGGTCCAAATTGAGAGGCTTATCCTGAGGTGCGAGCGCGAGCGAGCCTCGAAGGACGATCCGCAAGACCCGCGCATGAGACACTTGGCACAGATGAAACGCTTGGGGCGCTTGCGACAAGACAGCTAAGACAGCACCCGGTGTTCAGATAACCGTTTCTGGATGTTCGGAGGCCGTTCGGCCGCTCCCGACTGCGCCCGCCTCACGGCTTGCCGATGAACTTGACGACGTCCGGAACCACCGGCGCCAAGCCTTGGAAGAATTCAGAGATTGCGATCACGATCTGGCCGTGCCCGATTGCGGGATAGCTGCGCGCGGTTGCCCGGCCGCCGGCGCGGCGATAGGCGGCGGCAAGACCGGGACCGTTTCGGCGGCCGACGACCATGTCGAGGCCGGCTGAAAGCAGCAGCAGCGGTGGCCCGCCATTATCGGTAACTGCGACCGGCCGGGCGTTTGGCCGCGGATGTGCGGCGAAGATCGGCGCCAGCCGTGGCACGCGCTCAGGGTGGAAAACATACGGTCCTGCCAGTCCGATCATGCCGCCGATTGCCGTGCGCGGCACGCCGGCCGCGCCCAGATAGTGCGGATCGAGCGCCAGCAGCGCTGCGATATGCGCGCCGGCCGAATGGCCCATGAGGTAGATCCGGTCGGGATCGCCGCCGTATCGGCGTACGTTCGTGCGCACCCAGGCGACCGCGCGCGCGGCATCGTCGACGAATGCCGGAAAACGCACCTGGGGATAGAGCCGGTAATTCACCAGCACCACGACATAGCCGGCTTGCGAAAAGCTGCGACCAACGAAACCGTAGCGGTCCTTGGTGCCGCGCCGCCAGCCGCCGCCATGGATGAAGATGAGCGTCTTGCGCGGGGTTCCGGTCGCCCGCGCCGCCGCCTCGCTGGCAGGAAGAAACAGATCGAGCCGATGGCGCGGGTCAGGCCCGTAAGCGACATCGCGGGGACCGCGCGCGCTGGCGGGTGCCGCGAGGACTGCTAGAGATGCGAGGATCAGGAATGCGCGCGCGAACGATTGCATAACGGCGTTATACGCCCGAAGCGCACCGACCATCGCCAATTATCGACGATCTCGGGCGCTCTTTTTGTCGGTGGCCCTCGCTCGCTCCTACCAGCCGCCACCGCCACCGCCGCCGCCGCCACCGCCCGAGGAGCCGCCGCCGCCGCCGCCCGAGCCCGAGGACGATCCCGGCGCCGTCGATGAGGAGGAAATCGCGCCGCTGAAGGCGCCGCCGAGCCCGCTCGCCAGCCCCGTCGCGCCCAGCGCCGACCAGGAATGGCCATGATACCAGTAGGGATGATAGGGCGTGCCGTCGGCCATGCGCGCGGCCTTCAGCACGTCGGCGAAGCGCTCGCTCCATTTCTGCTCGACATCGAGCGCGAGTGCGTAGGGCAGGAATTTCTCGAACAATTCCGGGGTTTCGGCCGGCGGATTCATCAGGTTCATGCGGTCCTTCTCGGCGACCGAGAGGTACATCCGGAAGCCTTCGAGCTGGTCCATCACCTTGCGGCCCATCCGCGTCGGCGCCCGCATGAGGTGGAAGAAGACCGCGTTCATCAGCCCCATTGCCAGGATCGCCGCGACGCCCACCCAGTCGATGAGCTGGCCAAGCCCGACCGCGCCCGCGACCTCGCCGGCGAAGAACGGAAGGAAGAAGAGCGTCATGACCACGCCCATCACGTAGCTGCCCGAGCGCCACGATTTCCAGGCCTGCATGCCGAGGAAGAAGACGCCGATCGTCCAGACACTGAGCCAGAAGCCCAGGAAGATGGCGGGAAACACATCCTCGGCCGTGGCCAGCGCGATCACCACCGCCAGCACGGTGAGGCCGAGGCCGGCGAAGAAGTAGCCCCGGTTGGTGAGGAAATAGGCTTTCTCGAATTCCAGGCGCAGATAGGCTTTGAGCTCGTTGAGCGCGCCGCTGATCTTGGAGTGGTTCGCCTGCTCCAGCTTGATCTTCGATTTCGAGCGGAACAGCTTTTTGGCGATGTCGCGCTCGCCCTTGGTGAGCTTCGATTTATCTTCGTCGATGCGATTCAAGGTGAACGTCTTCTTCTTGTCCTCGTCGATGGTGAGGTAGCCCTTGACCGCCATGTTGACGACCGCGGCGGCGAAGGCCTTGTTGTCGAAGCCCATGCGGCGGATGAAGCGCGCGGCGGCCGGCGAGATCCCCTTGGGCGGCTCATACAATGGGATGATCGCGCCCTTGGCCGGATCGCGGCCGACCCGGATCCAGGCGACAAGATAGAATATCCCGAGCACCACAAGACCGAAGAGCCCGAGGATGGCCGGGGCGTTGTCGGCGAAGAACCACCGCATTTTCGTGGTCCCGCTAGGCGGCTCCACGATGCCCTTGGTGAAGCCGACCGCCACGGACAAACCTTCGCGCGCGCGCAGGCGCCGGGTCGTGCGGAACACCATCTCGGTCGGGGCGGCGCCGGGCCGTTTCGAATAGGCGGTGCCGCGCGCGCCCTGGGGGCCGGTATAGGCCATGCTCTGACGCACGCTGGCGCCGGCCGGCAGGACCACGGTGGCGCTTGCCTGCTCGATGGTGAAGGCCCAGCCGTTGCCGGTGACGTTCCAGTAGATCTCGTCGAAGCCGTCGAAGAAGCCGATCATCCGGCTCATGCGGTACTTGATCGTGTAGGTGTAAACCCCGCGCGGCAGAAAATAGCTCTTGCGGCCGATATAGATCCGGATCCCGTTCGAACGGCTCTCGGTGAAGTAAGCCTCTGTTTTTCCATCGCGTTTTATGTCGAGGATCTTGAAGTCGACACGCATGCGCGCGCCGTTCGGTGTGCGGTAGCGCAGCGGCAGGTCGCGGAAGATGCCGCGCTTGATTTGCCGGCCCGCGGCGACGACCCGGATCGTCTCGGTGACGATGACGCTGGCGTCCTTGCGGACCTCGATGCGGCTCGCATAGTCGAGGATGCGCTCGTACGAGAGGTTCCCGACCGGGCCGCGCGGCGCGATCCCGCCGCCGCTCGCGCCGCTGCCGCCTTCCTCCATGCCGCCGCTGCTGCCGCCGCCGCCCCTTTCGCCCTCGCCTTCCTCCGTCGATTGGGCAAAGGCGACGCTGGCGATGAACAGCATGCCGGCAAAGCAGACGAGCCAATGAAGCGGGGCGAAGAGGCGCTGGGCCATGCGCAAATTCCTGTATCAGGGGGCTTCAGCTCGCCAGCTTGACCTCGGGGGCGAGGCCCTCCTCGGGCGCGTCGAGCTGAAAATATTCCGCGCGCTTGAAGCCGAAAACCGCGGCGATCAGGTTGCTCGGAAACGACTGGACGTAAATGTTGAGGTTGCGGACGGTGCCATTGTAGTAGCGCCGGGCATACTGCAGATGATCCTCGACCTCGGTTAGCTTTTCCTGAAGATCGAGATAGACCTTGCTCGCCTTGAGGTCGGGATATTTCTCCGCCACCGCGAACAGCCGGCCGATAGTCTGGGCCAGATCGCCCTCGATTGCGCCGCGCGCCTCGGGGTGGCTCTCCCGGCCCGCCTCGCCACGCAGCTTGACGATACGCGTCAGCACGTCCTTTTCGTAGATCTTGTAGCCTTTGACCGTCTCAACGAGGTTGGGAACGAGGTCGTAGCGGCGCTTCAGCTGCACATCGATGCCGCTCCAGCCCTCGCGTGACATCGCGCGCAGGCGCACGAATTTGTTGAAGATCCAAATGATTACGAGAACGAAAACGACGGCGAGCCCGATCACCACCCAAAGCCACATGGCCGCTCCTGCTGGCTGAACTGTGTGCGCACCCACTGGATCCAGGCGACGGGCCGCAGTCTAGCGGGCCGAGCGAAGCGGGCCAACAGGAAGCAGGGTGACGGGCGTGGAAATTTGTTTAAAGGCGCTGGTCGTGGTGGTTGGCGAAGGCCGGTGGCTCATTATGGGGGCGGGTTTCCGGCTCTCCCGTCACCGGCGGATGCCGGTCTGCCGCATCAGATGGCGGATGAAATTGCATACTGCGCCGGGACGATTTCCGACAGGCACGCTGCCGGGTGGCATGGAAAGCCACCACTCACTACGGGGCAGGCTGCCGGACCCACTACAAGAACCTTCTTGACACGATCGCGGCTCGTCCATAAATTGCCAGTGAACCAACCGAACGTTTGGTTGGACGAAATTCCTCGCCAATTCGCTCGAGGTTGGCCCGGCGATGGCCGGCCACCCGCAGAAAAGCGCGCCGCAGCTACTGGAAGTACGCACGTTTATGGCCGTGAAGAAGACCGATCGCGAGGACGTCATCGACGGTGCGCTTACCCTCTTCCGGGTGAAGGGCTATCACCATACGTCGATGTCGGATATCAGCGGCGCCTGCGGGCTTCTGAAGGGCAGCGTCTATCACTACTTTCCGGGCAAGAAGGAACTCGCCGTGGCGGCGCTCGACCGGGTGATCGAGGACGGGCGCGCCAAGCTTTTCCTGCCCGCCAACGATGACGGGCGGACACCAAAGGAGCGTTTGCGAGCGCTGGGCGAGGCGGTGGAGCGCTATTTCATGGGCCGCGAGGGCGGCTGTGTGATGGGCAATCTTGCGCTCGAGGTGGGCGGCAGCGTGCCGGAATTCGTCGAGCGCATCCGCACGTATTTCGAGGAGTGGGCGAAGGCATTGACGCGGATTCTCGCCGGCAAGTATGGCGAGGAGCGCGCGCGTGAACTGGCCGAGGATGCGATCGCCCGCGTCCAGGGCGCCATCATGATGATGGGGCTGACGGGGGACGAGGAGATTCTGCGCCGCGCCGGCCGCGACATCGTCGCGCTGCTGGATTAGGGCAATCGTTAGGCGGTTGGGTGAAAATGGCGTAGCGCGGGACCGCATCGGCCCGTCAGTGAAGGAAGGCAAGGACCATGGAGAAGAACGTCGTCATTGCGGGCTATGCCCGCTCGCCCTTCGGCATCGCGCATAAGGGCACGCTGACCAAGGTGCGGCCGGACGACTTGGTCGCCGCGGTCGTCAAGGCGCTGATCGCGAAGACCGGCGTCAACAAGGACGACATCGAAACACTGATCCTGGGCTGCGCCGTGCCCGAGGCCGAGCAGGGCTTCAATATGGGGCGCTACGTCGTCTTCCTGTCCGACCTGCCGGTCAAGACCGGCGGCATCACGGTCAACCGCTGGTGCGGCTCATCGATGCAGGCCATCCACATGGCCGCGGGTGATATCCAGATGGGCGCCGGCGAGGCCTTCATCGCGGCGGGCGTGGAGTCGATGAGCCGAGTGCCGATGATGGGCTACAACCCCTCGCCAAATCCGAACCTGGCGACGGGCTGGCCGGAGACCTACTACTCGATGGGCCAGACCGCCGAGGAAGTTGCCAAGAAGTACCAAGTGACCCGCGAGATCCAGCAGGACTTCGCCATCGCCAGCCACCAAAAAGCCGAGGCCGCGCGCAAGGCCGGCAAGCTGAAAGACGAGATCGTGCCCATCGAGACGCCGAATAACGGCGTCGTCGACGAGGATGGCGGCATCCGCGCGGATAGCAGTCAGGAAACGCTGTCGGGCCTGAAGCCCGCCTTCGACAAGGACGGCACGGTGACCGCGGGCACCTCCTCGCCGCTCACCGACGGCGCCTCGGCGGTGCTGGTCTGCACCGAGGACTACGCCAAGAAGAACAAGCTGCCGATCCTCGCGCGCATCAAGGCGATCGCCGGCACCGGGCTGGAACCCGAGATCATGGGCATGGGTCCCGTCGAGGCGACGCGCAAGGCGCTGGAGCGTGCTGGCCTCACGATCGAGGATATCGACGTGATGGAGCTGAACGAGGCCTTCGCCTCGCAATCGATCGCCTGCATCAAGGAGCTCGGCATCGATCCTGCCAAGGTGAACCTCGACGGCGGCGCCATCGCGCTCGGCCATCCGCTCGGCGCCTCGGGCGCGCGTATCACCGGCAAGGCGGCATCGAACCTCGCCCGCGAGGGCGGAAAATACGCGGTTGCGACGATGTGTATCGGCGGCGGCCAGGGTATCGCCACGGTGCTGGAAGCGGTCTGAGGGCGGCTGCTCCCGACCTAACCAAAGCCCTCATGCTGAGCTTGTCGAAGCACGAGGGCGGCAGGCGCGGAACAGCGTCCCTCATCCTTCGACAGGCTCAGGATGAGGCGCAGCAGGAAAGCGGAGAGACATGGAAATCCAGAAAGCAGCCGTGATCGGCTCGGGCGTGATGGGCGGCGGGATCGCCGCGCACCTGGCCAATGCCGGCGTGCCGGTGCTGCTCTACGACATCGTGCCCGAGGGCGCGAACGACCGCTCGATCGTGGCTCGCAAGGCCATCGAGCGCATGAAGAAGACCGACCCCGCGCCCTTCATGCATCCGCGCGCCATGAAGTTGGTGACGCCCGCCAATATCGAAGACGATTTGGACGCTCTGGGCGAGGTGGACTGGATCGTCGAGGCCGTGATCGAGCGGCTCGACATCAAGCAGGATCTCTACAAAAAGCTCGAGGCGCACCGCAAGAAAGGCTCGATTGTTTCCTCCAACACATCGACGATCCCGCTCGCACAACTGACCGGCGGTCTGCCGGAGAGCTTCCAGCGGGATTTTGTCATCACGCATTTCTTCAATCCGCCGCGCTATCTGCGGCTGCTTGAGATCGTCGCGGGACCCAAGTCGCGCAAGGAGGTCGTCGAGACCGTACGTGCGTTCGGAGACGTACGCCTCGGCAAGGGCATCGTCGATGCCAAGGACACGCCGGGCTTCGTCGCCAACCGCATCGGCACGCTGTTCGGCCAAGTCGCGATCAACGAGGCCATGGATCGGGGGCTCACCGTGGAGGAGGCCGACGCGGTTGCCGGCAGCCCGATGGGCGTGCCCAAGACCGGCATCTTCGGGCTCATGGATCTGGTCGGGCTCGACCTGATGCCGCATGTCGCCAAATCGCTCTACGACAATGTGCCCGACGGCGATCCGTACAAGGCGCTCTACCGCGCCTCGGACAAGATCCAGAAGATGATCGACGACGGCTATACCGGCCGCAAGGGCAAGGGCGGTTTTTACCGGCTGAACCGCGACGGCGGCGGCCGCGTCAAGGAATCGATCGACCTTGCGACCGGCGAGTACAGACCCTCGGTGAAGGCGCAGCTCGCCAGCGTGCGCGCCGGCCGCAAGGATCTGAAGACGCTGGTCACCCACGAGGACAAGGGCGGCGGCTATGCCTGGGCGGTGCTCTCGCACACGCTCAGCTATGCAGCGCTGTTGGTGCCCGAAATCGCCGACGATATCGTCAAGGTCGATGAGGCGATGCGGCTCGGCTATGCCTGGAAATGGGGGCCGTTCGAGCTGATCGACCGGCTGGGTGCAAGGTGGTTCGCGGACAAGCTCGCCGAAGAAGGCCGGCCGGTGCCCGCGTTGCTGAGCAAGGTTGGCGAAGGCAGCTTCTACCGCGTCGAGAACGGCAAGCTGCAGTTCTTCGGCACCGATGGCAAATACCACGACGTTACGCGGCCTGAAGGGGTTCTCAAGCTCGAGGACATCAAGCGCGCCTCCGAGCCGATCGCGAAGAACGCCTCGGCGAGCCTGTGGGATATTGGCGACGGTGTCGCCTGCCTTGAATTCACGTCCAAGATGAACGCGATCGACGGCGAGATCATGGCGATGATCGACAAGGCGATCGGCATCGTCGGGAAAGATATGACGGCGCTCGTCATCTATAACGAGGCGGATAATTTTTCCGTCGGCGCCAATATCGGTCTTGCGCTCTTCGCCGCCAATGTCGGCGTCTGGCCGATGATCGAGCAGGGCATCGAGCAGGGCCAGCGTACGTACAAGAAGCTGAAATACGCGCCCTTCCCCGTGGTCGGCGCGCCGGCCGGCATGGCGCTTGGCGGCGGCTGCGAGGTGCTGCTGCATTCCGACGCGATCCAGGCTCACGCCGAAGCCTATATCGGTCTGGTCGAGGTCGGCGTCGGCCTGGTGCCGGGCTGGGGCGGCTGCAAGGAGATGGTGACGCGCTGGGCCGTCGACCAGAGGCGGCCGGGCGGCTACATGCCGGCTGTCGGCAAGGCCTTCGAATACATCTCGACGGCCGCGGTGTCGCGCTCGGCGGCACTCGCCCAGGACATGAAAATCCTGCGCGCCGGCGACGCCATCACCATGAACCGCGACCGGCTGCTGGCCGACGCCAAGGCCAAGGCACTGGCGCTGGCAAAGGGCTATGCGCCGCCCGAGCCGGCCGAGCTCAACCTGCCGGGACCGACCGCGAAGGCGGCCATGGATCTCGCGGTTGCCGGTTTTGTCCAGCAGGGCCAGGCCTCCCGGCATGATGCGAGGGTCGCCGGCGGCGTCGCCGCCGTGCTGTCGGGCGGCGACACCGACATCACCGAGACCGTCACCGAAGACCAGTTGTTGAAGCTCGAGGTGCAGGAGTTCATGAAGCTCGTGCGCACCGAAAAGACACTGGCCCGCATCGAGCACACGCTGACCACCGGCAAGCCGCTCAGGAACTAGGAGACCGCACCCATGGCGACCTACAAGGCCCCTTTGCGCGAGATGCGCTTCGTGCTGCACGAGATGCTTGGCGTCGAGACGCTCGCCGAGTTGCCCGGCTACGAGGAAGCAACGCCCGACCTGATCGACGCCATCCTCGAGGAAGGCGCCAAGCTCTGCGAGAACGAACTGCAGCCGCTCAACTATTCGGGTGACCAGGAGGGCTGTACGTATGAAAACGGCGTTGTCCGTACGCCCGAAGGTTTCAAGGAAGCGTACAAGACATTCGCCGAGTCGGGTTGGTGCGGCATCGCCTGCGATCCCAAATATGGCGGTCAGGGTCTGCCCAAGGTCATCAACATTGTCTTCGAAGAGATGATCTGCTCGGCCAACATGTCCTTCGGTATGTATCCGGGGCTCTCGATGGGCGCCTACAATGCGATCGAGCATCACGGCACCGACGAATTGAAGGACGAGTATCTGCCCAAGCTCGTCGACGGCTCGTGGTCGGGCACGATGTGCCTCACCGAGCCCCATTGCGGCACAGATCTGGGGCTCATCCGCACCAAGGCGGTGCCTGATAGTGATGGGTCGTACAAGATCTCCGGCACCAAGATCTTCATCTCGGCCGGCGAGCACGATCTGACCGAGAACATCATCCACCTGGTGCTGGCAAAGCTGCCCGATGCGCCCGAGGGCGTGCGCGGCATCTCGCTATTTCTGGTGCCGAAATTCCTGCCCAAGCAGGAGAACGGCGAAACGGTCGCAGGCCCGCGCAACGGCGTCATGTGCGGCTCGATCGAGCACAAGATGGGGATCAAGGCCTCGTCGACCTGCGTCATCAACTTCGAGGACGCCAAGGGCTGGCTGGTCGGCCAGCCGCATAAGGGCATGGCGCACATGTTCACGATGATGAATGCGGCGCGGCTCGGCGTCGGCATGCAGGGGCTCGGCATCGCCGAGGTCGCCTACCAGAACGCGGTGGAATACGCCAAGGAGCGCGTCCAGGGCCGCGCGCTGAAGGGCGCCGAGGCGCCCGACAAGCCCGCCGATCCGATCATCGTCCATCCCGACGTGCGGCGCATGCTGCTGCGCGCCCGCTCGCTGACCGAGGGCGCCCGCGCGCTGGCTTATTGGACCGGGCTCGAGATCGACAAGATGCTGAAGCATCCCGACGAAGCCGTGCGCGCGGAAGCCGCCGACTGGATCGAGCTCACCACGCCGATCATCAAGGCCTTCTTCACCGATCACGGCTTCGAGGCCGCCAACCTCGCCGTCCAGGTTTATGGCGGACACGGCTATATTTCCGAGCACGGTATCGAGCAGTTCGTGCGCGACGCCCGCATCACCCAGCTCTACGAGGGGACCAACGGCATCCAGGCGCTCGACCTCATCGGGCGCAAGCTGCCGGCGCATATGGGCCGCTTCCTGCGCCGCTTCTTCCATCCGGTGCAGCAGTTCATCGAGGCGAACGCGGCCGATCCGGAGATGGCGGAGTTCGTCACGCCGTTGATGAAGTCCTTCGCCAAGCTGCAGCAGACGACGTTGTGGCTCGCCGAGGCCGGCATGAAGGATCAAAACGACGCGGCGGCGGCGGCAAGCGAATACCTGCGCGCCTTCGGTTTCGTTGCAGTCGGCTATATGTGGGCGCGCATGGCCAGGATCGCGCGCGACAAGCTGAAAGCCGGCGCCAATGGCGAGGATGATTTCTATACCGCCAAGCTGGCCACGGCGCGCTTCTATATGAAGCGCGTGCTGCCCGAGACGGCGGGCCTCTTCGCGACGATGACGGGCGGGGCGGGGCCGCTCATGGAGTTGGAAGAAGCGGCGTTTTAGGGGCTGTCTCTCCGATTCTGGCCAAGAGCCCGCATGCTGATCCTGTCGAGGCACAGGGGCGGCGGGCTTGCAAGCGGCGCCGTCATCCTTCGACAGGCTCGCGATGAGGAACGTCGGTGCGGCGGCGGGACGAATATCCGCCCTTTGTGGAATCGCGGCGCCTACCCTCGCCAATATTTGTGGGGGCCCGCATCAGCTTATACCGAACAACTTTGCCCTGGTGGCGCGGCCGACCTAGGTTGGCCTGCGGTTGGCCTGCGGTTGGCTTGCGGTTGGCCTGCCCCCATAAGCGGAACCGGGTGTTTAGTCAGAGAGGCTGGACAGCTGGCCCATAGGAAGCACGAGGCCGGCCGATTTTGCGCCGGACTGAACGGCCATTGTCATCGTAGAGATTTCGAGCATGGTTGATCTCTGGCGCACCAGTTGGTGTTAGACTTGGCGCGCTCAATGGTCGATCGGGCTTGAGTCGATCGGCCTTGTGCGGGCAATCAGCCTGGCGGGCTAAATTCGTGGCAGCGTAATATGGCCGACCTTCGCATCTTTTCCTATTTGCCGAACCCGCGCATCTGGAAGGCAACGATTGCGGCCCGGCTGACCGGTGTTGAGATCGAGATCCGCGGAGCCAAACCGGCCGAGCTTCCCGACTGGCTGTGGGATTTCGACGCCCATCCTCTGACCGAGGCCGACCGGGCGGACACGACGGCCCGCGCCGCGCATACCGGGTTCGATGGAAATTTGATCAAGACCGACGCGTTTCTTGCGGCCAATCCGTTCGGCACCGTGCCCGTGGCGTTCAGCCCCGACGGCACGGTCGGCATCTTCGAATCCAATGCGATCATGCGCGCGGTCGCGCGAATCGGCGCTGACGCGTTTCCGCTCTACGGCGCCGGCCCCTACGAGGCCGCGCGGATCGACGCCTTTCTTGACGTGAGCCTGGTGTTCGCGCGGACCTCGCAGATCTACCTCCTGGCACTGGCCGGCGACCGGCTCGCCCCTGAGGTGCGCGAAACCACCCGCGCTGCCTTCGAGACCTATATGGCCGGCATCGAGCAGGCGCTGGCGCCCGACCGACCGTACCTGGTAGGCGACGGCGTGACCCTCGCCGATATCTGCTTCGCCGCCGAGCTGACCCAGATTTCGCGTGAACGGGGCAGCATCGCCAAGCTCGGTTCCGACGGTGTCGAACCGATTTTCGGCGCGGCGGCCTACGATGAGTATCCGCGCGCAACCGCGCATTTCGACCGGCTATGCCGCCATCCGGCGTTCGCACCCGATATCCAGCCCTTCCTCGAAAAAATTGCCCAAGCCGCCGCCCGAAAACGTTGATTGAGGCGGCTTTCCTGCCGAAAGCGGGCATGGATGCCTGTCCTGGGTATGTCCGATCCTGGATCAAGATGGTCGCAGATCGCAGCGATCTGAGACGCGGCTCTTGATCTAACTCATGTGTTTGGAGCACGCTTCACGCGTCACACTGGATCACTGTGACGCGATTGCGCTCCAGCCAATTGCGGCATGGCGTGAGGACTGCGCGATGGAGCGGCTTGTTCTCAACGTTGAAGCCGCGCGAATGTCCGACCGGGATGATGGTCTCCCAGGGCGGCCGCAGCCCTCCCCTCCATCCGCGCGGTTGCATTCCCGGGGCGATTGCGCCCAGAATATGAGCAGGCAAAAAATCCGGGGGACCTGTGCTATGTGGAAGCCGACGAGACGCACCTTCGTGGCGAGCGCCGCAGCAACCATGGCGGCATCGCAGCTGCCGATGCCCGCGATCGCGGCGGCCAAGCCGATCAAGATAGGCGCCGTGCAGCCCTTCAGCGGCGGCCTTGAGCTCTTCGGCAATCAAGCCAAGCTGGGCCTTGATCTGGCGATGAAGGAAATCAACGCGGCCGGCGGCATCCTGGGCCGCAAGATCGAGGTGGTCTACGAGGACAACAAGACCGATCCCAAGACCTCGGTCGAGCGGACGGTGAAGCTGATCCGCCGCGACGGCGTGCTGGCGCTGTCGGGCCCGATCACTTCGAATGCCCGTGACGCCATGGCGCCCAGCGTCAATCGCCTGCGCACCCCGCTGCTCTATGCCACCAACTACGAGGGCGGGGCGTGCTCGAAATACATCTTCGCCTTCAACACCGTGCCGAACCAGGAGCTGGCCCGGCTGCTGCCGGCGATGAACGCGAAGTTCGGCAAGAGCTACTACATGTTTGGCGCCAACTACGTCTGGCCGCAGAAGATGTTCGAGACTGCGGAGAAGATCGTGGGCGGGCTCGGCGGCAAGGTTGTCGGCAAGGAGTTCACGCCATGGGGCGTGAAGGAGTTCGCCCCGGTCATCCGCCGCATCAAGGCCTCGGGCGCCAAGGTGCTGGTCTTTGCCCTGCCGGGCGCCGATGGCATCACATTCATCAAGCAGGCAGAGGATCTGGGCCTCCTGAAGGACCTCACCGTCGCCTTCCTCGGCTTCGCGGAGACCTATCTCGGCGCTTTCGGCACCGGCAAGGGCCAGAACATGTGGGTGACCGTGCCATTTGTCGCCGCCAGCGGCGATGCCAAAGTCAAGGACTTCGTCGCCCGCATCAAGAAGAGCGCGGGCAAGGACGATGTGCCGATCTCGCACTACGTGATGACCCACTACAACTCGATGATGGCGCTGAAGGCGGGCCTGGAAAAAGCCGGCAAACCCGACAAGGAAGCCCTTATCAAGGGGCTCGAGGGCCTGAGCATCGACACGCCCACCGGGCCGCTCTCGATCGGGGCGAAGGACCATCACGTCACCATGAACATGTTCCTCGCCAGGACCGCCGGCACGAAACTAGAGACGGTGCAGGCGCTGGGCAGCCTCGCGCCCGAGGCCGGCTGCAAGACCTGAGCGGCGGCATATCCGTGGTCGCGGGAAATGGGGTCCCGCGTCCCATGGCCGCAATCCCATGACCGGCTTCCTTGCAATCGAGGGCCTGAGGAAGGAGTTCGGCGGCGCCGAGGTACTGACCGGCCTCGATCTTGGGCTTGCCGCGGGGGAGCTGCTCTGCGTGATCGGGCCCAATGGCTGCGGCAAGACCACGCTGTTCAACCTGCTGACCGGCCAGCTCCGCCCAACCGCAGGAACGGTCGAATTTGAGGGCCATGACCTCACGCGGCTGAAGCCATATGAAATCAGCCGCTTCGGCATCGGCCGCAAGTTCCAGGTGCCGAGCGTTTTTTCCACGATCAGCGTCGCCGATAATTTGCTCGTCGCGCGCTCCGCCAGGGCGGGGCAGGCGGGCCTCCGGGGTCTCGCGGGGCCCACGCCCGACGCCTACCGCACCGACATCGGCGAAACCCTTGACCTGGTCGGCCTGACCGAAAAGTCGGCTCAATCCGCCGGGGCGTTGGCGCATGGCGCGATGCAGTGGCTGGAGATCGGCATGGTGCTGATCGGCCGGCCGCGCCTGATGCTGCTCGACGAGCCCACCGCCGGCATGACCCGCGCCGAGACCGAGGCGACGGCAGCGCTGATCCGCCGCATTCATCGGCAAACCGGCGTCGCCGTTATCCTGATCGAGCACGACATGCGCTTCGTCGAGTTGCTGGATACGACCGTTGCCGTGATGATGCATGGTGCCATTGCCGTGCGCGGCCGTTACGACGAGGTCCGCTCCAATGCCGCCGTCCGCGAGGGGTATCTGGGGCGCCATGCTTGAAGTCGAAACTCTTACCGCCGGCTATGGCCGCGGCGTCGTGCTCGACGGCGTCTCGCTCACCGTAGGCGCGGGCGAGGTGGTTGGCCTGCTGGGTCTCAATGGCGCCGGCAAGACGACGCTGCTGCGCACGCTGATGGGGCTCGTCCAGACCCGCGCCGGACGGGTGCGCTTCGACGGCGACGACATCACCGGCTGCGCGCCCTTCGAGGTGGCGGGGCGCGGCGTTGCCTATGTGCCGCAGGGCCGCGAGATCTTTGGAGATTTTACGGTCGAGGACAATCTGCGTCTGGGTAATCTGGGCGAGACGCCCTTCGATCTGGCCTTCCACCATTTCCCGGCGCTGGAGAGCCGGCGGCGCCAACGAGCCGGCGAGCTTTCGGGCGGCCAGCAACAACAGCTCGCGATTGCCCGGGCGCTGATGAACCGCCCCAGGCTCCTGCTGCTCGACGAGCCTTCGGAAGGCCTGCAGCCATCGATCGTGGGGGAGATCACCGAGACCCTGACGGCGATCGCCGAGACCACTGGCGCGGCCATCCTGCTGGTCGAGCAGAACATCGACATGGTCCTCGCTCTGGCCGACGCGTGCGCATTCCTGGAGACCGGCCGGATCGAGGCGCGCCACAGCGCCGACGCCCTGCGCGCCCAGCCGGAGATCCTGCACGACTTCCTGGCGCTCTGAGCGCGGTGGCCGGGATGCAGGAATTCGTCATCACCATCCTCGACGCCAGCAACTACACGCTGATCCTTGTCCTCGTGGCGCTCGGCCTTGCCATCATCTTCGGCCTCATGAACGTGATCAACATGGCGCATGGCGAGCTTCTGATGCTGGGCGCCTACGTGTTGCTCACGGTGCAGCAGCTTGGCGGCTCCTTCTGGCTTGGCCTGATTGCCGCGCCTATCGTCGTGGGACTGGTAGGCCTGGTGATCGAGGAGCTGGTGATCCGCTGGGTCTACCGCCGCTTCCTTGACACGATCCTGGCCACCTGGGGGCTGTCGCTGGTGATCAAGCAAGCGATCACGCTCTATTTTGGGCCCGCTTCCCACTCGGTCGACGTGCCGCTCGCCGGCACCGTCGAGGTGCTCGGGGCCCAATACCCCGCCTACCGGCTCTTCATCATGGCCGTCTCCATCGTCGCCGTGGCGGTGACCTTGCGGCTGTTCTTCGGGACCCGGTTCGGCCTGGCGGCGCGAGGCGTCATCGCCAACCGCGACATGGCGGCGTGCCTTGGCATCAATACACGCCGGCTCGACCGCTATACATTCGCCTATGGGGCGGCGTTCGCGGGGCTGGCGGGCGCCGCCATGTCGCCGCTGATCTCGCTCGACCCGCAGATGGGGCTCGGTTTCCTGGTGCCGGCATTTCTCGCCGTACTGATCGGCGGGCTCGGCTCGCTGATGGGCCCGGTTGTGGGCTCGCTCGCGGTGGGGGCGACCGACAATCTGACGGCAACGCTCTACTCGCCGGTCTGGGCCCAGCTTGTCGTCTTCGTCATGGCGATCGTAGTCATTCGGCTCTTCCCGCGCGGCCTCATCGCGCGGAGGGGGCGTGAAACATGATCTCTGACGCATGAGCCGGGGCCGCGCGATCACGACCGAGGACGCGCTGACCGCGCTGGCGTTGATCGTCTTCCTCGCCCTGCCGCTGGGTGCCGACGACTATGCGCTCGGCGAGTATGCCAAGTTCTTCGCCTACGGCCTCCTTGCCGCCAGTCTCGCCTTCGTCTGGGGCCATTGCGGCCTGCTGTGCCTCGGCCAGGCGGTGTTCTTCGGCATCGGCGGCTACGCCATGAGCATTGTCACGCTCGGCAAGATCCCCGGCGCGCCGAGCCTCCTCTCAAGCTGGCTCGGCCTGGTCCTCGCGGTGGCGATCCCGGCGCTGTTCGCCAACCTGCTCGGGCGTTTTCTGTTTTACGGCCAGGGTCTGCGCGGCGCCTTCTTTGGCATCGTCACCCTCGCCGTCGCGGTGATCGCCGAACGCCTGGCAATCAACTGGCCTTATCTGGGCGGACTGAACGGTCTCATGAACGTGCCGCCGCCCAATCTCGGCCTCAACGCCGGCGGCCACGAGGTTTTCGAGCCGTTGGAACTCTACTTCACGATGCTGGGGATCGCAGCGCTTGGCATGCTGCTGCTGGGCGCGCTCGTGCGCTCACGCTTCGGCGTCGCGCTCCAGGCAATCCGCGACAACGAGATCCGGGCGCAGTATCTCGGTTTCGACACGGCGGCCTACAAGACCACCGCCTTTTCGATCGGCGGCGGCATCGCCGGGCTGGCGGGCGCGCTGTTTGTTACGCAGTTCGGTTTCGCCTCGCCCAATCTGATCGGCTTTGGCCTGTCGGCAGAGGTGCTGATCTGGGTCGCCGTCGGCGGCCGCGCGCTTCTCATCGCCGCCTTTCTCGGCGCCTTTGCAGTGCGCTCGGTCGAGGGGTTTCTATCGGAAGCGCTCGGCGTCTACTGGCTGCTGGCGCTCGGCGTCCTTTTCATCCTCACGGTGCTGGCCTTCCCGCGCGGCCTCATCGGCGAGATCGTTCATCAAATCGACCGCCGCCGCGGACTGGACACCGGTTAGAGCATTTTCCACGTACGTGGAATCGGCGCCGGCCCGCTCCCCCGCCCGGCCACACCAAGGATGCTGCCCCTAATTGAGCGTTGGGGGTGGCCGGGCGGGGGCCATTCGACAAGCTCATGAGGGCCGGTGATGCCAACCGAACGGAAAATGCTCCAACGCCCAGCCGGGCAGAGCATGGCGCACCCTTATGAGAGTGGGTCCACCAACACCACATCCGCGCCGGCCGGCTCGGCGTAGAGGCGCTCGACCAGATCGGCGCGGCGCGCCAGCACGGCGCGCTGGTTCAGATACCCCTTATCGGTGATCTCGTTGCCGTCGATCGACGGCGGCTCGGTCGTGATGAGCACGCGGGCGATGCGCGTGCTGCTGCCGGGATTGTCGGCGTTATGGCGGGCAAGGCCGTGCGCCAGGGCGGCGCGGACCGCCTCGCGGTGGATCAGATCGTCCAGCGCCTCGTCCTCGGGCGCGTCGCCCGCTACGGCACGGCAACCGGCCGGACTGGGGAAGACCAGCAAGCCGACTTCCTCGCGGTCGTGGCCGGTGACGACGGCGTCCTGGATCACCGGCGCACCGGCGGAAATCGCGGCGATGCGCAGCAGGCCGGCGGCGACCCAGGTGCCGGTTAGCAGTTTGAAGTTCTCCGCCACGCGTCCGTCGAAGAGCAGGCCGCGTTCGGGCCGCGCCTCGTCGATATATTTCACAGCGTCGCCCAGGCGGAAGAAGCCTTCCTCGTCGAAGGCGGCGGCGGTGAGATCGGGCGCGCCGAAATAGCCTGGGGTGACGTTGGGGCCGCGCACGCGGATCTCGGTTTTGTCGCCGCTCGGCACCAGCTTGACCTCGCTGCCGGGGATCGGCAGGCCGATGCTGTTGGCAACCTCGGGCCCCCAATGGGTGAGGGTGGCGCAGGGCCCGGTCTCGGTCGCGCCCAGCGAGGAGAGGATCGGGACCCGCGCACCGCGCACCTTTACCGACAGCGCCTCCAGCCGGTCCCACAGGGTCTTGGGCAGGGCCGCGCCGGCATAGAAGATGATGTCGAGGTCGCCAAAAACATGCGCCGCGAAATCGTCATCGGCTTCCAGATGCGGCAGCAGCATGTCGAAGCCGCGCGGCACGTTGTAGAGCAGGTTCGGCCGCACCGCGCGCAGGTTCGCCAAGGTCGTTTCGATGCGGCCGGGCGCCGGCTTGCCGGCATCGATATACATGGTGCCGCCGTGACGCAGGATCTGGCCGAGATTGAAGTTGGTCCCGAAGGTATGCGACCAGGGCAGCCAGTCGACGAGCACCGGCGGGCGGGCGCCCAGAAACGGCCAGAGCTGGTCGATGGCGACGCCGTTCGAGCACAGCATGCGCTGGGGGTTGAGCACGCCCTTGGGCGTGCCGGTCGAGCCGGAGGTGAGCAGGATCTTGGCGAGCGTGTCGCCGTTCACCCCCGCAAAGGCCTCGGCCACCGCCGGCCCCGGCGGCGCGCCGAGCCAATTGTCGAAGTTTTCCACGCCTTTGCGGTCGGGGGTGTCGTCGTCGCAGATCACGGGAACATCCGTGAGACCCACCGCGTCGAGCGCGCGCGCAAACATCGCGAGCTTGGAGACATAGACGAGGCCGGGCCGGATCATCTGGACCACGCCGCGCAGCTTCTCGAAGGTCTCCGACATCAGCGAATAAGCCGGCGAGACCGGCACGAAGGGGATGCCGACGCGCATCGCCGCGAGCTTCAGGACGCCCATGTTCACCGTGGCGTCGCACAGCATCATAATCGGCCGCGCCGGGTCATGCCCACGGTCGAGCAGCGTTTGGGCGAGCCGGCCCGAGCGTTCGGCCGCGTCTCCATATGTGAGTTCACGCCAGCCGCCCGCCGCGTCGCGCTCGGCCAGGAAAACCCGGTCGGGCGCCGCCTCGGCCCAGCGGTCGAGATAGGCAAGCATATGCGGGGGATGATCGGCGAGTGTGTAGCCGGAGCCGAGCACCGCGCTGCCGTCGGGCCGCGCACTGCGGATCACTTTTGGCTCGGCAAAGGGCAGGTCGATGAAGCGAGCTGTCCCGGCGCTTGTCATATATGTCCCTCCTGGGGTGCGTCTCCTCGGCAAGTCCTCGCCGGGGGCGGCCGCAAAATGTCAGACCGAATTGGCGCGTGGGTCAATGGGAATTTCTACGATCTTGTAAAAATTAACCGCTGGTGGATGGTTCCCCCCGTGCGGGGCCAGCAATGAGGGCGCGCGCTCGCATGGCATAACCAACGTGGTATCCGTGGCGGCAGCATGGTAATTCGCTTGCGGATTTTCCAACCCACGCGCCGGAGCGCCCATGCCAGACACCATCCAGTCCGAGCTTGCCCCGACCGGCGCTCTGCGCGCCGGGATCAATCTGAGCAATCCGTTGTTGGTAACCGGCAAGACCGCTGCGGGCGACCGCACAGGTGATCCTGAGGGCGTCTCGCCCGACATGGCGCGCGCGATCGCCGACAAGCTTGGGATCGGCGTCACCTACGTCACCTTTCCCTCGCCCGGCGAGCTGGCCGACGCCGCCGAGGCCGACGCCTGGGATATCGGCCTGATCGCCGCCGAGGCCAAGCGCGCCGAGACCATCGCCTTTACCCCGGCTTACGTTGAGATCGAGGCGACGTATCTGGTGCCCGCGGGCTCGTCCATCGCGACGATCGACGAGGTCGACCGGCCGGGCGTGCGCATCGCCGTGTCCGGGCGCAGCGCCTACGACCTCTATCTCGTCCGCACCCTCAAACACGCCGAGCTGGTGCGCGGGGCAGGGCTCGACGGCACGGTCGATTTGTTCGAGGCCGAAAAGCTCGACGTGCTGGCGGGGCTCAAGCCGGGCCTGATGGAGAACGTGGAGAAATTACCCGGCGCGCGCATCCTCGACGGCCGCTTCACCGTCGTGCAGCAGGCCATCGGCACCCAAAAACACAAGACGCAAGCGGCCGCCTTCCTGCGCGACTTCGTCGAGGAGGCGAAAGCGAGCGGCCTCGTCGCCGAACTGATCGACAAGCACGGGGTGACGGGGCGGCTGCTGGTGGCGGGGTAAGCGCTGCCGGGAGGGGTGGAAACCCGTCCATTTTTTTTTACCACAGAGGAACAGAGGCACAAAGGCACAAAGGAAAAAGCCCGCGCCACCGAGTAAATCTCCCTCTCTGTGCCTCTGTGGTTTTCCTTCGGTCCGACGGGCGGGTTTGAAACCCGCCCCTACGAATACCCAACTGCTTTAGCCATCATCCCGGGCTTGACCCGGGATCCATGCGGCGGTGGCCGGCGGGCACGGCCTACATCCCCGCCATCGCCCCCGTGGTCCCGACGGGTTTGCCCACCGGGTCGATCAGCACGCCCGGGTTCAATATCCCGTTCGGATCGACTGCCGCTTTGGCGCCGGCCAGCGCTTTGGCGAACACCTCCGGGCGCTGCTTGTCGTAGCCCTTGGGACGGTGGTCGCGGCCGACGGCGTGGTGATGGGTGATCGTGCCGCCATTTGAAACCACGACCTCGTTGGCGGCGGCCTTGATCGTGCGCCATTGCTCCATCAGCCCGTCCCAGGCGCCGAGCGCCGAATAGGTGAAGTAGGGCGCCGGGCCGTCGGGATAGACATGGGTGAAGCGGCAGGTCACCGAACCGGGCTTGCCGGTGACTTGGCTGATCACCTCGAGCATGCGGCTGCGGATCGCGTCGTGGAAGGCGGGGAAGCGCTCCCAGGTGATCGAGGTCTCGAAGGTGTCGGAGATGACGCCGCGCGGCGTCAGGATCTCGCGGTAATACGGCATGCGGATGAAGGCGTTGCGCCAGGCGCCGGCGGCGTCTTTACGGTGGCTGTCCTTATCGGCGAGCGCCGCCTCGTCGTAGGCCCCGCCATGGTCGCGCACCAGCTCCAGGGCGCGGGCCATCCACGGCTCGACCGGGTGATCGGCGGACTCGAACGAGAGCACGAGGAGCGCCGCGCTGCCGTCGCCGGCGCCGGTGTTGCGCGCTTCCTCGGCGTCGAGCAGGCGGCAGTTCGACGGGAAGAGCCAGGCCTGGCTCAGCGCCCGGATCGCCTCGGCGCCTGCATATATGTCCCGGAAGGCGACCGAGACGGCAGCGCGGAATTTCGGCAGATCCTGCACACGCATCCAGGCCTCGGTGATGACGCCCAGAATACCTTCGGAGCCGATCATCATGCGGTCGGGGCTGGGGCCGGCGCCCGAGCCCGGCAGACGGAAGCTCTCCATGATGCCGGCGGGGGTGACCGTGCGGGTCGCCTCGACGAAATCGTCGATATGCGTGTAGAGGCTCGCATAATGCCCGCCCGAGCGGGTCGCGATCATGCCGCCGAGGGTGGCGTGCAGGAAGCTTTGGGGGAAGTGGCGCAGGGTGAGCCCGTGCGCTTTCAATTGCTTTTCGAAGACCGGGCAGGCCGCGCCCGCCTGGATGCGGGCCGCGCGGCTCGTCTTGTCGACCTCGAGCACCTTGTCCATGCGCGTGAGGTCGAGCGAGAGTGTGCCGGCGTAAGCATCGCCCACGGCCGGCTCGACGCCGCCGCAAACCGAGGTGCCGCCGCCGAAGGGGATGACCGCGATATTCGCGCCGTCCGCCCAGTCGAGCAGAGCGACGATGTCGTCCTCGCTTTCGGGATAGGCGACGAGGTCGGGGGGCTCGGGCACCTCGCGGCGGAACATCCGCACCGTATCGGGGAAGGACTTGCCGTAGGCGTGCGTCAACCGTTCATAAGCGTCGTCGGTGGTGAGCTTGGCAGCCGCGCCGGTTACCTGAACGCGCGGCGGTCGCAGATCGAAATCGCCTAGGGTGGGCACGCCGGCGCCGGCCTCGGCGATCTCGCCGTGGCGGCGGGTGATCTCGGCGAAGACCAGCTTGGCCTCGTCGTCGCCGACGGTCTCGCCTTCGAAACCCCAGCCCCAGAATTTCCTGCGTTGCGCCGCCATGACCGCTTCCCCCGGTTCGGTTTACGCCGAAACCGAAGCTAACATTGCAGGGCCGTCGCGCGGAAGCGGATCGGGGAGCGGTGCGTACTTAGCGCTTCCAGCCGCCAAAGAGGCGCGCCGTGGCGCCCATGCGCTTTTCCTCGTATTGCTGGTGGTAGTCCTCGGCCGGCCAGAAGGTGCTCGCGGGCGCAATCTCGGTCGCTACCGGGCGACGCGCGGTCTCGCCGACCGCCTCCTTCATCGCCTGGGCGGCGGCCTTCTGATCATCGTCATAGGTAAAGATCGCCGAGCGGTACTGGGTGCCGACATCCGGGCCCTGGCGGTTCATCTGGGTCGGGTCGTGGATCTGGAAGAAGAGCGCCAGCAGATCGTCGTAGGAAACCCGCGCTTCGTCATACTCGACCAGCACCACCTCGGCATGGCCCGTCATGCCGGTGCAGACCTTCTCGTAGGTCGGTGCCTCCAGCGCGCCGCCCGAATAGCCGACGGTCACGTTGGTTACGCCCTTCAGCCGGCGGAACGCGCTCTCCACGCTCCAGAAACAGCCGGCGCCGAACATCGCCTTGGCCATCGCGACAATTCTCCCCTGATTGGATGGATTGTTAACGATTGTCGTACAATATGTAGGCTCTCCCTGCCGGAAGTCACATAAGTTCGAAAAACGCGGGTGGCACGGGGGACCAAGGCGCAGACTTGATCCCGCAGGCGCCATAGAGCAGGTTGGGGCGCATGCTGGGAACAGGTAATTCGATCGTCAATCGACGACCGGAGTTCGCGATGCGAGAAGCGAAATTTTATATCGGCGCGGTGGTCAAACACCGGATCTACCCGTTCCGCGGGGTGGTCTTCGACGTCGATCCGGAATTCAACAACACCGAGGAATGGTGGGAGTCGATCCCCGAAGAAGTGCGGCCGCGCAAGGACCAGCCCTTCTATCACCTGCTCGCCGAGAATGACGAGACGACCTACATCGCATACGTCTCCGAGCAGAACCTTCTGCATGACGAGACCGGCCAGCCCTGCCGCCATCCCCAGATTGGCGATTTCTTCGAGGGCCCCGAAGGCGGGCGCTACATGCCCAAGCACGTCCAGCAGAACTAGGCGCTGACATACGTCAGAGCGCGTGCGCGGGCGGTTTGACCCGCCCTCTTTGATTCACCATAGAGACACAGAGGCACAGAGAAGGGGATTTGCGCTGTCGCGCAGGCTTTATCCTCTGTGCCTCTGTGCCTCTGTGCCTCTGTGTCTCTGTGTCTCTGTGGTTTCTTTGGGCTGGTGGGTTTGAAGCCCGGTCCTGCAAATAGGTTTTCCCGCGGTATGATTTCGTAGGGGTGGGTCTGTGACCCGCCCGATCGGCGCATCCCGGGTCTGCGCCGAGGGTTTTCTTTCCGGCGGGCGGCTGCGCTAAGATCGTGGCCGACGAAGCGACGCGATAATTTCGCCTTGGCGTCGCCCCCGGAGGAGTGTCCGAATGAACAAGCCGCCCTTCGCCGAGATCGCCTTCGCGCCACCGGGCGTGGATGTCGAGCGGCGCGACGACGGCACGATGATTTTCCGCTCGCCCTATACGCTTGCGCAGACGCCGGTCAGCGTGCCGGCGATGCTGCATCGCTGGGAGGACGAGGACCCGGGCCGGCTGTGGATCGCCGAGCGCACCCCATCGCCAGCAGGGCCTCCGGTGAGTGACGCGCCCTGGCGCAAAATGACCTTCGGCGAGGGCGGCGATCTGGTGCGACGGTTGGGTCAAGCTTTCCTCGACATGGGCGTGACGCCCGAGCGGCCGGTGATGCTGCTCTCCGACAATGCCATCGACAATGCGCTGGTTCAGCTCGCGGCGATGGAGGCGGGCGTGCCCGCCTCCCCGATCAGCCAGGCCTATTCGCTGATGTCGACCGATCACGGCAAGCTGAAATACGTCCACGGGCGGTTGACGCCCGGCCTGGTATACGCCGCCGATGGCGCGCGCTTCGCCAAGGCCTTCGCCGCGCTCGATCTGGGCGATGCCGCCGTCGTCGTGAGCGACAATGCCGGGCCCGGTCAGGAGCTGCTCGCCGACCTCATGAAGACCGAGCCGGGGCCGGCAGTGCGCCAGGCCTATGCCGCGGTCACGCCCGAGACGATCGCCAAGGTGCTCTTCACCTCGGGCTCGACCGGCATGCCCAAGGGCGTGATCACGCCGCATTCTATGCTGACCTCCAACGTCGTCGCCATGGCCCAGGTCTGGCCCTTCATCCGCGAACGCCCGCCGGTGCTGGTCGACTGGCTGCCCTGGTCGCATACCTTTGGCGGCAGCCATAACTTCAACACCGTGCTGCTCCACGGCGGCACTTTCTGGGTCGATGCCGGCAAGCCGGCGCCGGGGCTGATCGAGCAGACGGTGGCGAACCTGAAGGACGTCGCGCCGACGGTCTCGTTCAACGTGCCGCGCGGCTATGACGTGCTGATCCCCTTCCTGGAAAGCGACGCCCAGCTTCGCGAAAACTTTTTCAGCAATCTCGACATGCTGTTCTATGCCGCCGCGGCCCTGCCGCCGGCGCTGTGGGCGAAGCTCGAGGAGTTGTCGATCAAGGCGCGCGGCGACCGGGTGGCGATGATCTCCTCCTGGGGCTCGACCGAAACGGCGCCTGCGGCCGCCACCGTCCATTGGCTGATCGAGAAGGCCGGCGTGATCGGCGTGCCGCTGCCGGGGACCGAAATCAAGCTCACGCCGTCCGGCACCAAGATGGAGCTGCGGGTCAAGGGCGCGAATGTCACGCCCGGCTACTGGCGCCGCCCGGAACTGAACGAGGAGGCCTTCGATGAGGACGGCTTCTTCAAGATGGGCGATGCGGGCAAGCTGGAAGATCCGGACGATCCCGCCAAGGGGCTCGTCTTCGACGGCCGCACGGCGGAGAACTTCAAGCTCATGTCGGGGACCTGGGTGCATGCGGGCGAGCTGCGCCTAAAGGCCATCGACGCGGGCTGGCCGGTTATCGCCGATGCGGTGCTGACCGGTCACGACCGCGAGGAGATCGGCCTGCTGATTTTCCCTAACGCCGCCGGCTGCACGTCGCTGCTCAAGGACGGCGGCGGCGATCTGCCGCTGCCCGAGCTCGTCGCCCGGCCGGAGGTGCGGCAGGCGCTGAAGGCAGGCCTTGCAAAGCACAATGTGGAGAACAGCGCCAACAGCCGGCGCTTTGCCTATGCGCTCATTCTCACCGAGCCGCCTTCGATCGATGCCAACGAGATCACCGACAAAGGTTATGTGAACCAGCGCGCCGTGCTCGACAACCGCCCCGATCAGGTGGCCAAGATCTATGCGGGCGGCGATGCGGACGTGATCGAGATCGCGTGACCCACCCTACCTCGGCAAGGAAAGGCCAGGCCGTCATGCCCGACACGCCAAACCCTGATACGCCAAACCCCGACACGCTAAACCCCGACACGCCAAACCCCGACACGCCAAACCCCGATATGCCAAACAATGACCCCTTCATCTTCGACACCCGGGCGCCCGGCATTCTGGTCGATCCCTATCCGGCTTTTCGGAAATTGCGCGCGGAGGACCCGGCGCATTGGAGCCCGGCGCTCAAGGGCTGGGTGCTGACGCGTTATGGCGATGTCAAAACCTGTATGACCGACGAGCGTTTCTCCGCCGACCGCATCTCGCCGTTCCGCGACAATCTGAGCGAGGGCGAGCGGGCGCGCATCCCCGATTTGCTGCGCGACCTCGGCTATTGGATGGTGTTCAACGACCCGCCGCTGCACACGCGTCTGCGCGGGCTCGCCAACCAGGCCTTCACCAGCCGCGCCGTGGAACGCTTGACGCCGCGTATCGAGACGATCGTGCACGAGCTGATCGACCGCTTCATCGAAAAGGGCGAGACCGATCTGATCGCCGACTTCGCCTTTCCCCTGCCGGTGATGGTGATCGCGCATATGCTCGGCGTGCCGCTCGACGACACAGAACAGTTCAAGCGCTGGTCCGACGATCTGGCGACCTTCGTGGGCTCCGCGCAGATGACCCCCGACAAACGCGCCCGCGCCCAGGCCGCGGTGAAGGCGCTGGAAGGGCTGTTCGGGGAGCTCTTCGAAGCGCGCCGCAAATCACCGGGCGATGATTTGATTTCTGGGCTAATCGCCGCCTCCGACGAGGAGGGCGGGCTTAACGACGAGCAGCTTCTGGCGACCTGCGTGCTGCTGCTCTTCGCCGGGCACGAAACCACGATGAACTTGATCGGCAACGCCTTCTATCACTTCGCGCGCAATCCGGAGGTTCTCGCGCGGCTGGCGGGCGATCCGGGCCTTGCCGCCAGCGCGGTGGAGGAAATCCTGCGCTTTGAGGGGCCGGGCCTGGCGATGACGCGGGTCCCGATCGAACCGATCGAATTGCACGGGCGCACGATGGAGCCGGGCCAGCGGGTCTTCGCCATGCTGGCGGCGGCGAACCGCGACCCGGACGAGTTCGCCGAGCCGGAGACGATCGATATCGCGCGCAAGGACAACCGGCATCTCACCTTCGGCCACGGCATTCATTTTTGCCTCGGCGCACCGCTGGCGCGGCTGGAAGCGCGGATCGCCTTCCCCGTGTTGGCGAAGCGTTTGAGCCGGTTGGAGCCGCGCGGGCCGGAGCCGGAATGGCTGGATTCACTTTCTTTTCGCGGTGTGCGCTCGCTGCAACTGGGCTTCACGCCCGCCCCGATAAGCGGCGCTGCCTGACCAGCGTGTACGGAACGCGGCTTATCGCGGTCGCCGGGTGTGTTTTCCGCAAACTCGAATATTTGGTGGGTAGGTAGTATTACTTGCGCATATGTTGTGGCGTTGAGTCTCGATGACGCATTGTCAGACGCGCATTGTTGCTCGGCCAGTCAATCTTCCAACGAAGACTCAAGATTGAGGCGCATAAGTCTGCAGACTCCATAGAATGAACTGAGTATATTTTTTATTCTTGGAAATATTACTAGCAAGATTTGATATAGATTTTTTAAATATTGATATTTATCAAAGATAGAATCACGCCTGATTGATGTGACGCGAAGCCGCGGCACCCGCAATACGACACAACCGTGTTGAATCAAGATCGTTCGTGAGTGATTCAAAGAAATCAATTCTGTATTCGGCACTAATTGCCGGAGCTTGAACCGTTGTTGAAATACGACTAACGTGCACCGTTGATCGTTTACTTTACTCGATATAGAGAAATGCCGGTTCAGTTTTCTGACCTCGCCGACAGTATTGGGGAGCACCGTTGACGCGCCTTCGTGCCCAGTCAACGCGGCTTCGGAGTGTCGCGGTCCTTACGGCCAGTGCGTCCATTGCTGTCGCGCTGGCGCTTTGGGCCGGTCCCGCGACGGCACGGACGCTGGAAGAAGCTGTTCGGATCATCGTCAACACCAACCCGGAGATCAGCGCGGTGCGCAAGAACCGCCGCGCCATCGGTGAGGAACTGCGCGCGGCGCGCGGGCTTTATTTCCCGCAGGTTGATGTGCGCGGTGCGGTCGGCCCGGAGGCCAGCCTGAACGGGGCGACGCGCGGCCGCGGCAAATCGGGCTATGACGGCATGCCCCGCCAGGAGGCGGGCGTTGTCGTCCAGCAGCGCCTGTTCGACGGCTTTTTCAC
>Ga0307378_10000354_pt1 | contig 82010 bp, 70 predicted proteins | sample UN1MG_FD_202238 | JGI IMG/M metagenome (GOLD analysis project Ga0307378, IMG submission 202238) | Soil microbial communities from Risofladan, Vaasa, Finland - UN-1 | ecosystem: Environmental > Terrestrial > Soil > Coastal area > Acid sulfate soil | place: Finland: Risofladan, Vaasa | collected... | reverse complement strand
CCATCCGCCTCTCCTGCGTCCCCTCCACCGGTTTTAAATCATACGCCGCCACGAGCTCGGCCCACAATGGATCGCCGCTGAACAGAACCTGAATCTTCTCCCGGATACCCATTTGGTTTCGGCCCTCCTTGATTTTTCCTCGCCAGGAATGCAACAACATCCCCTGACCAATGGCGCGGACAATCTTGTCCGCTGACAACCTATTGTACATCGCGACCAAAATAACGCCGCCTCGGTGAAACCGCAAGCTGGAACGCAGTATCCAAACCTCCCCCTCCCCAAGCTGCCGGCTGCTTTTTTTCTTTTTCCGCTTGACATGGAATCAGGACGGGATAGACTGGCAGGGGATTACGATGACGATCAAGGAGATTCAAGATAAGATCAAGGCCGGCAGCCACCGCTATTCGGACCATGCGGTGAAAAGAATGATTAAAAGGTCAATTGAGGACCATGAGGTTGAGCAGGCTGTTTTAACGGGAGAGATCATAGAAGAGTACCCCCGCGATAAGTATTCTCCCAGCTGCCTGGTTTTCGGAACCACGGACAAGGGGAGGCCCTTGCACGTCCAGGTTTCATTTCCGCCCCAAGTTGTTATAATAACCGTATATGAGCCGGATCAAGATGAATGGACGGATTATCGGGTCAGGAGGAGGTGAAGCAACATGAAATGCGTATTCTGCGGCGGCCAAACCAAAAGCCAAAAAGTGACCTTTGTTGATGACGAGCAAGGCAAATACCTGGCGGTCGAGAACGTACCCGCCCAGGTCTGCACCAGGTGCGGAGAAAAAACCTATGACCCCGAAACCACCAGGCTCCTCCTCGACTACGCCCGCAACCGCCGCCACCCCGCCAAAACCTTTAACATGCCCGTCTTCGACTTCGAAAAACCCGGCGACAGGCCATGAGCGGGCCTTAAGGAGTAGCCGGCAGCCAGTAGCCAGGGAAAAGCTTAAGACTTGAGGCTTGGGGCTTGAGGCTTGAACCACAAACCCCAAACCTCAAACCACAGACCTTCCTTTCTTCCCTTCGTGCCTTCGTGGTTCAATTCCCCCTCTTCAACCACAAACCCCAAACCTCAAACCACAAACCTCATTTTATGCTTGACATCGAACCAGGAAGGGATATACTGGACCGAGAATCGCGGGAAGGGATGGACGGGAAAGACGGGATGGGGAGCGGAAGAAAATATGAACCACCATGCCACCAAGATCACGAAGAACAATAAATCATCCTTCTTCCCTTCGTTCCCTTGGACTTCGACGAGCTCAGTCGAGTCGTGCCTTCGTGGTTCAATTCTCTTTCTTCCAACCCCAAACCTCAAACCACAAACCTCATTTTTCCCTTGACATTGAACCCGGAAGGGATATACTGGCGGATAAATTACGGGAGGGAATGGACGGGAAAGGCGGGATGGGGAACGGGACCGGAAAGGGGAGCGCGGGGAGAAGAATGAGAAGGATAATGTTAAATGTTAAGACCTGATCCCAATCCCATGCCAATCCCCATGCCAATCCCCACCACCAATCCCCACCAACAGCCCCTTGAGACCAGAAGCCGCTTTTTCCAAATATAATTAGAGAGGGTAGGAAAATGATGGCAAAGACTTACTCACCTACAGACATTTTTTTTGATCCATTAGTTGATAGAGATTATTATTACACCATCCTTCCTCTTCTTCCGTTACTATATGATCATATTTATATTTATTATCCGAGTGACAATTGGGCCAAGGTTACAAATTACCTTTCTCCGACGACACGTATTAGCTACATTCAAAATCTGAGACATTGGATTAGCAAAGGAGTAATTATACCAGTCTTAAAAGGTGAATATCCATTGAAAGATGACATAAGAAAAAAGAGATCTGAAATGGATGGGCCTTCCGAAGAGTTTAAAAATGTTCTGAAAAAATATAGAAAGGACTATCAAGAATCTTTAATAACTCTTGATGTACAATCAACGCTAAGAGGGTATGATGAAGCTAGAAAACTAATTCAGGAAATTGGGAACGAAGAACAAATCATTAATATGATTAAGCTAGACCTTAATGAAGCTATTCCCGACCTTTTTTATTATTATGCCGGCGGACCAAGAGCAACCAGTTCTAAATTGCTCCTAGAGATAATCAGTGCATATAAAAATGACGATTGGATTAGAAAAGATAACGAGCTTGGAGAATATTTGCTTCCAAGCACTGCTGCATACCAATATCATGCCATTACAGATCTTGGTGAAAAAAAGAGAATAGAAGATATATATCATAATACTATTATTGTAAGAGCAGTTGATATTCTTGATGAGAAACGACTCAGACGAGATATTTGTGAATGGCCTGAAAAAGATAATATTGAAACATGGCGTGAGTTGGGTCTTCACAGAATATTGAGAGTGTTCTTACACTCACAGGCAATTTCAAATAATCCAGATGTACAAGCAAATGAACTAGAATACACAAGCATAGAGCTTGGCAATAGATTAACTAAACTTCGATCACAACTTCCAGGTGAATTGGCATCTCTTTTAGTTGACAAAGGATTGTTATCGCAAATTATTATTTGCCTTACTGCGTCACTAGGCATTGTAATTGGTGATGCAACATCAACAATTATTGGAGGCTTGGTAACTCTCTGTGTGGGCAATATAGGAAGCAAAGCTATTTTATTCAGCCTAAAGAGGATAAAATGGGATAAATTCATTGATGCTATTGAAGATGTTTTAGGCTCCAAGTCAAATAGAACGTTGGAGAGCATTGCACTTGCCTTTGGAGATGTTATAGTCTTAGGAAGAGAGTAGAAAGAAATTATTTATGTTCATCCGGTTAAAGAGTACTTTTGCTGATGAAGATGAAGCAGTCTCATCTTAAAATATTCATTATCACGATATCCATAAGCCTGTCTTTTCAGTGGGGATTGGGGTCATCTATAAAAGTCCCAGTCAAGACAAATCTCTCTTTTCCTGAAGACAAATTTTCTTCATCTGGGAAGGGCTCCCCCCTCGCCATCGCCGCTGTGCGGGATCGGGATCGGGGGTCAGGTCTCGACATTAGACATTTGTTTACGTATTCAGGGTATGTTTAATCAACCCTTACCGGGTTGGGCGGTGGTGATGGGATTGTGTCCCAGGGTAGGCCGAAGACGGCCAACCCTGGGCTATTTTATGTTTGCCCTTTCAGGGAGTAACAATAATGCCGCGGCCAGGGGATGCGAATTGTGTGGGTGGGGGTCAGACCCTTGTTTGACTGTTTAACGGGGCGGAATTTTTCAGCCGTCTTTATCTCGCCCTTTCAGGGCTGAAAAGGATATTTGGGGCGGCGATATCCCAGGGTAGGCCGGGGACGGCCAACCCTGGGCTATTTTATGTTTGCCCTTTAAGGGCGTAACAATAATGCCGCGGCCAGGGGATGCGAATCGGGAGAGGTTGTGGCGGGCATCAAAGAAAGGTTTGTGGTTTGAGGTTTGTGGTTTGTGGTTGAAGAAAGGAGATTGAACCACGAAGGCACGAAGGTAGGAAAAGAGGTTTGTGGTTTGAGGTTTGTGGTTTGTGGTTTAATAGCCAAACCTCAGACCTCAGACCTCAAGCCTCACACCTCAAACCTCAATCCTCGCGCCCGGACCTCAAACCCCAAACCTCACACCTCAAACCTCATCTCCCTTGATTCATGATGCTTGATCGGGCATAGTTGGGCCATGTGGAGAACAGGTTTGTGGTTTGGGGTTTGCGGTTTGTGGTTGAATAAATGAAGATTCGGGATCAGGGCCGGGAATTGGAACGACAAACCACAAACGACAAACTTCGCGTTGGCCGGGGAGGTGCGGGGATGAAGGAACGGAGATTATGCGTTTTCATCAGCGGCGTGATTGTGGGAGCGGCTTTAGGCGTTGGGCTGGGGTGTCTTCGTCTGAAGAGCGTGGAGGCGGTGGTTCGGGAGCCGGAGGTCCCCGGGGAGTCACGGCTTGCCTATACCCCGCCTCCGGAGCCGAAGTTTTCCGCGGAGTTTGCGGCCAAGTACATGCCGGTGCTGCTGAGCATGATACAGCCTCAAATCGAAAAGGTGACGGATGATATTTACGTTGCCATGGGATACGCCATGGGCAACGTGACCATGGTGATCACTGACGAGGGCCTGGTGATCATTGACACGACGGAGAGCGAGGACTCGGCGCGGAGGATCATGGCGGACTTCCGCAAGATCACGGAGAAGCCGGTGCGCTATATCATCTACACCCATTTTCATCCGGACCATAACCAGGGGACCCGGGCTTTTTATTCGGAGGGGGTCGAGATTATCGCGACCAGGGAATTTTTGAACTGGATCCACGGCGCCAATCCCGGACTGGGCGACCAACATTTTCGGCGCGTTCTGGACATACTGGGAGGGGCCGCGGAGCCGGAGTATGCCTTCTCCATGCCTTTTTCCAGCCCCTACCTGAGCGCGGGAAAGGCGCCCGAGGCCATGATGCCGACCATTACCTTTGACGAGCAGTATTCTTTCAGCCTGGGCGGCAAGCGGTTCGATCTTTTCCACACGCGGGGGGAGACCGAAGACCATTTGGCGGTCTGGATGCCCGAGGAGCGGGCCTTGCACGTCGGAGACCTTTATTATCATTCCTTCCCCAACCTGGCGGGCATCATGCTGGAGGCCCGGCCGGTCCGCGGCTGGATGGCGTCGCTGTCGCGCTTCATCGCGCTTGGGCCGGAGTACCTCATCCTCGGCCACACCAAACCTCTTAAAGGCCAAAGCCATATCCAGGAGCACCTGGAGAACTATCTGGCCGCCATCCAGTACGTGCACGATGAGACTCTCCGATACATCAACAACGGCAAAAGCGTCGAAGAGGCGGTGGCCGGGATCAATCTTCCCGACAGCCTTGCCCGGCTGCCGTATCTGCAGGGGCTTTACGGCAGGGTGGACTGGTCGGTCCGGGACATCTACCACGCTTATGCCGGGTGGTACGACGGCTGGGGCGCCGGGCTCAATCCCCTGCCCGGGAAGTTCCGGGCCCGGGAGATCGTCGCGCTGGCCGGAGGAGCCGATAAAATCCTTTCCCGCGCCATCGCGCTCCAAAAGAACGGTGAATATCAGCTCTCCGCGGAACTGTGCGACGTCGTCATCGCGGCCAACCCCCAAGACAAGCTGGCCCACACCGTCATGGCCTACGACATGCAATACCTCGCCTTCAGCTCCGACAACCTGCTCTGCATCGGCGCCTATCTGTCGGCGTACTCCATGCACATGAAGGCCGCAAAAACGGGCGCGGGAACGTGAATCAGGGATCGGGAATCGGGATCATCTATAAAAGTCCCAGTCAAGACAAATCTTTCTTTTCCTGAAGACAAATTTTCTTCGTCTGGGAAGGGCTCCCCCCTCGCCATCGCCGCTGAAGCTTGGCGGCCCCGAGATTTCTTGCCTCGGCCGGTTCGCGCCGGGGATGGGGGATGGGGGTCAGACCCTTGTTTGACGGGGGATGGGGGTCAGACCCTTGTTTGACTGTTTAACGGGGCGGAATTTTTCAGCCGTCTTTGTTTCGCCCTTTCAGGGCTGAAAAGGATATTGGGGGCGGCGATATCCCAGGGTAGGCCGCAGACGTCCAACCCTGGGCTATCTTATTTTTGCCCTTTCAGGGCGGAAGCAGGATAGCCCGCATAGCTTGCTATGGGGGTGGCCGGGGCCACGGGATGCGATTGCGGAGTCATTATGGCGGGCATCAAAGAAAGGTTTGTGGTTTGAGGTTTGTGGTTTGTGGTTAAATACTCAAACTTCAGAGTGGGACAGCCCACATAGCGAGCTATGTGGGGTATCCGGTGGAGGGAATTTTTTTCGATGATGCGGCGGCGGTTCGGCCGTCCCGCCGGGACTTGATGGTTTTTTTCCGCCTGGTCCCCAGGAAAGAATTCCTGGGCTAATTTCAAGCCGTCCCGCCGGGACTAAAGGCCTCAAGACGGAAGGAGTAGCGGGTAGCGCGCAGCCAGGGAATACGAAGCTCCAAACCACAAACCTCAAACCCCAAACCTCAAACCTCAACGCCTGCTGGTCTTGACAATGGAATTGATGCATCTATAATCGAATCAGGAGTGCGCTGGAAGGGCGCATCAAATTCCGGAGGCGAGGAGATCATATGACCAATAGCGATGCCACGGCCGAGGTTTTTATCACGGCGCTGAAAGCCTTGCCCAAGACCGAGCGCGACGCGGTCCTGGTGCGCATCGCCCGGGACAAGGAATTCGCCCGCGACCTCCTCGACCTCGCCGTCATCTCCTCCCGCGGCCACGAACCCTCCCGTCCCTTCCGCGAATACCTGGCGGCCAAAAGAAAAAAATGAACGCCAAGCGCGCCTACGCCGTCAGCATCAAGCGCTCGGCGGAAAAGGAAATGGACCGCCTGCCCGCGGACATCTTCGACCGCATCGCCTCCGCAATCCTTGACCTCGAAACCAATCCCCGCCCTCCCGGATGTAAAAAGCTCCGGGGCATCGAAGAATACCGCCTCCGGGTCGGGCCGTATCGAGTCCTCTATACCATTGACGATCCCGGGAAAAAGGTATTCATCATATCGGTGGGCCATCGCCGGTAAGTTTACCGCGGCATTTGATGCGCGCTTTGTGGTTATGGGACCGGCTCCGGTAAAGTCGCTCCCTCAGGCTGGAGACGGGTCTTACTCGATGCTTGCGGCCATGACTCGATAGACGAGCGCGATGCGTCCGTCGCGGTTGAAGGCTCGGAGGAAGAGGTAGGTTAGCCTGAATTTGCCTTGTGGGGTCGTGACCACGGTGTCGCGGTTTTTTGCTGACTTCAGGAATCCGAAGCGCTGCCAGTCCACCTGCGAGATGTTGAGCCACACGATCAAGCCCACGTCATGCGTGAGCACCTGCTCCAACACAAAACGGTCCGGGTCATCGCCTGGCTTGATTTCTCCCCAAGTGTAGGCCTCCCGGCCGGTGGTGTACTTGAAGATCAGCGGGTTCTGCCCCAGCACCGCTTCTTCGCCGGGAACTTGGCGCAGCGACTTCGCGGCCTCCAGGATCGGGTCCCCCGGCAGCGCGGCCAGTCCGTAAAGATAAAGGCCGCTGACCGCCAGCAGCGGGACCAGCACGCCCGCCGCCGCGGCCGTCTTCATCCGCGGCTCCCGCTCCGGCCGGCGCGACGCGTCCCATTTCACGAAGCGGTCCAGGCCCAGCGCCGCCGGCGCGAGCACCGCCGGCATCAGCGCCAGCAGGAACCGGTCCTGGTACCACCACCAGATGACGTGCAGGCCCGTGTAGAGCGCGGCGAACCCGGCGAGGTAAATGAGCCACTTACGTTGGAGCCGGGCCAGGCCCAGGGCCGCGGCGGCCAGGGCCACCGGCCCGAAGTCCTTGACCAGGCCCAGGCCGATCTCGGCCAGGTGGAGATGTAACACCACCAACTCCAGCCAATAGGAGGTCCTGCTCAGCGTTCCGTAGGTCAAAAGGTTCCGGATCAGCCACGGCGACGCCGCCAGCGCCGTTCCCGCGAGCCCCTTGATCACGGCGCGTCCGCTGCCGAGGTTGGCGATCACGAACACCAGGACCAGCAGGTAACCCTCGTACCTGGTGATCATGGCAAGCCCCAGCATGAGCCCCGCCGTAAAAAAGCGCTCCGTGCTCAGCAGCCAGTAAGACAGCAACAGCAGCAGCGTGAAGATGGGCATCACGTTCACGTCCCGGTACTGGTCCCAGCCCACCGCCATCAGCGCCAGCGCCGCCGCCGCCGTCAGCGCCGCCCAGCGCGAGGCCTGGAGGCGCCGCGCCAGCAGGAACAGGAGCGGAGGCAACATGGCCCCGCAGCCGACGCTGACCGCCTGCCCCCATTTCTCCACCCCGATCGCGCCGCCCGCCGCCAGGTTGAATAACGCCATCAGGAACGGATAAAACGGCAGGAACTTGGCGTACGGCTCTCCCATAACCACGTACCCGCCGCGAAACAGGTTCTCGGCAAGCTCGATGTAAGTAAAACCGTCCGGCGTGACCACGCGGAAAAACCAGGCGAGCGCGCCATAGCCCAGCAACCCCGCGCCCAGCAGGATCATCGCGATGCCGCGGTCAGAAGCGGCGTCCCGGCTGTCCGTGCAAATGTTCAGCAGCTCGTTCCCCCTCAACTTTTCTGGAGTCCGGCGAGGTCCTTGTTGGCGCCGAGGATGACGAGGAGGTGGGAGGCCTTGATGCGGGTGTCGGGCTCGGGGATGAAGGTGATTTCCTCGGGGACCTTGTCGCGGATGGCGAGGATCTGGCAGTGGTAGCGCTTTCTGAATTCGAGTTCGAGCAGGGTCTTGCCGACCATTTCCTTGATGGGTATCATCTCGATGATTGAGAGGTCTGGTCCGAGGGGCAGGTAGTCGGCGATGTTGGCGCCGTGGAGGCTGGAGGCGATGCGGATGCCCATGTCGCGCTCGGGGAAGACGATGCGCTGGACGCCGATGAGCTCGAGGATTTTGGCGTGGTCTTCGGAGAGGGCCTTGGCCACGATTTTCTTGACTCCGAGCTCGCGGAGGTGCATGGCGGCGAGGATGGATGATTCGAGCTTGTCGCCGAGCGACAGGACGACGGCGTCCATGCCGGTTAGGCCGAGCTGTTGGATGGCGCGGCGGTCGGTGGCGTCGGCGACCACGGCCTTGCTCACGTAGGCCTTGATCTTGTCCACCATGGTCTCGTCGTAATCAATGGCCAGGACGTCGCTTCCCAGCTCGGCGAGCTTGCGGGCCATGTAATAGCCGAAGCTGCTCATCCCGATTACCGCGATCTGCGCCATTCTTCACCTCTCTATTAAAAGATTTTCAGACAGGATGAACAGGATCAACAGGATATTGGGAAGAGGCCATTTGCTTTTTTTCTCATCATCCTGTTAATCCTGTTAATCCTGTCTAAAAAATTCTTCATGACTTCGGTCCGCCGCCCCACCCTACCCTATCATGATTTTCTCTTCCGGGAACTTGTAGGCCCGGCCGGCGCGGCGGCGCTCGAGCGCGAACACCAGGGTCAGGGGTCCGAGCCTGCCGATGAACATGAGGAGCGTGATGAGCAGGCGCCCGCCGTCGCTCAGGTCCGGCGTGATTCCGGTGGACAGGCCGACCGTGCCGAACGCCGAGACGCTCTCGAACAACAGCTCCATGAACAGGCGGCGGTCAAGGCCCAGCGCCGGGACCTCCACCTCCGCGATCAACAGGACCAGCACGATCAGCCCGATCAGGAACAGGGACAGCAGCACCAGCGACAGCGAGTGATCAACGTCGCCGCGGCTCACCGACCGCCCGAACGCCGACGGCGCCGAGAAATTGCGCAGCCGCGACAGGACCACGATCAGGATCACGCCCGCGGTCGTGACCTTGACGCCGCCGGCCATGGAGCCCGGCGCCGCGCCGATGAACATGAGCACGATCAGCGCGAACAGCGAGGCGTCCGAGAGCTTCCCGATGTCAACGGTGTTGAACCCGGCGGTGCGGGCCGTGACCGACTGGAACAGGGAGCGGAGCGCGGCCTGGCCCCAGGGCATGCGCGCGAGCAGGTGGGGCCGCTCCAACCCGTAAAGCAACACCGCGCCGCCCACGATCAAGAGGAGCGTCATCGCCACCACGATCTTGGTATGGAAGCTGATGCGGCGCTTGGCCGGGTCCGGGTCGCGCTTCAAGGTGTCCCACAAATCAACCAGCACGAAGAAGCCGATCCCGCCGAGCACGATCAGCGCCATGACCGTGAAGTTCACCGTCCCGTCGCCCGCGTACTTCATCAGGCTGTCCGCAAACGGCGAGAACCCGGCGTTGCAGAACGCCGACACCGAATGGAACAAAGAGAGCCATAGCGCCCGCCCCCACGGATAGTCCCGCACCCACCGCGAAAACAACAGCACCAACCCCGCCCCCTCCGCGCAGAGCGTGAAGATCAGTGCCCGCGACAGCATCTCGGAGAGGCTGTAGCGCCGGAGCTTCAGAAACGACCCGCTGGCCGCGTCGCTCATCGAAAGCGGCGCCTTGCCCCGCATCATGAACAGGATGAAGGTCCCGAACGTCATGATCCCGAACCCGCCGAACTGGATCATGCCAAGGATCGCGGCCTGGCCGAAGTCCGTGAACGCCGTGCCCGTGTCCACCACCGTAAGCCCGGTCACGCACACCGCCGAAGTCGCCGTGAACAGAGCGTCAACAAAGCTCAAGGACTTGACGTGCGAGATCGGGAGCATCAGGACAAGGGCCCCAACCAGGATCACCGAGCCGAAGCTCAAGATGGCGAGCTGGCCCGCGTTCATCCGGCGCCAGACCTGGCTGAAAAATCGCCGCATGCAGGCAATTGTAATGAGAGCGGGGAGGAGAGTCAAAAGGGGAGTGGGGCTTGAGGCCTGGGGCTTGGGGCTTGGGGCGTGAGGCCTGGGGCTTGGGGCGTGAGGCCTGGGGCTTGGGGCGTGGGGCCTGGGGCTTGGGGCGTGAGGCCTGGGGCCTGGGGCTTGGGGCGTGAGGCGTGAGGCAAGAGCGCTTCATAGTTTACTGTTTCAATCTGATTGGCTCTTTTTCTACAGCCCTGAAAGGGCAATAATAAGATAGCCCAGGGTTGGCCGTCCTCGGCCTACCCTGGGATATCGGCGTCCATAATATCCTTTTCAGCCCTGAAGGGGCGTAATAAAAACGGGCAATGGCATCTGAGATCAAACAAGGGAAGGCTTATTAATTCCGAAAAACTATAATGTTGCAGGCACGCGGCCCAGGTTTTCAACCTGTGCCCTCCCCAAACCTCAAACCCCAAACCTCAAACCTTTTCCGCGCACGGAATGCAGAGCACCTTGCCTTTCACTTTCCTCGTCCGCGTGTCCATCACCGGCTCGCCGCAGGAGGCGCAGATCAGGCTCTGGTGGATCTCGGCCTCGGCGGGGAGCGTGATCCTCACGTTCTTGATGTTGAAGAGGTCATCGTCCTTGGCGGTGAGGAGCATTTTCACGCGGTCCTCGCGGCTGGGCGCGGGCCTGGCGAACACGTCCGGCCGGAGCGCCACCCGCACCGCTTTTCCGCCGGGCCTTTTCGCGAACGTGAACACCTGCTTGCCGTAGTCGCGGAAAAACAGGTTGCCCTTGCCGAAGGTCGCGCCCGTCAAGAACTGCACCGCGTCCACGGCACAGGAGTTGTTCTCCACGATGGCAATCAGCTCCTCGTCGCCCGACCGCCTCCCCCGGAGCCTCTTCATCCCCGCCTTCGCCGCCCGATAGCCGATCAGGAGCCCGGGGCAGAGGTGGCCGTGGAAGGAAACAACACCACTCAACTCTCTATTTAATTTCAACTCCTTTTTGCGGCTGTTTCTTGTCGTCATTAGGATCATACCTCCATTCTGCATGCTGGATTCCACCCTTCTGAACCTATGGCCAGCTATTATTCAGCCGACCCCTGGTGGTAATCTCTTTTAATGATGACGAATCCAGCATTATGTTTCATTGGCGGACCTATTCCGATTGTTCCGGCCTCGGTATGATTTTAAATCCATCAAGCGTCATCCAGGTTTTCCGTTCCGCTTCCCGGTAGATGCTTTCCGCATCCTGATGGATGAAATCCTCCCGGAAAGGCCAGGATTGAACCTCCGCAGTGCCATCTTCGATGACGTACGAAAAAATGATGGACTTGCCATCGGAAGAAAAAAACGCCCTGGTTAATTGATAATGACGTTCGACCGGGCCGGCCCAGATATTATCCCAGAAAAAGCTCATGAGCGGCGACCAATCGCTGGTTTGCCAAAGATGAGCCACATCCTTCTGGAGAAGAAAATACTTGCCGTTAGGACTAAATGAAATGTCGTAGCCGGGCGTGTCTCCTATATTAATACTTAATTCGAGCTCTTTTGACTCGGTATTCCAGACCCGGAGCGCCGCCTGGTGGCAACCGCTATTATTAGGATCATATTCATCGCATCCCGAGGCCACAATGAATTTTCCATCGGGAGTAAATTGGAATGGGCCGACATAGCCTGCGAAGGATCTGATATTCCCGATGGTGCTCCCGTCCTGAGCCGAAAAAATGTCAATGGTGCCATCATGTCCACTGGCAATATACCTTCCCTCCGGGGAGAAGACCACTCTGTTCGCCGTATAACGGAATCCCTGATTATTGAATTGTCTTAGTCTCTGGCCGGTTTCCACATTCCAAAGCTGGAAGAAATCACCTCCACAACTGAGGGCACGACTCCCGGTTGGAGAAAATATCAGCCTATAGATTTTCGCGCCCTTTCCGTCACCGTTAAAGGTTTTAAGGACTTTGCCGGAATTCATGTCCCATAGTTTCAACCTAGTCTTGGTGCAATTCTCATTTTTATCCTGGCCATTGCATTCCGCGGAAATGCCGATTTTTCCGTCAGGCGAAATGGCGGCCGAGGTAATGGACCCGTCGCTGAATTCGATCGTCCGTTCTTTTTTAAATGAATCCAGGTTCCAGACCGTTATTTCTTCAGGCCGCAAGGAAACGCCTCGTTTGCCGTCGGAGGAGAAAACAAAGCCAGGATAAATTATTCCCCTGTCTTCCTTGGGCGCGATCGTGATCGTCTTATCCTTTTCGCCCAGCTTGCGGACATAGATGGTCCAATACTGGCTGCTACTGAAGAACTTGCCGTCGAGAGAAATATTCGAGACATGGGCATCAACTCCCTCTTCTAAAAAGACTTGATCTCCTTTATTGAACAGATAGTTATCATCCTGCAGATAATACAGGTAGGTCTTTGCCTCTTGCCGGCCCAGGATGAGGGATTGGGCAAAGTAGAGTCTGGAAGCGCCCAGATAATCAAATGACGAGGCGCTTCTTGCCATTGCCAACGCAAGCCTGCCCAGTTGCAGGTAGGCCTCGGCCTGCTGCTCTTTGGGCTTTCGCGCGATCTGCTCGGCCAGATCAAGCCGCGCCAGGGCTTCATCCCTTTCTCTTTCGGCCTTTCCTTTTTCTCCCTGGGCTTCTCTGGCCGCATCAAATTTTTCCGCCGCCCGCTGGTTGGCGTAGGCAATTTCAAACCGTTGGTGAGAAATTATCTTCCTTGACTCTTCCACTTGGCTGCATGCGAAACATATTTCGCTATGCCTCATCATGCTGAGCCGCAGAAAAAGGAAAATAGAAAGTGCGAGGACCAGCACGAGAGCCAGGATGAAGGCCCGACTCCATCTGACTCTCGGCGGCTTTTTTCGATTCTCCGATCCTGGGTTCCGGCTTGCAGTCATGGTTAATCAGCCTTTCATGGCGCCTTCAGCGCTCAAAGAGCCGAGTGGAACCGCGTTCTTATCCAGCACGGGTCGCGCGGCGGAGCGGAATGGGTCAGAGCTTTGCAGCCAAATTCCTTTCTCGGTGCCTTGTCTCTTCAACCACCACGATGGTCCCCTTCTCCAGGGCGGACGTGGAATCCTTCAGGACTTTGCGGAGTCGCTCGATCACGTGTTCACTCCTGCAGTCATGAAGCCTGAAAATGACGACACTCACGAGACGACCACCAGAGAGGGAGATTATCTCCCCGAAATCGAGGTCAAAGGTCAGCAGGACCCTTTTTTCGGAAAAGGCCTTCTCGAATATGGCGCCGTTGGGGAGACGCTGCAGGTTTTCATCCCGGAGGTGGACAGCGTCGTGCCCTTCGGCGCGGAGATACTGCATCACGCGTTGTGACACGCCCATGTCGGCAAGGAATCGCATCCGTCCCTACCCGGAATGAACTTCTTCCTGAGCGAGCCAGGCCGCGTATTCCAGGGACTGCTGGATGTCCTCCGGCTCCAAGTCGGGATAGTCGTCAAGGATCTCCCGTGGCGTTGCGCCGTGGGCGATCTGGCCCACGATCACTGAGACCGGGATCCTCATGCCCCGGATGCAGGCCCGGCCGCCCATGATCCCGGTATCAAAGGTTATGCGCTCGAATGTCTCCATGACTTTTGCCTCCTCTGGTTATGTTAGCATATGAGAGCACCAATCTATAAATAGAGCTAACTCCGTCCCTTCTTAACCTCAAACCCCAAACCTCAAACCACAAACCTCTCAATCATACCCGATGGACTTCATCCCGTTCGAGAGCACGTCCCTTGAGATGATGAGGCGCTGGATTTCGGAGGTTCCTTCATAGATGCGCATGGCCCGGACCTCGCGGTAGACGGCCTCGATGGGTCCTTCCTTCATGTAGCCCATGCCGCCGAAGAGCTGAACCGCGCGGTCGGCGATGCGGCCGACGGCCTCGGTGCAGAAGAGCTTGACCATGCTGGCGCGGGCGCGGTCGCGGTCGCCCTGGTCCAGGCGCCAGGCGGAGTCGTAGACCATGGTCTTCATGGCGTAGAGCTCGGTGATCATGTCGGCCAACATCCACTGGATGGCCTGGAACTCGGCGATGGGCTTGCCGAACTGGACGCGGACCTGGGCGTGCCCGCGGCAGAGCTCGATCAGCCGCCGCGAGATGCCGATGGAGCGCGCGCCCTGCGACAGCCTCCCCTCTTCCAGCACCCGCATCGCGATTTCGAAGCCCTGGCCCTCCCGGCCCAAGAGGTTCGCGGCCGGGACCTCGCAGTCCTCGAAAATCAGCTCGCACTGCTTGCAGATGTCCGTGCCCATCGAGTCCTGGAGCTTCCCGATCGTGAAGCCCGGCGTGCCCTTCTCCACCACGAACGCGCTCATGCCCTTCCTGCCCTTTGACTTGTCCGTCACCGCCACCACCGTGTGCACGTCCGAGATGTCGGCCTTGGTGATGAAATGCTTCATGCCGTTGAGCACGTACTGGTCGCCCTTCTTGTCGGCCTTGGTGAGGATGGAGGACGCGTCGGAGCCGGCGTTGGGCTCGGTGAGCGCGAAGCACGAGAGCAGCTCGCCCGTTGCCATGCGCGGCAGGAACTTCTGTTTCTGCTCCTCGCTCCCGTAGTACACGAGGCCGAGCGAGCCGATGCCGATGTTGCCGCTGATTAAAAAGCAATAGGCCAGGTTGGCGCGCGCCAGCTCCTCCTGGATCAGCATGCACTCCACCGTGGACATGCCCATGCCGCCGTACTCCTGCGGCACCGTGATCCCGAACAGCCCCATCTCCTTCATCTGCGCCGCGATCTTGTCCGGAATCTTCTTCTCATGCTCCACCTGCTCATTGATCGGGATCAACTCCTTGTCCACGAACCGACGGATGTTGTCCCGCAATACCCGGTACTCCTCGGGAAACTCGAAATCCATGTCACTCCTCCTTGATAATGGTGTTACACCTCGATCACCCGGCCACCGGCCGGAGGCCGCCTCCCACATTCCCCGCGGCCAGATGTAACATATCAGGGCGGGGCGGGGATAATCAAGAAGGGAGCAGGCAAGGCGGGTTGCGCAGTGCAGCCCCGGGAGGGGCGGGCGAAAGTAGCCCAGCAATTCATTGCTGGGTGGGCCGGCAGCACCGATGCCCCGAGTCCCGGAGGGACGACCGAGTCTTGCTCAACTCATGATCGTCCGTCCCTACGGGACTTGGCGGTTTTTTCCCGCCCAGTTCCCAGGAATAAATTCCCGGACTACTCTCGAAATGTCCCTCCGGGACTACAATACTTCAAGGCCAGAAAGTTCTGAAATTCAGTAACACTTGAATCATGGCGATGGTTAATCATTGAAGAGATCAAACGACGGATTCCGCTCAGCCCGTCAGCTTTATTTTTTCCGACTGGCCGGAGACCTGGTTGACGAATTCGAGCAGGCCGGAGGGGGAGGAGGCGAGCTGGTCGTTGGCGTTGAGGAATTCGATGCCGTAGACGGAGCCGTCGGGCGCGATGTCAACGTTGAGCTCATCGCTGATATGGAGAGTTGTGACCTCCGCGCCGTTCTCGCGGAGCCGGAGATAAGCAATGTTGTATTTGGGATCATAAGTCAGCTTCATGGGCGTCCCTCCCGGCCATGCGCGTTATCGCCTGAGGGTGAATCCGAACGTTCATCGTAATGTTCATTCTAACTTATCATGCCGGTGATTTTCAATCTTACATCGAAGTTAACGATTCAGCCGCCTCGATAAAGGAGAGATCAATGAAAGCGGCGTCATGCCGCCGCACTCCAGGGTTATTTTTGAACCTCCTCCCGGGATGGTGTATGTTGAAGGGTACTTTATTTTTTCCGGGAGGTATTTTCAAGATGGCCCTCAAGATCGCGGTCAAGAAAACCGACCAGCCCGGCGCGCTGCCGCCGGACGATGCGCTCGGGTTCGGCAAGATTTTCACCGACCACATGTTCATCATGGATTACACCAAGGGCAAGGGCTGGCACGACGCGCGGATCGTTCCTTACGGCCCGTTCGTGCTGGACCCGGCCACCATCATGCTCCATTACGGCCAGGCCACGTTCGAGGGGCTCAAGGCCTTCCACGCCGGCGACCGCATCCAGCTCTTCCGGCCGCAGGCCAACATCCTGCGCATGAACAAGTCCAACGCGCGCGTGTGCATCCCGCCGCTGGATCCTGACGACCACCTCCAGGCCATCACCGCGCTGGTCGGACTGGAGAGCCGCTGGGTGCCCAGGAACGAAGGCACCGCGCTCTACATCCGGCCGACCGTGATCGCGACCGAGCCGTTCATCGGGGTGCACGTGTCGGACCGCTACATTTTCTTCATCATCCTGTCGCCGGTGGGGGCGTACTACAAGGAGGGGTTCAGCCCGGTGAAGATCCTGGTGGAGGACGAGTACATCCGGGCGGCGGCGGGCGGTCTCGGCGAGGCCAAGACGCCGGCGAATTACGCGGCCAGCCTGCTGGCGGCGGAGAAGGCGCAGAAAAAGGGGTTCACCCAGGTGCTGTGGCTCGACGGGGTCGAGCGCAAGTGGATCGAGGAAGTGGGCACCATGAACATCTTCTTCCTGATCGGCGACGAGCTGGTCACGGCGCCGCTCGCCGGGACCATCCTCCCCGGCGTGACCCGCGACAGCGTGCTCAAGCTCACGCGCGAATGGGGCCTGAAGGTTTCCGAGCGCAGGCTCTCGATTGGCGAGGTGATGAAGGCCGCGCAAGACGGGTCGCTCCAGGAGTGCTTCGGCACGGGCACGGCCGCGATCATCTCCCCGGTCGGCTCGCTCACTTACAAGGACCAGACGGTTTCGGTGACCGGCGGCAAGGTCGGGCCCTTGGCGCAAAAACTCTACGACACCATCACCGGCATCCAGTACGGCAAGCTCAAGGACCCGTACGGGTGGACCGTGGTGGTGGAGACGTGAAGAGAGTAGCAAGTAGCCGGTAGCCAGTAGCAAGGGGAAGACGGCGTGCAGAGGGACGGCGGAAGGGGCCGTCCCTTTTTATTTGCGCGCAAGAAAACTTATGATGTTGATGGGCGTTATTGGAGCTTGAAGCAAGGTGACCGCAATCAAGGGACGGGAGGGAAGGCCATGAAAAACGCGGGCTGGAAGATATGGGCGGCGGCGGTGCTGCTGGGGCTGGCGGCGTGCACGAGCGGGGCGGGGGGAGGCAATAAGCCGATCTCGCTCCTGCCGGCGTTTTCGGGCGAGGACCTGGCGGCGAAGCTGGGGAGCTATTACGCGCCGGTGCGGTCCGACGTGCAGCCGAGCGTGCCCGCATATAACCTTCCCCTCGCGCCCGCGGACATTCAGAACCTCGACGACGTGCTCGCCAAGATCGGCCTCGCCGTCCCCGCCCGCGACAAGCTGCTTCAGAACGGCTTTGCCACCGTCTCCTTCGGCAGCCTGGACGACATCGTCGCGGCCTACGACCGGATCAAGGAGCTGGAGATGCCGGTGTTCGTCACCACCGACTCCGTGCTCCACTTGTACCACATCCAGTTCGACGAGACGCTGCGGGTGATCGAGGAGAAGGAATTTTATCCGGACCTCACGGCCCTGACCCGCGTGTTCCGGGCCGAGATGGAAAAGCGGTATGGAGCGAGCAAGGGCCTGGAGAAGACGGCGTACAAGAAGGGCCTCGCCTATTTCGCGGTGGCGGAGAAGCTGCTCGACCCCGAGGCCCGGGTCCCGGCGTCAGTGCAAGATTGGGTGGACACCGAGCTCGGCTACATCGAAAAGCACGGGGGCTTCGAGGACAGCCCGATCTTCACCTACCGGGAGGACTACTCGCAGTACGTCCCGCGCGGGCATTATACGAGGAGCGAGGAGCTGAAAAGGTACTTCAAGGCCATGATGTGGTACGGCCGGCTGACCATGCTGATCAAGGGCAGCGACGAGAGCGGGCCGGACGCGCATTTTGACGCGCTGGTCTCGAAGGAAGAGGCGCAGGCGCAGACCATGCTGGGCGCGGCCATCGCCTCTCTGTTCGGCGAGCTTCAGGTGGGCGACCGGAGCGCGGCCCAGGTGTGGGAGCGCATCTACGCGGTGACGGCTTACTACGTGGGCCTGGCCGACGACCTCACCCCGCAGGACTACGTCAAGGCGCTCGGCGAGGTGTTCGGCGACAAGTTCGAGCCGGGCGCGTTGGCCGACCCCGCCGTCTTCGGGAAGTTCCAGGACCGGATCGCGCGCCTGAAGCCGCCGGCCATTTACAGCGGCACCGGCGAGTCCGGGGTCAACATGGACCTGCAGCCGGACCGCGCGCTCTCGCCCGAGCAGCTCGACCGCATCCTCGGCAAGACCATGGGCTTCCGCATGATGGGCCAGCGCTACATTCCCGATTCCTACATCCTGGGCCAGTTGGTGGCGCCGGTGGTGGGCAGCGGACTGGGCGCGCCGGCCTTTACCACGGTCATGATCCCCGACTTCGGCCCCATCCGCGGCTTTCCCCGCGGGCTCGACGTCATGGCCGTGCTCGGCTCCGACCGTGCGCTCGCGGTCATGGACTCGCTTGGCGACACCAACTACGCCAAGTACCAGGACCAGATGAAGAAGCTCCGCGACGAGTTCGGAAAGATCTCCGTCTCCGACTGGAACCGCAACCTTTATTGGTCCTGGCTTTACGCGCTGAAGGGATTGACCGAGCCGACCCGCGGCCCGGGCTGGCCCACCTTCATGACCACCGATACCTGGGCCGACAAGCAGCTCAACGCCGCGCTCGGCTCCTGGTCCAGCCTCCGCCACGACACCATCCTCTACGCCAAGCAGAGCTACACCCCCACCATCACCGCCGAGTCGGCCCCTCCGCCGCGGCCTAGCCCCAAGCCGGTGGTCGGCTACGTCGAGCCGGCGCCCGAGTTCTACGCGCGGCTGGTCGCGCTCACCCGCATGAGCGAGAAGGGACTCAAGGAGATGAAGGTGCTCGATGACGAATCGCTGGGCCGGCTCCAGTCGCTGGGGGCGATCCTGGCGCGGCTGCAGGCGCTTTCGGAAAAGGAGCTGAAGAACGAGGAGCTGACGGAAGAGGACTACGCATTCATCCGGAATTTCGGCGAGCGCCTGTCGGCGGTGGTGAGCGGCGCTTCCGAGGCGGGCCAGAAAACGACGCTGATCGCGGACGTGCACACGGACCAGAACACCGGCCAGGTGCTGGAGGAAGGCACGGGGTATCTCAGGCTGATGCTGGTGGCCTACAAGCTGCCGCAGGGCCACGTCCTGGTCGGCGCCGGGCCCGTCTTCTCCTACTACGAGTTCAAGCACCCCATGTCCGACCGCCTCACCGACGAGAAATGGCGGACCATGCTGCAGGGCCGGGACCAGCCCAGGCTGCCGGAATGGACGGGAAGCTTCGCGGCGGAGTGAGGCGAAGATAGAATCAAGAATCAAGAATACAGAATCGAGAAGATAGGAGTCAGTCGTCCGCGGTGTTCCGGGTGCGCTGTTTTAAGCTGGCCGTCTCTTTTTCGGGCGCCCTGAAAGGGCAATAATAAGATAGCCCGGGGTTGGCCGTCTTCGGCCTACCCTGGGTTATCGGCGACAATAATATCCTTTTCAGCCCTGAAGGGGCGTAATCAAAGCGGGCAATGGTATCTGAGATGCGACATGATCAGGCTTAATAATTATGAAGACCTATCTTTCTTGTGCCGCTCCCGGTACTCGACCATGCACTCGACGCCGTTTCCGTACTTGACCGTGCCGAAGCACTTGCTGCACGAGATGCACCGGGCCTTGGCCGGGTCGCCCTGCTTCCAGCGCTTGACCAGTCCCGGCTCGCGGATGAATGGCCGGGACATGGAAACGAAGTCAACCGCGCCCGACCCGAGCGCGCGGTTGATGACCGCGGGGCTCCGCCACCCGCCCACGCTGATCACCGGGCACTTGACTTGGGCCTTCACCATCTTGGCCAGCTCCAGGAGATACGCCTCGTCCTTCTCCTCCCGGATGCCCGTGCGCGACGGGTTAAGCTTGCCCGACGCCCGCATCCCGCCGCTCACCTCGATCGCGTCAATGCCCGCCTCCGCCAGCGCCCGCGCCACCGGCAGCGCCTCCGTCGGCGTCACCGAGCCTTCCACGAAATCGTCGAGGCTCAGCTTGATGAATACCGCGAGCCGGCCCGCGTTTTTCCGCACCGCCTGGTACACCTCCATCACGAACCGTTGCGGGTCGCCGTACTCGTCGTCGCGGATATTGAAGCGCGGGCTCATGAACTGGTCAAGAAGGTAGCCGTGCGCGCCGTGGATCTGCACGGCGTCGAACCCGGCCGCCGCCGCGCGCGCCGCCCCCTCGCCGAACACTCCGGCCAGCTCCCTGACCTCGCCGGTGGACAGCGCGCGGGGGGTGATGTTCGAGGACGGATGCAGCACCGCGGACGGGCCCACCGGCTCCACCCCGCCCAGGTCCTCCGCCGTGGCCTGCGCGCCCACGTGCGCGAGCTGAGCGCTGATCCGGCCGCCGGCCTTATGCACCGCGTCCGCGAGGCGCTGGAAGCCCTCCGTCTGATCGTCGGAATAAATCCCGGCCATGCCGCGGAGTGCCTTGCTCCCGGCCGCCACCGCGGTGATGCCCAGGACGATCAGCCCGATCCCGCCCCCGGCCAGCCGGACCATGTACTCGATGTGCTTGTCCGTCACCCGGCCCTGCTCATCGGCCAGGGCCTCCCAGGTGGCGGAGCGGATGATCCGGTTCGGGAGCTCGAGGCCGCCGATCCTGCCGGGAGTGAACATGTCAACCATGATAACCACCTTGGAAGAAGAAATAGCTAACAAGGATGTTAAGGATCTTCAGGATAAAGACGAGAACAATTATCCTTAATATCCTTAACATCCTTGTTATTAAATTCTTGTCGGAGTTATGAAACCGGAGCTTCTTTTCAGCTCCCCAGCTTGTCCTGGGCCACGTCCTTGACCCGGCTCACCATCTCGTCGAAGTTGTTGGACTTGATGATAAAGGCCTCGGCCCCGAACTCGAAGCACAGGTCCATGAGCGCGGCGTCTTTCTTGCCCGAGTGGATCACGATCACGATGCTCTTGGTCACCGGGCTTTTCTTGAGGGTCCGGCAGATCTCGATGCCGTCGAGTCCCGGCATCATGATGTCGAGCAGGATGATCTGCGGCTTTTCCTCCAGGACCCGCTTGTAGACCTCCAAAGAGGTGTCCACGGTGGTGACCTCGAAGCCGGCCTCCTGGAGCGCGTCCTTGGTCATGGCCAGGAGCAGCCTGTTATCGTCAGCGACCAGAATTTTCACGGGCATTATATTTTCCCTTTATCTTGTGCCGGGCGGGCCTCAGGTTCTCCGGGGCCGCCGCAGCGCGATGGACAGCGCCGTGGTCAGCTTCTTCACGTCCTGGTTGGTCTTGCGCAGCCGCTCGGCGATGATCTTGGCGATGTTGAGCAGGATGCGGTGCGCGCTCTTCAAGTCCTCCTCGGAAAAGCTCTGGAAATCCCCGCTGGTGATGGAAAGCAGCTTGCCTTCACTCAGCGCCACGATGGTGGCCGAGCGCTTGTCCGACTTGAAGATGAACGCCATCTCTCCGAACATGGCCCCGGACCCGAGCTTCACCAGCACCTTGTCCATGGCCGAGGCCTCTTCCTCCCACAGCCGCGGGCCCAGGGTGATGGACATCGTGATCTCGACCTGGCCCTGCTCGATGATATAGACGCAGTCGCCCTCGTCGCCTTCCTTGATTATCACATCACCGGCCTTCATTTCAACCGGGCGGCAAATCTTCGACAGCAGGGCGAGGCCCTCCTCGGACACTCCCGAGAAGGCCGCCACCTTTTTCAGGAACTCGACCGTGGCGTCGCTCATGTCAGGCCCCCGCGCCGGGCGTCTTGTCGCCCTGGTCCGCGATCAGCAGGGCGAGGTCGTTCTTCTGCACCTTGTAACTATCGGGAGGGTTGATGCGCAGCTTCATGGCGCTGCCCTTGGTGAAATAGTCCTCCTCCATCCCCTCGAACTGCCGCTTGATGAAAAGGTCTATGGCCGACATGTCCTCCGACAAGATGTCGTCCAGCGACATCCCCCGCTCCTCCTCGCTCACCACCCCGATCACCAGCGCGCCCCGCTTCTCCCGGAAATGCCGGGAGAGCGCCGCGAAGTCCTGCTCCACCAGCGAGAGCGGGATCTTGGCCTGCTGGATCAGCGAGCCCCGCCACGGGTATAAGAGCTCCTCCACCGCCAGGGTCACCCCCGGCGCCGTGATGGCGTTCGCCAGCAGGTAATCGTCGTGGCCGCCGATCACCACCACCTGGTCCACCTGCGCCCGCTTCAGGTGCGAGACGTTCTGCTCCTCCACCAGCTCCGCGCAGACCTTCACCGCGTGGTTCATGGACTTCACCGCCAGCGCGCACAACACCGTGCGCTCGTCCGCCTTGGCGTAACCCTCCCCGATCGAGCCGTCCGCCAGGATGGCCACGCTCCGCGCGAAACCGACGTTCGCCCGCTGCAGCACGCTCTCGTGCACGAAATCGCCCCGCACGAACCGCAGGCCCTGCCGCTTGAACTGGAACAGGAGCTCGCTGATCTCCGCCTCGGCAAGGTTGTTCACCAGCGCCACCTGGGCCCCGTCGCGCGTGTCACGGTAGATGATGTCCAGAAGCGACTTGCCACGCGCGTTCCACCCGCAAATCACGATGTGGTTGCGCCACGTCACCTTCTCCATGCCCTTGCCCTCCAATAGCCGCTTCTCCACGAACCACGATACAATCGTCGCCGTCAGCACCGACGTCAGGATCATGCTGGAGAGGATCACCAGGACGGTGAGCCCCCGACCCCACGCCGTGTGCGGGGTGATGTCCCCGTAACCCGTGGTCGTTCCTGAAATGAACATCCAGTAGATGGCCTTCCCGAAACTGGTGATCCACTTGCCCGGGTCCCGCGGGTGCAGACTGAGCGCCGCCCTCTTCTCGATGAAAAATACCGCGAGCCCCAGCGCGAACGCGATCAAGCCCACCAGCACCATCAGCCGCACCGAGGGCTCGTGCAATATCCGGTCCTTTAAATCCCGGAACGACTCGCGCGCCCCGATCGCCTGCTCGCGCGCCCAGCCCCGGAGCTCCCGATTCTCCGTAACTTTGCTCATTAAATGATGGCTCGTCCGACCAATTACGGTATCATGACGGCGGCGCACATTCAAGATGGTTCGCGCGCGCGAGAACGGATAATATGGGCGCGGATCGCGTAGAGCGTAGAGCGCGGGGCGAATGGCGTAAATCAAATCAGCGCCAAAGTAACGGTCTTTAACGCCCTGCGCCCTTCGCTCTACGCTCTACGCTTTACGCTCTGCTCTTGACCCGCCGCCCCCGCGTCTATATCCTGAATTCAGGCTTGGGGTGAACGGATGTTATTGCCGGAAAAGCAAATGCCGCTGGAATTTGACGCGGCCGGGGAATTTTCCCGGGCCCTGGTGCAAACCAAGGACGGCCGCGAGTTCGTGGTCCGGCCCTGCCGCCCCGCTGACCGGCCGCTCCTGGAGCGGATGTTCCGGTCGTGCTCCAAGGAAACCCTCTACACCCGTTTTCTGTCCCCCGGGCTCGGCGTGCCCCTGCGCTACCTCGACCGCCTCATGCGCCACAACCCGCCGTCCGTCATCTCGCTCATGGCCGAGTGCGGCGAAGACGGCGAGCCACGGGCCGTCGCTCTCATGAACTTCGTCGAGACCGGGCCGGAAAACCACGGCGAGATCGCGATCGTGGTCCAGGACGAATTCCAGAACAACGGCCTGGGCTCAGTTATGCTCCAGCTCCTCTATGAGCTGGCCCGCAAAAAAGGCGTCAAAAAATTCGTCGCCGACATTGACGCCAGCAACCGCCGCGTCTTCCACCTCATTAAGAGGAGCGCCATGCCCTGCACCATCAGCATCTTCCAGGGCGTGGCCCACGCCGAGCTGGACATGACGGCGGCGCCGTCCGGGCGCTCATCGTAGCGCCGGCATCCTGCCGGCCGCCTGCTAATCGTAGCGGCGGGCCTGAAGCCCCTCCCCGTTTTCCCTTTGCATCCTTGCAAGGCCCGCTCCCGCTCCTTATAATAAGCGGGAAGAGACCGAAGCCTGATGATGAAAACAAGGCAATACCTTCGCGTGCCCATCCCGACGCCGGTGCGGATCAAGGTGACGGAACGGGATGAGGAGTTCCGGCTGGCCAGCATCGAGGACATCAGTTGGGGCGGCGCCTTCGTGATCATGAAGACGCCGGCGCCCAAGGGCTCGCGTATCATCCTGCAATTCCTCTTTTCCGACGAGAGCGTGATCCTGGAGCTGTGGGGGACCGTGGTCCGGGTGCGGCCGGCCACTGACGGGGCCCTCGCCGGCGTCGGCGTCGAGTTCGATTCCCTGGACTACGACGCGCAGAGCCTGATCCAGCGCCTGGTGGATGAAGAGATCCGCGCGGTCGTCCTGAACGTGTGATCCATGACCGCTTGCTTCACGCTGGCCCGATGAAGAAAAAACCCAAGCTGGTGGAGGTCGCAGTGGACGCCCGCCTCAACGCGCCCCTCACTTACGCCCTGCCCGGGACCATGGACCCCGCGGACCTGGCCGGAAGGCGCGTGATCGTGCCCCTCGGAAAAAGAAAGGTCACCGGGTACGTCATCGGCTTCCCCGAATCCGCGCCCGTGGCCCCGGCCGCCCTCAAAGAAGTGCTCTCCGTCCTCGACCCCGAGCCGCTGTTCGACCCGGCCATGCTCAAGCTCTTCCGCTTCGCCGCCCGCTATTATTTCCGGCCGCTCGGCGAGGTCATCAAGGCCGCATTGCCCGCCGGCATCAACACCGCCTCCCGCCGCGTCGTCACCATGACCGGCGCCGGCGCCGCGCTGCTGACCACCGCCGACGCGGACGCAACCGATGACGGGGACGAGGAGCCCAAGCTGACTTCGGAAGAGCTTGCGCTGCTGGAGTCCATCTTCCGCGACGGCCCGATCGAGGCGGACAAGCTGATTGGGGGCGCGGCTGCCCTCAGCCGCGCCTGCTACCGCCGCCTGCTCGACCTCGGCCTCATCAGCGAGGACCAGGCCCTGGCGCGCGCCCGCGTCAGCGAGAAAACCGAGACCGCGCTGGTCCTCGACCGCGCGCCCAACGATGACGACCTGGCGGCGCTGTCCCGCCGCGCCCCCGCCCAGGCCCGCCTGCTCCGCGAGCTCGCGCAAAAGGGATGCGTGACGCTCAAGGACCTGCGCGAGCGCTACCCTGACCCCGCCCGCATCGGCCGCGCCCTGGCCGGGGCCGGGCTCGCCAAGATGGTCAAGCTCCGCGCCTGCCGCGACCCGTTCTCCCTGGTCCTGCCCCTGGCCCCGCCGCCCGAGACCCTCATGCCCGAGCAGGAAGAAGCGGTCGCGGCGGTCAGCGCCGCCCTGGCCGCGCGCGAGTTCCGCGTCTTCATGCTGCAGGGCGTCACCGGCTCGGGCAAGACCGAGGTCTACCTCCGGTCCATCGCCCGGGCCGCCGAGCTGGGCCGCGGGGCCATCATGCTCGTGCCCGAGATCGCGCTCACGCCCCAGCTCATCTCGCGCTTCCGCCAGAAATTTCCGGCCGAGACCACCGCCGTGCTCCACAGCGCGCTCACGCCGGGCGAGCGCCACGACGAATGGTGGCGCATCAGGCGGGGCCAGGCATCCATCGTGATCGGCGCCCGCTCCGCGCTCTTCGCTCCGGTCAAGGACCTCGGCGTGATCGTGGTGGACGAGGAGCAGGACCCGGCCTACAAGCAGGACCGCGGCTTCATGTACAACGCCCGCGACCTGGCCGTCATGCGCGGCAAGGAGGAGCGCGCGGCCGTGGTGCTCGGATCGGCCACCCCTTCCATGGAAAGCGCCCACCGCGGACGGGCGCAAGGCGGCTATACGGTCCTCCACCTGCCCCGCCGGGTGGACGGATGCTTCATGCCCGGCGTGGAACTCGTGGACCTGCGCGCGCTCAAGAACGCACCATCGGCCGCCTCCATTACTGAGCTCAAGGTCAGAGACCGCGACCGCCTGGCCGCCGCCGAGCTCCTGTCACCGCCCCTGCGCGACGCCATCGGCCAGGTCCTCAGCCGCGGCGAGCAGGCCGTGCTGTTCCTGAACCGGCGCGGCATCGCGTCGTTCCTCGTCTGCTTCGACTGCGGCCGCCGCTTCGTCTGCCCCAACTGCGCCGTGAGCCTCACCCGCCACGGCGCGCCCACCGCCGGCAAGGTGGACCACTTCTACGGCGAGCCGGGAAACGGATACCTCCTCTGCCATTACTGCGGCTATCACGAGCCCGTGCCCCGCGTCTGTCCCCAGTGCCGCGGCGTGCGCGTCTTCCCCTTCGGAGTGGGCACCGAGCAGATGGAGGCCGTGACCGCCGAGGCCTTCCCGTCCGCCCGCGTCATGCGCATGGACTCCGACGTGATGACCGGACGCGAGTCCTACTTCCGCCTGCTCGACCGCGTGTTCCGCCGCGAAGTGGACATCGTGGTCGGCACCCAGATGGTGGCCAAGGGACACGACCTGCCCGGCGTCACCCTGGTCGGCGTGCTGCTCGCCGACGTGTCGCTCAACGTCCCCGACTTCCGCGCCGGCGAGCGCACCTTCCAGATGCTCACCCAGGTCGCCGGCCGCGCCGGACGCGGCGCCGCGCCCGGACGCGTCATCATCCAGACCTTCCAGCCCGACCACTACGCCATCCGCCTGGCCGTGCACAACGACTTCGAAACGTTTTACGAGGAGGAGCTCAAGATGAGGGAGGCGCTGTGGTACCCGCCGTTCGCGCGGCTGGCCAACCTCCGCATCTCCGGGCTCCAGGACGAGGCCGTGAAAAAGGCCGCGACGCTCGCCGGGTCCGCGGCCCGCGGAAGAGCCCGGTCAAAAATCTTCCGCGACCGCGTGCGCATCCTGGGCCCGGCCCGCGCGCCCATCGCCCGCATCAAGGGCAAAAGCCGCTGGATGATGATGATCAAAGCCGACACGCCCCAGATCATGTCCGCCTTCTGCGAGACGCTCTCCGCCTCGCTCCGCGACAAGTCCGTCCCCGCCTCCGTGCGCGTCGAAATTGACCGCGACCCGGTCTTTCTGCTGTAATACGCCGCGCATCATCGGCGCCTACCCTGTTCCCGCGATCATGTTATAAAATAATGGGTGATGAAGACCGGCGGAAAAAGCCTGTGGCTGCACGTCTGGCACGCGTCCATGCTGATCGCCGCCATCGCCATCATCGCGCGCTACGACGTGATCGAGGCCGGGAGCTCGGTCCGGCGCCAGCCGACCCTCCCCGAGCTGCAGGCCGTCCTCACCGGAGGCGTCAACGCCGCGCGCGAAGACCGGCCCATCCCGCACTACCAGGGCGCGGTGGAGAGCGGCAACGCCGCCACTCCGGCGGCGGCCGTGTCCACCACGGCGCTTCCGCCCGCGGTCAAGGGCTACGTGGACGAGATCAACGCGCTGGTGGCGGTGGACAACACCGGGACCATCCGCGGCGTCAAGATCATCGCCGACCGCGAGACGCCGGAGTACATGCGGCGCGTGCTCGACGCCGGGTTCCTTGGCCGCTTCATCGGCAAGAGCGTGGCCGGAGGGCAAGGCACCGGCAAGATTGACGCCGTGACCGGCGCCACCATCACCGCCGCCGCCATCCGCGACGACGTGTCCGCCGCCGCCGCCATCGCCGCCACCCGGCTCTATGGCCTCTCCGCGCCCGCGCCCGTCATGCTTTCATGGGCCACGGCATTTACCAGCCCGGCGATCATCCTGTGCCTTTGCGCGCTGGCCCTCGCGCTCTGGGCCCGCTTCGGCAAGTGGCCCAGGCGTGGGAGGCGGGAGGCGGCGTGGATTGTCTCCATCATCGTGATCGGCGTTTACGCCATGACGCCCTACACCCTCGTCCATACCTGCCAGCTGCTGAAGCTCAATTTCCCGGGGCCGGCCAACGCTTTACTCCTGGTCCTCGCCTCCTACGTCCTCGTCACCACCCTGCTCGCGGGCCCGCTCTGGTGCGCGTACTCCTGCCCCTTCGGAGCGCTCGAGGAATTATTGGCCAAGCTCCCGGTCAAGCGCTGGAAGGTGAGCCCGCGCGTCATGACGTGGGCGCGGGAGATGAGATACCTCACGCTGTTCACGGCCATCGCGGGAGTGTTCGGTCTCGGCGTCCACGCCTTTGCCGACGTCGAGCCGTTCGGGCATCTCTTCGGCCGCTCGCATAATCCCGCGGCCTGGGCCTTTATCGCGGCGGCGCTCTTCGGCGCGGTGTTCGTGAAGCGGTTCTGGTGCCGCTTCTTCTGCCCGACCGGCGCGTGCCTCATCATCCTCTCGTCCCATCGGCGCCTGCTCCGGTCGGTGGGTCGCGGCGTTGACGACGCGGGCATTGACCGCCCGGACGAGGAAAGGCGGGAGCAAGGAGAATAAATGGAGACTGACCTGCTGGCGGGATTGGAGAGGCCTTGTTGCGTGATGACGATTTTCCCGCACCCGGACGACGAGAGCTTTGCCGCGGGCGGGGTCATGGCGCTTTATTTCCGCGACCCGGGGGTGCGGACGGTGTCGCTGTGCCTGACCAAGGGCGGCAAGAGCGAGGCCATGAAGAAGGCGGGGCTGCCGCAGGAGCGGGAGACGGTGATCCGCGAACATGAGTATATGGCGGCCACGGCGGTCCTGGGCATTGGCCGGCCCATGATCTGGGACTACGGCGACCAGGAGCTCGCGAACGCTCCCGCCGGCGAGGTCAAGGGCCGGATCGTGGAGGCGATGAAGGAGAACGCGGCGGACGTGGTCATCACCTACGGACCGGAAGGCATCACCGGGCACGTGGACCACCTGTTCTGCTCGCGCGTGGTTGAAGAGGCGTCCCGGGAGGCTCGGGTGAAGAGGCTTTTCATGGTGAGCGCTCCCGAGCGGATGGCGCGCCTCATGATCGGGCAGAGGGTTTTACCCCCGACTCATGCCGTTGACGTGCGGCGGGTCTACCCGGTCAAGATGCTGGCGCTCAAGGCGCACGCCAGCCAGATGCTGGTCTCGCGCCAGCCCATGCTGTGGGTGGGAGTGGTGATGCGGATGTACGGGAAAGAGTATTTTCACCGGGCGATCTAAGATAAGTATTTAGTATCTAGTATATAGTATTTAGCGGGGCGAGTCACAGCCGCTCAAAACTTTTCGCTTCCACCCATCCGCTGAAGCCGCCGGGAGCTGATACGTTGCACCAGCCGCGGTCGCACTGAGCGACGGTGACGTCAATGCCCGAGACCAGGTCGAAGAGCGCGGCGTTCTCGTCTCCCGGGCCCGAGTGCGCCGTTACCTTTTCCGCGACGATCACGCCGCGCGGCGTGAACACGTCGCGCTTGATCCGGGTGGCGGCGAACGGCAGGGTGATGACCAGGGCGGCGGCCGCTATATAAAGCGCGAGGCGTGACGCCTCCCGCGCCCTTCCTCTGGCGACGATCATGGCGATGGCGGCGAGGGCCAGGGCCCAGTAGGCGGCGAGCGCGGCGGCGGTCCATTCGCTCGCGCTGAGATATTCCACGGCCGCGTTGAAGGCGCGGGTGAACGGGCCTTGCGGCAGCTCGGGCAGGCGCGCGGTGATCATTGCCCGCGCGTAGGCCAGGTTGAACCTGAGGTCGGGGTCGCGGGGCTCGAGCCGCTGGGCGCGCAAATAATCTCCCACCGCGCGTCCCAGCTCGCCGCTCTTGAGCTCGGCGTTGCCCAGGTTGAAATAGAGGTCCGCGTTGCCCGCCCCGGCCTCCAGCGCCTTCCCGTACGCTTCCCGCGCCTCCGCGAACCTGCCCTGCTGATACAGGGCGTTGCCCTGGTTGTACAGGGCCGCGGCCGAGGTGCCGGCGTGCAGAGCCGCAGGCGCGAGAGTGAGCGCGGCGAGCAGAGCGATGATGGCGCGGGCCTTGCTCACTTGCCGTTCTCCTTTTCCAGCCTCAGGATCAGGGCCTGGGCCCGGTCCAGGAGCTTGGCCGCGCCTTCCGCGCCCAGCGTGCCGGGCATGAACCGGGCGCGGTCGCATTCGGAGAGCACCGCTTCCGCCTCCTTGGCCACCTCCTCGCTTATGCCGGCGCGGTCGAGGCTCACGGCGGCGTCGGCGGTGGTCATGCCGGAGTCGGGCAGGTTGAGCCGGTCCGCGATGTAGCCGGCGAGCGCGCGGTGAATGAGCGCGTAGGCCGGGGCCGGGTCATTGGCCCTGGCCGCGGCCCGGGCCTCCTTGACCGCCTTCCTGCTTCTTTTCATGGCCCGGCTCTTGCGGGCAAAGGCCACGTCGCGGAGCAGCTTGTCGCTCCTTCTCCTGAGCCCGAAGGCGAGGGCCACGGCGGCGAGCGGCGCGAGCTGGGCCGCGGCGAAGAGGGGCGAGCTCATGATCCAGAGGCGCTGCTCGTTGAGGTCAGCGCGGTCGGGCTTGATGTAGCGCAGGTCCTTGCCCACGGTCCGGATCACGGCGGGCTCCTGGCCGGCCTCGCTCTGGGCCGCGGGCGCGGCGGCGCCGGTGACGGAGAGCTTGATGCGCGCGCTTTGCGTGGTCCGATACCTCCCGGTCTCGGGGTCGAAGTAGGAGAAGGCAAAGGGCGGGAGCTCGTAAGTCCCGGGCTGGTGCGGCACGATGATCATCTTGAAGTGGCGCACCCCGAGGGCCATGCCTTTTTCCTGGGTGGTCTGTTTTTCCACGGCCTCGGTATAGAGGTCGAAGTCGGAGGAGAGGGCGGCTTCAGGCTTGGGCAGATAGTCCGGGTGCGCGGTGCCCTCGACGGTCATGGTGAACTTGAACTGCTCGTTGGCCTTGACGGAGCCGGCGTTGCGGTCGAGGCTGATCTTGAACTGGCCCACGGCCCCGCTGAAGTCCGCGGGCCTGCCCTGCTCCGGCAGCGGCTTCACCTTCACGGCCACCGGCGCTGACGCCACGGTTCGCTGGTCCAGGGCCACCTGGCCGAAGAAATCGCGCTCGCCGGTGGGCACTCCGTAGGTGATGACCAGCGGATCAATCACGGCGTTGCCGGCCTTGATCGGGAACAGCGCCATTCCCTTCAAGTAAGCCACCTGCCAATTAACGCCGGCAAAATTTTTGGTGACGGGGTCCAGTTGCGATACGGTGCCCAGGTCCTCGGACACGAATTCGCCCGCCGTGGGCACCTGGGCCAGGCCGGCATTGCGGAAGGGCCTGCGGTAATAGATGTACCAGGAGGCCACGATCTGCTCGCCCACGTAGGCCTCGCTCTTGTCGAGCTTGAGCTCGAGGTAAGGGTCGGCCGGGGGCTGCCAGGCCGTTCCGCCCGGCTCCACGCCCGGGCCCGACGGCTCCATGACCTGGACGGTGATCGCGTCGCTTTGCACCAGCGCCCCGCCCACGCGGTAGCGGATGGGAGGGATGGTGACGGTCCCGGCCTGCTTGGCCTGGAAATAGAGCTTCATGCCGAGCGACCCGGAGCGCGTGATGGAGCCGTTGATGATCTGCATGCTGGTCTGCGCAAACGGGCCCTGGCTGTTCACGAGCCAGAGGTAGGGCATAAGGTCCGGCGCCGGGAACGGCCCGTTGTTCTCGACGTTTGGTCCCTGCAGGTTCACGGACAGGACCATCTGCTCGCCCACGAACAGGCGCGAGCGGTCAACGCTGGCCGTGAGCGTGGGCGAGCGTGGCTGCGCCAGCACCACGGCCGGCGCCAGCAGCGCGAGCAGGAAAACCGCGGCCTTCCTCACCAGTCCTTCTCCTTGCCCCGCTGCTGGGGCTGATATGACTCCATGAATTTCTTCATGTCCTCTTCTTCGCTCTGCTGCACGGCCTGCAACAGCCGCTTGGCTTCTTCCTCGCTGATCTTGCCCTGTTCCCGGGCCGAGCCCGCGGGCTTGGCCTCCTCATCCGGCTTCTGCTGCTGCTCCGCGGTCGAGCCGGCGGCGGGCTCAGGTTCTTGATTGGGTTCCGGCTTCTTCTCCTGGCCCTGCTGGTTTTGCTGATTCTGCTGCCCTTGCTGGTTCTGGGGCTTAGGCTGTTGCTGTTGTTTCTTCAGCTTGATGTTGCGGCGCACCACCTCGATGTTGAACTTGGCGTCCTGGTCATCGGGATTGATTTGCAGGGCGTTCTGGTAGTTCTCCACGGCCTTTTCCAGCGTCTCGATCTTCTGCTCCTTCATGCCCTGCTTGAAGTAGACGTTGCCCAGGTTGTAATAGGCCTGCTCGCGCACTTCCGGGTCGGCGGCGGCCAGGGCCTGATCATACTCCTTTTGGGCCTCGTCGTAATTGCCTTCCTTGTAAAAGGTGTCGCCGATGTTGAAATGGAGGCGATAGCTCTCAGAGCTTTTTTCGTCGCTCATGTCCTTGGCCCGCATGTAGCCGGCGCGGGCGAGGTCGTACTTTCCCTGGTTGAAGAGGTCAGTGCCCTGGGAGGCGGCGCGGCCCATGCGGTAGTAGTCCACGAAGTCCTGCTCGGCGCGGGCGGGAAAGGACATCAGCAACAGGACCGCAAGACCGGTGAATAATATTACTGCCGAGAGCGATGAATGACCGTGGCAGGTGGAGCCCGACACTCCTGTCGGGCGGTGTCTGCTTGGTTGAGATGGTCCGGGGACAGGAGTGTCCCCGCCACCACTGTGGCAATCTCGGCCGTCCCTGCCGGGACTTAAGGGTTTCTTATGTCCACATTCCCAGGAATAAATTCCCGGGCTATTCTCGGCTGTCCCTCCGGGACAAAAAATGTCCGAACCCCGGGTTAATTTATTTCCGTTGCATACCCTCATTTGTTTTTTCGCCTCCTCCCGTCAGGTATCACGGCTTCGAGCATGAGGCAGGCGATGGCGATGGCGACGAACCACTGGAAGCGGTCCTCGTAGTGGACCTGGTACTGCTCCTCGAAGGTCTTCTTCTCCATGCCCGCGATGCCGGCGTAGATGTCCGCGAGCTCGGTCCCGGAGGCGCGGTTGTCGAGGCGGCGGTACTTGCCGTCGCCGGCCAGCGCGATCTTGCGGAGCGTGTTCTCGTCGAGCTTCGTGATCACCACCTTGCCCTGGCGGTCGGTCTTGTCCACCGTGCCGTTCGGCGTTTCCAGCGGTATGGGCGCGCCCTCGGTCCGGCCCACGCCGACCGTATAAATCACCGCGCCGTCCTGGTGCAGGTCCCCGGCGACCTTGACCGGGTCCTTGCCCTCCCGGCCTTGCTCCAGGTTCTCGCCGTCGGTGATCAGGATGATGACCTTGTGCTTGTTGGTGCTCCGGTCGAAGTTCTTGGCGGCCTCTTCGAGCGCGTCGGGGATGTCGGTTCCGGGCTCGGGCACGGACTTCTCGTCAATGATGTCGAGGAACATGCGGGCGGCGTCGTAGTCGAGGGTGAGGGGGCACATGGTGAAGGCGGCGCCGGAAAACACGACGATCCCGATGCGGTCACCCTTCATCAGCTCGACGAGCTTTTGGATGGCGTTCTTGGCCTTGGCCAATCTGGCGGGGGCCACGTCCTGGGCCAGCATGGAGGCCGAGGTGTCGAGCACCACCACCACGTCCACGCCCTTGCGCTCGATCTTCTCGCGCGTGGCTCCCCATTGCGGCGCGGCCAAGGCCAGAACGATGAAGCACACCGCGACGAGGACCAGCAGCGCCTTGGCCGCGCGGCCGCGCATGGACACGGCCATGCCCGCGCGCATGAGCAGCTCCGGGTTGCCGAAGCGCCCGAGCGCGCGCCGTCCCATCCGCATGGCGGCCAGAAAAAATATCGCGAGCGCGGGCGCGAGCAGGAGCAGGTAGAGCCGCTCCGGATGCGCGAAGTTAATCATGCGGTCCTCACGGCAGGCTCCGGAACACGGTCCGGCCGATGGCCAGCTCCGCGATCAATAAGAGCAGCGCGGCCGCGGCCCACGGGCCGAAGGCCTCCGAATAGCGGTAAAACTCCTTCACCTTGACCTCGGTCTTTTCGAGCTTGTCAATGTCGTCGAAGATCTGCTTAAACGCCTGCTCGTCGGTGGCGCGATAATACTTGCCTCCGGTCACGCGGGCGATCTCCTTCATCTGGCTCTCGTCCACCGTGGCCATCGCCGGCACGAAGCTCATTCCGAAAATGCTCTGCACCTTGCGCATTATGCCGGTGGGCACGATGCCGATGGTATAGACCTTCACCTTCATGGCCTCGGCGATTCCGGCCGCGGTCATGGGATCAATGCCCTGGTTGTTCTGGCCGTCGGTGACCAGGATCACCACCTTGGACTTGGCCTTCGAGTCCTTGAGCCGGCTGACGGCGGTGGCCAGGGCAGTGCCGATGGCGGTGCCGTCGAACTCCTGGCGCGTGAACTGCGCGCGGCCGATGATCTGCTTCAAGATCGTATAGTCCACGGTGAGCGGGCACTGGGTGAAGGCGATGCGCGAGAAGACCACCAGCCCAATGCGGTCGTTCTGCAATCCCTTTTCCCGCTCCTCCACGAAGCGCCGCGCCACGGCCTTGGCCGCGCCCAACCGGTTCGGCTCCATGTCCTTGGCCTGCATCGAAGTGGAAACGTCGAGCACGATCATGATGTCAATGCCCTTGGACAGAATCTCCTGCTCCCGGTTGCCGTACTGCGGGCGGCTGAGCGCGAAGACCAGGGTGGCGATGGTCAGCGCCCGGAGCGCGATCACGGAGTGCCGGAGGCGCGCGCGGTTGGAGGCCGGGACTTCCTTGAAGGCGGACAGGTCGGAGAACACGATGCGCGGCCGGCCCCATCCCTCGACCCAGCGGTGGAGGAGCACCACGAGCGGCGCCAGAACCAGCGCCGCGAGCAGCCACGGGTCCTGGAAGCGGAACATCACGCCGCCTCCTTCTGTTCCACGGCCGGCGGCTTTTCCATGGTGTTTTGCACGATCTCGCGGCAGCGGGCGATGGCCGTGCTCCGCTCTTCGGGGCGGGGCGCGTAACGCGCGAACTTCACGCGGTCGGCCTCCTCCAGGAAGCGCCTGGTCTTGTCATAGTCGCCGTGCTCGATGTCCCTGTCCTTGAGCCGCCCGGCGATTTCGGAGGTCGTGTATTCGAGCGCGTACATCAGGAAGCGCAGGGCCAGGTACTTGCGCATGATGCGGCTAAGCCGCGTGTAATACTGTTCGTACTCGCTCGCGGAGAGCATCGCTTGTTCCAGCGCGTCCAGCTCCTCGAACGCGAGCTCGTGCGCGGGCCGAAGCGGCAGCGGCGCCTCCTCCTCCCGCCGGCGCCGCCGGAGGGCGATGAAGACGGCGATGGCCGCGGCCAGTAAAAAGGCCGGGATGAGCAGCCAGGGCAGGTATTTTTTCACCGGGAGCTCGATGGCCACCGGCGGCTTCACGTCGCGGATGGTCAGGTCCTCCGGGTTGGTCACCGGCGCGACCCGGACCCGGGCCGACTCCGCCCTGAGGTCGTGCTCCTGGCCCGCGGGATCAATCACGATCACCGGCAGCGGCGGGATGACCAGGTCGCCGGTGTCATAGGCCGTGATGGTGAAGTGCAACTCCTGGCCCTTGCCGGCCGGAGTGAGGGGCGCGCCCGTGACTTTTTCGAGCCACGCCCGGACGCGGTCCATGGCGGTCGTTTCTTTTTTTTCCAGCTCGGGGAAGCTGTAGTCGCGGATCAGGAACTCGCCGAGCTGGGCCCCGGGCGGCGGCATCATGATCCTGGAGCCGGGCGGGGCCTGGATGACCAAAGAATAATGGACCAGGTCGCCTACCCTTATGACCGCCTTGTCCAGGCTGGTGATGATCTTGATGGGGCCGGAGGCCGCGAGCGCGCCGGGGATGCGGGAGGGGAGCTGGGGCTGCGGCGAGAGCTGGAGCGGCGGCAGGGACGGCGCGGGCCGGGCCGTGGCGCCGGTAGCGGGGGCGGGCTGGGCCGCGGCCAGGGACGGGCCCAGCAGGCAGAGCGCGGCAATCAGCGCCGCGATCTTATTTTGATGGCGTGTCAGCATCGTTGATCGGGAACACCCGTGTTTCATGGGTTTTGGAAAGCTCTTCCCAGAGCTTGCGCATTGCGTCCTCACTGCGGAGGTCCGTGCCCTCCCGCCTCAGATATTCGGCGGCCATCACCTCGCGCTCTGCCTGTTCCATTGCGGGCTTGAGCGCCGGCGTGGCGTCGTAGCGCTTTTTAACGGCCTCTTCGGAAAGCATCAGCGTGAGCACATAGTGCTGCACGAGCTGGTTCTTGGTCTTGGCGTCCTTGATCCCGTCGTCGCCCAGGCGCGGGCCCAGGTGGTTCATGACCTCGTCCCAGGTCACGCTCCTGCCGTCCACCACCGCCACTACCGGACTGGTGTCGCCGGTCTGTACGGCAGGCGCCGCGCTTCCGTCGCCGGTGAGCTGGCGGAGCAGCGCCTGGGCCTGTTTCCTGTCGCCGAGCTTTTCCATGCAGGCCACAGTCCCCTTACCGGCGTCGTTCGACCAAGGCGCGTCGGGCCGGAGCGCGGTGGCCATGGTGTAATAGGCGGCGGCATGGGAGCAATCGCCCAGCTTCTCGTCGGCCATCTTTCCCATCTTGAAGAGGAGGTCGGCCTCGTCGCTCCTTGATTGAAAGACTACTTGCCGATAGCGGTCCAGTTCATCGAGCGCCGGTCCATATAGGCCCCTTGCTTCCAGCGCCGATGCCAGGTCGCGAAGACGATCACTGTCAGTATAACTATGGATGTCAGTTCTAATTCCGAAATAATATGTGGCAAATATTCCGAACGTGAAAACCAAAATAAAAGGATAGAACAAATAAAAGAGCATGAATTTGACGTCTCTCTTCATCACCTCGCCCTCCTCGCCCTGGCCTTGAAGAATTTGATCAGGGAGCGGTCGTAGGGCTCACCGGCCGAGACCGGGATGTTGTCGAGGTCCCTGGAGAGGAAGACGTGGTCGCGCCTGGCGTCGGCCTCGCGGGTGATGGCGGCGAAGAGCTCGCGGGTATGCTGGTCATAGGTGTCCACCACGATGCGCTCTCCGGTCTCGGCGTCTTCGAGCTCGATGAGTCCGACTGGTTCGAGCTGTTTTTCGCGGGGGTCGGACAGGGGCACGGCGATGAGGTCGTGGCGCTTGCCGGCGATGCTGATGGCCTTGTCGTATCCGGTGGCCATGAAGTCGGAGATGAGGAAGACGACGGCCTTTCTTTTGTGGACTCGGGAGAGGTATTCGAGGGCGGCGGCGATGTCGGTGTGCTTCCCTTGGGGCTTGAAGAAGAGGACCTCGCGGATGATGCGGAGCACGTGGGTGCGTCCCTTCTTGGGCGGGATCGAGCGCTCGACCTGGTCGGTGAAGATGATGAGCCCGACGCGGTCGTTGTTGCGGACGGCGGAAAAGGCGAGCAGGGCGCAGAGCTCGGCGGCGAGCTCGGCCTTCTGCTTGTCGCGGGTCCCGAAGTAGAGCGACGAGCTGGCGTCCACCATCAGGATCACGGTGAGCTCGCGCTCCTCGTGGAAGACCTTGACGTAGGGGTGGCCGGCGCGGGCGGTGACGTTCCAGTCAATGATGCGCACGTCGTCGCCGGGCGTGTACTCCCGGACCTCGGAAAACTCCATGCCGCGGCCCTTGAACACGCTGTGGTACTGGCCCGCCATGACCTCGTTGACCACGCGCCGCGTGGTGATCTCGATGCGCCGGACCTTTTTCAGGAGCTCGCGCACCGACTCGGCGCCGTTCTTATCAGCGGCGGCGCGAGGCGGGTTATGGGTTGAAGTGGTCATATCAAGCTCATTGTTTCACGCCAAGGCGCAAAGGCGCGAAGGGAAAATAATTTGAATAAAACTTTGCGTTCTTTGCGCCTTTGCGTGAAAAATTCTTCACGGAATCTCCACGTGGTCGAAGATCTCGCGCACGATGGTCTCGCTGGTCACTTCCTCGGCCTCGGCCTCGTAGGTCACGATGACGCGGTGGCGGAGCACGTCGGGTCCGATGGCCTTCACGTCCTCCGGGGTCACGTAGCCCCGGTGGCGGATGAAGGCGTGGGCCTTGGCGGCCAGGTTCAAGTAGATGCTGGCGCGCGGGCTGGCCCCGTAGGCGATGAGCCCCTGCAGGTCCTTCATGCCGTAGCTTGACGGCTCGCGGGTCGCGAACACCACGTCCACGATGTACTGCTTGATCTTGGGGTCCATGTAGATCATGCGCACGGCGTCGCGGGCCGCGGCGACGTCGGCCGGGCCGATGACCGCCTCCGGCTGCGGCGTTTCCTGGCCGGTCATGCGCTCCATGATGTCGAGCTCCTCCGCCTTGTCCGGGTAGCCCACCACCACCTTGAGCATGAAGCGGTCCACCTGCGCCTCCGGCAGCGGGTACGTGCCCTCCTGCTCGATCGGGTTCTGGGTGGCCATCACCAGAAACGGCGGCGTCAGCGGATACGTGGTGTCGCCGATGGTCACCTGCCGCTCCTGCATGGCTTCGAGCAGCGCGCTCTGCACCTTGGCCGGCGCGCGGTTCACTTCGTCGGCCAGGATCAGGTTGGCGAACACCGGGCCTTTTTTCGGGGTGAAGGTGGAGGTGCGCGGGTCGTAAATCTGGGTCCCGATGATGTCGGCGGGCAAGAGGTCCGGGGTGAACTGGATGCGCTGGAACTTGGTGCGGACGATCCGGGCCAGCGTGCGGATGGTCATGGTCTTGGCCAGGCCGGGCACGCCCTCCAACAGCACGTGCCCGTCGGCCAGGAGCGCGATCAGGAGCCGCTCCAGCATGTTGCGCTGGCCCACGATCACCTTGCCCGCCTCCTTGAGCACCGCGTCCACGAACTTGCTCTGCTCGGAAACCTTGGCGTGAATCGCCTGCATGTCGAGTTCCATTGGCCCGCCCCCTTTGAGAAAGAGTATTTAGTATCTAGCATTTAGTATTTAGCGCATTAACGTTCAAGAATGACCGCATCGGTGTTCATCCTTATGATCCGTGTTCATCTGTGTTTGATTCCCCCACGCCTGTGCCCATGCTCTCGCCCTCCGCGACGAGTCCCTTGAGCGTCTCCATGGCCTGGTCCAGCTCGGCGCCGCGCGGCTCACGTCCCGCGAACTTGACCTCGTCGGCCAGCTTCTCCAGCGCGATGATTTTCGAGCGCCACTCCCCGCCGAGCTTGCCGGCCACCGCCGCCGCCAAAGCATCACGGCTCTGCGAGCGCGCCTTGATCTCAAGCACGTCCTCGCAATAGTGCTTCATCTCGGCCGTGAGCGCCTTCAAGAACGCGCCCACGTCTCCGGCCATGCGCAGCCGGTCGGCCTCCTTGAGCCGCTCGCGCGCGATCTCGTGGCGCGTGCGCTCCGGCTCCACCGATTTCTCTTCGATCCTCCGCGCCTTGATCCAGAGCCAGCCCAGGCCCGCAACGCAGGCCAGGGCCGCGAGGCCGAGCCCGATCTTGACCGCCGGATTGGCCGTGAGCTTGGCCGCGGTGAGCCGCTCCGGGGTCACGGTCACGGGTATTACTTGGGTCTTGAGCTCGGCCTGGTCCCGGGAGCCGATGTAAAAATACTTGATGGCCACCGGCTTGATCTCTGAGGCCCCGGCCTTGTCGGCGTGGAACTCATAGGTGTACTCGCGCGAGACCTTGACTTTATCGCCCGAGAGCGTGGTCTCGGAATGGAAGCTGTTGGCGAAGAGGGTGAGGCCGTCGGCGGACGGCGGCTCGGGGAACTCGAAGTCCAGCGGCAGGGCCGGCTGCGAGGCCGGCTCCTCCCAGGTGAGCGTCACGATCAGGTCCACCGTCTGGTCCTGGGCCACGCTGGGCTGGTCCACCCTGGCGGAGATGGTGACCGATGGGAGCGGCCGGTACGGTGCGGCGGGGGCCGCGGTGTCTCCGGCCGCCGGGGCCGTTGCCGGGCCGGGCGCGGCCGGAGGCGCGGGCCGGTTCTGCTGGAGCGGCGGGGGCGGCAGCTCGGGAAAATCCGCGGCCGGCGCGAGAGAGGCCGCGAGCAGCGCGCACGCCGCGGTCAGAACCTTGAGCCTTAGGCCTGCCATGTTTCAACCACCGATGGGAATTTTATCAGGGCGTTCATGGTTTCCTTATTACATCTTGGCCCGCTTACCAGCCCTCCCTGAACGAAGAGATGGCGCGGGCCATCACCGGCCTTTTAAGGCTGGTAAAAATTTCTATTAGAACCGGTTTCATAACCAGGACAACCACCTAAGATGAAAAGATTATTAACAAGGATATTCAGGATTACCAGGATGGCTTCTGGTTTTTTTGATCCTGAACATCCTGAATATCCTTGTTTAAAAATTCTTGGGGAGGTTATGAAACCGCCTCTAAGATACTAAAGTCGGGCGGGCGGACTGTCAAGGCTCATGATGCCCGATTCCGGCCCCAAGGCGTAAGCCTCGCTTGCTAATTCCGGGGTTATGACAACCGGGCCGGGCCTTTGGTTTCATGAGGATGAAGGTAAAATTATTGACCGGAGCGGGGAGCGTTGGTAGTATGTGGTGGATTTTTCGGAGCCGGCCAGGAGGGCCGTGATGACGGAACCGGGGATGGAGAAAAATAAGTGAGCGGCGCGGACAAGAATTCGGAGCAGGCCGGGGGGAAGGGCTCGCCCCGTCCCGGGGGCCGCTACCGGGAGGCGTTGTTGCCGGTGGCGATCCTGATCGGGATGGCGGCGGTTTTGACGGCGGGTTGGGACCGGTTCGTGCCGGCGGACGAGCGGATCCTGGGGATCTTTTTCAAGCCGGAGAACCTGGGCAACATCCTCAGGCAGAACGCGCATTACGGCATCCTGGCGGTGGGCATGACGTTCGTGATCATCTCGGCGGGGATTGACCTGTCGGTGGGCTCGCTCTTGGCTTTCAGCTCGGTGGTGATGGCCTCGATGATAGACCGGCATCCGGGCGGCGGCGCGGGTCTCGCGCTGCTGGCTCTCGGCGCCGGGATCATGGCGGGCACGGGGCTCGGGCTCGCCAACGGTTTTTTCATCACTTACAGCAAGGCGCTTCCGGGGTTTTTGTGGCGGCGGGCGGCGGCCAGGGTGAAGAAAGCGCGGGCGCCGCGGCTGGCGATGGTTCAGATCCAGCCGTTCATCGTGACGCTGGCGATGATGAGCATCGCGCGGGGGTTCGCGTTTTTATGGACGGGCGGGCGGGGCATAGACATTTACGGGGACCAGCCGGCGGCGTTCGCGGCGCTGGGCCAGGACCTTGACCTGTGGGTGGTGAAGGTCCCGTGGCCGGGCGTGATCTTTTTGCTGGTCGTGTTCGCGTCGCACGTGGTGCTCTCGCGCACCCGCTTCGGGCGGTTCACCTACGCCATCGGGTCGAACGAGCCGGCGGCGGCGCTCTCGGGCATCCCGGTGGCGCGGGTCAAGGTCATGGTTTACGCCATCTCCGGCGCGCTGTGCGGTCTCGCCGCCGCCATTTACACCTCGGTGCAGAACGCGGGCCGGCCCGACGACGGCATCGGCTTCGAGCTCGACGCCATCGCCGCCGCCGTGATCGGCGGGACCTCCCTGGCCGGGGGCAGGGGCAGCGTGGGCGGGACCCTGATCGGAGCGCTCATCATCGGCGTGCTCAACAACGTGCTCGGGCTGCGCGGCATTGACCCCAACCTGCAGCGCGTGTTGAAGGGCGCCATCATCATCGCCGCCGTGCTCCTGCAAAAGGACCGGGACTGAAGATGTGGACCGGCAAGCTCCTCGGCCGCAGCGCCGGGTTCACGATCAAGAACGCCTGGCCCCTGCTCGCCGCCCTCGCCATCTTCGCCCCCGTGGATTACGCGCTCAACCATTTCCACCATTTCCTGTTCGAGAACCTGAAGGTTTTTTCCGGAGAGCTTTTCTTCGCGCCGCCGCTTTCCGTGCTGCTCATCAACCTGGTGTACGCGCTGTACCAGGCCCTGCTCTACGCCCTGATCTGGTCGCGGCTCCACGCCACGCCGCTCACCTATAAAGCCTTCCGCGACTGGCTCGCGCTCTCGTTCTGGAATTTCTACCTCTACTTCCTGATCTATTATCTGATCATGGTCGTCGGCGCCGGACTGCTCATGATCCCGGTCCTGATCTTCTACCTCGTCTTCCCCTACCTCGACCTCGCCATCCTCTTCGACCAGAAGCCGCTCGGCGCGGCCATCCGCAAGAACCTCGCGCTCATCGCGCTCATGCCCGTCCCCGTCATCACCTTGAGCCTGATCCGCTTCGTGCTCGCCGGCTTCATCCCCCTGATCCTGTTCGCGGCCGGCAACAGCGATGCCTATCAGGACGCCTACACCTTTTTGCTTCCGCTCCTGTCGCTGCCGGTGGACGTGTCGGTGGTGGTCCTCTATTCCTACCTCACCCGCCACAAGATCCCCCGCTTTTACGGGGGACTCGATTTTGACGACGCCGCGCCCCATGGCGACTGGTTCTGAGCCGGCCGTCTTTTTGTTGACCTGCTCGGCGCCGGGTCATAGAATATGACCATTGGAGGGTGAGTTCTCGCCCTCGACGAGAATAATTTCACACCGAGACACAGAGAACACGGAGAGAAAAACAAAACTCCATTCTTTCTCTGTGATCTCCGTGCCTCCGTGCGAAATAAAAGGGAGGGATGGGAAATGAAACATACAGCCGTTGCGACGATAGTTTTCTGCGCCGCGCTGGTGCTGGGCTGCCAGGACCGGTCGTCCGGCCCGTCGCCGGAGGGCGGCGCCAAGGCCCCGGAGGCGGCGGCGCCGGTCAGCGGCGCGAAGGCGCCGGGCCGGCCGTATATCATCGGTTTTTCGCAGTGCACGTTCGAGGACCCGTGGCGCATCAACATGAACCAGCAGATGGAAGAGGCGGCCCGGGAGCACCCGGAGATCAAGCTGGTGATCGCGAACGGCGAGAACCGCAACGACAAGCAAATAGCGGACGTGGACAACTTCATGGTGAGGGGCGTTGACGCTCTGATCATCAGCCCCCGGGAGGCGGCTCCGCTCACGGCGGTGGTGGCCAAGGCCCATGACCGGGGCATCCCGGTGATCGTGCTGGACCGGCGGGTGATCGGCGACAAGTACACCTGCTTCATCGGCGCCTCCAACCTGGCCATCGGCAGGGCCGCGGGCGAGTACCTGGCCCAAAAGCTCGGCGGCTCGGGCAAGATCGTCGAGATCGAGGGCATCCTGGGCGCGACGGCGACGCAGGAGCGCCACGACGGCTTCCGCGAGGTCATGGCCAAGAACCCGGGCCTCGAGATCATTTACGACCAGCCCGGCGACTACAAGCGCTCGCCGGCCAAGCAGATCATGGACAACGCGCTGCAGGCCTTCCCCCAGATTGACGCGGTGTACGCCCACAACGACGAGATGGCCATCGGCGCGTTCCTGGCGGCCAAGGCCGTGGGCCGGGAAAAGGACATGGTGATCGTGGGCATTGACGGCCAGGGCGAGGCCGTCAAGATGATCCGCGCCGGCGACCTCTCCGCGACCTTCGTCTATCAGAACGGATCCAAAGAGGCCATCGAGACCGCGCTCAAAATCCTGAGCGGCGAACAGGCGCCAAAGGAGATCGCGCTGGAAGCCATCCGCATCACCCGGGACGAACACCCGGAGTACCAGGGGTTCTGAGCTCACGGCTTGAAAAAACCGGGACCGCCGATACAATCTTAAGTAAAGGCTGCCGCGATGGACCAAGAAACAAAGACCATTCTCTCCGAGTTCCGGCGCGGCCTGGAAGCGCTTTATGGCTCCAGGCTGAAACACCTGGTGCTGTTCGGCTCACGGGCGCGGGGGGATGCGGACCGGGAGTCGGACATTGACGTGTTGGTGGTGCTGGGGGGATCGGTGGACGCTGGACGGGAGATTTCCCGCTGCGGGCAGTTGATGGCTGACGCGTCTCTGGCCCATACCGTGGTCATTTCATGCGTCTTCATGGAGGAGGACAGGTTTCTTCATCGCCAGGGACCGTTGCTTAGAAACGTGCGCCGAGAGGGGATCGAGATATGAGTCCTGACGAAAAAGAGCTGCTCTATAAAGCCGGTGAGAGTCTGAAAGCGGCCCGAATGATGCTGGAGGGAGGGTTCCCCGGATTCGCGGCATCACGGGCCTACTATACAATGTTCTACGTTGCCCAGGCGTTTCTGGAGCGTGAAGAGATGGCCTTCTCCAAGCATTCCGCGGTCATCTCCTTTTTCGGCAAGACTTTCAGCGGCACCGGCCGGGTCCCCTCTGAATTCCATCGCTACCTTTTGGAGGCTCAAGCAGCGCGCCTTGATGGCGACTACACGGCGCCGGAAAAGGTAAGCCGGGAACAGGCCGCGCTGCATATTGAACACGCGCAGAAGTTCCTGGACCTGGGTGAGAAAATGCTCGGACCCAAGGATGAATCAAAGGGATGAAAAAGTCCCGCCTCACCCTCTTTTCCTCCGCCGTGTTCATCGCCGCCGCCGTCATCGTGTTTTCCGTGTTCTCGCTGTTTGCGGACCGGCCCGCTCCCGGCCCGGCCGACACTCCCGGCTTTTACCGCGCGGCCGCGATTCCGGGCGTGGCCCATGAGCACGTTCCGGGCATGACCGGCCATTTGAACGGGGTCGCGGCGCGGATCAATGAGCAGGGCTGGCGCGGAGGCGGGATCGAGATGCCCAAGCCCGCCGGCAATGTCCGGATCGTGGTCACGGGCGATTCCGTGGTCTTCGGCCAGGGGGTGGAGGAAAACTCGACGCTCGCCGTCCAGCTCGAAAAAAAGATCGAGGCTTTAGCCCCGGCGAAAAAATGGGAGACGATCAACGCCGGCGTGCGCGGTTATAATATAAAGGACTACGCGCTGATCTTTAAGCCCCGCGTCCTGGCCCTCGATCCGGACCTCGTGGTCCTGGTCATTACCGAGATCAACGATCCGGAGCGGGTCCCGTTCATTCCCCATTCCCCGAAAATGGACCGCTGGAAAAGGGCATGGTGGACCAGGCTGCCCTTTATCAGGCCCCTGCTGGCGCTGCCGGTGGCCGAGGAGATGGGCCGCCTGCTCACGGCCCACGTGCGCGGGCTCTATGACCCGGCGGGCCCGGAATGGCCGGCGTTCCTGAAAGAATTGACCGACATTGTCAACGCGAGCCGGGAGGCCCACGTCGCCATCATCGTCGTGACCTTTCCCTACCTGGATGACGCCGACGTGTTCCACGACGAGAGAGCGCGCCTGCAGCGGGCGCTCACGGAGCTCGGGGTCCCATGGATTGACCCGCGGCCGGAATTGGCACGCCACGCCTCATCCGCGCTGGTGGTGAGCAGGAACGATTTTCATCCTAACGCCCTGGCGCTGGGCATCACCGCCGGGCTGCTGGCGGGAACGGTGGTACGCGAATTTATTCAGCAGTGACGATGCAAGGGATTTTAAGCGCAAAGGCGCAAAGAACGCCAAGAATCAGCAGGAAAAAATCCGGTGCATCCTGTAAATTCCGCTCTTCCTTTGCATTCTTTGCGCCTTTGCGCTTAAAAAAGAAGCTCAACTCAAGGACCAGCCATCATTCCCTTCACCACGGCCCTGCTCACTCATAGCGCAGGGCCTCGATGGGATCGAGCTTGGCCGCGCGCCAGGCCGGGTAGAACCCGAAGAAGATTCCGACCATTCCCGAGAAGATAAGCGCGAGCAGGATGTAGGCCGGGCTCACCAGCACCGGCCAGCCGGCGGTGCTCGACAAGATTTTGGCCGCCCCGATGCCGAGCAGGATGCCGATGATCCCGCCGATCCCGGACAGCACCATGGCCTCGACCAGGAACTGCATCAGGATGTCCCGCCGCCTGGCCCCCACCGCCATGCGCAGCCCGATCTCGCGCGTGCGCTCGGTCACGGAGACCAGCATGATGTTCATGATTCCGATGCCGCCCACCATCAGGGAGATGGAGGCGATGACCGTGAGCAACAGTGTCATTACCCGGGACACCTGGGTGATGGTGGAGGTGACCTCGGTCATGTCCATGATGGAGAAGTCGTCTTCGGCGCCCGGGGCCAGGTGGTGCCGCTGCCGGAGCAGCGCGGTGATGTCGTCGGTGGCCTGGTCCAGGACCTTCATCGAGCTGAGCTTGACCATGATCTGGTCAACGTCGTTGAACTGCGAGTTCTGCAGCACGTGCCGGCAGGTGGTCCACGGGATCACGATGGTGTCGTCCTGGTCCATTCCAAACGCCGCGGTCCCCTTCGGAGCAAACACCCCGATCACCCGGAAAGGCATGTTGCCGATCCGGATGGTCTCGCCGATCGGGTCCTCGTCGTTGAAAAGCTGCTTGACCACCGTCATCCCCAGCACCGCCACCCGCGAGCTGATCGTAACCTCGGAATCCATGAAAAAACGGCCCGCCAGCAAACTCCAACTGCGAATTTCCGGATACGACGGAGCAACGCCCTGAATCTGCGTCGCCCAGTTCATGTCCTGGTAAATAACCTGCCGGCCCGTGCGCTCCAGCGGCGTCACCGCCGCGACGTAAGGGCTTTCCTTGAAGATCGCCTCCGCATCCTCCGCCGTCAGCGTCCGCGAGCTGCCCGCGCCGCCGTGCATGCCCCGCATCATCGAGCTGCCGGGAAAGATGATCATCAGGTTGTTGCCCAGGCTCTTGATCTGGTCCTGGATCATGACCGTGGCGCCCTGGCCCACCGCCATCATCGCGATCACCGCCGCGATGCCCACGATGATCCCCAAGGTCGTCAACAGCGAGCGCACCTTGTTGCGCACCAGCGCCCGCATCGCCACCCGGAGCGTCGCCCACACGTTCATATCACCACCCCGTCCCGCACCGTGATCACCCGCTGGGCGTACTTCGCGATGTCGTCCTCGTGCGTCACCATCACCAGCGTGATCCCGTCGCCGTGCAGCTCCGTGAAAATCGCCATGATCTCGCGGCTCGATTTCGTGTCCAGGTTGCCGGTCGGCTCGTCGGCCAGGATCAGGGGAGGCTCGTTGATGAGCGCCCGCGCGATGGCCACCCGCTGCTGCTCGCCGCCGGAAAGCTGGGTGGGATGGTGGTGCACCCTGGACTCAAGACCCACCCTGGTCAGCAGCCTGATCGCCTTGTCCCGCTTTTCTTTGGCGCTCGTCCGCGGCCCGTAAAGCAGCGGCATCTCCACGTTCTCCAGCGCGTCGGTCCGCGGCAGCAGGTTGTAGCTCTGGAACACGAACCCGATCTTGCGGTTGCGCACGGCGGCCAGCTCGTCGTCTTCGGCCACCGTGATGTCCAGGCCGTCTAAAAGATACTTGCCGCCGCTCGGACGGTCCAGGCACCCGATCACGTTCAAGAGGCTGGTCTTGCCTGACCCCGACGCCCCCATGATCGCCACGAACTCGCCCCGCTTGATCTCCATGGTAATGCCGCGGAGCGCCGGCACGTCAACCTCCCCCAGGTGGTAGGTCTTGGTGACCCCGTCCAACGTGATCAGCGAGTCCATGTCAGTGCGCCACCCTGCGCACGTTGCGCGACGGCATCTGCGGCATGAACGGGTTCACCTGCTGGTTGCCCTCCCCCGCCTCCACCATCCCGACCACCACCTGCTGACCCGCGGTGAGGCCGGGACCCGACACCTCGGTAAACGAGCCGTCGCTGATGCCCGTCGTCACCCTGACCTCGGAAAGGCCCTTGTCCGCAAGCACATAAATCTTGTGCCCGTGCTCCACGGAACGGCCTTGCTCGCCCGCGCCCGCCCAGGGCACGCCCGCGGCCTCTCCCTGCGCCGCGGGGCGGAAACGCAGCGCCGCGTTCGGGACCTTGAGCACGTCCTCGTGCCGCGCCACCTCGACCGAGACGTTGGCCGTCATCCCCGGCAAGAGCTTGCGCTCCGGGTTCTCGGCCGTGATGATCACCGTATAGGTCACCACGTTCTGCACCGTGGTCGCGTTGATCCGCACCTGCGTCACCTCGCCGTGGAAGGTCTGGTCGGGGAAGGCGTCCACCGTGAACGACACCGGCTGGCCATCGGCCGCCTTCCCGATGTCGGCCTCCGGGATCGCCGCCTCCACCTGGACATGGCTCAAGTCCGTGGCGATCACGAAGATGGTCGCCGCGGCCAGGCTCGCCACCACGGTCTGGCCCTCGCTCACGTTGCGCGCCACCACCACTCCGTTGACCGGCGACTTGATCACCGTGTAGCTCAGGTCCGCCTGCGAAAGACGCAACTGCGCCTGGGCCTGGTCCACCGCCGCCCGTGACTGCTTGAGCTGCGCCACCAGCACGTCGCGGCTGGCCACGTCCGCGTCCAGCTCCGAGAGCGAGATCAGGTTCCGGGGCAGGAGCTGGCGGTCGCGCGCAAGCTCCTTCTCCGCCTTCCAGAGCTGCGCCTTGACCTGCTGGACGTCGGCCCTGCTCCGTACCACGTTGGCCTGGTCCTGGGCCACCCGGGCCTCGTAAACCGTGGGGTCTATCTGCGCCACCGTCTGGCCTTCCCGGACCTCCGAGTTGAAATCAACGTAGAGCTTGCTGATCCGGCCCGTCACCTGCGTGCCCACCTCGACCTGCTTGATGGGCTGGACCGTGCCGGTGGCCTTGACCGTCTGCACCACCAGGCCCTTCCCCACCGCCGCCACGTTGTAGCCAAGACCGCCGTTCCCGTCGCGCCACAGCCGCCACGCCCCCAGCGAACCCACCGCCACCACCGCCACCGCGGCATAAACCCAACGCCGTTTCATGGCTCATTTCCCCCGGTAATATGCTGAATCTGCGCCACCGCGGCCAGGTAATCGAACCGCGCCTGCACCTCTTGCGCCCGCGCGTTGCTGAGGCTCGTCTCCGCGTCCGTCAAATCCACGGCCGACGCCCGGCCGATCCTGTAAAGCTCGGTCACCAGCTCCAGGTTGTCCTGGGCCTGGCCCACCACCTGCTCCGTGAGCTCCATCCGCCTCTTCGCGTCCTCCAACTGCGCCTGGGCCTGCTTGAGCTGCACGAAGATCTGCTGCTCCAGCTCCGACTTCCGAGCCCGGGCCGACCGCAGCGCCGCCGCCGCCTGGTCCACCGAGTTCACCTTCCGAAACCCGCTGAACAGGTCCAGCGAGATGAGCGGGCCCACCGCCCAATTCCACGTCAGCGGAAAATCGCTCCCGTTCCAGGTATAGCCCGCGCCCAGCGTCAGCTTCGGCGCCAGGTCCGCGATCGAGTAATCAACCCCCGCCGACGCCGCCCTCTCCTGCTCCATGAGCGCCAGCAGGCTCGGGTTGTGCGACCGCGCCTCATCCATCAGCGCGTCAAACGCCACGCTGTACTCCGTCACCGCCGGCTCCGTCACTATAAATCCCGGGTCTTCGGCCAGCCCCATCGCCTGCGCCAGCGCCGCGCGCGAGGTCTTCACCGCGTTCTCCGCGCTGATCACGTTGAGCCGCGCGTTGCCCAGGTCCACCTCCGCCTTGGTCAGGTCGTACCGGATCCGCCGCCCCACCTCCACCAGGGCCCGGGTCTGCTCCAGGTGCGCCTCGAACTCTTTCTCCGTGTCCCGCGCCACCACCAAGAGCGCCTGCGCCTTCGATAAATCGTAATACGCCTGCCGCACCAGAAACGTGACGTCGTTCGCCGCGGACCGCAAATTCTGTTCCGCCGCCAGCTTGTTCGCGCCCGCCTGCCGCACCAGCGCCGACGTCCGCCCGAAGTCCAACAGCAACTGGTCCAGGTTCACCCCCGCGCTGTACGAATCTTCCGAGTCGTTGCTCGGAGAAGGCGCGCCCGGCGCCGAAGAGTTCTGCGTGGTCCGCTCGTACTGGGCCTGCGACCTTACCGTCGGCAGATACCCCGACACCGCGTCCTGAGCCCGGCTCCGGGCAATCGCCAGGTTCTCCTGGGCCACCACCATTTGCGGATGATATTGAAGCGCGAGCTCCACCGCCCGCTCGGCCGTGAGCTCCGTGCCCGCCGAAAGCCCGGCCTCCGCCGCCGTAACCGTCCGCTCGCCCGCCGGCGCCCGGCTCGCGTCCTGCGCCAGACGGGCGTTCTTGATCTGCGTACAGCCTCCGCCCGCCGCCAGCACCAGCGCCAGGATGACGCGCAACCCGGCCGCCCGCCCGGACCTTTCTTTCCTCGCCTTCATTGCTTCTCTCCTCGCACTGCCGTCCCTGCCACTATCCGCATGAGGGTTCTTTCCTATACTTTTGAGAAACATGGTTTTCTTCACTCCCCTTTTCTTCTAATGAAACAATATTTCTTCCTCAGCGTTCTCCGCGTCTCTGCGGTTTTATAAAACTATTTGCTACCAACAGCCACGCCGTGCAGAAAAAAGTCCGCGTGCAGCGCGGCCTCTTCCTCGATCGGAGTGTTCTCGTCTCTCATCATCCGCTCCATCACCAGCGCCACGCTCGACATCACGAACATGGCCGCCGCCTTCTCCGGCGGCAGGGGGCGGAACATGACCTGCTTTACGCCCTCATCGTAAACACGACTGATCTTAAGTATAAGCACTTGTTGCCGGTCACGCCCTTTGGGGTGCATCCGCGGGCCGGAAAGTTCCGGGTCCAGAAGCACCCGGAAGAACGCCCGGTTCTCGTCAAAATATTTCAGCACGCACAGGACCACGTCCCTGAGCCGCTGGTCCGGGGCCGCCCCCGAACCCAGAATCTTGTCTATCTCCTTGTCCAGCGGGTCAAGGCTGCTCCTGACCGCGTAACGCAAAAGATCGTCCTTGTCCTTGAAATAGTTGTAGAGCGTGCCCTTCGCCATCCCCGCCGCCTGCGTCACCCGCTCCATGGTCAGCTTCCGCCAACCCTCCTCCACCAATATCTGTATCACCGCCCGATGCAGCGACTCCTTCATCATCGCGTGCCACATCTCTTTTCTTTCTTCCTGCGGATTCACCATGTGATCCCCTTGAATGACCATTCGGTCATAAATTGACCATTTATTCATTATACGAACATAATAGTCATTTTATTTACTCTTTAGTCATTTGTCAAGCCGAAAAGTTCACCGAATTTTACAATAAGCAGGGAGGTTCTCAGAAAAAAGGATCGAGGATCGAGGAGCGAGGATCGAGGGGGTCCGCAAAATATCCTCGATTCTCGCTTCTCGCTCCTCGCTTCTTTTCATAATTTCCGGGCGCCGCCTCGCGACATGAGCGACTGCGCCCGAGAGTGGATCATTCTCGAGTCCGCGAGCAGGTGCTCTTAAGCCGGAAGAACCAATTTTATTTCGGCTCGCGGAAGGAGCCGTTGGCCATGGGGATGGCGAGGAGGGACTCGATTTTTTCGAGGACGGCGTCGCGCTCGTCTCCCCGCATCTGTTCGCGGACTCGGGCGGCGAGGATGTCGAGGACCTGGGCGAAGGTCGCGGGTCCCTTGTTATTGAGGTCCGGGGGGATGTGGGGCTTGAGGTCGGTGGTGACGTCGGAGAGGGGGAAGGCGGCGTCGAGGAGCTTGTGGTCCTTGACCAGGGCCTCTCCGCGGGCGCGGAGGCGGACGAGGTGGATCTGGGGGTACACGGCCTCGACGGGGTAGCTGGTGGAGAGCTGGATAAAGCCCTTCTCTTCGAGGAAGAAGAGGTTCTTGAAGATGTCGCGGGCGTCGGCGGCGAGGATCCCGACCAGCTCCTTGAACTTGACGGTGCCCTCCTTCCGGGTGAGCACGTCGAGGACCTTGCGGCTTAATTCGTTATTGGTCACGGTTTCCCTCCTTGGCGTTTGGCGGCGCGGGGGCGCCGTCTTGTTCAGGTCCCAATAATGCGCCGAGCTCGTCGCCCAGGCGGCGGAGCTCGGAGATCGAGCTCTCCATTGACTTGGCGGCGGCGGCGAATTTTCCGGCGACCTCCCGGACCTCGCCCAAGGCGGCGGCGAGATGGTCGGTGGCGGTGGTCTGCTGGTTGGAGGACAGGGCGATTTCCTGGGCGGAGCGGGCGGTCTCTCCGGCCCAGTGGACGATGCTCTGGAAGGATTCGGAGGCGTGGTCGGTGAGCTTGAGCGCGGCTTTGACTTTCTTCTCCCCCTCCTCGGTGGCGATGATGGCGGAACCGGTGGCGGCCTGGAGCTCGTTGAAAATGTTCTTGACGTCCTTGGTTCCGGACATGGTCTGCTCGGCCAGCTTCCTCATCTCGGCGGCGATGATGCCGAACCTATCCCCGGCGTCGCCCACGGCGGAAGCCTCGATGGAGGCGTTCAACGCGATCATGTTGGTGCGCTCGGAGATGCCGCGGATGAAGTCGAGGATGCCCTCGATGCGCATGGCTTGCTCCTGGAAGTTGAGCATCTTGAAGGCCACGTCATTGGCGCGGGCCATGGCCATGTTCATTCCGGAGACGACTTCCTGGAGCTGGTTCTGTCCGGAGTGGCAGGAGGAGAGGGTCTGTCCGGCGACCTGCTCGACGTTGGAGGCGTTCTCGGCGATGACGCGCAGGGTGGCGGCGATCTCTTCGGAGGTGGTGGAGATCTGGTGGAGACTGGCGGCCTGCTCGGATGCCCCGGCGGCCTGGCTGGAGGCAGCGCCGGCAATGTTGCCCACGATGCGGGCCAGGTTGGCGAAGGCGGCGCGGACGGTGGCGATGCTCCGTTCGCCTCGTTCCATCTGCTCGCCGAGGATGGCGCTCATGCGGTTAAAGGAGAGGGCGAGGGCCCCGATCTCGTCGTCGCTCTGCAGCGGCGCCGGCTTGGGCGCGGAGCCGCGCGAGACCCGGTCCATGACGGAGCGCAGCTCGGCGATGGGCTCGCTGATGTCGAGGGTGAGCCAGAAGGCGTAAAGGATGACGATGAGGATTAGAATGCCGATGCAGGCCGCGAGGAACCGGTTGGAGAGCGCGCGCCTCCGGGCCTGGTCCGGGCCGAGCGGCTTGAGACTGATGATGGCGCCGGGATGGAGCCCTCCCGGGAGCGGCTCGCGGCGGAGCACGACCCAGCGCGGCGCGGCGGAAGCGGCGCCGATCAATTCACTGATCCAACCGAGCGCCTCCGGTCCCATCGGCAGCGGCGCCTCCTCGGGAAGCGGGATGAGGCCGGTGATGACGCGGGCGATGCCTGCCCGGAACGGGTTTGTTGATTCCCACTCGGCGAGGCCCAGGAGGCGGGGATGGGAGTTGACGACGGCGAGGTCCGCGGCGGAGATGTTTCCGGCCCCGCCCGCCGGCTTGCCCTCGAAGTCCACGACGAACGGCTGGAGCGCATAGGAGGCGTTCTCCTCCCCGGGCAGGGCCGGGACCGCGCCGTTTCCCTTCCTGATCAGGCCGGCGACGCGCTCGATGGACTCGTTGGCGGCGGCCAGCGCCGCATCGAGCGGTCCGCGCTCGCGCCAGAACCAGGTCTGGGACCCGAAGGACAGGGCCACCGCGGCCAGGATGATGGCGATGCTGGCCATCAGCTTGAGCCGGATGGAGATGGTGCGGGGTACCTCGAAACCGGCGGGGAGGCTTGACGAGACGCTCTCCAGCACCGGGCGGATGATGGCGCGGGCGCGGAAGTAAAATACGACGGAGGTGCTGAGTCCGAGCAGCGCGGAGCAGGGAAAGGCGATGACGGCCTGCCGGGCGGTCACGGCGCCGTGTCCCGTCATCCACCAGGCCACCGCCACCGCGCCGCCGATCCATATCGCCGCGGAGATGAACATGGCCTGCGCCGGGAACACGAACAGCTTGCGCCACAGCATCGCGGCCCGCTCCGGGGCCATTTTCCCGCCGGAAAAACATTCCCGGAGCAGTTGATATATCGGGCGGTAGGCGGCGAGGCCGGCGATGAAATCGAGCACCAAGAGCACCGGGATGAGCCAGAGCCCGCCGACCACCATCTCGGCCACCTGGTCGGGCCCGAGCTGCAACCCGACCTCCAAATAGATCAGGCAGAGCAGCGCCCCCAGCAGGGCCAGGTTGGAGGCGTCAAAGCCCAGGCGGACCATGAGCACAATCCCGGACGAGTTTCGCACGTTGCTCTTGTCTGTCTCCGGCGGCATGACGGGTCAATGTTAGCACCCGGTGGGGAGGGATTCAATCGAGGTTTGAGGTTTGAGGTTTGAGGTGTGAGGTTTGAGGTGTGAGACCGCAGGCCTCAAGCCCCACGCCTCACGCCTTCCCGTGGAGGGCGCAGAGCTCGGATGATGCGGGCGGGTAGTCGCGGCAGATGATGGGCTTGGTGTCGTGGATGGCGCAGAGGGAGTGGCCGTCGGGGCCGTGAGTTAGGAAGGCGCAGCGGGTGAAGCGCTCGCCGGTGTCTATGTGATACGCGCCGTCGTCGTCGCAGGTCACGTGCCAGCGCTCCCAGTCGAGGCGGCTGAGGATGTCGCGCCTTCCCTCCCGCTCCCAGCGCTGTTCGTCGGCCTCGTCCACGTACAGCGCGAAATAAGGGCCGCAGCAGTGGCCGCACATCATGCAGGCGGGAGGCTTGCGGGTCAGGTCCGATTCAGCCATGGTTCGATTCCGGAGCTCACGGCTTGAGGCCGGCGATGACGTCCTTCATGTCCTCGGCGCCGACCAGGGAGAGGAAGATGTCCTCGAGGTGGGCCCCGTCCTTTTCCTCGGCCCGGCGTCTGAGTTCCTCGACCGTGCCCTCGGCGATGATCCTGGCCTCGTTGATGATGGCGAGGCGGTCGCACATCTGCTCGGCGATCTCCAGGGTGTGGGTGCTCATGAAGATGGCCACGCCCTCCGAGGCGAGCTTTTTAAAGGCCTCTTTAAGGAGCTTGGCGCCGCGGGGGTCGAGTCCGACCATGGGCTCGTCCACGATGATGGCCTTGGGCTGATGGATCAGGGCGGAGGCCATTACCAGTCGCTGCTTCATGCCGTGGGAGTAGCTCTCGATCAGCTCGCGGCGCCAGTCAGTAAGGTCGAAGAAGCGGAGCAGGTCGGTGATGCGGGAGGCCACGCCGTTGCCGTCCACGCCGTAGAGCCCGGCCATGAACTTCAGGAACTCCTCGCCGGTCAGCTTTTCGTAGAGGTAGGGGCGGTCGGGGATGAAGCCGACCACGCTCTTGGCGGCGACCGGCTCCTTGTCCAGGTCGTGCCCGTCAATGATGACGCGGCCGGAGGTGGGGCGGAGCAGTCCGATCAACATGCGGATGGTGGTGGTCTTGCCGGCGCCGTTAGGCCCCAGGAACCCGAAGATCTCGCCGGGCCGCACCAAGAGGTTCACGCGGTCCACCGCGCGGAACTTTCCGTAGTCCTTGCATAGATCAATGGTTTGTATCAACGGTAGTCCTCCACCTCGACCTTGAGCCGCCCCACCACCTGCAGCAGCTTGTACATCTGGTCCAGGCCGCCCTCCACCATTTTGACGTGGGTGGCGTCCGCCGGGTTCTGGCCGAAGGTCGGGTCCACCGAGACCCAGGCGCCGTTGCCCTCGGGGTCGGCCAGCCAGACCTCGACCCAGGCGTGATAATAAAAGCCCTCCAGCATCTGCTGGTCCGAGTAAACAATGCCGGACACGGTGCGGGCCGGGATGCCCAGCGACCGGGCCAGGGCCACGAACAGGACCGTGTGCTCCTTGCACGCCCCCTTCTTCTGGTCCAGCACCTCCAGCGCCGACGGGATGCTCATGACCATGGAAGGCTCGACATTCTTCGCGACCCACGCCGCCAGCCGGTCGGTGGCGGTGACGGCGTCGGCGGCGCCTGCCGCGGCTTTGAGAGCGGCTTTTTTGACCTGGGCGTTGTCGCTCTGGATGAAGGCGGTGGGCGCGAGCCACTGGTAGAAAAGCGTGGCGTCATCGGGGAGCGACGCCGTGACGGGCAGGGCGTAGCCGGTCGCGGGCATGGCGTTTTCCAATTTGATCTCGACGGTGGATCCGGCGACGGCCTGGCGTCCGGGGCTGGCGAGGTCCAGGTTGTCGAGGGGCGCGCCGGTGAGCCTTGCCTTCATGTAGGTTATGGACCGGGGCTCGATGAGCGCGGTGTTGGATGGCACCATGAGGGTGACCAGGACGTCCACGGCGCCGGCCTTTTCCCAGTCCACGTCGAGGGCCTTTTCTTGACCCTCCGAGATCATGGTGAATCCGGAGCCGGGATGGTACTCCTTGACCACCTCGGCGTCCTGCTTCGAGACCCAGGCGTACTCGCTCTGGCCGGCCACCGCGATCTCGGCCTTGAAGCAGGGGACCACGGTGTCGCCGATCTTCAGGTCCTCGTCCCCCGTCACCTTGACCGTCACCGGCAAATCCTTCTGCGACATGGGATCGAACATGGAGAGCGAGAACTCGTCGCCGATCTTGGCCTTGGTCATGGCCTGCTGCAACTGCCATTGCATTTCCAGGGTCGGCGGATGCTCGAAATGCAGGGTGTGCCGGATCTCCTGTCCGGCGGTGGTGATGACGAGGTCGAGGTCATTGCCGTCGCGGTGGCCGCGGGCCTTGATGTCCATGAAGTCGGAGAGGGCCTCGAAGCCCAGGTCGCGCAGCGTATAGTCGGGATCGAGCCGGCCCTGCAGGTCAATGCTGATGCGCTGGGCCGTGTCCATGAGCTTGAGCTCGATCCGGGTCTTGCTCCACAGCTCGAAGCCGGCATCGGTCTGGCGCAGGCGGGAGAAGGCATAGCCGATCTTGGTGCGGCCCTGGTAAATGCCCATCCACTGCTCGCGGTCCCAGCCGGCGGCCTTCGGCCCTTGGGTGATGACCACCGGCGCGCTCTTCAGCCGGCTCCGGGCGAAGAACGCGCCCATGGCCGCGGCCCACGCGCCGAGGACCGCGATGATGATGATGGTCAAGAGCCGGGATTTCTTGTCAGACTTCGCCATGTCGCCTTTTACACGTCCCGCCTTTAATAATAGCAGATAACCACTCCGGCAAGGAATTGCGCGGACGCGGTTATTGTTTTGATGAGCCGCGGGCGGGGGCGGATTCGGGTTTTTCGACGCGGCGGGGCAAGAGGTTTGACAGCCGCGCTCTCATGAATTAAGTTGTTTTATCCAGACCAATCGGTCCGGGCTTTAGCCATGGCCAAGAGCGTTAACCGTCATAAGAAGGCGGAGGGCGAGAAGACGCGGAAGAAGATCCTGCGCGAGTCCATCCGTCTGTTTGCGCGGCACGGGTTCGCGGGGACGTCGGTGCAGATGATCGCGCGGTCGGCGGGGATCGGCAAGAGCGCGGTGTTCTGGCACTTCGAGACCAAGGAGAAGCTTCTGCAGGCGGTGCTGGAGAAGATCATCCGGGACTTCATTACGCAGGTGATAAGCAACTCGCGCGAGACGCGGAGCTTCGACGAGAAGAGCCTGCTCCACCTGGCGCTGGAGACGGACAAGAAGATCACGCTCCGGGACCTGGCGGGCTCGCGCGCGGTGTTCGCGCTGATGATCGAGAGCGCGAACTTCAACAACGAGGCCGCGCCGGTGTTCCGGAACCGCTGGAACCTTTACCGCGGCTTCCTGTCCAACGTTGTGGCCTCGGGCCAGAAGAAGGGGCTGTTCCGCAAGGACGTGGACGCGAGGTGGGCGGGCATCTTGATCGTGGGCCTGTTAAACGGCGTGTTCTCGCAGTGGTTCGTGGACCCGGAGGCGGTGGACCTGGCCGAGTCGTATAACGCCATCGCCGCGATGGTGACGGACTGGCTCATGGCGCGGAGTCCGGCAAGCCCTCTTCCATGATCCCGAGGGGCATGATGGGGCAATAAGCGATCAATCCGCCGGTCCGATCGTCCTCTCCACCAGCTCGAGCATCTCGTTGAAGCCGAAGGGCTTGACCAGGTAATTGTCGAAATAGGCGAGGTTCCGGCCCAGGCTGTCGGGGGCCACCGCGGTGAGCGCGATGATGGGGATGTCCTTCCAGGCGGGGTTTTGGCGGATGACCCGCGCGGCCTCGTCCCCCTTCATCTTGGGCATCTCGATGTCCATGATGATCAGGCCGGGCGGGGCGTCGGGGTTTTCCTCGAGGTACTTGACCGCCGCTTTTCCGTGATAGGCGACCTCGACCAGGTAGCCCTTCTCGTCCAGCTCGTCATACGCCGCCTGCACCAGGGTCGGGCTGTCGTCAACCAGTAGGATACGCTTCATGACGCCCTCCTCTCGCGCCGTTCTCTCCCATGGCTGCCATGTTAGCCCATCCGGCGAGGCGGGTCAATTATTTTTCCCAATCGTTCACAGTGCTGTCCAAAATAAACGGACCGGAGAACCGCCAAGGCGCCAAGAGCGCCAAGGATTATTTTTCAACACGATTTTAAGAGGGCTGGGGTGCGAAGGTTTTTTGCTTGGCGCTCCCGTCGGCCGGTCCGCCAAGCCGGTTGGGGCCAACGCTCCGGAACTGTTCTTTTTCGGGCCGCAAAGAAACATCATGATTTACTTGGCGATCCTTGGCGCTCTTGGCGTCTTGGCGGTTTTCTTACGGCCTATTTTGGAGAGTGAATCGTTCAAAAAAATTGGGCGGTCATACCCCCCGCTTCAGCACGTCCTTGGCGATGAGGCGGAGCTGGATCTGGCTGGTGCCGCCGCCGATCTCGCCGAGCTTGGCGTCGCGGTAATATCGCTCCACGTTGTACTCCTTGATGTAGCCGTATCCGCCGTGGATCTGGACGGCGTCGGAGGCGGCCTTGACCGCGCCGCGGGAGGCGAAGAGCTTGACGATGGCGGCCTCCCGGTTGATGTCCCGCCCCTCCTGGGCCCGCTTGACCGTGTAATAGCAGTAGGTGCGGGAGAGTTCGAGGTTCATGGCCATCTCGGCGATCATCTCCTGGATGAGCTGGAACTCGCCGATGGGCTGTCCGAACTGGGTGCGCTCCTTGACATAGCGGGTGCAGATCTCGAGGCAGGCCTGCATGATGCCGATGCTGGTGGACGCGCCCATGCTGCGTTCCGCGTTCAGGGTCATGAACATCTCGCGGAAGCCGTTGCCCTCCTGGCCGAGCAGGTTCTTTTTCGGGACCCTCACGTCCTCGAGGAAGACCTCGGAGGTCGGCGAGCAGCGCATGCCCATCTTGTCGAACTTGGGGCCCACGGTCAGGCCGGGCATGTCGCGCTCCAGGATGAGCTGAATTCCGCCCTCCGCCTTCTTCGTGCCCGGCAGCCGCGCGATCACGATGAAGAAGTCGGCGAGCGGTCCGTTGGTGATGAAGGTCTTCTGGCCGCTGACCACGTAATGGTCGCCGTCGGGGCGGGCCGTGGTCTGGAGGGCGAGCGAGTCGGAGCCGGCGTTGGGCTCGGTGAGCATCCAGCCGGCCAGGCGCTTGCCGGCGATCACGTCGGGCATGTATTTGCGCTTCTGTTCCTCCGTGCCCAGCATCTCGATGGAGTGCACGAAGTTGAGCGAGCACACGTTGATGCTCATGGCCAGGCCGGGCGCGCCGCGGGCGATTTCCTCCTTGATGATCGCCGTGGTGAGCAGGTCCGCGCCGGCGCCGCCGTACTCGGGGGAGCTGGTGGGGCCCAGGAATCCGAGCTCGCCCATCTTGCGGTACTGCTCGAGCGGGAAGGCGTTGTCGCGGTCAATCTCGGCCGCGATGGGCATGATCTCCTGGTCTATGAACCGCCGCACCTGCGCCCGCAGCGCCTCGTGCTCCTGAGTCAGGTATGGATACATCCTCTTACCCCCCGGCTTAAAAAAATCGGGCAGGCCCGACACTCCTGTCGGGCGGCCGCGGGACAGGGGTGTCCCGCCTACCACGCGAGTTCAATTTTTCAGGCCATTAGCTTAGCGCGACTTGATGATAAACGCCAAGCCGTCTCCATTTTTCCCTCCGGCGAATAGAGTTGATATAATGCCGGCAGTCGAGAGGCGTTGATAAAGGCATCCACTCAGAGAGGCGATCATGGGAAATCCGGAGTTGCAGGGAGTGTTCGGCGTGGTGCCCACCCCGCTCACGGAAAAGGGCGAGGTGGACGAGCAGGGGCTCGCGCACCTGGTGGTCCATTGCCGGGAGAGCGGGCTGCACGCGGCGGTGATCCTGGGCTCGAACGGCGAGTTCCCGTATTTCACCACCGAGGAGAAGCTTAAGGTCCTGGCGGTGGCGGCCCAGGCCGCGCAGGGCAAGCTTCCGCTGATCGCGGGGGCGTCGGCGTTCTCGACGCGGGAGGCCGTGCTCCTGGCCCGGGCGGCGCGCTCGGCCGGGTATCACGCGGTGCTGGCCGCGCTCAACGTGTATTTCCAGCTCGGGCTCGAGGCGGTGAAGGAACACTTCGAGGCGCTGGCCGACGAGGGCGGCCTGCCCGTCATCTTTTATTATTTCCCCGAGGTCACCGGGCTGATGCTGGCGCCGGACGAGATCGCGGAGCTGGCCGCGCTCCCCGGCATCCATGGCGCCAAGATCACGGTCATGAGCCACACGTTTATCAAGCGCATCGTCAAGCTTACGCGCACGAAGCTGTGGGCCGTGTTCGCGGGCAGCTCGTTCCTGATGGAGGACACGCTGAAGATGGGGGGCGCCGGCGTGATCTGCCCGATCCCGCTGATCGCGCCCAAGGACTGCCTGGACCTCTATCAGGCCATGGGCAATGGCAAGTTCAGCGAGGCGCAGGAGCTGCAGAACAAGCTGTTGGGCGCGCTGCCGCTGTTCACCGAGATTGACATGCCGGGCAAGGTCGCGAGCGCCTGGTTCAAGGCCATGCAGAGAAAGCCCTATCTTGGTCCGCCCGACCGGCCCGTGTCCAGCGTGGTGATGGTCAAGGAAGCGCTCAGGCTGCAGGGCCATCCCATCACGTCGGTGGTGCGCGGGCCCAATCAGCAGATTACCAAGGAGAGGTCCAAGCTCGTGAAGAAGACGCTCAAGGAGCAGGGGTGGCTGTAGGGGAAATGATGAATTATGAATGATGAATGCGGAAGGAAAAAGGATAAAGACGAGGATGGGCTGTGGTACTTTCAACTGCCGCACGAGAAGATCGTGGAGCTGATTCACATATTGGAGGGGTACGAGGGATTCGCGGCGCCCAGGGTGCTGGACAAGGAGCGGGGGATCGTGGAGCTGCTGGTCGCGCCCGACCTGGCCCGGGAGCTGGAAGCGGTCATCGCGGACCTGGCGAGCTGCTTCCCCATCGCGCGCATCCCCCGGCCGGAGCGCGTGAAGACGATCGCGGATGATGAATAGGCCGCGCAGAAAATACTTTCGACAGGATTAACGGGATTTACAGGATGTCAGTGCTGTCCAAAATAAACGGACCGGAGAACCGCCAAGACGCCAAGAGCGCCAAGGATTATTTTTTAACACGATTTTAAGAAGGCTTGAGTGCGAATGTTTCTGGCTTGGCGCTCCCGTCGGCCGGTCCGCCAAGCCGGTTGGAGCCAACGCTCCGGAGCTGTTCTTTGCCGGGCCGCCAAGAAACATCAGGTTTTACTTGGCGATCCTTGGCGCTCTTGGCGTCTTGGCGGTTTTCTTACGGCCTATTTTGGACAAGAGTGACAGGATGTGCAGAATACGGCTCTTGATCTTTCATCCCGTGAATCCTGTCTGAAAAAATTATTATGATTTCTGGTCGCGGCCATGCGGCATGAGGAGCTATCGGGAGGTATTCTTGACGCATGAACAATAAAATCTTACTCCATCAGGTTGACGTTTCCCGCGTTTTGCGAAAGGCGCTGTCGCGGGGCGGGGAGTTCGCGGACATTTTCGCGCAGGAGACGGTGAGCACGCTGATCGAGGTGGAAGCCCGGCGCGTTGACAAGCTGGTGCAGGGGCGGCGCTCGGGCGCGGGCGTGCGCGTGCTGCAATCGAACCGCACCGCTTACAGCTACACCGACGTGATCTTGGACCGCGCCCTCATGGAGTGCTCGTCTTTTGCCGCGGCCGCCGTGCATCGGGAAAACGGCAAGGGAAGGATCAAGGCGGGCGGCCGCTGGAAAAATTTCCGGATGCCCGTGGCCGAGAGCCCGGACGGGGTGGGCGTCGAGGACAAGCTCGCGCTGATGTGGCGGGCGGAGCGCGCGGCCCGGAAGGCCGACCGCCGCATCCGCCAGGTCAAGGTGATTTACTCCGACGGATCGCGCCGGATCGCGGTGGCCAACAGCGAGGGCCTGCGCGCCGCGGACCAGGTGACCCGCATCATCTTCTACGTGATCGCGGTGGCGGCGGACGATGCCGGCATCCAGGTGGGTCACGAGTCGCTGGGCGGGACCACGGGCCTGGAGATGTTCAACGAGCTCTCGGTGGAGGAGGTCGCGCTCTTGGCGGCTAGGCGGGCGGTGCGCAACCTTAAGGCGCGGCCGGCGCCGGCCGGGACCATGCCGGTGGTGCTGGCGGCCCAGGCGGGCGGGACCATGATCCACGAGGCCGTGGGCCACGGCCTGGAAGCGGACCTGGCCGAGGAAGGCCTCTCGGTCTATGCGGGACGAGTGGGCGAGCGGATCGCGTCGCCGCTCGTCACCGTGCTCGACGACGCCACCATCCCCGGCAAGCGCGGGTCGTTCTCCATTGACGACGAGGGCACGCCCGCCCAGCGCACGGTGCTGGTGGACCGCGGCGTGCTCAAGGGCTATTTGTACGACCGCCGCCTCGCCATGAAGACGGGGAACAAAAGCACCGGGAACGGCCGGCGCGAGTCGTACGGGTCTCCTCCCATCGTGCGCATGACCAACACCATGATCGCGCCGGGCGAGACGCCGCCCGCAAAGATTATCCGCTCCGTCGAGCGCGGGCTCTTGGTCAAGCGCATGGGCGGGGGCGAGGTCAACACCGTGAACGGCGACTTCGTGTTCGAGGTCGAGGAAGGCTTCATGATCGAGAAGGGAAAGCAGGGCGAGCCGGTGCGCGGCGCCACGCTGACCGGCAACGGCCCGGCCGTGCTCAAAGAAATTGACATGGTCGGCTCGGACCTCGGCTTCGGCATCGGCACCTGCGGCAAGGACGGCCAGGGCGTCCCCGTCGCCGATGCCCAGCCGACGCTGCGCATCCCGGAGATCGTGGTGGGGGGAAGGGTGGAGAAGCGCTAATCAGCGGCGGCTAAAATTTCCGCCGCGAAACATTAGGTTTTACTTCAGACTTCTTCTTCCTCGATCTCGGCCATTTTCTAGAGGTGCTTTAATAATCCGATGCGTAGAGGCTTGCTGCCGTGGACGGGAACGGACAGACGCACGATGCTTCCCGACTTGCCGTAAATATGATGGCTTCCGAGCCTCTTGCAAAATGTAGCGCCGCCATCTTGGCGGCAAAAACAGGCACCAGTAATATTAGGGGGTTACGTTGCCGGCAAGATGCCGGCGCTACCCCCCGGAATCTTTTTGCAAGAGGCTCTTCCGTTAATGCGTTTCAAGGTCCAACCGTGGCGTTCAAGGATTTTGCAAAGTTCCTTGCCCGTAACTGACTTCATATGGCGATTTCCACAATCTGATCCGTACCGGCGCTTGTAATGTCTTTAACGTCAACGGAGAGGCATCCTTCCACGGCTTCATGGAGATTTTTGAGCAGTTCCTCGAAGGTGTCTCCTTCAGTGGCGCATCCGGGAATGGCCGGCACTTCCGCCCAATAGCCCCCCTCTTCCGCCTTATGGACCACGACTTTTATTTTCATTTGTGTGTCCCCCTCTCCGCCCTGGTTCGATACCAACCATGATAGCCTATCGGCAAGGCCGCATCAATTCCTCACTCAATCATGCCCGGGGCCTTGAGGATTACGTTCTGGTTGGACGGCCGGCCGCTCCCCAGCACGCGGTAGGCGTTGATGATGATCCGGCAGCCGCCGGCGGACAGCTCCAGCGTTGACTTGATGCCGTTGTGATGCCTGCGCTCGGCGTTACGCTCGCAGGAGGCGATGGCCGCGACCAAAGAAACCGCGGGCTTCTGGCCCAACTTGTCTTTCATATCGCGCGCCCAGTAAACCAGGTCCCCCTCATCCCCCTCGGAGAACTCCCATCCCCGGTTCGTCTCCAGATCGGACAGGGTGTCGTAAGCGTGGGAATGAAACTCGCCGATCAGCTCATAGGCCGGAAAGAGCGACTGGGTGGCCTGCATCAACGCCTTGATGCTCCGCTCGCTCCTGATCACCCACGTGGATTTCGAGTGGGCGGACAACTGCGGCTGGCAGCGCATGATGTTGACCAGGGAATTCGAGCGCGGCCCCCTGCCCTTCCCGGCCTCCCGGACGCTCCGCATGCCCAGGCAGATGCCATACACTTCATAGGCCTTGTATTTCCCTCCGACCTTGCGCGTGCGCAGGTATCCCTCCATCACCGGGATCAACAGGTCCTCGATGGCCTTGGTCTCCAGGATCACCTCCCGCTGCGTGAACTGCTCCTCCAACTCGTCGTGCCAGTCGGCATCGAGAAACAACTCCTCGAAGATGCCGTAGATCAAGTCGAAATCGCAGGAGCAGCGCCGCGCGAGCTTGTGAATGTAGTTCCATTCCGAGTCGCGCACCTTCCAGCGCCGCCGGGCCTTGGCCTCCGACTGCCGGTACAGATACCGCGCGCACAGGGCCTTGTGCACGTTGCTCTCGGCCACGAGCGCGGCCATTAAGTCATCCAGCAGCTTGATCAGTCCCGGGATCCGGCTCCTCATCAAGAACGCGCCCGATTCATCGTCCGCGCCCGCGGTCACGATCAAATGGCACAGCGCGCCCAGAAATGAGGCGTGCCGGTCCTCATCGCCGCCCAGCCGCTCATTGAGCAACTCCTCGATCCGCGTGGCCAGCCTGATCCAATTTAGAGAGGGCATTACGGGTCCTTTCATACTCAAGCCCGATTCATCGGGCTTTTCCGCGGCAGCGGTCATTCAAGAAGTGTAATATCTTTTCACGTCGCGGTACGCGAGGAATACAAGAAGCGGAATCTCATGACCTGAATGCAGTCCGGCCGATCATTTAGCTTTGTTCTCTTCCAGCAATCTCAATATCCCCCGGCGGCCAAGCCCGGTTTGCTTGGGCCCTAATATCGCCCGCAAGGTGCCCTCGGGCAGGGGCCTGCTCTTGTTGGGGACAACGGTTACGCGCGTCTCGCCGCTGGGGAAGGTCTTGTGAAAAGACGCGCCGTGCCTGGTGAAGCGCCCCTTGATCCAGCCGTCTTGTTCGAGCAGCTTCATGAGTTGTACGCCGCTCAAGGCGGGAAGTTTTCCCGACACGCCGCTTTCTCACGCCGCTACCGGCAGGGTAATGGGGGCGACCACCTCGCCGGCATGAAGGGGCGAGCCGCAGGTTACGGTTTTAGGTTTCTGCTTGAAGAATTTGATGCCGTGCTTCTTGAAGAACCGTTGGCGGGTGCCCGCGTCCTCCAATGCTTTAATATGCAGGAGCATCAGGTCCTCGATGGCTTCCCTGGCTTGTTCAAAGGTGTCGCCGCAGGCCGCGGTGCCCAGTTCCCGGCATATCGCGCTCCATTGGCCGCCTTCCTCGGAAAACCTCACGGTCACCACGATATAACCCTTTATCCGGGCCATGGCTCAACCCCCTTTATCTCATTATAACTTCAAAGTTCCGCAAGACAATGCTCAGGAAGGAACGGCCTCCGCGGCCTCCCCGACCTAGGCAATCCTGATTTCCAGTTGCTTGCCCAGCGCCGAGGCTACCCTTTCCAGGGTCGAGAGCTTGATGTCCTCGGCGTGGTTCTCAATCCGGGAGATGGCCGTCTTCTTGGTCTTGAGCCGGCGGGCCAGCTCTTCCTGCGACATCCCCGCGTCCAGCCGCGCCTGGCGGAGCATGGCGCCGACCCTGAACCGTTCGTAGCCCGCCTCGTATCCATCGGCGAACTTCCGGTCCCGCTTTTTCCTTTTTTCCACGTACTTTTTCAAGTCACTCATCTTTTCTTTCGCTTTGCAGAAATTACTTGCTGGCAATTTCAATCATAAGATCCAGATATGATTTCAGGGACGAAGCGTTTAGTTCATCTGCCATTACTCCAGTCAAACCCCTTGAGCGCCGGAGAAACGAACCGAGACTGTCGTGGTCATGGTCATTGATCTTGAGGTAGTTCTTCATTGCAATAAGTACCTTGCCGTCGCTTTCCAGGCGATTAAAACCAGAAGAAATAAGTTTGTTTGTCGCGGACAGCCGGGCGGGGTGACCAAACGCCAGACGCGTTAACTCGGGCGCACTGGATTGGACAATGAAATCGGTGGCCAATGACGGCACTCCGATCGGAAGGCCCCGGATCAATCCCAAGCCCTCCATTATTCTGGTCAAAAGGCCCCGTGGGCAAATGATAAATTTTGAATCTATGTCGGCGGCTAATTTCAGCATTAACCTCGGGGGCCGCAATAGTTGAGCAAATCTTATCCCAATCATGATACTGGCCCCTTGATATTGCGAAATAAAGAAAATCATGGCGCGGGCCCAATCGCTTATCGCTTCAGTACCGAAGTCCGCGGCCAAGTGCTTCAGATATTGGCGATGGGTTCGTACGACCAATCTGTCGTATAAAAGAAATGCAAGAGTGGACAAAACTAGGATAGTCAGCATAAAAAACAGATGCAATTGAGATAAAGCTATATCTCCCATAACGTAGCCTTACAAAATTATTGGCCGGCAACCATGCGGGCGTGCGCTATTTCCTTGGGCGCGATGGAGCGGACCTGGGAGGCAAAGAGGGTGACGACGGCGACGGTTTCTCCGTCCAAGGTGGTGAATTCGACCTCATAGGCCTGGCCGCCGCGATGGACCAGGGCCACTGTCCCGATGTCGCCTTGGGCCAGGCCGATGTCCGGAAGGTCGTCTGTTAACACGATGGTATCAAGTTCTTTCATGGCTTCGCCCTCGTCTTGCATGGATAAGCGGTGACCAGCCGGGGAGCATTTTCCCCGGACTCAATAAACCATACTACACGGACTAGTGTCATGTCAATTGTCAAGTGTCGGATAAAGTCGCCTTAGCTTTATCCTGGCATCAGCCGTCGTAAACTGCCAATCGATGCTGGCGTTGAGGTTGTTGCGACGCCCCTCCCATGCCGATACTTCCGTCTGCATCTCCGCGATGTCTGCGATCCTCCGCCCCAGACACTGCTTGATGAGAATGTTCAATTCGATCTCCGCCATGTTCAGCCACGAGCCGTGCTTAGGGGTGTAAACGAAATCGAACCGATCCCACAGCGCCTTGGCCGCCGCTGGCGCGAAGGTCTCGTAAAACGACCCCGGCCCATGAGTGTTGAGGTTGTCCATCACCAGGATAATCCGGTGCGCCTCCGCGTAGGCGCCAGCGATCTCCTCCAAAAAATGCGCCCAATCGTGCTTGGTCTTCCGCTCCGTGATCCGGACCAGCCGCTTGCCCGCCAGCGGTTCGACCGCCATGAACACATTACAAACCCCGCAACGCTCGTATTCATAATCGTGCCGCGCCGCCGCTCCCCGGCGGGCCGGCAGCGGCGTCCGCGTCTCCCGAATCAGTTGCCGGGGCGATTCATCCATGCACACCACCGGCCGTTGAGGATCGTAGGGCCGCTTGTAAATCTCCAGCACTTGCTCCATCCGAGCGACAAAATCGCCGTTCTGTTCGGGCGGGATCACCCATTGCTCCCTCTTCCAGGGCTTCAACTCGTTTTTTTTAGGACGCTCCGAACCGTTTCGTGAGAGATCGAATCAACGTAGCGGAGTTCCACCATCTTGTCGGCCAACAAGCGCAACGACCACCGCGCATGGCCCCGCGGCGGCTTGCCGCAACTCAGGGCGATCAGATGCGCCTCAACGTCTCCATCCATCTTGCGCAGGCAGGGGCGCGCCGACGAGCGCTTGTCCAACGCCGCTTCCAGGCCTTGTTCCACAAAGCGTCGCTTGACGCGATCAATCTTCTTCATGCTCACCGGCAGCACAGCGGCGATCTGTTGATTGGTCAAGCTCTGCTCCTGGAACTGGCCCTGGTCGCAATTGAGCAGGATGAGGGCGTTGAGCAATTTCTGGCTGCTATGCCGCCCATGAGTGGCGATCTCCTGGAGCATCGCCCGTTCTTCCGCTTCCAACGTCACCTTGTACTTGATTGTCGGCATGGCGTTCCTCCTTCCCACAGAAAGGAATTATACGCCATTCTTTACGACATTTCAAAGTTGACATGACACTAGGGACAAGCCAGGTTCCATTATAAACTGCGGTTTCGGAAAAGCCGCGGACCGGCAGCAGAAAAATCAAGGGATATAATGCTAATAGCAAAAGCTTCTTCATTAATTCCTCCCTAAATCCTTATTACGTTGGAATTGCACATGCGCGGAGAATTTTGGGAATTTTTCCAATATATTGTTCTGCAATATTGTACCCCCCCCCATAAGAGGTTGTCAAGGAAAAAATTCAGTTTTTTGAGCGCTGAAGGCGCGCCATAACGCCGGGCTATGCCGCTCCTTCGGAGCTCGAAAATCACGTGCGCTATCTTCCCGGGGCTTGTGCCCCGGGCTGTAGAATGCCGCCCCCTTGGGGCTGAAAGGGTTTGGGCAACAGGCCCTCGACATTAGAGATTTGCCAATACAAACTTCAAACCACAAACCATACTCCGCTTTCGCCCTCTATCCCCCTTTTCCTTCCCCCTGGCTACGGGCTGCCGGCTACTGGTCACTTCCTTTGCTCCCGCCATTACTTTTTTTCCAATTTGGTGCGACCATTTTACGAATAGTAGGGGGGGCTTTAAAAGGTTTGAGGTTTGGGGCCTGAGGAGGTTTGAGGTTTGAGGTTTGTGGTTTGAGGTCTGAACCCTGGCTACTGGCTACTTGCCACTATTTTTCCGAGGTGAGAATGGCTCTACGAAAAATTAGGTTTGAAGTCAAGATCGGTCAATTTGAGGGCCGGTTTGGGTGCGACCTTCCGTGGCCTGGACGCTGGGTCACGGAGGCATTTTCGCGGCCTTATTTCTGGGCCGCGGGTGGCCTGGACATTGGGCCGCGGGAGGCCGGGTGTTGGGCCACGAAAGGGGCTTCGCGGCCCGGACGCTGGGCCTCAAAAATTGGGCCACGGTTTGCCAACGCCCGGATTTTATTATGGACCGTGTTGAGCCGGGCAAAAATTTTCCGGAGAAATGGCTTCCGTGGCCTGGAATTGCGGCCGGTGGTCAACGCCAAAATAAATTCCTCCGCATCCCGGAATGCCGGCTATCAGGCTTCCAGCATTTGCAGGAGCGAGCGGGCGGCGGGGTTTGAGGGCGCGTGGCGGAGGAGGGTTTTCAGGTGCCTGATGGCGCTGGATTTGTCGCCGGCGCGGGCCTCCAGGACGGCGAGGTCGAGGAGGTAGGGGGAGTCGTTGGGAGAGAGGGCTGAGGCTTTTTTATAAAGGGCGATGGCGGACGGGATGTTGCCGGCGGCCTGGGCGATTTTAGCGAGCTCGGCGTAGGGGTCGGGCCGGCGCGGGTATTGGGCAATGAGGGTCTCGAGCTCTTGCCGGGCTTCTTCGGGATGCTGGGTTTTAAGGAGCACGCGGGCCAGCTTGAGGCGGGCGCCGAACTGGAGGGGGAACGCGGAGAGCGACGCGCGGTAGTGCTTGATCGCGGCCTCGGTGTCTCCCCGGCCCTCGGCGATCCGGCCCAGGTCCTCATGGGCCCAGGCCGCGGCCATGCTCTCGGGGCCCGGGGCATGCTCCAGCGTTTTCTCGAACATGGCGGCGGCGTCATCGGGCGCGAGCGCGACGGCGGTTTTATACTCGTCGAGCGCGCGGCCATACTCTCCCGTCCGGCTCAGGGAATTGGCGAGGAAGAGGTGGAACTCGGCGGGCGGCGGCTTGGGCGCGCGGGAGAGATCGTGGTTGCAAAGCGCGATGAGGACGGCGAATCCGGCCCCGGCGGCGGCCGCTGGCCGGTAGCGGCGCGCGCGGAATTTTTCTCGGAGCCAGAAGGGCAGCTCGGCGGCGAGGATGAGCAGAGCGGGGATGACGGGGAGGCGGTAGCGTGAGCCGATGAAGAAGAGGATGACGGAGGCCGCGTAAATTATTATGTATAAGAGGAGCAGGGACCGCTCGCGGGAGCGCCGGAAGAGGGAGAGGGCCATGGCGATGATGGCGGCGGGCGCGACGAGTCCGAAGGGGAAGGCGATGCCTCGCTCCCACATCAGGGCGGCGAGGATGCGCGAGTGGGCGCGATAGGAGTAGAGGTCCAGGTTGCGCGGATACTCATGGCCCCAGATGAACTGGCCGGCCTTGGCGGCGAGGCGGCCGGCCCAGGAGAGCGGCTGTTCGCGGATGTCCTGCCACGCCTGGTCCATGAACCAGGCCGAGCGTTGGCCGGGTTTTTCAGCGCCGTGGCGGCGCGGCGCGGCCATGAGGTCGGCCCAGGCAAAGCTCGGGCGGATGGCCGTGGTCCTTTGCCAGTCCCGGTTGTTGCCGATGTAGAAATTGGCCCCGCCGTTCGACGAGATGAGAACGAATTCATGGCTGACCGCGTAGTTGTGCATCGTCACGGGCGCGATTGGGAGGACAGCTCCGGCGATCATGACGGCCGCCAGTCGCGCCATGCGCCCCCGCCGCATTTGCCCGCGCCACGAATAAATAAGCCAGGCCGCGGCCGCGGGCAAAAACAGCAGGATATTGGGACGGACGATTGCGGACAGCCCGAAAACCGCGCCGGTCCCGAACACGATCAGCGCGCCGCGCGTTTTCGCCGAGCGGATCAGGCCGAGCAGCAGAAGGAGGTTGAGAAATGTCTCGAGCGTCGTGCTCAGATACTCGCCGTCGAAATAAATGAGCGGGCCGTAGAGCGCCGCGGCCAGGCCGGCGAGCAGGGCGGGGCCGGGCCGGGTCACGCGCCGCCCGAGCACGACCACGAGTCCGCAACTGAAGGCGCCGAGCATGGCCTGCAGGAGGTGCAGGAGCAGGTGGTTCTCGCCGAAAACCATGATCCCGAGCGCAAGCAGGTACGGGTAGAGCGGCGGCTGCCAGAAGGACTCCTCGCCCAGCCACAGGCCGTGGGCCACGGCCCGGGCCTGGGCCAGATACGTGGCCGCGTCAACCGCCGGCACGGCGAAAAAAGGCAGGTCCCGGACCTCGAAGATATACGCCGCGCGCGCCGCGAATGCCAGCGCGATCACGGCGAGTACGGCGGCGCGGTCGCGGGAAAGCTTCAGGACGTTTTCCTCCGGATCATGATCGTGCGCTCGCCCTCCTGCGCCACCTCGCCGCGCTGGTTCATCACCTGGACCGCGAAGGTCACGATGCCGCGGTCCGGCTTCTTGGTCTCGCGCTTTGACTTGATGGTCTGGATGACGTGGATGGTGTCGCCGATGAAGATGGGCCCCTTGAAGCCCCAGGTGAGGCCGAGGAAGGCGACCAGGGTGTCGTTATAAAGATCCAACTGCTGGGTGAGCCCCGACGAGATGGCCAGGCCCAGAAGCCCGTGCGCGATGCGCTTTCCGAACTGCGTGGCCTTGGCGTGCTCGTCATTCATGTGCAGCTCATTGAAATCTCCCGACACCCCCGCGAAATTCACGATGTCAGCCTCCGTCACCGTGCGCGCCTTGGTCTTATAACTCGCGCCCACCTCCAGGTCCTCGTAAAACAGTCCACGCGGCCGATCACTCATATTATGCCTCCTTCAGGAAATTAGTTGATCGCATTTCCAGGATTATATTTATCGCAAAGGCAAGGGGAACGCAAAGTCAGTGGGCCGGTGAGATAAGTCAAACCGCGGAGGCGCAGAGAACGCAGAGATTAATAATTATTACCTCTGCGTTCTCCGCGCCTCCGCGGTTAATAAAATGCCCTTCAGTTCCCGAACGCGGCGTAGGTGAATGACGCGGTCCCGGCGGAGGCTTCGCCGGTCAGGGAATCGAAGGTGACGTCGAAGCCATCGGCGGTCACGTTGAAGATGAGCGTGTCAATGAATTTCCGGCCGCCGATGGGAGAGTCCAGCGCGGACACCCAGACGCGCGGCGGCGCGGCGAAGGCCTGGTTAAAGGACACGCGCATGGTCACGCTCGACGCCGGCGCTCCAATGGCCAGGACCCGGACGTCGGTCTCCAGCCGTCCGCCCAGCAGCTCCTCGGCCTTCACCGCGAAGGGAACCGAGGTGATGCGCTGCCGGGGCGTGAGCGCCTCGCCGTTAACCGAGACTTCGAGGTAGAGCTCCGGGTTCGAGAAGATGCCGGGCGCCAGCGGCGAAACCGAGCCCAGCAACACGCTGTAAATTCCCTGCTGGACGGATACGCTGGCCTGCGTCTCGCCCCAGGCCACGGTCGCGCCGGCAAGACTGGTGAAGATCTGGAAGCGCATGCTTACGGTCCCGCCCACGGCCACGCCGGAGGCATCGCTGAGCCGGCCCTGGTAATTGATCAGGCGCGGGGGCTGGACCGGGATGGAATTCGGATCATTGGGGTCAGTGCCCGCCGCGACCTCGGCGCCGTCGGAAAAGCCGTCATCGTCGGAGTCCGGGTCGAGCGGGTCGGTCGAATGAGTATTGACCTCGGCGCCGTCATCCAGCCCGTCGCCGTCGGTGTCGGCGAGCAGAGGACTGGTGAGCGGGACATTTATCTCATAGTCATCGTCCAGGCCGTCGCCGTCGGTGTCGGCCTCGCACGGATCGGTCCCGGCGTTGTATTCTTCCAGGTTGGTGAGCCCGTCGGAGTCGAAATCTCCGGCGGCGTCGGCGGTGTCGGCATCGAGGCAGGAATAAGTCTTTTCCCATACATTGGGCATCTCATCGCCGTCGCGGTCCGTGAGCGCGTCTCCGACCTCCATGCCGTCGGGCACGCCGTCGGAATCGGTGTCCTCAAGGACCGGGCTGGTATGAGTCACGTAAACCTCGCTCCAGTCCGAGAGCCCGTCGCCGTCAGTATCAATGAACCAGGGGTCGCTCAAATAAACGAACAGCTCCTCATAATCCGTGAGCCCGTCGTCATCCATGTCCGCGTCATGAGGATCAGTCCCGAAAAATAACACCTCCTCCGCGTCGGTCAGCCCGTCTCCGTCCGCATCGCCGTCGGTCAGCGGGTCTGTTTGGATCACATTTATTTCCAGGCCGTCAGAAAGGCCGTCGTTGTCCGTGTCCGGATCCAGGGGATTGGAACCATAGACAAGATATTCATCTCCATCAGAAACCCCGTCATCATCAGTGTCCCAATCGGAAGGGTCAGTTCCAAGAAGGTTCTCCACTGCCGGAGCAAGCCGGTCGCCATCCTGGTCAATCACGATCAGGGCGAAATATATTTCCAAATTCCCGTCCCGAGAATCTTGCCAGCTCACCCCGAACTCGCTCCCGGTCCAGGTAAGTTGAGCCGCTCCTGAACTAGCACCGTCATTGGTAATCCTGATATCGTCCCCGATCTCGGTTCCTGCGGCGGAAATCCTCGTGAAATAGATTTCATCATACCCATCCCCCCGCCCATCATACCAGCTCACCCCGAACTCGCTCCCGGTCCAAGTCAGGGAAGGCACCCATGATTCATCGCCGTCAGTTGTGATCCTGACGTCGTCCCCGATCTTATTCCCTGCCGCGGAAATCCGCGTGAAATAAACCTCACCGTTGCCGTCCCGGAAATCATACCAGCACACCCCGAACTCGCTTCCGGTCCAAATCAGGGAAGTCCCCCCTAAATCTGCGCCGTCATTTGTGATCCTGATATCGTCCCCGATCTCAGTCCCTCCCGCGGAAATCCGCGTGAAATAAATCTCGTAATTCCCGTCCCTGTAATCAGTCCAGCTCACTCCGAACTCGCTCCCGGTCCAGGCCAGGGAAGGAGCCAATGAATCAGACCCATCAATGGTTATCCCGGTGTCGTCCCCGATCTCGGTGCCTCCCGCGGAAATCCGCGTGAAATAAACCTCCCAGTTCCCGTCCCGGTAATCCGTCCAACTCGCCCCGAACTCGCTCCCGGTCCAGGTAAGGGAAGGCTCCCATGAATCAGCGCCATCAATGGTTATCCTGGTGTCGTCCCCGATCTCGGTCCCTCCCGCGGAAATCCGCGTGAAATAAATCTCGTCGTTCCCAAAGCGTTCATCCTCCCAGCTCACCACGAACTCGCTCCCGGTCCAGGTAAGTGAAGATACAGATGAGTTGCCAATATAATTGGTTATCCGTTCGTCGCCTCCAAGTTTGCTGCCCAAGGGGGAGATTCGGGTGAAATAGATCTCAGAATCCCCATCCCTGGAATCATGCCAACTCACCCCGAACTCGCTCCCGGTCCAGATCAATGAAGGGTAGCCTGAGTTGGAGCCATCACTTGTGATCCGAACATCATCACCTGATTTCAAATAGGCGGGGACCACATCGGGATTCAAGGGATTCGATCCGCCCAGGCTCTCCACGCCGTCATTCACCCCGTCTCCGTCCGTGTCAGGGTTATTGGGGTCGGTGCCGGTGTCCGCCAAGTCCACCACGTCAGGCAGGCCGTCGGAGTCGGTGTCAGCATCCGGCAGGTTAGGGTCAGTGCCGAAGTAATTGACCTCGTTGCCGTCGCTTAAATTATCGCCGTCCGAGTCCGGGTCATTGGGATCAGTCAACCAGGTATTGACCTCGTCCCCGTCGGAGAGGCCGTCGTCGTCGGAGTCGGGATCGGCCGGATCGGTGTAGGAAAAGCCGAGTTCCTGCGCGTCGCTCAGCCCGTCGCCGTCAAAGTCGCTGGTGAAATCGCAGACGTCGCCACTGGGTCTGGTGGAGTAGAAGGCCGCGGAGTCCACGAAGGCCGTATTGCCCGGGAGCACGTCCCAGCCGATGCCGTAGATGGCTTTGCCGTTGTCGCAGGAGAGGGCGCCCTGGATGTCAAGCATGATCGGGAGCCACTGGCCCACGGGCAGGTTGTAATCGCGGCCGTTGAAGGCCCAGGCCTCTCCTTCCCAGGTCCCGTTGCCGGAGAAGCCCCACTTGTGGTCCCAGCCCTCGCCGTCGCCGCAGTTCATCTGCAGGGCCAGGTCCGCGGTGGGGGAGGTGAGGTAGATCCAGAAGCGGAGGTATCGCTGGGGCCCGCTCTGGCCGAGGTCGGGCGCGATTTCCGTGATGAGATTATTGCCGATGATCTTCATCGCGGTGTCGCCGTCGTGTACGGTGCTTCCCGTTTCCAGGGGCGGGGTAGCCCAGCTATGGATGGCCAGGGAATCGTCATACAGGACCAGGGTCCCGGCCTGGGTGCTCCATTCCAGGTCCTCCTGCAGGAGGTTCAAGACGCCTACGCAGTTGTCGTTGCGGTCGGAGACGCCGTCGCCGTCCGCATCTTGCGCGCATAATAGGGAAGGGAAAAACAAGGCCGGAAGAACCACAAGCCAAACCGCCACCAGAAGCTTCGCCCTTTTCATCTGCTCCCTCCTTGGGATAGAAATGTCCACCTTTTGCAACCGGTCAAGGGATCGAGGCGAATAGGGCATCAAATTGCGCTTCTCTGCCCCTGATCTTGGCGCGCATTATAGCAGAGCCGCATTGCAAGTCAATAATAATTATAATACCTCAGCCCCTTGCAAACCACACGGTTTTCGGGTTAAACTATGTACTATCGACTGGACCTGTTGCGGACGCGGAAAAGCGGAACAAGCGGATGCGGATGATGATGCGCGAAAGGATTGTTGCTCTCCTGATCCTTGTGGCCCTTATTACGGTGCCATGGACAAGACCCGCCCGCGCCGAGCCCTCCCGTTGCGAAGCATCCTACAAAGCCGCCGCTGATCAATATTACGCGCTGACCAGGCAAGGCCCGCTTTCCGCAAAGCAGAGCCGCGCGCTGATGGCTGAGTTCCAGGCGGTCGCCGATCGGTTCGCGGGCTGCCACAAGGCGGACGACGCTCTGTTCATGGTGGGCGTGCTCGGAATGCAGGCCTTCAAGGCGGCCTTTGATCCCGCTGACCTTGACCGCGCGCTCATCGCTTATGAGCGGCTCGGCCGCGACCATCCCGAGAGCACCCTGGCCGACGACGCGCAATACTATTGCGGCGAGATCCACCTCATCAAGGGCGAGCGCGGCCCGGCAATCCAGTCCTTCCAGAAGGCCGCCGGGTTCAGGAGCGGCGACATGGCGCAAAAGGCCCGACAGCGCCTCTCCGACCTCGCCCAAAACCCCGACCTCGGCGCCGTGCCCGCGCCCGCCCTGGCTGCCAAAAATGCCGGCGCGGAAGAGAAAAATGAGGAAGTGAAAGGTCAGCCCACTCCCGGAGCGCCGGTCCCGGTCATGGACCTGCAAGCAGGCGAGATCGCGGCCCCCGCCCCGGCCCCCGCGCCCGTCCCGGAAAACCCCGCCATCATTGAAGAGGATGTGCCGCCATCGAACCTGGGAGGCGGCCTCCGGCCGGCGACCCCTCTCCTCGATGCCGCACCCGTTGCAGGCGATCCAGAGGGGGCGCGGGTGCCCCCACCCGCGTCTCCGCCCGCCCCGTCCGCGCCCGTGGCCCATCTCCTCGACCTGCGCTACTGGTCCAACCAGGACTACACCCGCGTGGTGGTCGAGCTGGACCGCGAGGTCCCCTACGATCCGCCGCACCTGTTGAAGCCCGACCCCGAGCTCGGCACCCCGCCCCGCCTCTATATTGATTTCCAGGGCGCCGTGATCGCGAGCTCGATGAAGCAGGGCACGCCCGAGCCCGGCTGCTACACCCTGCCCATCGGCGACGGCCTGCTCAAAAAGGCCCGCGCCGGACAGTACGAGCCCTTCGTGACCCGCGTCGTCCTCGACATCGAGCGCATTGACCACTTCAACGCCTTCCCCATGGCCGGCGACAACTTCCGCTACGTCATTGACGTGTACGGCGAGCCGGGGAAAGGAGAAGCGAGGGGCGGGGAGCGAGGAGCGAGGGAAGAAGCTAAAAAGACGACGAAGCCGGGAACGGACCAGATCGCGAAAAAGCCGGCGCTCCAGGCCGGGAAGAAAAAGACCCTGGTGGTGATTGACGCGGGCCACGGCGGGCGCGATCCCGGGGCCGTGGGTCCGTCGGGGCTGAAGGAGAAGGACATCACGCTGGCCATTGCGCACAAGGTGAAGCGCGAGCTGGAGCGGCGCCGGCCGGACCTCCAGGTCGTGCTCACCAGGAAGGACGACCGCTACCTCACTCTGGTCGAGCGCACCGCCATGGCCAATACCATGAACGCCGACCTCTTCGTCTCCATCCATTGCAACGCTTCCACCAACCGCGACGCCAACGGCGCGGAGACCTATTACCTGGACAACACCACGGACCACGCCTCGCTGCGGCTCGCGGCCAAGGAGAACTTCGCCCGGGAAGAGGAGATGGCCGACACCCGCGACGTGACCAACAAAATCCTGGCCGACCTCATCACCGCCAGCAAGGTGGAGGACTCGGTGCCGCTGGCCCGCACCCTGCAAAGGTCCCTGGTCAAGGAGTTGAACAAGGGTTACGGCGTCGCCGACCATGGCGTGAAAAAAGCCCCGTTCTGGGTCCTTACCGGCGCCACCATGCCCTGCGCCCTGGTCGAAGTCTCCTTCATCAGCAACAAAAAAGAGGAAAAGCGCCTCCGCTCCTCCGACTACCAGCAGGCCGCCGCCTCCTCCATCGCCTCCGGCATCATCTCCTACCTCGACTCCTATCCCCAACTCACCCTGGCCCACGAATAACCGCCCCCCGATGCTAACGGCGCCGCCCTGTCCCTCGGGGCCTGCGGAAGGGGGCGCGGGTGCCCTCACCCGCGCTTACACCATGTCCCTACCCCCCCGAATATTTTTAAGAATTTGCTTGACTTTTGCTTCCGGATTGTCTAGGCTGTTATTAACGATTGTATCAGCCAGGCATTCGCCGCAGCCCTGCGAAAGGAGCGAGCCATGAGGTTTTTCACTGTCAACCAGGCAAGGTCTTCAGCTTCCCGGCTCCGCATTTTATCCAGGATTTCCATCCTGCTCCTGGTTCTGCTTTTCCTTCCCGCCCTCGCCCTCTCCGCCGACCCCATCGCCTTCGACCCGGCGCAGAGCTATACCATCGGCGCCACGCCTTACCGCATGGCTCATGGAGACTTTAACAAGGATGGGTGGGAGGACATCGTGGTCGCACGCGACAATACATACTATTCCATCCTTACAAACCTGGGAAACGGGACGTTCTCGGCCGCAAGCTATAACTGGTCGGGGGCACGGTTCCGTGATGTGACGATATTATATCTGGCTGGAGATACGGTTGCGGACCTGGCTTTTTCCAATCGCGGGAGTGGCAGCTCCGGCTATGTCCGATTGCTTCGGGGGAACGGTAACGGCACCTTCAACAGCGTCGGCAATATTTCCTGCGGCACCTATCCGGAGGGGATCGTTTCCGGGGACTTTAATAAGGATGGCCTGGCCGACGTAGCGGTATGCCGGGGCGATAATGCTTTTGGAGTACTGCTCGGAAATGCAGGTGGCACCTTGAACGCGGTCGTGGCCTACGATGCGGGCGGGAAATGCATGGAGTTGGATGCGGGGCTGATGGACGGAGACACTGATCTTGACCTAGTCGTGGCCAATTATACGAGCAACACCGTTTCGGTGATTCCGGGCGATGGCGCGGGCGGGTTTGGCGCGGCCCGGGTCATCAGCGCGGGCTCATCCAATAATGACGTGGCGCTGGGAGACGTTAACGGCGACGGCAAGTTGGACGCGGTCCTGGCCGAGGCCTCCGGCCAGCATAATATGGTGGTGCTGCTGGGCGATGGCTTGGGCGGGATGACTCCGTTCAAGGGTATCGTGGTGGGGTACAAACCATTCCAGGTCCGCCTCGCTGACTTAAACGGCGACGGCCTTCTCGATATCTCGACCGCCAACAGCATTTACAGCACGGGGCCGGGGCTGTCCATCGCCCTGGGCCAAGGCCATGGCCAGTTCACCAGCGCCTTTGCTTTTTTCGCCGACCAGAAAGGCTCCGGCCTTGCCATCGCCGATTTCGACCACTCCGGCCTCCCTGACGTTGCCACCACGGATGGCATTGATACGGTCAGGATCCTGCTCAGCTCCGATGTGGACGCGGACAATGACGTGCTTTCTGATACGGACGAAGTCAGTTACGGCACTAACCCCGCCAACCCCGACAGCGACGGCGACGGCATGCCCGATGGGTTCGAGATAGACAAGGGCTGTCTTGACCCGCTGGTTGATGACGGTTCGATTGATTCCGACTCAGATACACTCTCCAACCTGTGGGAGTATCAGAACGGGTTGGACCCGTGCCTGGCCGACAGCGACGGCGACGGCATGCCCGACACCTGGGAGCTTGGACATCCCTGCATGGGACCAGGCCTGAGCGACGGCACGGACGATTACGATTCCGACGTGTTGAACAATTACGACGAGTTCGGCGCCGGCACCAACCCGTGCGATCCCGACTCCGACTCCGACGGCATGGACGATTATTGGGAGCTGGTATGGGGCTTTGATCCCCTGGTTGATGACGGCGGCCTCGACGCGGACGGCGACGGGCTCACCAACGCGGAAGAGTTCCAGAACGGATGCTCGCCGCTGGACCCGGATTCGGACGCCGACGGGCTTGATGATTACGACGAGGTCATGGTCTATTTCACCGATCCTTATGACCAGGACAGCGACGACGACGGCGTGACCGACGGCGACGAGGTTAACGTATATGGCTCGAATCCGCTGAGCCAGGACTCGGACGGGGGCGGAGAGCCGGACGGCTCCGAGGTGAAGTGGGGCCGCGATCCCATGAACCCGGCGGATGACGCGCATTCATTGACCATAGGAGATCCTGATGAATATGAAAGTTTGCTTCTCGAAGCCGATATTGATAATATGCGGGAGCAGGTGATTTACCCGGCGGCGGAAATCGGCGCGGCCGGAAACATATATTCCCTTGCCGTCAACGTCAGGACCCCTCCCTATGTCGTTATTAATAATTTCACGATCCGGATGAAACATACGCCTTACCTGGAATACACCGACGTGGCGCCGGGCAACATCGAGTGGGAAGGTTCGGGATGGGAGGTGAATTACCAGAATGATATCCTGGTTGAACAAGCGGGCTGGTTCGTTTTCGATTTCGATCAGCCCTTCTACTATAACGGGACTGACAGCCTGATGGTTGATTTCAGTTTCCATGATTCCACTATTTCGGAATATTCATGGGGATACGTCTGGTGTGACGATCACTATCCGTCCATCCGTTCAATTTTTCAATGGGCTATCGGAGACTCCTATGGCAACCCCCTGGACTGGTCCGGGCCAGTTCCGGAACCTTCGATCAATTTTTGTTCTCCCAACATTCAACTTCTTTTCGATTCGGACCAAGACGGCGACGGCCTTTACGGCTACCAGGAGACCGCCCTCGGTACGGACCCGGACAACCCCGACACCGACGGCGACGGCCTGGGCGACGGCTGGGAGTACGAGCACGCGGCCTGCGGCCTGAATCCGCTCGCCGGCGATTCAATGTCCGATCCCGACGGTGACGGCCTGACCAATACCCAGGAACTGGCGCTCGATACCGACCCCTGTCTTGTTGACACCGATGATGACGGGCTTCATGACGGGTATGAGATCAATGTCTCCCTGACCGATCCCTTGAAGCCGGACAGCGACGGCGACGGGCTCGGGGACGGCTTCGAGCGGGGAGTAGTGGCCGGGCCCGGGCCCGACAATACGCTCGACTCCACGCCCGCGGCCGGCGACTCGGTCCATGACCTGGCCATCTGGCTGGGGACCGATATGCTCCCCGGCACCACCGCGGCGGCAGGCGACGTCCAGGTCATACCCCGCTTCCCGCCCTTCCCGCGCCTCTTCCTCACCGACCCCAACGACCCCGATTCCGACGGCGACGGCATCAACGACAGTCCCGAGGTCAACTGGGGCGCGAACCCGCTCGACGACACTATCGTCCCGGACCTGCTCATCCCGCTGGATAGCGGCAACCTGATCGTGAGCGGCGCCGAGGAGGGCTACGACGGGCCCATGCTGGCCTGCGCCGGCTCCGAGTTCGGCCTGGCCTGGCTGGATTTCAGGGACGAGCCCGGTTGCTTGCACGGCGACACGGAATGGACCTGTGAAGGGGAGCTTTATTTCGCCCGCATCGGCCAAGACGGCCATAAGATCGGCGGCGACATGAGGGTGACCTTTGACACTTATTGGGACCGCTGGCCTTCATTGATATGGGCGGACAGCGTTTACGGTCTGGCCTGGTCAGGGTCCCATGTTCCCCAGGATATATATTTCACCAGACTCTCCGCGCAAGGCCAAAATATCGGTCCTGGCGCTAATGTCTCAGGCTCAGGCGCGGGAGGCATACTAGGGGATATCACCTGGTCGGGATCGGAGTTCGGACTGACCTGGAATTTGAGCCCCAACTTCTACAACAATAATATTTTTTTCGCCCGTCTCTCCAGCCAGGGCCAGAGGATTGGACCCAGCGTGCGCATCACGAGCGGCACTTCCTGCCGATACAGCGATTCGCGCCTGGCCTGGAACGGAAACGGGTATGGGCTGATTCATCGCAATTGCGGCGGCCCGCCATTGGTATCTGACATCTATCTGGAAACATTGGCCGCGAACGGGTTCTTGAATAAATCATTTTATCCTGCTGCTTCAAGCGATGGTTTCGCTGGTTTCGGGGATCTCGTCTGGAACGGCTCGGAATATATGGCGGCCTGGTACACCTCGACCGGATCGAGCCCTGACTGGGACGTGAACATTTATTTATCACGCATCTCTTCACCAGACCATGCTTCATCCGGTGTGATTGACGTCAACAATGCCTCCAATACGAGCCTCTATCCGGTCCTGGCCTGGGCCGGTTATTATTATGGGTTCTCTTGGATGGACGATGTCGCTGATCCCGGTGATCCCAGGGATATTTATTTCAACTTGCTCTCTCCCACGGGAGATAAAATGGCCGCGGACCTCCGTCTCACCGACAACCCGAGCAACAGCATCTATCCGTCAATCTGCTGGAACGGTTCCGAGTTCGGCCTGTCCTGGGCCGAGGACTATAACAATGATGTGAACGGGGTCTGGTATGATGTCTATTTCGCCCGCATCGGCCGCGACGCCGACGGCGACGGGATGACGGACACCAAGGAGACCGGGTCGTGCACGGAGCCGCTGAATTATGACACGGACAACGACGGCATCCGGGACGGATTGGAGGACGACGATGGTGACGGACTCATCAACCAGGACGATCCCGGCCACTGCAACCCCGACACCGACGCTGACGGCCTCACCGACGGCGACGAGGTCATGACCTACGGCACTGACCCGCTCCTCCCCGACACCGACGGCGACGGCCTCACGGACGGGGACGAGGTCCTGGCCTATGGCACTGATCCGCTGCTACCTGACACCGATTCCGACGGCCTTGACGACGGGGCCGAAATCCTGACCCACGGCACCGATCCCAACAACCCCGACACCGACGGCGACGGGCTGAGTGACGGCGATGAGGTTACCACGCATTTTACCGATCCGCTGAGCTGGGACAGTGATGGGGACTATATCCCGGAT